>Ga0299913_10004877_pt1 | contig 11346 bp, 9 predicted proteins | sample RVTome_9_FD_201360 | JGI IMG/M metagenome (GOLD analysis project Ga0299913, IMG submission 201360) | Soil microbial communities from uranium-contaminated site in the Upper Colorado River Basin, Wyoming, United States - RVT155D38 (version 2) ... | reverse complement strand
TGACCTCCGAGGACCAGCCAGAGGCCGACGCCAGCGCGCCCGAGACGAGGGTCTCGAAGAACACCGAGGCGCCCGCATCGCGGCAGCTGAAGAACTTCGTCAGCGCTCCGGAGGCGGACCCCGATCTGACGCCGACCGCCCTGGCCCAACCGGGTGACCTGCTCAGCGTCTTCCCGATCCCGCTCCTGCTCGCGGCGATCGACGCGCTGCTGCAGCTGATCAGCAAGATCCAGGGGATCCTGTTCACCCTGCCCGGCCTGAACATCCTGGCCTCGGCGTTCTACAAGATCTGTGCCGAATCGCCCACCATGCCGCTCAAGTGCAGCGTGTCGCTGCCCGTCGGCATCCCGATCCCGGCCGACGTGACCGGCGACAACCTGCCGGACGTGACCGGCTGGCTGTCGCCGCTCATCGGTGGGCTCGACGTCGGCGCCAAGTTCCTGGTGACCCGGCTGTTCCCGGGACAGGGAAAGCTCCCGGCGCACGTCTACGCCGTGTACGACACCCCGGTCGGCAAGAAGCGGATCCAGTTCGGGTACGACGGCCGCGCGGACACGCTCGCCAACCGGACCGCCACGACGTTCAAGCTGAAGAACGTCGCCGCGGCGGTCGCGGGTGACGTCAACGTCACCGCCCAGGTGCTCAGCTACAGCCCCGGATCGGCCCAGTCGCTGACGTTCGCCATCAAGTCGCTGGTCGGCGGATCGGCCGGCGTGCCGCCGGCCGAGGAGGACCCGATGGCCGGCGCAGTCCAGATGAGCCCGGTCCCGGACGAGCTGACCATGAATGCGCGGCTCATCCACACGGCTCAGCGTGACGAGGACATCTTCACCGTCGGCTCCTCGACGCCGACCAAGGTGGACGCCGTCATCGACCAGGCCACCACGACCACCGCGCCGCAGAGCAACCGGCGCTTCACCGCGGAGGTCGACAAGCTGCCCACGTCGGTGACCGTCAACCTGGTCGGCGAGGGCGACAAGCAGACCATCGACTACACCGGCAGCGCTCCGATCGATCTCGTCAGGGCCAGCGACAAGGCCACCCCGGACGTGAGCCAGCCCGACTCCTACACGGAGAGCATCTACGAGGTGCACGGCGTGCCGACGCACGTCAACGTCCAGATGCAGGGATCGGAGGACATCCTGTACACCGCCTCGGCGAAGATCCCCGAGGTCGCGTTCCAGACCAAGACCCTGGACGCGGGCGTGCTCCAGCGGCACATCTCCGCGAAGGCGCACGAGATCCCGAAGTCGCTCCACGTCACCAACCTCACGACCGAGGACCAGACGGCGTTCACCTACGACGCCGACAGCGAGCTTCAGGACGTCGAGCTCGCGATCTACGACCTCAATGAGGAGGACGAGACCAACCTGCAGGCCAAGGCGACTGGAATCCCGACCCAGATGGCGTTCACGCAGACCAAGAGCACCGGGGTCTACGACTTCTCCGCCAATGACGGGATCGACCTGATCGAGGCGTCGCTCGCCCGGAATGGGGGGCTGCTCCTGCCCCTGCCGGGCGACCACGCCACCGTTCACAAGGTGGGCGAGGCGCTGGGACTCGACTTCCGGCTCAGTGGCTTCAAGTCGGCGCACTTCGACGGGTCGGAGGACACCGTCGTGGAGCTCGGCCTCAGTCCCGGCGGCCAGTCCTTCGACGCGATCGCCGACCTTGACGACCCGGACGTCCTCGCCAAGGCACACGTGTCGGAGCTGCCGACGAACCTGGCGGTGACCGTCAGTCCGTCGGGCGAGTCGGCGACGTACACCGCCTCGAGCTCGATCCCACTGATCCGGGCCAGCATCGAGAAGCGCGACACGGGTGACGAGCTCGCGGTCGAGATCTTGGACGTGCCGACCGCCGTCAGCCTGTTGTTCGACGCGGACGGCTCGACGATCGACTGGAACGCCTCGTCGACGACGGGCAGCGTCTCGGCGCTGGCCCACCTGACCCCGGACAGCCTGGGTGGGACGCGCACCTTCGACGCCGGCCTGACCATCACGACGATCCCCAGCCAGTGGCATGCGACGTGGGCGAACGGCAACGTGCTGTGGGAGGCGCCGGCACCCGGAATCGGATCCATCGACGCGCGGGTCACGAACCACGGTGTCAACCACCCGCTGCCCGGTGACCACCTCAGCGCCTTCTACCGCCAGTCGTCCGGTGACCTCGACGCCAGCCTGCACGTCAGCAACCTGCGCAAGGCGGCGTTCACCAAGCTGACCAACGGCGACGGTGGTGGCTTCGAGGCCGCGCTGAAGATGGGTGACCACGGCAGCTTCGGCTTCGCGGCCGACGTCATCCTGAGCTCCGCGGTGCTGAAGGCGAACGGCGAGTTCACCAACCTGCCGTCCGACCTGACGCTGCGCAGCGATGGTGGGCGGATCACCTACAACGGCGACAGCAACCCGACGCTGACCGTTTCCGTCGAGGCGGGTCAGTCCGCGGCGGCGCTGGCGGCCACGCCCACGCCACCCAGCGTGCACGGCGTGTCCGTTCGTGACGGTGCCAGCGGCGCCGACCGGGCGGTGAAGGCCAAGCTCCATCTGACCGGCCTGCCGACCAGCCTGGACCTGAACTCGCCGGCCGGCACCTACGAGGTCGGCGGATACAACCCGAGCATCGCGACGCTGGTGGTGGACGTCATCCTCACGACGCTCGGTGCCGAGCCGCTGTCGCTCCAGGTCCAGCAGGTGGTGCCGACGGCCAGTCCGGTCGACTTCAAGTTCGGGCCGTTCCTGACCGACACCGCGGGCGACGGGACGCACACGCTGAGCCTCAACTACACGGCGAACCAGGATCTGGGCTCTCTCACCGCGGAGGCGACGTACGGCAACACCGACGACGCCAAGCTGGTGATCAGTGAGATCCCGTCCACGATCAGCGTCAACGCCGCCTTCGGCGAGGAGCAGAAGACCGTCGGGGTGACGATGAGCCACGGCATCAGTGACATCACCGCTTCCTACAAGAAGGTCGGGGCGCTGAACTTCGCCGCGTCCGTCCACCTGCACGACGTGCCGAGTGCGGTCAACCTGCAGATCGGACGGGGTATCGCGTCAGGCGGCGGCAAGGAGATCACGGCCCCGGACTTCACGATGACCGCCAGCCAGGCCGGCCTCGACATCGACGCCACCGCGTCGGCAGAGATCGCCACTCCGGCGGACATCAAGGCTGCCGTGAACCTGCAGGTCACCGACCTCGGGCACACCGTCACCGGTGCGCTGGAGGGTACGTCCCTGCACATCACCTCCACACCCGCGACGGGATCCTTCCTGCTCGTCGCGGCGGGCGTGATCAATATGGACTTCAACCTCGACTTCGAGGGAGGCGGGTTCACCAATGACGGCAGCCTCGACGTCAACGTCGACGTGAAGGAGCTGACCCTCGGCTTCGAGAACACATCGGACCTCCGGCTCGACCTCGGCATCACGACCGGCTTGAAGGGCGACTACAGCAACTTCACGTTCGGTCTCGACACCGACACGGAGATCCACATCTACGACAACCTGGACTTCTTCATCGACTGGCCGGACCCGTTCGGCACCAGCACGATCGACCTGTTCTTCATCGACGAGGACATCGACTTCGACAACCTGATCCAGGGGTTCCACCTCAACACCAACACCTTCGGCACGATCTTCAGCATCCCGGTGTTCTTCTTCGTGATCGGTGAGTGCGACGTCGACTTCCAGATGCGACCGGCGCCAGGAGGCACCACCAACGGGAGCACCCTGTCGGTGGGACAGCCGCCGAACGACGGCGAGCACGCGCCAGCGTGGTTGATCACGCCGGACCTGAACATCCTCGGGTTCTCGTTGCCGGACTTCGCGATGGATCTGATCGCGTTCTTCGCAACGCCCTACGGCAACGGCTTCAAGGTGACCTCGGGCTGCCACGTGTATGACCTGAATCCGTTCTGAGTGACGGCTCGGTGGCGCGCCCTGAACAACGGTGCGCGTCACCAAGCCGCCTCACCAGACGGAGACCTCGGTGGCGAGGCTCTCGTCCACGCCCGCAGGTGAGCGGACCCGGACGTAGCGTGCGCGGGGCCGGCCGGAGGGCGTGACGGCCACCGTCGTACCGATCTGGGTGCCGACCTGTTGGAAGATCCTGCCGTCGGTCGACACCTCGACGAGGAACTGACCGGCGAACCCCCGAACCACGACCAGGTCGACCGGACGCACCAGGCCCAGGTCGACCACGACGCCGGTCACCACCGCCGTGCCGCGGGTGCGGAGCCCGGCGGGGGTCGTCAGGTCGCCGTCGGTCATCGGGCAGTCGTCCGGCGGATCGCCGAGCCGGGCCGTCGGCCCCCTCACCGGCGCGCACGGCCGGCCACGCGAGGGCGGCGCGCCTGCGGTGGCGTCGACCTGCAGTCGCGCCGAGAGGTAGCTGGCCTGAACCGTCCCCGTGTTGGTGCCGCCCGGCAGGGTGGTGCGGGCTCCGACCGCGACCGAGCTCGAGCGATCCTCCAGGATGCGCGGGTCGATCGACGCCAGGCCGCCGGTCGCGGGCTGGGACCAGGTCGCGGCCCCGGTGTCGGACTCGAACAGCTGTGCGGAGTACTCCGCGTCGCCCCCGGTGGCCTTCGGCAGCGGTGACCACGACAGCCCGATCCGGCCGGAGGGCCGGGACACCTCGGGCAGTGCCTTCCAGAGCCGCGCGTCGGGCAGGGTGACCGAGGTGTCCTTCGCGGCGAAGCCGACCGTCGTACTGCCCTTCCTCGGCGCGCCTGCGAAGACGACGTTGAGGGTCGACTCCGTCCCGAGCGTGCCCTGGGTGTCGGAGCCCCTCAGCTCGAACTCGTAGCGCCCGTCCTCGTCGGCCGTCGTGGTGCGGGCCTTGCGGCAGACGGCCGGCGGGTCAGGCAGGAGGCAGACGGTCGACAGCGTCCCGATGGCGAGCACCGTGCCCACCACGACCTCGCCGATGTCGGCCTCCTTGAACAGCAGCACCGTGGCTCCCGATAGAGGCCTTCCCGACGCGTCCAGCGCCCGGCCGGAGATGTGCACTGTCGCATCCGGATCCACCGAGCTGGTCGAGCAGCCTGCGACCGCCAGGGACAACGCGGCAAACAGCGTTGGGACCCTGCGCATGGCGCTAACCTAGGGCAACCGGCGTCACAGCAGAGGGGTGCAAGTGCGGGTTCGCATGGGGGTCCTCGCAGTGGCGCTCGCCGTGGCACTGTCTGCGTGCAGCGACGACCCCGAGTCGGAGCCCGAGTCGAAGCCCCAGTCGAGCGGCCAATCGGGCTCCCCGGACGCCCCGTTCACCGAGGTCACCGTCGACTGCCCGGAGTTCGAGGACGTCGCGCAGAGGATCCTCGACGCGCAGGCGGCGATCTACACCGGCGCCGGCGGTCCCGAAGAGATCGACGACCTCGTCGCCGAGCTGGATGCTCTCAAGGAAGGGGCGCCCGAGGACGTCCAGACCGCGCTCACCGACATGGGCGAGGGGTTCCGGGACGCGGCCGAGCTCCTCGAGCGCCCGACGCGGAAGAACCGGATCAAGCTCGTGGAGCTCGCGCCGAAGCTGTCCGAGAACGGGCAGGCGATCACCACCTACATCACCGCCGAGTGCGGCTGAGCGGGACGAGCAACGCCCCCGACGGAGACCCGGCGGGGGCGTTCTCGCAGGTCGGGAACCTGCGGTGCTCGGTGGGCAGGGGCGGGGTCGAACCGCCGACCTTCCACTTTTCAGGCGGACGCTCGTACCAACTGAGCTACCTGCCCGAGCGATGGGAAACCATACAGGAGCCCCCCGGTCGTCACGAAGGCGACGTCAGAACGCGGAGACGTGCTCGGGAGCCCGCTGCGGCCGGCTGAGGGCGCGTACGACGGCGGCCTGGCCGTGGCGGCGTACGGCAACGCCGCTGAGCAGGCCGAGGACGGGGGTGAGCGCAGGCTCCGGGAACTCCGGCGTGGGCAGGTCGACGCTGGCCGCCAGGTCGTCGCTGTGCACGACCAGCTCCATCAGGCGGGTGGTCAGGAAGTCGTCGGTGGCCAGCGACCAGCCCTGCCAGGGGATCAGGACCGCGTCGGGATCCCGTGGCGCGGCCAGCAGTGCGGGCAGTCGGTCGAGCGTGGCCCGCGCCTCGGCCAGCACCGCCTCTGCACCGACCGCGGCCTGCTCGTCGCTCCGGGTGCGGACGCCGACGTTCGCGGGGTCGTCGTGGCCGCCCTTCACCCAGGCGGCCCGCTCGTAGTGATCCAGGAGCGGGATGTGAGACGAGCCGGGCTCCGCGTCCAACAGCTCGGCGACGACCACGACCTGGCGCACCAGGTGGTGCGCCAGCCCTCCGACGCTCATCCCGGCGCACGAGCTCTCCGACTCCCAGGCCGCGGCGACCTCGGGACGTGCGGCGAGCTCGAGCGAGATCCCGGCGGCGTCGACCACGGCCTGGCGGTGTGGAGTGAGCATGCCCGAACGCTACGGCCTATGCTGTTCCGCGCAGTCCGGCCCCCATCGTCTAGCGGCCTAGGACGTCGCCCTTTCACGGCGGTAGCACGGGTTCGAATCCCGTTGGGGGTACCACCACGGGAGGTACTCCCCTCGATTGGGAGTCGCCCTCGCGGATGGGTTAGAGTTCCACCGCTCGGCTCACGCAGCGGAGCACACCATGGCCCCGTAGCGCAGTTGGTTAGCGCGCCGCCCTGTCACGGCGGAGGCCGCGGGTTCGAGTCCCGTCGGGGTCGCCACGCTCGCCCTGGATCACATCCAGGGCGTTTGTGCGCTTTTGGGAGACTGGGACCATGCCAGTCGCCATGGATCCCGAGCGCTTCGACGCGCTGGTGAACGAGGCACTCGACGGCATCCCGGACGAGCTGGCCGAGCTGGTGCGCAACGTCGTGGTCCTGGTCGAGGCCGACGCGCCACCCGACGACCCCCACCTGCTCGGGTTGTACGACGGCGTCGCGCTCACCGAGCGGTTCGGCAACATGCTGCCCGAGCTGCCGGACCGGATCTTCATCTACCGGGGCCCGCTGCTCGAGATGTGCGAGTCCGAGGAGGAGCTGGTCGAGGAGGTGCGGATCACGGTCGTTCACGAGATCGCTCACCACTTCGGTATCGACGACGCCCGCCTGCACGAGCTCGGCTACGCCTGAGTACCTTCGATCCCGACCGACTGAAGGTGGCCAGTCAAGGGAGGGGCACGGACATGGGCGGTGGTGGGTGGGCGCGGCGTGATGCCGCGGTGATCGGCATGATCGCTGCGGGCGGGATGATCGGCGCCGCTGCCCGGCACGCGGTGGCCCTGGCACTGCCGACCCGCGACGGCTTCCCGTGGGGCACCCTCCTCGTCAACGTCAGCGGCTGCCTGCTGATCGGCGTACTGATGGTGGTGATCCTGGAGGCGACGGCGCCACACCCACTCGCGCGTCCCTTTCTCGGGGTGGGCGTCCTCGGCGGCTACACCACGTTCTCGACGTACGCCGTGGAGGTGCATGCCCTCCTCCTCGATCATCGGGTCGGGACCGCGGTCGCCTACCTGCTCGGCACGGTCCTGGCCGCCCTGGTCGCGGTGCAGCTGGGTGTGGTCTCCGCGCGGGCGCTGGTGGCGCCGAGACGCAGGATGGATCCGAGTGGCACACCGGGAGGCAACGGATGAACCTTGACGGACCCGCACAACGTCTGACCGTGATCATCGGGGAGGACGACACATGGCACCACAAGCCGGTCTACACGGAGATCGTGCATCGCGCGCACCGCGCCGGGCTTGCGGGGGCCAGCGTGTTCCGGGGCATCGAGGGGTACGGCGCGTCGAACCACATCCACACCAGCCGGATCCTCAGCCTCTCCGAGGACCTCCCGGTGGCCGTGGTCATCGTGGACACCGCGGACCGGATCGATGCCTTCCTGCCCGAGCTCGATGAGCTGGTCACCGAGGGCCTGGTCCTGGTCGACGACGTCCGGGTGCACCGCTACGTGGGACGGACCGGTCGCACGTCGTGACCTGGTTGTTCCTGTGCCTCGGCGCCGGCGTCGGGGCGCCGGCGCGCTACCTGACGGACCGAGCCGTCCAGGCCCGGCACGACACCGTCTTCCCGTGGGGCACGCTGACCGTCAACCTGGTCGGCTCCCTGGTCCTCGGGATCCTGGTGGGGATCGGGGCCAGGGCGGAGCTGCCGGCGGCCGTCGACGTGGGCGTGGGGACCGGCCTGTGCGGCGCGCTGACGACGTACAGCACCTTCGGCTACGAGACCCTCCGGCTGGCCGAGGACGGGGCGCGCCTCTTCGCCCTGCTCAATGCCGCGATCAGCCTGGTCGCCGCGGTGGGCGCGGCGGCGCTGGGGTACGCCGTCGGCCACGGCCTGTGAGCGTCGCCCTAGGAGTGGCTGTTCTGCCGGATCTCGGAGCGGCTCGGCCGCCACGGGCGGGGGTCGCGGCCCTGGCTCTGTCGGACGAACTCGCCGAGGAACCAGTTCTGGAACGACCGCTGCTCGGGCGTGCGGGCCAGTGAGAGGAGCCGCTCCTCCCGGCAGAACGCATCGGCGAGGTCCAGCAGCTCGATGAGCTGGTCGAGGGCGCGGGCGGGGCGCTTGGCGAGGGGCACCCTCAGGGTGACGGTCGCCTCCCCCGCGGCCTGCGCGGCCTCGATCCTGTCCGCCCCGAGGCCGGCCCGCAGCGGCTGCCCGAGGGAGCCGAACAGGTCGGACAGGTTCTTGGCCAGCGGATAGTCCTGCTGGTGGGTCAGGGCGAGCAGCCGGACCTCCCGGCGCAGCTCGCGGTAGTGCCGGGTGAACCCGACGTACGCGCGCACCGGGACGTCGCGCAGCACCACCTCGACCATTTCGTCGGGGTCCAGGGGCTCGGGGGAGTTGTCCACGGTCACGCCGGTGACCTGGCCCTCGACGCCGACGGCCTCGGCGAACACGTCCGCCGGCGCGAACCAGACCGTCTTGCCGTCCTCCTCGACCTCGACCCCCCACGCGTCCGAGGCGCGGGCCACGATGTTCAGCCCGCGGCCGAACGTCAGCAGCAGGTCGGCCTCGTCCGGGGGTTCGGTCGTCGCGGGCAGCTCCGGCGGCTCCGTCGAGATGTCACGCACCTCGACCCTCGGGTGCTCCCGGGTGCCGCGCACCCGCACGGTGATCGGCGGGGCGCCGTGCAACAGGGCGTTCGTGACCAGCTCGGACACCCCGACCTCGGCGCACTCGACCAGGTCGTGGCGACCGATGTCGGTGAACGTGCCGACCACCCAGCGGCGTGCGTCTTGCACGCTGCGAGGTCCTGGCCCCAGAGCCAGGGCCGGCCGGTTGAGCGGCACGTCTTGTCTCCGACGGTTGTGGGTGGGCACGGACACGGCATACGCCGGACGCCTACCCAGTGTCGGCGCACCCGAAACCAGAATCGTGGAGATTCCGCTGTGTCGACCCGGACCGTCAGTGTGACGCATGAGACGCGCCCCTCGATTACCTGACCGATTCGTGGGAGCGGGACAATGTCCGTGAAGAACTCCACCACGAGGAGGTCCCCCATGGCAACGACCGATCGGCGCCACCAGGTCGTGGTGATCGGTTCCGGGTTCGGCGGGCTGTTCGGCACCAAGGCGCTCCGCAGGGCCGACGTCGACGTGACCATGGTTGCGAAGACGACCCACCACCTCTTCCAGCCGCTGCTCTACCAGGTGGCGACCGGCATCCTGTCCGAGGGCGAGATCGCCCCGCCCACGCGCGAGGTGCTGAGCGGGCAGAAGAACGCCAAGGTGCTGCTCGGTGAGGTCACCGCGATCGACCTCGAGGCACGCACGATCACCTCGCAGGTGCTGGGCCGTCCGATCGTCACGCCGTACGACTCCCTGATCGTTGCCGCCGGCGCCGGGCAGTCCTACTTCGGCAACGACCACTTCGCCGAGTTCGCGCCGGGGATGAAGAGCATCGACGACGCGCTCGAGCTGCGCGGCCGGATCTTCGGGGCCTTCGAGATGGCCGAGCTCGGCGCCACCCGTGGCGACAACGTCGACCACCTGCTGACGTTCGTCGTCGTCGGGGCGGGGCCGACGGGCGTCGAGATGGCCGGCCAGATCGCCGAGCTCGCTCACCGCACCCTCAAGCGCGACTTCCGCGCGATCAACACTCGTACGGCGCGCATCGTCCTCATCGACGCCGCGGGACAGGTGCTGCCGCCGTTCGGGGCCAAGCTCGGCAAGTGGACCGCCAAGGAGCTCGAGGAGCTCGGGGTCGAGGTGATGCTGGGCGCGATGGTCATCGGCGTCGACGAGCGCGGCATCGAGGTCGAGCACAAGGACGGCCGGGTCGAGCGGATCGCCTCGGTCACCAAGGTGTGGGCGGCCGGGGTCCAGGCCAGCCCGCTGGGTGCGATCCTGGCCGAGCAGACCGGGGCGCCGCTGGACCGCGCCGGGCGGATCGGTGTCAACCCCGACCTGACGCTGCCGGGGCACCCGGAGGTCTTCGTGGTCGGCGACATGATCTCGCTGGACAACCTGCCCGGCGTCGCCCAGGTGGCCATCCAGGGCGCCAAGTACGCCGCCAAGGAGATCCGCGGCCGGCTGGCCGACAAGCCGCCCCAGGCGCCGTTCAAGTACTTCGACAAGGGCTCCATGGCGACCATCAGCAGGTTCCGCGCGGTCGCGATGATCGGCCGGGTCCGGCTGACCGGCTTCCTCGCCTGGGTGACGTGGCTCGCGGTCCACCTCTTCTACATCACCGGCTTCAAGAACCGGGTGACCGCGGTGCTGCACTGGTTGATCTCGTTCCTGGGTCGCGGCCGCTCCGAGCGCACCTCCACGGAGCAGCAGATCTTCGCCCGCAACGCGATGGCCCGGCTCAAGCGCGGCGCCGCCGACCTGGTCTCCGACCCGGGGGAGTACGACGCCGCCCGCGCCGCGGAGGAGCGCTCCAGGCGTGAGGAGCTCGAGGCCCAGGCTCTCGAGGAGGCGCGGCTCACCGACGCGGGCGAGCGGGGCGTGAAGATCGGTGGTTGAGGTCTGCTCTCTGGTCACCGGGTCTCGACCCGCCCGTCGCGAGCTCGCAGGCTCGCCCGCGGGGCTTGCTCGACCTTCGTGACCGACGGGAGCCCGCTCGTTCCTCGCGGTCTCTCCCTGGTCACTCGAAGTACTTGGGCGTCGCGTCCCGGTGCTCCATCAGCTCCCGCGCCCACTTCGGCAGGATGAACACGCCCTCGGCCTCGACGGTGACCCCGTCGGGGCCGACGATGTGCCCCTTCGCGAACGTCTTGATCCCCTCGACCCGGTCGACCCAGGCCTCGCTGCGCAGGTCGCCCAGCGGGGTGCCCCGGCGGTAGGTGAGGGTCAGCCGACCGGTCATGCCCGGCTTGCCGCGGGCGCCGGCGGACTCGCCCAGCATCTGGTCGAGGATCAGCGCC
>Ga0299913_10004876_pt1 | contig 11348 bp, 8 predicted proteins | sample RVTome_9_FD_201360 | JGI IMG/M metagenome (GOLD analysis project Ga0299913, IMG submission 201360) | Soil microbial communities from uranium-contaminated site in the Upper Colorado River Basin, Wyoming, United States - RVT155D38 (version 2) ... | reverse complement strand
CTGGGGCTCCCCGCGATCGCGTCCCTGTTGATCTTCCAGTTCCTCTGGGTCTGGAACGACCTGTTGGTCGCGCTGGTCTTCGCGGGAGGTGCGACCCAGCCGCTCACCGTGACGATCCGTGAGCAGTTGCGTTCGTTCGGGGCGAACATCGACGTGATCGCACCGGCCGCGTTCCTCCAGATGATCGTGCCGCTGATCGTGTTCTTCGCGTTCCAGCGGTACTTCGTGCAGGGGCTCCTCGCAGGATCGCAGCGTTGACCGCGACCTGAGCAGGCGCCTCACGCCGCCTCCCGCCTGCTTCGCCGGCGCGCCTTCCATGCGGCGTCGGCGACGATCAAGGCCGGGGCCGAGGCGATCGCGACGATCCAGCCGGCCCCGCCCGGAACGGCCTGCCGGAGGAGATCGCCCAGCGACGGCGTCCATAGGAGCGCGGCGGCGATAGCGAGCTCGAACACCGCAGCGCCCACGAGGAGTCGGTTCGACAACGGTGGGATCCGCCACACGGGGGCCGTGACGCTTCGACACGCCCACGCGTTCGCCGTCTGTGCGAGCACGACGGTCGCGAACGCCGCGCCGCTGGCTGCCGCGAGTGTCGCGCCACCCGCGAACGGGTCGCCGGGACGCCACCCGGCGGCGACGAACACAGCGAGGAACGCCGCCATCTCGAAGAGTGCCTCGACGGGACCGAGCACGCCGAACGCGCGAACGGCGACGACGCGGTCGAGCAACCGCCCACGCACCGGCGGTCCATCCAGCGCACGTGCGGTCGGCCGCTCGGCGCCGAGGGCCGTCGCCGACAGGGTGTCGGTGCCGAGGTCCAGCGCGAGGATCTGGAGGACGGTCAGCGCCAGCGGGATCCGTCCGCCGCTCAGCGCCCACACGACGAACGGCGTCAGCTCCGCGACGTTGTCGGTGAGGTGGTAGGTGAGGAACCGTCTGGTGTTCGCGAACGACGCGCGGCCGAGCTCGACGGCCGCGACGATCGTGGTGAAGTCGTCGTCGAGCAGCACGAGGTCCGCGGCCTCGCGGGCCACGTCGGTGCCCGAGCGGCCCATCGCGACGCCGATGTCGGCTTCCTGCAGCGCCGGGCCGTCGTTGACCCCGTCGCCGGTCATCGCGACGACGTGGCCGCGAGCACGGAGGGCGCGTGCGATCCGCAGCTTCTGCTCCGGCTCGACACGCGCCACGATCACGCCGTCACGATCCAGCAGCGCGCCGAGCACCTGCTCGTCCTCGGGGAGGTCCTCCCCGGCCAGGACGGCGCCTGTGTCGTCGGTCAATCCGACGAGGCGCGCGACCGCCAACGCCGTGGCCGGATGGTCTCCCGTCACCATGCCGATCCGGATGCCGGCGCGGCGACAGGCTGCGATCGCGCCGGCGACCTCGGGTCGCGGCGGGTCCTGGAAGCCGAGCAGCCCTCGCAGCTCGAGGTCACGTTCGGCCTCGACCGCGTCCGAAGGGATCGTCGGTCCGACGGACCGGGTGGCCACCGCGAGGACGCGCAGCCCGCGCGACGTCATCGCGGCGAGCGCGTCGTCGGCGCCGTCGACGGGCGCGGCGAGCGCGAGGATCCCGTCGGGCGCTCCCTTCGCGACGAGACGATCGCGCAGGAGCACGGACAGTCGCCGACGGCTCGGGTCGAAGGGGAACCGGGCCCGCTCGCGAGCGGCATCCTCATCGGGATCGACGCCGACGCGTCTGGCGAGGGCCCAGCACGCGGCGTCCATCGGATCGCCCTTCGCGGACCAGACGCCGCCGGTCTCGACCGCTCGTCCGGTGGTGCATCTCGCCGCGTCGAGGGCGAGCTCGCGCACGGCGTCGTCGGCGCCGGGATCCAACGCCACGTCGGCGGTCGGCCCGTAGCCACCGCCGACGATCGTTCCGCCACCTCGCGGCGTCCACACGTCGACGACGCTCATCTCGTTCCTCGTCAGCGTGCCGGTCTTGTCGGTGCAGATGAACGTCGTCGATCCGAGCGTCTCCACCGCCTCGAGGCGTCGAACGAGCGCGTTGCGACGGGCCATCCGCTGGGCACCGATCGCGAGCGACAGCGTCACCGTGGGCAGCAGGGCTTCCGGGACCAAGGCGACAGCGACGCCGATCGCGAACACGATGCCTTCGGACCACGGCGTCCCCAGGAGCGCGGCGAGCGTGAAGAACCCGACGCCGATCGCGATCGCGATCAGGGCGATCGTCCGCACGACACGATGCAGCTCCCTCGCGAGCGGCGTCCGAGGGCGGCTCGTCGCGCGGGTCAACAACGCGATCTCGGCCAGGCGGGTGCGTGGACCGGTCGCGGTCACGACGGCGTCCGCCTCGCCGCCGACGAGGAACGTCCCCGCCGATGCGCGATCGCCATCCGCCAGCGCGACCGGGACGCTTTCGCCCGTCAACGTGGAGACGTCGACCAGCGCGGCGTGCGCTCGGAGCAGCGTGACGTCGGCCGGGATCCGGTCTCCGGGTCCGACGCGGATCACGTCGCCGGTGACGAGCTTCTCGGCGTCGACTTCGTCGAGGGTCCCATCGCGGAAGACCAGCACCCGCCGCGGCAACAGCGCACGCAGGCGTTCGGCGGCCCGTTCCGCTCGATGTTCCTGCACGAAGGCGAACCCCGCGTTGGCGACGATCACGAGGACGATCGCGACGCCCAGCTCGGCCAGCCCCGCCACGAACGCGAGCGCTGCGGCGACCCACAGCATCACCGCGAAGAGATGAACGAGCTGCGCCGTGAGCGCGCGCCACCACGGTGCCGGCGGCGGAACCGGCAGGGCGTTCGGCCCGTCACGTGCCAGGCGCGACGCGGCCTCGGTGGAGCTCAGGCCGCCGGAGCCGGTCGCTCCGCGAGCTCGGCTACTCCGTTGACAGACCCGATCCGGCGACGTCGCGACACCCTCCATGCTTCGACCGTAGGGACGGCGCGGAGGTGCCGGATGGGTCGTTCGTCCTCGCGGTCAGGGTCGGGTTGCGGACGGGCGAACGCGTCGACGGCGATAGGCGGGGGGCGTGGGGACGCTCCCGACAGCGCCCGGATCAACCGTCGCGCGGCGTCTGCGGAGGGAGTCCGGTCCGGCGTTCGGCGGTGTCGAGCGGCAGGTCCGTGTCGCCACGGGTCTCGGCGTCCGGGAGAGGTTCGTCGCCGCGGCGCGGGTCCTCGAGCGAGGACATCCCTCCGAAGAAGAACCCGAGGCCGGTGCCGCCGATCAGTCCGAAGAGCGTCCATCCCCACATCGCGGTGGTCCCCCATCCCGCGGCCGCGCCGCCGCCGATCAGACCGGCGATCGCCCCGAGCACGGCTCCGATCAGCGCGCCCGTGGCGATCCCTCGGCGCGTGCGCTGGAACGTGCGGGTCTCCGGCTCGTGCGGTCGCTGCTGGTCGTCGGGCATGACGTCGTCTCTCGTGTCCGGCTCGTCCGGCGGGGGGACCCTGGACCGTTGCCCAGCGGGAAGGCACCCGAAACCGTCGGAGGAGCCGTTGCGCTCGGCGTAGTACCCTGACGTCCCGGGCTTCGCGGCCCGGTCCCCGTCGAGCGGAGGCGACCCCGGTCGCGTCACGGCTGCTCGCGGGAGGGTGCCCCGCTCGCCCATCGACGCTCCACCGGACGGCGCGCACCCCGAACCACCCGAGAGCGCAGCCAGAGAGCGCAGGAGACACCATGCCCGACAGCTACGGCAAGCGGCAGCGCCGCGACGTGAACCAGAAGAAGCTCGCCGCGCGCGAGGAGCGCCGGATGGCGCGCGCGCAGCGCAAGAAGGATCGTGAGGCCGGGCTGATCGAGCCGGGGACGCCGATCGGGCCGGCCGAGCAGGCCGAGTGGCTCGGCGACGACGTCGAGCCGGCCAAGGGCGAGATCGAGCCCGGCGCGGCTCCCGCGCAGTAGCTCAGCCCTCGCGCGACACTGCGACGTCGATCCGGCGTGCGAGCGCCAGCAGCGCAGCGATCGCCAGCAGGCCGATCGCGAACGACGCACCGATGCCTGACGTGAGCGGCCGATCGGTGGCTTCGGCGAGCGCGACGGCACCGCCGCCTAGCCCTGCGCCCGTCGCGACGCCCAGCATGTCCATCAGCAACACCGACGAGAGCTCGGTGCTCTCCTCGCCCGCCCCCGCTGCCCGCATCGCCGCGAGCGGGATCGTCGGGAACGCCACGCCCATCCCGAAGCCGACGATCGCCCACCCGACGTAGGCCGCGACGAGCGGAACCTCCGGCGCGAGCGCGCTCGCGACCAGCGCGCCACCGACCAGCACGAGCGCGGCGCCGACGATCAGCAAGCTCGACAGCCGCATCGTGTCGGCGCGGGACGACTGCCACCAGCTGCCGACGCCCCACGTCAGGGTCGCGCCGGTGACCGCGAGACCCGCCTGGCCGAGCGACAAGCCGCGCACCTCGGTGAGCATCAGCGTGAGGAACGCGTCGATCGCGAGGAAGCCGAGCGACAGTGTGAAGGCGGTGACCGCCGCGGCCGGTATCCCGCGCTCGGCGCGGAACGTTCCGCTCGGGACGATCTGGGTGAGCGCGGGCAACGCGATCGCCACGCCCACGGCGACGGCGACGACCGCCCACGGCCGCACGACGGTCATCGCGGTGAAGGCGATGCCGGCGCCGATCATGAGCTGCAACGGCCAGCGGACCTCGAGCTGGGTGTTCCGGTCGCCGTCCTGCGTCACGAGCGACAGCGCCGGCGCGATCAGCAGCCATCCCGTCGCGACGATCGGGACCGGGGCGAGGAACGCCCATCGCCACCCGACCGTGCTCGCGAGCAGCGCTCCCAGCGGCGGTCCGACGACCCCGGGCAGGATCCACATCGAGGCCAGGAGCGCGAGCACGCGTGGACGGAGACGGTCGGGGAACGTCTTGGCGACCGTGCCGAGCGACAACGCGTAGAGGCCGCCGCCACCCGCGCCCGCGAGGAACTGACCCACGAGGACCACCGGCATCGCGGGCGCCGACGCTGCGACGACGAGGCCGGTGGTGAACAGCGCCAGGATCGGAGGCAGCACGCGACGCGGTCCCAGGCGGTCGACAGCACGGCCGGCGATCGGGATCGCGCCGAGCGTGGCGAGGCTCGCAGCCGTGAACACGAGCCCGTACAGCTGCACCATGCCGAGCTCACGGCGGACGTCCGGCAGGATCGTCGCCACGACCAGGGCGTGCATCGCCACGAGTGCCTCGAGCAGGAGCAGCCCGACGGTCAGGCGACCCCGTTGGCCGCGGAACACCTCCCGCCAGCGCGGCGGGCCGTGGGCGGCGGCGGAGGACGCGACCATGCGGCGGGGAGTGTAGGGCGCCGACCGGGACCGAGCGACCCGCCGGCGCTACGGCGAGACGTCGAAGCGGTCGATCGCGACGGTGGTTCCGCGTGAAACGTTCCGGGCGGTGCCGGTCGCCACGATCCGGACGGTGTGGACCCCGCGTGACAGCCCGTCGATCCGCTCGACGACCCCGAAGCGGCGTTCCGACGAGAACAGATCGACCGTGCGGAGGCGCTCGCCGTCGACGAAGATCGTCGCGCGTCCGCCGGTGCGACCGGTCACGGTCGTCCAGTCGAGGCCCGTCCCGCGGAACCGCACCCGCACCTCCGCTCCCTCGAGCTCAGCGACGGCGTACCTGCCTCCCGACGCCCTCGCGTCGTGGGCCGGCGCCCACGCGCCACCGAACGGCGATCCGACCGTGCCGGTCCGCGTGCGGAACCCGTCGACCGCCACGAGCGTGTTCGTCGCGGTGGAGCGTGCACGTCCGAGCGCACGGATCTCGATCGTGTGCGATCCGCCGCCGAGACCGTCGATCGTGCGACCCACGGCCGTGCGGCGCCGTGCCGAGTAGAGGTCGACGATGCCGTGCGATCGCCCGTCGATCAGGACCTCGGCCTTGCCGAACGTGCGCCCGAGGACGGTCAACCACGACACGGTCGATCCGCGGAACCGCGTCGCGAACGTCGCGTCGCGCAGGCGTTCGACGGCGAAGCTGCCACCGAGGGCTGCGCGGTCGCCGACGTGGCGCCACCGCTGCATCGCGGGCAGGTGCGTCTCCTCGAACGTGAGGGCGGGGTCGAACTCCGCCGCGGTGGTCGGCGCGGGGTTGCCGGCGCGATCGCGGATCCTGGCGCCCGCCGGGGACACGACGACGCGGTGCCGCTGGCCCGGGGTGAGCGGTTCGCGCGGACGCACCGTGACGCTCCGCACGGCCGAGCCGCCGCACGGGACGGCGCGGCCGCCGGCGCGGCACTCCAGGGCCGAGTCGATCGCGCCTCCTCCGGTCGGGCGCAGGGCGATGCTCGAGGTGCTGACACCGCGGACGGGTTCGTCGAACGCGACCCGGGCAGGGTCGTCGTGGGTGCCGGGCGTCGTGATCTGGACCGTCGGCGGGACCGGATCGAACGTGAACGCCGCCCCGACGGCCCGCTGCTTCGTCATCGGCACGGTGCACGGTCCGGTGCCGGAGCACGCGCCCGACCATCCCAGGAACACGGCGCCGTCGTCGGGGTCCGCCGTCAGGGTCACGCTGGTGCCGGGGTCGAAGTTCCGCGTGCACTCGGTGCGGCAGGCGATGCTGCCGGCGTCGCTGCGCGCGGTGCCGGCGTTGCCCTGGACGGTGACGCGGAGCCGCTGGATCGTGATCAGGTCGAGGTCGGTGCCGTTCAGGACGTCGAGATCGACGTCGCCCCTGATGCCGGCGACCCGCCCCGTCGACGTGTACTGCCAGACGGTCCAGCCGCGGCCCGCCCAGTTCTGCGCCGGCAACGTCGGTGCGCTCACGCCCCAGTGGGCGATCCACAGCGGCGACCCCCACCGAGCCAACGCGGTCGAGTCGTCGAAGCGGACGTTCCACCCGTAGGGGCTCGTGTAGACGAGCGGCCGCACCCCCGTCAGCCGGCGGACCTCCGACACCCAGCGCTTCGACCAGATCGTGAGCTCGTCCGGATCGAGCCCGCCCGAGGTCTCGATGTCGAGGACCGGCAGCAGGTCACCGGGCTGCGGATCCGCGTGCCGGATGAACCATCGAGCCTCCTTGCGTGCGTCGCCGGCCGATGGGTCGGGCTGCGCGAAGTGGTAGGCGCCGACGCGGAGGCCGTTCGCGCGTGCGCCCGCACGGTTCGTCGCGTAGGTCGGATCCACGTACCACGTGTCCTCGGTCGCCTTCATGAAGACGAACGTCTTGCCGGCCCCGGCGACGCGGGACCAGTCGATCGTTCCCTGCCAGTGCGAGACGTCGATCCCGGGGAGCGTCGACCCCGCGCGCACGGGTCGGTCGCTGACGTCCGGCGAGCGGGCGGCCTCACCGGACACACCCGTGAACCCGTCGCCTGGCTCGGCGGCCGCCGGGACCGACGCGAGCAGCACGAGCGCAGCGGCCGCGACGATGCGGACGAACGGTCTGGGAGTTGGGGAGGCGGCGGGCATGAAGGAGGTCTTCCGGGGAACGCGGAGCGTCGAGGCTACCGCGCCGAACCCGCGGCGGCACGGAGGCCGGCCACCTCCTCCCGGAGCTGCTCAGTCGGCGGCCTCGAGCTGGTCGGCGATCCCGTCGGCCCATCCCGCGATCGCGTCCCAATCGCGGAAATCCCCTTCGGGCGCCTTCACGGCTTTCACGATCATCCGCTCCGGGAAGCTGAGCTTGGCCCGATCGAGCGAGCCGAAGAAGACGCGGTGATCGCGGGGCGAGAGCCGTTCCCTGAGCTCGCCGAGCTGCCGGGGCTGCTCCTCGTCGTCGACGACCTGCTCGCCGAGCGGTCCGCTCGAGAACAGCCAGACGGGGATCTTGCGCAGGTCGGCCGCGTGCTGCTCGGCGAACGACGTCGCGTCCTTGATCCAGGAGCCCGCGTAGATGCCGCTTCCGAGCACGACCGCGTCGGCGTCGTCGATCCCGGCGACCTGATCCACCGGACGGGCGACGCTCTGGAGGCCACGTTCCTGCAGCCGCTCCGCGATCGCCGTCGCGATCCCCTCCGTGCCTCCGTGCTTGCTGGCGTACGCCACCAGGATCATCGTCCTCCTCCTTCGGCTCCGTCGGGCGGCGGGTCGTTCGGCGACGCGACGCGGCGGGCGCTCCGCTGGAAGCGCCCGCCGCGTCGGTGCTGCGGTGTCGTCGGTCCGGTCAGCCCCGGAGCGCCGGCTCCTTCGTCACGGCCCCGTTGCGGGTCACCGTGACCGCTTCGGCGCGGCGTGCGTGCCGGAAGCCGAGGATCGCGAAGATACCCATCACGACGCCGGCCACGACCATGCCCCAGCCCACCCACTCGGCGAGCGCGGCGACGGTCCACCAGCCGTACGCGTTCAACAGGATCGAGCGGAGCGCCTCACCCTTGAACAGCGTGTCGGCCTTGCCCTGCAGCTCGGCCGCGAGCTCGGGGTCGATGCCCTCCTCGCGCGCTGCGGCGCTCGTCTGGCTGTACGTCTGCCCCTCGTTCACGTCGACGAGGTGCAGGCCGATGTACCGGGAGAAGGCTTCGGCCTGGTCCCCGTTCGTGACCTGTTGGCCGGCGTACTCGCCGACCTCGGCGAGCTCCTCCTCCGACATGGCCTCGGTCGGCGGGAACGTGATGTTCTGCGGCTCGAGCCGCTCCTGCACGTTCTGTTGGCCGAAGTTGCCGCCGTAGATCGCGAGCGCGCCTACGACAACCAGGACGAGGGCGATCACGAGCCCTGCGCCGCTGATCAGCTGGTCCCACGTCTTGCGTTCCATCGTGTACCCCCTTCCGGACCCCGCGTCCGGACTCCTCGGTAGCTTCCCCTAGGCGGCGTCGCCCGAGCAGGGTCGGAGGGCGGGACCCCGCCGGGACCTTGCCCAGGCTGCATGGGACCTCCGGTCCGACCACATGTCGGTATCCCGCCGCCCCGGCCGCGGATGCGACGCAGGCATCTCGGCTGGTCAGGAGGGGTCGACGGCTCGGCTGGGCCCCACGTCGACGGCGGCTCGGGGAACGAACGACAGCGCCGCCGCGACGTCCTGGGGACGCCCGCCGGCACCCACGGCCACGTTCACGCCGGCGCACCCTCCGTCGAAGCGGTAGGTCCACCGTCCGGCATAGGGTTCGCGCCGCCGGACGTCCTCGAGCAGCTCCGTGGCCCGCTCGTCGGAACGGATCGCTGCGCCCGATGCGCCGTCACACGCCTGCATGAACGAGACCTCCGCACGGGCGCCTGAGTCCTCGGGTCCCGCGAGCGTGAACGACGCTCCTTCGTCCGACGCCGTGTATCCGGCGAAGGTCCAGCCCTCGGGCAGCTCGCGTACGCAGGGGATGAGCGATGCCGACGGCACCGTCTGCGCGAGGAGCGTGGTGGCGGCGACCGGGCGGCACCACGGCTCGCGATGCTCCGCGACCCGGCCGCACGCGGACCCGACGAGCGCCAGCGCGACGACCACCCCGAGCGTGCTCCGTCCGATCATGGCGCCTTCGGGTTCGCGAGGTTGATCGCGACGAGGGCGGCGAGGACCCCGACGATCGCGACCGTCCGAACGGTCAGCAGCAGGCGGCGGACGCTCCACCGTTGCACGGCGATCGGATCGCGCGCCGGTGCCAGCTCGCGGAACCGCTCGTACGCTCCGCGGCCGTCCTCGGCCAGCTTCGCCTGGAGCTGGCGCGGGATCGCGGGTCCGCGCGCGGCGGCGAACGCCTCGCCGAGGTCGTCCTCGGAGAACATGTGCGTCGCCCGCTCGTAGACGTGGTCGGCGTCGGAGGCGAGCGAGAGGACGAGCATCATGTTCGCGAGGTCGACCGCCTGCCGCCACGGGCTCGGCCGCACCTGCCCGAAGGCGACGTCGATCAAGGACACCCGCCCTTCGTGGATCAAGACGTTCCCCGGCTTGACGTCTCGGTGCGCGAGGCCGTGGTCCCACATCGCGCGTACGTTCCGCAGGCCGGCGTCGATCACTCCGTCGTCGACGTCGGCGTCCTCGTCGGCTTCCTCCGCGCGACGGAGCAACGTCATCAGGATCAGGTACTCGCGATCGGGCTCGACCTCGACGAAGCCGCGCGGTTCGACCGCCGACACGCCTGCCTCTCGCATCAAGCGGAGCATGTAGTCCTCGTGCTCGACGAGCTGCCGGACCGAGTTGAACGCTGCCTCGTCCTCGAGCGCGCCGTACAGGATCGTGCGGAGCAGCTTGTACCAGCGGTCGGCGCGCAGGTGCGAGGCGGAATAGAGCTTCCCGAAGAGCTCCTCTTCGCGGCGGCCCTCGAGCCGTCGGACGCGCAGGCGGAGCGGCGTCGACCCACCCGAGTGCTCCTGGCCGAACGGCTCCAGCTCGAGCAGCTCGAGGCCTGCTTGGTCCTCGAGCGCCTCGGCGATCGCGTCGCGCCGGTGGCCCTCGACGTCGTGGTGCGCGGCGCGCCGCCGCTCGTAGGTCACGGGGAAGACGTCGTCGGGGCAGAACAGGCGGCAGGCGAGCGACCCCATGCCCCATCCGAACAGCGCTGCGGTGAGGGCGTCGCTCGGGTGGTCCACCGCGAGCGCGACACGGGCGATCGCGAGCAACGCGACGGGAACCGCCGCGAGCGCGACGCCGATCCGTCGAGCCCTGCCGGCCGGCACGAGCGTCCAGGCCGATGCCGCCGCCGCGACGGCGAGCATCGCGACGGTCGCCGACGGATGGGCGTAGCCCTCCCACCCGTAGAAGGCGCCGGCGTCGACGGGTCGCACCCGCCCGATCGCGGGGACCAGCGCGAGCGCGAGCAGCCGCACCCCGAGCACCACCGCGACGAAGGTGACGAGGTGTCGCCACCGGCCGGCGATCGCGAGCAGCGCGATCGCGACCCATCGCACGGCCATCACGAACCCGACGGAACCGAGGAGCGCCAGGGCCTGGAAGATCCCGACGCCCGCGAGCTCGCGGAGCTCGGCGCCGAGCGGCGTCAGCGCGTCGTCGAGCTGGCGGAGCGGCCGCGGGATCGCGCCGTGCACCACCGCCGAGGTCCAGGCGAGCGCGACCGCGACGACCACACCGAGCCACACCCACCCCGCGAGGTCGAGGGACCCTCGGAGCGGCGCCGCCGAGCCCGAGGGCCGCCGCCGCCGCATCACGGGCAGAGCCTCGAACGGACCTTCCTCCGCGACCTCGTCGAGCTCGGATCCGACGGGCGGCTCGTGCTCCGGTGGACCCGTGCCGTGCGGGCGCTCGTCCAGCGCCAGACGTGCTCGAGTGGTGTTCCCGTGCCCGCGCCCGCCGTCCACGGCGAGCCGTTTCCCCTTCGGCGGCAGGCTCAACCGTTCAGGGTGGATGCACCAGGTGTAGCGGCTGCGTCGATGGGGAACCGCTCGTCCGTGGGAACGACGCGGGTGTCCGTCGGAACGCAGCGTGGGGCAGATCGCCGCCTGCGGCTCGAGATGCCGCTGCTCGTCGCGGCCGTCGG
>Ga0299913_10004875_pt1 | contig 11348 bp, 11 predicted proteins | sample RVTome_9_FD_201360 | JGI IMG/M metagenome (GOLD analysis project Ga0299913, IMG submission 201360) | Soil microbial communities from uranium-contaminated site in the Upper Colorado River Basin, Wyoming, United States - RVT155D38 (version 2) ... | reverse complement strand
AGTCAGGTGATCGTGGGCGGTGGAAGCACTGTCAATGACATCCCTCTCCGTCTCCAACTGATGAACCCTTATTCAACGGGAGCCGTTGCCGACATCACAGCGTTTTCCGAATCGGGGCGGGAGTCCAATGAGGCACTTCGCTCGATAATTGTCCCGGCTCGTTCGTCGAGGGTGGTTGATATCGGATCGATTCTCTCCGGCCGCGAATCCTTGAATCTGATCGTCGAAGCAACCCGCGGCAGCTTTGTCACGTCGGCAAGCACCGAGGTGGGCGGCGACCAGGCAGTCTGGCGGGCCGTTGCCCCCGAAACGACCTGGTACGTCCCCTTCCCGGTGTTCAACGGGTCGCGTGAAGTTGTGATCGCATCCTCGACCCCGAACGACGTCGCCTATCAGATCGACGTCTTCGGCCCGGACGGTGTGGAAGATGCAGCGATCGAGGGGACGATCTCGGGGGGAGGTCAGGAAATCATCAACGTTTCTGAGATCAGTCAGGCGGCAGTGGCGGTTCGTGTCGTCGCCACCGCACCAGTGGGTGTGTTCGCCAGGTTGACCGGTGACGGGGCTCTGGGCATCGCTGCCGCGTCGCCGCTCACGACAAATGACTGGCTGATCCCCGGAGCAGGCTCGGGGGATGGCACGGCTGGGCGCCTGGTTGTGGTCAATGTTGGAGTCGAGGTCACCGAGATGACCGTCACTGAAGTGAGAGAAAGCTCCCGGTCCAGGGTCATCGAGGTGCAACCGGGCCAGGTCCTCGAGGTCGTGTTGGACGCCGTGGACTCCGACGGCGTCACGGTTGTCTCCGACGGCCAGATCGTGCCGTTCTGGATGGCCCGACGGGGAGCTGCGGTCGCAGTGAGCGGCGGCTTCCCGTTGCTCACGAATGAGTGATCTGACGCTGCGCCTGATTGTCGTCGGCGGAGTGATCGCTGGTGTGTTCCTGGTTGTCTTCTATTTGCGACTCCGAGACCGTGCTGAATCAATACGAGTGGGCACGGTCGACCTCGACCCCGGGGTCTACCTATTCACATCGGCCACATGCGCTACATGTGAAAAGGCGCGCAAACATCTCGAGCGCCGCTTGGGGGAGTCGAATCTCGTCGAGTTCGTATGGGAAGAGCACCCCGAGAGGTTCGCGGCTCTATCGATCGACAGGGTGCCATGCACCCTGGTTGTCGACGAGGGGGGTCGGGGAGTGCTGTGGAGGGGTCAGCCCGACCGGATGATATATCCCGTTGATCCTTGAATGGACACCTTGTTACTCCTACCGTTCAGCCAATGCTTGTGAGCTGTACCCGCTGCGGATCTCCCGCCTCCACACATATGACTTTCTCGTACACCGATAGCGCGGTATGGCTTGATGAAATTCTCGGGCCGACCGAGCCCTACGGGTACTCCCTCTGCGCCAACCATGCCGACCGAATGACGCCTCCGCAAGGATGGACCCTGACCGATCGTCGCACAACAAGAAGGCTGTTCGCCCCATTGTCAGTAGCCTGATGGCACTGGACCGTGATCTCCTCGATGCGGTTAGAGACCTTGACGACCATGAGCTCCGCCGTCTCCATATTCTCACCAGGGCCCAGCTCGACCGCTCGGGCGCGATCGACCCGGAGGGCGAACCAGAGGTCCATTTACGCCAGCAAGAGGTTCGCTGCGGAAAGATGGGGTGCACCAAATGCCCCCACGGCCCCTACTGGTATGCATATTGGACTGAGAACGGAAAGAGAAAGAGCAGGTACATCGGCCGTCTTCTCGACGACGAGTCGTTGCTCTAAAAGCGATTCGGCTTTACAGTACGAATAGCGGAAACGGATGGAGCCATGGACTGCCCCCAGTGCTCAACACCAGATGTAATCGAAATTGAACAGACTCTGCCCGACGGGCAAGAAGTCCGGTTCTTCTCCTGCCACCATTGCGAAGAGAAGTGGTGGTCCCAAGGTGGCAAGGAACTCGACCTGAGCCAGATTCTGGAGATGGTCCGCGACCAGAAGGCGTGAGTCTTCCCCACCGGCAGCGGCTGGTCACTGGTTGGCCGGCCGTTCTGATAATCGCAACCGTCTCCCTCATTGTCCTGGTCGTCCTCAACCCGTGGCTCATCCTCTCGTCGACCACACCAACGGGCGGGGACATGGGAGCGCACGTCCTCGGGCCTGCCTTCCTTCGCGACACCCTCCTGCCCGAGGGGAGAATTCTCGGCTGGTCTGACGACTGGTTCGCCGGATTCCCGGCCTTCTACTTCTATTTCCCTCTCCCGTCGCTGACCATTGTGCTCCTCGATGTGATCCTCCCATACGGGGTGGCGTTCAAGCTCGTCACGGTGTTGGGCCTCCTAGCGCTTCCCGTAGCCGCGTACTTCCATGCTCGGGCGATCAGCCTGTCGCGGCCGATTGCCGTTATTGCCTCCACCTCCGGCGCGATCTTCGCGTTCATGGAGAGTTTCAACATCTACGGGGGGAATATCGCATCCTCGCTCGCGGGCGAGTTCTCGTACTCATGGTCGTTTGCGCTCTCTCTGGTGTACCTCGGCCTTCTCATCAAAGGGGTGCGGGAAGACCGTCGTTACTTGAAATGGGCTGCCCTCGCCCTTGCCCTGACGGCCCTCTCTCACATTCTCACGACGATCGTCGTCATATTCGCCTCCCTCTTCGTCATCGCATGGAAGAAGGGCCTGATCCGCACATTGCTCGTCTGGTTCTGGGGTTTCGCCGTTGCTGCTTTCTGGGCTCTGCCTCTCCTCGCCCGGATCGGCCTGACCTCCGACATGGCGTGGACGCCGCTGAGCCGCCTCGAAGAGTTGTTCCCTGTCGAGGTATGGATTCCATTGCCGCTTGCCATCGTGGGTGCCGCCTGGGCGGTACGCCGATCTCGCAATGCCGTACCGCTGGTCGCAGCGACGCTTCTACCCATCATCTATTTCCCGTTGCCCAACTTGCTCCCAGACCTTCTCCCCGATCTGTTCGGAGGGGAGCGGTGGAAGCTGTGGAACGGGCGCCTCCTCCCGTACTGGTATTTCGGTGTCGTCTTCTTCGCCACGGTCGCCGTCGGCGTTGCAGTTGTTTGGGCGAGCAGGCGGCTTCCTTCACGGATTCACATGCATTGGGTGAGGGCGCTGGTGGTGACGATCGCGGCAGTTGGTGCCGGCCTGGCGGCGGACTCGACTGATTTTCCCGACTATGCCTGGGTCCTTTTTGTCGTTGGCGGCATGTTGTTTTTGGTCGCCTCCTTTTGGTGGGGTGAATCGGTCGGGACTCGCCATTACCTGGTGGTACTCGCCAGTTCGATACTTGCTCTGGGAGCGCTCAGCGGCGTGACCTTTGTCGACGGTTGGGCGAGGTGGAACTACGAGGGGTACGAGGCGAAAGAACCGTGGCTCGAATACGAGCGCCTGATGGCCGACATCGAGACGTTGCCGCCGGGGCGAGTCCAATGGGAGGGAAACGGTGATTGGAACAAGTACGGGACCCCCATGTCCCCTATGTTGATTCCGTACTGGACCGAAGACTCTCATGAATCCATGGAGGGCCTCTACTTCGAGTCATCGCTGACTACCCCGTTTCACTTCATCAATTCCTCTGAGATGTCACTGAAGGCGTCGAATCCGATTCCCGGCCTCGCCTACCACAACTTCCAGTTGGAGCGTGGGCTGAAGCACCTGTCGATATACGGAGTGTCCTACTACGTGAATATCACGCCGGAGGCGGGAGAAGAGGCCGACTCGATCGAGTCGATGACGCGGATTGCAACATCAGGCCCGTTTGGGATCTTCGCCCTTCCGGAAACACAACTGGTCGAAGCGGCGACCTTCGTCCCCTCGGTATACGAGGCTCCCGAACGGGGGTTGCTCGGTGCCCTCATCGGCTCCGACACAGTGGTTGGCGACGATGGGGAACCCCTCGCAAGCTTCCACGACATGGCGCTCGAGTGGTACGACGATGTCGACAACCTCGACCGTTGGGTCGTGAGTGATGGGCCTGATTCGTGGAAGAGGATCGAGAGTCTCGACGAGCGCGAAGCGGTGCTGACCAATGCACCCGAGGATGCGGTCTCAGATGTCGTCGTCGACGACCATATGATCTCGTTCCGAACCGAGGCGGTCGGGGTCCCTCACCTGGTGAAAGTGTCCTATTTCCCGAATTGGGAGGCGACGGGCGCGGAGGGGCCGTACCGGGCAACGCCTTCTCTCATGGTTGTGATCCCCACGGGGGAGGATGTCCTCATCGAGTTCAACGACACCTGGGCCGAGACGGTGGGGAAGACTCTGACCGGACTCGGTGTCCTCGCACTCGTGGTCGTTATGACCGTTGTCGTTGCTCGCCGGCGCTCGGAGCCCGACTCTTCAGAAGTCTCCTGATCCTGAATAGTCCGGCGATTGTCCGGGGCACCCGCTTGATCAGGGATGACCGTGCCGTCCGCAGCTCTTCGACTACCACCGGTACCTCGGTGATCCGATAACCGGAGCGCTCGGCCCTGATGACCAACTCTGTGTCGTAGAGGTCCTTGCGGCTGATGACCAGCGGGCTCAGATCATCGACCAGTTCACTCCGGAAGGCCTTCATTCCATGAGTGTCGGAAACTGTGGATCTCAGAATCGTCCTCAGGAGCAAGTTGAAAACCAGGGTCGCGATACGGCGAATCAACGGCCGCCGGTCTTCGGAGCCAGGGTCGCGTTTGGACCCGATGACGATGTCGAATGAGTCCGAGGTGAGCACCTTGCGGAGAAACTCGGCGGAGAAGTAGTCGATGTCGAAGTTGACCACCCAGTCGCCCGTCCCTTCCGAAAATCCGTGGTGCATCGCCTCCCCGTAGTCGGCGGTGTCCAGGGACAACACCCTGACATGTGAGTCGCCGGCAACGCTGACAGCGATAGCCGCTGACCCATCGGTCGATCCGTTCTCGACAATGAGAATCTCGTAGCTTTCATCCACCGAATCCATGGCCGAGATGAGTGCCGGAAGAGCCCGGGGCAGGAAGGCAGCCTCGTTGTAGACAGGCACGACGACAGAGAATTTGGGGGGCATACAGCTGGCGGATTCTAGGAGCCGGCCCGGCACTAGGAGATGCCCGGGTTTCACCGTTCCGGGAGGCGGGAGGCGGATCGTCACATTCCCGACAGCCCCTACAATCGGGTGCCATGAATCCCGATGAGGTCTTCAAAGCGTATGACATCAGGGGCCGAACCGACACGGGGGACATCGACAGCGAGCTGTACTACCGGATCGGCGCGGTCCTCGTCCCGACTCTCGAAACGGATCGGTTCGCCGTAGGGCGCGATTGCCGGGCCTCCTCCGAAGAGCTGGCCCTCTCTCTGATCGATGGTCTGATGGAGGCAGGTGCCCAGGTCGTCGATCTCGGCGAAATCCCGACCGATGTCCTCTACTACTACTCCGGGGCGCATTCCATGGCCGGGGCGGTTGTCACTGCGTCCCACAACCCCGCCGAATACAACGGCCTCAAGATCTGTCGTGCCGCCGCCGTGCCGGTCGGCGAGGATTCAGGCCTGGCCGAGATCAAGCAATCCGTGAAGGATTTTGCCACACCTGTTAGCCCGGAAGAGGGCAGCGTCGTCAGGTTCGACCCACTGCCCGGCTATCTGGAGCATGTTTTCAGCGTCGTTGAACCCGATACGATCGGACCCTTGCGGGTCGCGGTGGACGGTGGCAACGGCATGGCAGGGGTGGTCCTCGAGCAGGTGTTTGCTCGGGTGGCTGCCGACCTGACCGGCCTGTATCTCGAACCTGACGGCACGTTTCCGAATCATCCCGCCGACCCTTTGCAGGAAGAGAATCTGGTCGATCTGATCTCTGAGATCCGGTCCGGCGACTATGACATCGGTGTGGCCTTCGACGGCGACGCGGACCGGGCGTTTTTCATCGATGACCAGGGCAAATCGGTGCCGGGGAGCACGGTCACGTCCCTGGTCGCCCGCTACATGCTCACCAAGACTCCCGGCGCTTCGATAGTGCACAACCTGATCACCAGCAGATCGGTCCCCGAGATAGTCACCGAGTTGGGGGGCAAGCCGATACGAACCCGGGTTGGCCACTCCTTCATCAAGAAGGTGATGGCAGACACCGGCGCTGTATTCGGCGGTGAGCACAGCGGTCACTATTACTTCGCCGACAACTACCGGGCGGACTCGGGGATGCTCGCCATGCTGGTGATGCTCAGTGTTCTCACCGCATCGGGTCAGAAGATGTCGGAATTGCGTTTGGAGGTCGAGAGATACAGCGCCTCCGGCGAGATCAACTTTCGCGTCGAGGACCAACAAGCGGCGGTTGGTCGCATAGAGCAAGCCTTCCCCGATGCGGGCATCGATCGGCTGGACGGTCTGTCTGTAGACGCTGGTGATTTCTGGTTCAACGTAAGAGCCTCCAACACCGAGCCCCTGCTCAGACTGAACGTTGAAGCGGGCGATGATCGTGCCGTCGATTCGGCAGTTTCGAGAATTCGAGCGATCATCGGTCCCGAATCATGAGCCTCATCGACCCGAAACTTGCCGAAATACTCGTCTGCCCGGTGGACCACGGCGAGCTTACCGAAAACGAAGCCAACTCAACATTGGACTGTCAGAGCTGCGGACGTGTGTATCCGGTGGAGAACGGCATCCCGGTGATGTTGGTGACCGAGGACCAGGAGAAAACAGATGGCTGACATGTTGACAATGATCGAGTCGATGGGTGCCCAGCTCCGATGGGCCGCCGAGTTGGAGGTGCCCGAGGTCGAGCGTCACGACGACGTCGTCGTCGCTGGCATGGGCGGTTCGGGGATTGCGGGCGACTACGTGGCTGCCGTCACAAATGATCTGGCGGTTCGGGCGTCGGGACACAAAGACTACGCGCCTCTTCCGGGTTGGGTTGCCCGGGTGCGCCCCCTGGTAGTGGGTGTCAGCTACTCGGGAAACACCGAAGAGACCCTGAGCGTCGTCGGAGACGCGGAGCGACTTGGCTTGCCGGTAGTCGCCCTGACAACGGGAGGCACGCTCAAGGAACTTGCAGGTAAGTCGGATTGGCCCACCGTCGATATACCCGGTGGAATACAACCCCGTGCGGCCCTCGGCTATCTCTTCGGGGCCGCACTCCGGGTGGTGGGCGCCGCGTCAGGTTCGTCAGATTTCGTCGACGACCTCAACGAGGCGGCTGAACTTGCCGACGATATCACCACCGAGGGTTCCCCGGGCTGGCAGACGGCGGAAGCGCTGGCCAAGGACCTCGGAGGTAGGGCCACCATCATCTACGGCGGTGGGATAATTTCGGGCACCGCCGCCCAGCGCTGGAAGACCCAGATCAACGAAAATGCAAAGATGCCAGCGTGGTGGTCGGTCCTCCCCGAACTCGACCACAACGAGATCGTCAGTTGGGAAACTCTCCCTGACATGACCCGGGGGACTCTTGCCATTGTCGGGCTGTCGGACGGTTCGGATGCCGAACGAGTAGCAGACCGATACGGCCACACCCGCAACCTGACAGAGTACGCCGTGCCCTGGGCAGGGCATGTCGAGTCGAGCGGAAGGTCGGCGGTTGCTCGGGTGATTTCGCTGACGACGATCGGCGACCTTGTTTCGTGGATGCTCGCCGAGAATGCGGGCGTCGACCCGGTTCCAGTAGGGACAATTGAAAAACTGAAGAAACTTCTAGTTGAGGATGAAGGATGAATTACGACATAGCTGACCCGTCGCGTGCCGAGGAGGGCGCTCGGAGAATTGCCTGGGCCGGCCGACGGATGCCGGTCCTGGCGACGATCAGAGAGCGGTTCGCGGAGGAGAAGCCGTTGGAAGGCTGTGTTGTGGCCGCGTGTCTCCACGTCACTGCCGAAACTGCGAATCTGATGTTGGCGTTGCGCGACGGCGGCGCCGAGCCCATCCTCTGCGCTTCCAACCCCCTTTCCACACAGGATGATGTGGCCGCCGCTCTCGTCGCGGACGGTATCTCGGTGTTTGCGATCAAGGGAATCGGCTCAGACGGGTACTACAAGCACATCAACGCAGCGCTCGACCATGCCCCTGCGATCACGATGGATGACGGTGCCGACCTGGCGACACTGCTCCACACCGAACGGCGCGACCTCGAGGTGATCGGATCTACCGAGGAGACCACGACCGGGGTGATCCGGCTGCGGGCAATGGCAGCGGACGGGACTCTCCGGGTCCCGGTGATCGCTGTCAACGACTCGGCGACCAAACATCTGTTCGACAATCACTACGGGACGGGCCAGTCGGTCCTCGACGGGTTGATGCGCGCCTCCAACCTCCTCATCGCGGGCCTCAACTTCGTAGTCGTCGGCTACGGCGATTGCGGACGGGGCGTCGCTTCCCGAGCGGACGGATTGGGAGCGAGCGTGATCGTGGTCGAAGTCGACCCGGTCCGTGCCCTGGCCGCGGCGATGGACGGGTTCCGGGTAATGACGGCCCTCGAAGCATCAAAGGTGGGGGATGTTTTCGTCACAGTCACCGGCAACAAGCACGTGCTGCGCAGCGAGCACTTCGAGGTGATGAAAGACGGAGCTCTTCTCTCCAACGCCGGCCATTTCGACATCGAGCTCGACCTGGCGTCGCTCGGCCGGACGGCAACGGAGAAGCGCAATGTCAGGGAGAACCTCGACGAGTATGAGATGCCCGATGGACGCAGAATCCTCGTCGCTGCTGAGGGACGATTGGTGAACCTCGGAGCTGCTGAGGGTCACCCGGCTGACGTGATGGACATGTCGTTCTCCAACCAGGCCCTGGCGGCGGAGTTCCTGATGAAGAACGCCGACTCCCTAGAAGTCAAGATCCACACCCTTCCGTCGGAGATCGATGAGCGGGTCGCCAGCATCAAGCTGGAGAGCCTCGGCGGGGGCCTAGAAACCCTCACCAACGAACAACGCGACTACCTAAGCGGTTGGCAAGAAGGCACCTGACATTGCAAGGGGGGACGACCCCCCTTATATCCCCCCGACAGGATGGGGTGCGTCCGTCGCTCGGGCTGGGATACATGACTTGGGTGCGGTTCGGGTTGGTGATTCGGACCCCCAACTCTCCCTCCATCTAGGTGCGGAGGGAGCGCCGGCGACGAGCCGGGAGGGTGGGGCGTTCTCACCAACGCTGATCAAGACGAGCCCGCCCTCAACTTGGAGAGTTTCAAGCCCCCTTACCTCCCGGCCCTCGGAGGGCCGGCGACGGAGGAGTCGGGAGGGGGGCTGGTTCCCACCAACGCTGTTGGAGCCCGTCTGCTTGCGGGAGGGCGGCCTTATTCTAAAGAAGGCTTGCGCAAGACTCCTTTAGAATCCTATAGTGCTGCCATGACTGAGCAGCGAACCTTCACAACATCCGACCCGGTCGCCATTCGAGCGCTGACCCATCCCCTCCGGTTGGAGCTGCTCGACGTCCTTCGAGAGGGACCGGCAACTGCCACCGAATGCGCCGAAGCGACCGGCGAGAGTGTTGCCAGCTGCTCGTTTCACCTCCGCACGCTCGCCAAGTACGGATTCATCGAACCCGCTGAGCGTCGGGGCCGCGAGAAGCCATGGCAGCTGACCTCAGACAGGCAGGACTTCCGCCCAGATGAAGACCCCGACTCGGTCCGTGCCGTCGGAGCGATGGCCGAGGTCTACGTCAATCGCGCTTTCGGGAATCTTCGTCTCTGGTTGAGCCGGCTAACCGAAGAGCCCCGAGACTGGCAGCAAGCATCTTTTGTCAACGGCTCGTCGTTCTGGGCGACCGCTGACGAGGTTGCCGAGCTAGGCCCTGCCTTGGAGAAGTTGACATCAGGTTTCGAGGGGCGTCAGGAGGACCCGTCCCAACGGCCCGACGGAGCGCGACCAGTTCGGCTGCTGGCAATCGCCCACCCGGACATCGCAAGGGAGAACCGACGGGTTGGCTGGCAGACTTGAGCGTATTGCGAGTCCCCGCCTTCCGACGCTTGGTGGTCGCGTGGTCGTTCTCCAACTTCGGAGACAGTGTCCTGTACCTGACCCTCGCTATCTGGGCCAAGGACCTCACCGACAGCGACGCCGCCGCCGGCCTGGTTTTCCTCTTCCTCGGGCTTCCGGTCCTACTGGCGCCATTTGCGGGACAGCTCGCTGATCGGTACTCCCGGCGCCGTATCGTCATCTCCTCAAACCTGGTGGCCGCCGTGGTGGTCCTCAGTTTGTGGTTCGTCGAGGGCCCGAGCCAGATGTGGATCATTTATCTCGTCACCTTTCTCTATGGGCTCCTCACCTATGTGACGTCGGCAGCGGGCTCCGGGCTGGTCAAGGACATGCTCGCTGACGACCAGTTGGCCTCGGCCAACGGGATCCTCAACACAATCGATCAGGGCCTACGGTTGCTCAGCCCGCTCGTCGGGGCGGGTCTCTACGCGGCGTTCGGGGGATTCGCCATCTCGGTGGTCACCTTCGTCATGCTGGGAATTGCCGCATTGATCATGCTCACCCTGCGCCTCGAGGAGTCGCCTCCCGAGGAACGCGGTGCCTTTTGGGAGGATTTCACGGCTGGGGCTCGGCATATCCGCCATGTCCCTCTCCTCTCTCGGATGACTCTGGCCATGGGTGCGGCCTTTGCCATGACCGGCTTCGCCAGCACTACATCATTCGCCGTCATCGAACAGGGGCTGGGTCGTCCCGCCGAGTTCTTCGGCGTCCTCGCTTCCGTTCAGGGAGGTGGCTCGATCCTGGGTGGGGTCACAGCCGCCGCGCTGATCCATCGTCTCGGCGAGCGGAGAGTGGTGGCTATCGGACTAGTGATGCTGGGGATTGGTCTTGGTGTTATGGCAGTTCCCCAGGTTTGGGTGGTCGTCGCCTGCGAAGTCCTGGTCGGGCTCTCAATCCCGTGGTTTGTGGTCGGGTTCGTCACACTCCGTCAGCGGCTGACCCCCAACAGGCTCCAGGGGCGGGTGTCCGCGTTCACCAGCATGGCTCTCAACGGGCCGCAGGTCGGGGGTACTGCTTTAGGTGCGGTGTTGATCGGCATCCTCGACTATCGGCTCCTCGTCGTAGTGATGGGACTCTCGGTGGCAATGAGTGCCCTCGCCATCGTGTCATCCTCCGGCGCCCGGATCGCTGAGGAGGGCGCGACGTAGGTCAAGCCGACGTTTCTTCCCTCTCTCCTCACGTGCGGCTGCGCCCCCGATCTGGTTCCAATCGGTGATGGGACGACGTACCTTCGGGAAATGGTGTGTCATGGATGCTTTCGTGTTTCCTCGACGCCGCTATGTCGCGAATGTTTCTCCGATCTGAGGCCGGCACCCGATCGTGTCCTCCCGGGAGGCGTGAGGGCCATCGCGGCATTCGATCACACCGGGATTGCGGCGCGTTTGGTGCATGGCTTCAAGTACCGGGGGGATGAGCTACTCGCTGACCTCGCCTCGGCC
>Ga0299913_10004874_pt1 | contig 11349 bp, 10 predicted proteins | sample RVTome_9_FD_201360 | JGI IMG/M metagenome (GOLD analysis project Ga0299913, IMG submission 201360) | Soil microbial communities from uranium-contaminated site in the Upper Colorado River Basin, Wyoming, United States - RVT155D38 (version 2) ... | reverse complement strand
GCCGCGCTCATGCCGGACGGCGACCTGGCCCTCGCCGAGCTCGAGAACGTCGAGGCGGCGATCGGCGCCGACCTCGAGGAGTTCGTGGCCTGGATCGGCGACGGTGGCATGGCCGCCGGCTGGGACGGCGAGGCACCGTGGTTCGGCCTCGTCCTGCAGGCCGCCGACCTCGATGCCGCCAACCGGCGGCTGACGCAGATCGGCGCCCTCGCCGAGCTCGCCGCCGGGCAGGGCGGTGGTGAGGTGACCGTCACCACCGACACGGTCGACGGCGTGGAGGTGACGACTGTCGCGTTCAGCGGCAGCGGCGCACCGGCCATGGGCGAGTTCGCCTTCGCGTACGCGCTCGATGGCGATACCGCGCTCATCGGCACCGCGGGATTCGTCGAGGCGGCCCTCACGCTCGACCCCGCGAGCTCGCTCGCGGGCAGTGACCGGTTCGGCGCGGCGGTCGACCGTTTCGGCGGCAGCGACAACGCCGGCGCCTTCTATCTCGACGTCGCCGGCCTGACCGCCGCGGTGCGCGGCGAGCTGCCCCCGGAGTCGACGAGCGGGATGGGGGAGCTGTGGGAGAACCTCGCGCCGCTCGACTACCTCGCCGGCGTCACGCGGGTCGAGGGCGACCGGGTCGTGTCACGCATGGGGCTCGTCCTGCGCTGACGCCTCGGTGGCCCGCGCCTCGACCTCGAAGCGGTTGCCGCGATACCAGCCGTCCGCGCTGCGCCGCGCGCGCCAGGCCGCGAGGGCGTACAGCGGGATGAGCAGGAGGCCATGTCGCCGCCACTGCGCGACGTGGGCAAGCTCGTGGCGCAGCTCCGGCCCGGACAGTGTCCGCCAGGCCAGGATGTGGCGCCCGAGCGTGATCGCCAGCCAGTTGCGCAGGATGAGCCGGCCCGCCGGTCGGAGCCAGGGCCAGACATGGACCCGGTGGCTGGGACCCGCGGGCGGCACGCCGCTCAGCCTCGACCGACGAGCAGATCCGGCCGCTTGCCCCAGTGGTCGAGGAAGCGGTAGAAGTTCCGCCGGCTGAGCCGATCGCGCTCCGCCTCCGGCAGGTCCGACCAGCCGCGATGCTCGTGCCGCTCGAGCGGCAGCGGGCCGGTGGCCACTGCCCGCCAGCCTCGGTCGCGGATAGCGAAGGCGAGATCGAGGTCGGCGTTGCGGTACCAGCGGAAGCGCGGGTCGAAGCCGCCGACGACCGCCAGCGCCTCGCGCCGCAGCGCCAGGCAATAGCCGAGGATCGCGTCCACCGGCCCGGGGCCGGCTTCCTGGAAATGGCGCGCGTCCGCCGAGGTGACGCCCCACGGCCCGGCGATCCCGACCGCCGGGTCGTCGAAGGCGGCGAGCAGCGGGGAGAGGAAGTCGCCGGCGGGCTCCACCGAGCCGTCGAGCAGGACAAGGATCGCCCCTCGGGCGCGGCGCAGCCCCAGGTTGGCGGCGTCGGCCCAGCCGAGGCGGGCGGTGGTCGGCAGGGTCACGGCCGGCAGCGCCTCGAGCGCTTCAAGCGGCAGCTGCTCGGCTGCTGCGTTGGAAACAACGACGAGCTCCCAGCTCGCCGCGGGCGGATGCGCTGACAGGCCGCCGGCGAGCCGCGCGAGGTCGTCCACGTGCTCGTCCACGATCGTGACGAGCGAGACGTCGAGCGTGGCCGGATCGTCGAGGAGCGAGGCGAGGTGCTCGGCCCCCGGGTCGCCGGCGTCGGCTCCAGCTCCAGAGGGCAGGATGGGACGCAGGGAGGAGCCGGTCGGGCCGTCCACCGGCTCCCAGCCGAGCGAGCGGAGCCGGTCGCGGAGCGCGTCGGCGGCCGCGAAGTCGCGCCGCTCGCGCGCGGCCGAGCGCTCGTCGGCCAGCTGCCGAACGTCGGGCGGGGCCTCGCTCACGGCTCCGTCGAACCGGCCGGCCACGGCGCAGCCCGCCCCAGCGGGCGGCCGTCGGGATCGCGCTCGAGCTTGTGCGCGCCCGTCGTCGACGGTCGGTAGCGGAGCCGCTCCACCGGACGTCCGGCGGCGAGGTGCTCGCGCACGATCTCTTCCGCATCGGCGGGGGTCAGGGCCGCGTACCACACCTCGTCGGGGTAGACGACGGCCATCGGTCCGTTGCCGCACTGGCTGAAGCAGCCGGCGTGGTTGACCCGCACCCGGTCGGACAGCCCGGCCGTCTTCACCGCGTCCTTCAGCGCAGCCCGAACGCCGACCCCGTCACCATCGATCCGCGGGCACCACTCACCGCTCGTGCAGACGAAGACATGGCGCTCGAAGACAGGCATGGCGCGGAACGTACTGGCCTCCAAAACCGAAAGTACCGGGCGGGCGGAACCCACCTCAACCTTACTATCCGACCACGAGCCACGCCGTCCGCACCGAAGCCCCCATGGCGTGGTCGCAACGGACCTATGTGGTGGAGGATCCCCCACCGATGATGACGAACGAGGTAGGGAAGCTGCTCACGGCCTCCGAGGTCGCCGAGATGCTGCACCTGCACGTCAACACGGTCAAGCGACTCGGCGATCGCGGTGAGCTGCCCTTCTTCCGGGTGACGAGCCGTGGCGACCGTCGCTTCCGCTACGACGACGTGCTGGAGTTCCTCCGCCGCGAGAAGTAGCCCCGAATTCAACCAGGGGGACTGGACGACCGACCGCCGAGGTGCCAACTTCTCGGCGGTCGGCCGTGTGTCTGGGATAATTCGCGGCCGATGACCGATGAACCGCGACTCCGCCTGGCGGAGGGCCAGCGCCTCCTCGACGAGGGCAGCCTCGACCAGGCGGTCACCATCCTCGCCCCGCTGACGGGGCACCCAGAGCTCGCCGGCGACGCCTGGCTGCTCGTCGGGATGGCCCGCTACCGGCTCGACGACGAGGAGGGGGCCCTCGTCGCCTGGCAGCAGGCAGCTGCCGCGAACGGGCCCTCAGGCTGGCTCGGGTGGCGCTCCGCGGCCGAGCAGCACGTCCGCAACGGCGACCTGGAGGAGGCGATCGGCGCCTACCGCGAGGCCGATCGACGCGCGCCGGCCCAGGAACGCGGCGCGATCGCGAACCGCATCGCCTGGCTCCTCAAGGAGACCGGCCACGACTTCGCTGCGCGTCGCCAGTTCAACCGCGCGCGGGGCGCGTACGCCACCTATGCCGCCTACGTCACCTGGGCGCTGGTGGCCGCCAACGTGATCGTCTTCCTGGCCGATGGGCTGCTCAGCCAGTTCACCACGTTCGACCTCATGAGCTTTGGCGGTCCACTGGTTGAGGCCGGAGCGGTGTTCGGCCCGGCCGTCGCGGCTGGAGAGTGGTGGCGGCTCATCACGAGCGCCTTCCTCCACCTGGGCCTGCTCCATCTCGCCTTCAACATGTACGCGCTCTGGCTGTTCGGGCCGATCATGGAGCAGCTCTACGGCCACGTGGAGTTCGCCGTCATCTACGTGCTCTGCGCGCTCGGCGGCAGCGTGCTGACCATCCTCCTCCAGCCGGAGTCGGCAGCCGCCGGTGCCTCGGGGGCGATCTTCGGCCTGTTCGGCCTCGCCTTCGTCGTCTCCCGCCGACGCCACCTCATCCTCGGTCCGCAGGCGCGGGCCATCATCTCGCAGGTCGGCACGCTCCTCGTGCTCAACCTGTTCATCACCTTCATCGCCGCCGATCGCATCAGCTGGACCGGCCACCTGGGCGGGCTCCTCGTCGGCGCGGTGCTCGGGCTCATGCTGGCCCCGCGGCACGCGCCGACGATGGGTGGCATGTGGCGGGGCGCGGACGGTGCCCCGCTGGCCGGTGGTGCGGGCGGCGCACTCCGCGCTGCCGCCTACGCCGCGGTCGCCGCCAGTCTCGCGGCGGGCACGTTCATCGCCGTCGCGCAGATCGGCTGACGCGCATGTGCTACGACCTCGACGCACGACCGCCGCTTCCGCCGATCTCCGGCGCGGCCGCGGACGCCGGATCCGTGACCCTGGTCGCCGCCGACGGCACCAGTCTCGCCGCCTACTCGGCCCGGGCCGATGCGCCCGGAGGGCCGGGCATCGTCGTCCTGCCGGACGTTCGCGGCCTCCATCCGTTCTTCGAGGAGCTCGCCCTGCGCTTCGCGGAGGCCGGCGTGCACGCCACCGCCATCGACTACTTCGCGCGGACCGCCGATACGCAACAACGCGGCGAGGGGTTCGACCATCAGGCCCACGTGGCGCAGACGCGCACCGACACGCTGTACGCGGACGCCGCCGCGGCGGCCGCCCACCTCCGCTCTCCGGACGGCGGCGCCGCCGAGCGGCTGTATAGCGTCGGCTTCTGCTTCGGCGGGCGGCTCAGCCTGCTGCAGGCCACGACCGGCCTGGGGCTGGCGGGCGTCATCGGCTTCTACGGGTGGCCGGTCGGCCCGCACCGCACCGGGCTGCCGGCACCGGCCGATCTCGCCAGCGAGTTCGCCTGCCCGGTCCTGTCGCTATGGGGCGGAGCCGACCAGGGCATCGGTCCGGATGCCATCGAAGCCTTCAGCAGCGCGCTGGCCGATGCCGGCGTGGAGCACCGGAGCGTCGTCTACCCGGATGCTCCCCACTCGTTCTTCGACCGTGCTGCGACCGAGTTCGCAGCCGCGTCCGAGGACGCGTGGCGCCAGATGCTCGAGTTCATGGAGATCGGCTGAGGTCAGGCGCCGACGACGGGCTCCGTGCCGGTCACCGGCCGCGGCGCGGACGGCTTCATCGGCCGCAGGTAGAGCGGCAGCACGACGGCCAGGTAGGCGATCCACGCCACGAGCGTCGCCCACTCCGGCGTGCTCGAGTACCCGAACAGCGCGCGGAGCAGCTGCCCCACGACGAGGATCGGTCCGGTCTCGGCGATGTCCCCGCTGTGCGGCAGGACGGCGGAGATGTCGAAGGCCGTCGACGTGCCGATGGTGATCACGCCGGCCTCGACGAACTCGTGCACCGCGTAGCCGAGCAGGCCGGCGGCGATGAAGATGAGCGCGATGCCGGTCCAGCGGAAGAATGTCTGGAGGTTGATGACCCGCGCGCCGACGTAGAAGGCGTAGCCGATGCCGACCGCGATGATCAGGCCGATGAACGCGCCGACGAGGGTACTCGCCGCGCCGGCGTTCGCCTCGGAGGCGGCGGTCGCCTGGCCGAGGAGGAAGAGCGACGTCTCCAGCCCCTCGCGGATGACCGCGGTGAAGGCGAGCAGCGACAGGCCCAGGATTCCGCCCTCCACGAGGGCGCGATCGACGCTGGCGTGGAGCTCGCCCCTGATGTTCGCCGCGGTGCGACGCATCCAGAACAGCATCCAGGTCACGACCGCGGCGGCCAGCAGCGTGGCGACGCCCTCGAAGATCTGCCCGGCCGCGCCCTCGAGGCCGTCGATCGTGATCCACAGGATCACGCCCACGACGATGCTCAGCGCGACGGCCGCGCCGGTGCCGGCCCAGATGCGGCCGAAGTGACGTTGGTTCCCGGTCTTCGCCAGGTAGGCGAGGATGATGCTCACGATGAGGGCTGCTTCCACTCCCTCGCGGAGGCCGGTGAGCAGCCCGGTCGTCAGAACCCCGAGATCCAAGGTCACGTCTCCCCATGCGGCGGTGATGGCTGAATCAGGGGTTAGGCTAGCCTAACCCCTTGGGTTCGTCAAGGCGAACTACGGGCATTCCCGTCGGAATTGGGCGAGGGCGGTCGCCGAACCGCCACCGGCCGGGCGGCGGCTAGAATTGGCGTTGCACGAAGGGGCGGCCGGCTGATCGGTCCGCCCTTCTTTTCGGAGTCACCATGATCGACTTTTCCCTGACCGATGCGCAGCGCGAGGTGCAGCGCACCGCGCGTGCCTTCGCCGAGCGCGAGATCCTGCCGCGCATCCACGAGATGGATTCGACGGCCACCTATGACCGAACCCTCTACGAGAAGATGGGGGCGGAGGGGTTCCTCGGCCTGCCAATCCCCGAGCGCTACGGGGGCGCCGGCATGGACTACATCGCCTTTGCCCTGCTGTGCGAGGAGATGGAGCGGGCCGACACCGCCTTCCGCGTCATCCTCTCGGTCCACACCGGCCTGAACTCGCTGACCCTGCTGCAGTGGGCGAACGAGGAGCAGAAGGAGCGCTACCTCATCCCGCAGGCGCGCGGCGAGAAGCTCGCCACCTTCGGGCTCACCGAGCCTGGCGTCGGGTCGGACGCGGCGAACCTGGCCACCACCGCCCGCCGCGACGGCGATCGCTACCTCCTGAACGGCAGCAAGATCTGGATCAGCCTGGCCGATACGGCCGACCACTTCCTCGTCTTCGCCACCGTCGACCGATCGAAGGGGCACAAGGGCATCACCGCCTTCATCGTGGAGCGGGAGTCTCCCGGGTTCAGCTCCGACTCGCTTCACGGCAAGCTGGGCGTGCGCGCCGGCAACACCGGCATCCTCTACTTCAACGACTGCGAGGTGCCCGCGGCGAACCGCGTGGGCGAGGAGGGGGAGGGCTTCACCATCGCGATGAGCGCCATCGACCAGGGCCGCTACACCGTGGCGGCCGGTTCGGTGGGGCTGGCGCAGGCATGCCTCGACGCATCGGTGAAGTACGCGCACGAGCGGAAGGCGTTCGGCGTGGAGATCGGCGAGCACCAGCTCGTGAAGCAGATGATCTCGAAGATGTACGCCGGCATCGAGGCCGGGAGGCTGCTCGTCTTCAAGGCCGGATGGAAGAAGAACGCCGGCGAGCGGAACACTCGCGAAACGTCGCTGGCCAAGTGGTTCGCCACCGACCACGCCGTGGCCTCCGCCCTCGACGCGATCCAGGTCCACGGCGCCTACGGGTACTCGGACGACTACCCGGTGGAGCGCTACCTGCGGAACTCGAAGGGCTCGGTGATCTACGAGGGCACCTCGCAGATCCACACGCTGATGCAGGCCGATTACCTCATGGGATACCGCAAGGACCGCGAGCTGCGCATGCCGCAACCGGCCTTCGAAGGGGAGATGTAGCTTCGGGAAGCCCCGGCATCCGCCGCCGGGGATGTACCTACTCGTTCGATGAGTTGAACGCGCGAGAGCCTTCCTCCGGAACGAGCTCCAGCGTGGCGACGGTGGCGGACTCGACCGCGCCGGGCGTGAACGGGATGGGCACGCCGTCCCCGTGCAGCCAGACGTCGAATAGATCGCGATAGTGCCGCGAGCACGGGTTGCCGGATTGGCCGCCGGCCAGGGACCAGCGCCCGGCATCGGGATCGCCGAGGTCGATGACGGCGCGCATGTTCGGCAGGAAGCCGGGGTTGGCGAACGGGGCGAGCGGACCGGAGGCGGCCTGCAGCGGGGTCGTGCAATCACCGGGCATCGGCACCGGACCGATGTTGAAGGCATCGGCGAGCAGTGGCTGGTCACCGACGGGGTGACGCAGCGTGAGCGTCCGGAGGCGGCCCCATGCCCAGCCGGCAGGGTCCGGCCCGTGCTCCTCGCGAAGGCGTCGCACCGCGGCGGACAAGGCCGCCGCGACCTCCGCGGCCCAGCCCTCGGAAAACCAGCCGGCGGGGCGCTCGCGCAACAGTGTGATGAGGCGACCCGGGGCGGCGGTGTGCAGGCTGGTGAGCGGGACGAGGTCGCCGAAGCCAGCACCGATCGCCCAGCGCCACGCGGCCGGTGCCTTCGCCCGGGCGATCCGCTCCGACAGATCGGCGATCCACAGCTCGTAAACCGATGCCGCCGCCGAGTCGGCGGCGACGCGGCCGTCCCAGGCGGCGAGCAGCTCGCGGCCTCGCCGCCCGTCCTCGTCGATGGGTTCGGCGTCGAGCACACATGGTCGCAGCGATCGCCAGGCGACGGTCTCCACGTCGACCTGGAGCCGCTGGCAGGCAGCCGCGTCCCAATCGTGCTCAGCGGCGAGCCGCTCCACGATGCGTGCCTGGCGGAAGCCCTCCATGAAGTCGGCGCCGAGGAACGGTCCGCTGCCGTCGGGCGCGGGGCGATTGTTTGCGGTGGCCACGAAGCCGTCGGGCGGGTCGACGACGGCGGGCATCTCGTCGAAGGGAACGAGCTCGTCCTCCCAGCCGGCATCCGGCAGCCAGGCGGGGAGCGGCAGCGTCCCATGGCCGCGACGGCGGCGCGGCAGCTGTCCGACGAGCTGGTAGGCGACGTGGCCCTCGACATCGGCGAAGACGACGTTGAGGGCGGGCCCCGGCCACTCGGCGAACGGCTCGCGGAAGGATGCGACATCCCGTGCCGCCACGGTGTCGAGAAAGCCGCGGATCGGCAGCCCGTGCAGCCAGACCGCCGAGAGCGACACGGCTGTCGGGACCTCCTCGAGCAGCGGTGAGATGATCGGCCCGCGCGGCGTGACGAGGACGCGCTCGACGACTGCCGGTCCGCCGCGCACGCCGATCCGTTCGTCCCGAACCTCGCACGGCTGCCACCCATCCGGCCCTCGCACCGAAGCCCCGTCCGGCCCGATCTCCTCGACGAAGAGGTCGGACTGGTCAGTGAGGCCGGCCGTGATGCCCCAGGCGACGCGGCCGTTGAAGGCGCACGGCAGCACCGGCGCGCCGACAAACGAGCCGCCGGCAACCTCCCAGTCCGGGCAGCGCAGATGGGCGAGGTACCACGGCGCCGGCAGCCGCGGGGCGAGATGCGGGTCATTCGCCAGCAGCGGCGCGCCGCTTGCTGTGCGGCTCCCGGCGATCGCCCAGTTGTTCGAGCCGCCGGCGGACGGGGCGGCTGCCATGAACGCAGCGAGGTCCGTGGCGAGGTGGTCGAGCGCCGGACCGGCTGCGAGCCCCACGGGCACGCTGACCGGAAGCTCGGCCGGCGGCCGCGGATCCTGGGCGAGGAGGGCCTCGGGGCCATCCGCGGCCAGGATCTTCAATCGTGCCAGTTCGCTGTCCCAGTTCGCGGAGAGCGTGAACGCCTGCAGGCCGGCGAAGGCGAGCACGTCACCAGGCGCCCAGGCCAATGGCGCCGCCCGCAGGAGCATGAACTCGTGCGGCCGTCGAGGGAGGCCGTGCCGAAGGCCGGCGTTCACGCCGCGGACGTAGGCCTCCACCGCGGCGCGGACGTGGCCGGCGAGCATCGGGAGCTGCCGGCGCGCGACGCGCGCAAACCCGAGCCGCCGCGACATCCGGTCGGCAACCAGACCTCCGCCGCCGACGAGCTCAGCCAGCGTGCCCCGGCCGATGCGCAGCATGAGCTCCAGCTGGAAGGGGCGGTCCTGGGCGTGACAGAAGCCGAGCCCGAACCAGGCATCCGCCGCGTTCGCGGCCTCCACGTGCGGAATGCCCCATCCGTCTCGCCGCACGCGCACCCGGGCAGCCAGGCCCGGCACGCGTCGGCGCCCGCTGGTGCGGGGCAGGCGCCGACCGAGCAACCGCAGCGGGGCCTTCACCGGGCGACCGTCGCATCGGCCGGGCGCCGCGTCAAGGTCCGAACGCCTCCGTCGGGTAGACTCGCCGCCGTGAGCCGCACCATCGAGCTGTTCGCCGGCCTGATCCTCCTCGGCATCGGCATCGTCATCCTCCTCGGGGAGTGGATCCGCACCTGGTTCGAGGACCTTGGCGTGGACGCTGACCTGTGGACGTGGTGGCCCCTGTTGCTCGTGCTGCTCTCCGCCTTCTTCCTCGGACCCGCCCTGGCCGGGCGGCAGCATCGGCGCCTGCGGGCGGGGATGGTCCTCCCCGGGGCCGTCCTCGCCGGGGTGGGCGCGGCGATGACCTGGACCTCCGTGAACGACCGCTGGGAGGCCTGGTCCTATCTGTGGAGCGTGTTCCCGTTCACGCTGGGGCTGGGCATGTACGTCGCCGGCTGGATTGCCGATGCGCCGGCCTTCAAGTGGATCGGCTCCGGCGTGGCTGCCGGGGGTGTGGTCGCCTATCTCGCCTTCGCGACCGCCTTCGGCGGGGAGGCGTTTCGGGTGGTGGCCGCGCTCGGGATCGTCGGCCTGGGGCTTGCGCTGACGATCGGCGGGCTGGCGGAGCGGCTCAGTCGCAAGGTGCCGCTGCTCTAGGCCCGGCCAGCGCGCTTCGGCGACCGGGCTGGCATCCAGCGCTCGAACCAGGCGAGGATGCGCTCCATGCGGTCGATGCGGCGGTCCGGCCGTCCGGTGTTCTTCATCTCGTGGTGCTCCTCCGGGTAGAGCACGTACTCCACCTCGCGGCCGAGCACCTTCAGGGCCGTGAACAGCTGCTCGTTGTCCGCCGGCGGGCAGTTGCGATCCTCCTCCGCCTGGAGCATGAGCAGGGGCGTGGTGATGCGGCTCGCATTGCTGAGCGGAGAGGTGGCCCACAGCCGCCGCATGCCCTCGTCGCTCAATGGGTCGCCGAGGTGATGGCGGCGGTTGTAGTGGACGCCGAAGTAGGAGTTGCCCCATGCGGAGACCTGGTTGGCGACGCCGTTCTCGGCCACGGCGGCGGCGAAGCGGTCGGTGGCGCCGACGAGCCACTGGGTCAGGTAGCCGCCGTACGAGAGGCCCATCACGCCGAGGCGGGTGGGGTCGGCTGCGCCCTCCGCGACCAGGCCGTCGAGCACCGCCAGCGCGTCCTCGCGGTCGACGCCGCCCCAGCGTCCGCCGAGCGCCGCGATCCAGGCGCTGCCGAACGAGGCGGATCCCCGCACGTTCGGCAGCACGCAGCGGTAGCCATGGCCGGTGAGCATGGTGCTGTCCATCGTGCCGCCCGGGGCGGTGGCCCCCGTCGGGCCGCCGTGGAAGATCATCACCGTGGGCAGCGGTGCGTCGTACGCGGCATCGGGCGGGGAGACGACCCAGGCCTGCACCGGCCCGCCCGGCCCGTCGAACCAGCGTTCGTCCCAGCGTGGCACCGGGAAGCGGCCCTGCCAGGCCGACCCGTTGCGGGTCAGCTGCCGGAGGTGCCCATCCGTGACGGCGTAGAGCTCGGCGGCCCTGCCGTTGCGCCCGGCGCTGACCACCACCCGCCCACCCGTCCCGGCAGCCACGCCGCCGGCGACGATCCGGTCGGGCTCCACGAGCGGGGTCGCCGTACCGTCCAGCGTCACGCGATACGGGATGTTCCGGGTGCGATCCGAGACGATCGTCAGCAGCGACGAGTCGTCGAGCCAGATCGGTCCGGGATCGTCCTCGGTCATGACGAGGTCGGCCCAGCCGGCCTGATAGACCGGCCGATCGAGTTGCGCGGTGAGGTTCCGCGGCGCCCCATCCGGCAGGGCGGCGACGAACAGGGCCTCGAGCACATCCTCCGGCGGGTCATCCACGTCCCGGCCGATGGTCGCCACGAGCGCGCCGTCGGGGGAGAGGGCCGGCCAGTCGGCGTCGCCACGCGGCGCGGGCAGCTCCTCCGGCTGGCCGCCGCGGGCCGACACCCGGAAGAGGCGCTGCCGCGGGTCGAGGTTCCAGTCTGGCTCGACGGCGGCGGAGAACAGGAGCCAGCGGCTGTCCGGCGACCAGCGCGGATG
>Ga0299913_10004873_pt1 | contig 11350 bp, 11 predicted proteins | sample RVTome_9_FD_201360 | JGI IMG/M metagenome (GOLD analysis project Ga0299913, IMG submission 201360) | Soil microbial communities from uranium-contaminated site in the Upper Colorado River Basin, Wyoming, United States - RVT155D38 (version 2) ... | reverse complement strand
GCGGACTGCTGATCGTCGACCAGGCCGACGAAGAGGACATTCGCAACTTGGCGAACTTTGGCGCGCCAATGCCGCCACACGCCCATCCGCATGGTTCAAACGCGAAGCTGTCAGACCTTGCCGCGGCTGGGATTCTCGACCGGCTTGAGCGAATGGTGCAATGGTCGACCTTCTACCGGATGCAGGAGCGCCGAATCCTATCGGTGATCGAGGATTTCGATATTCCGCTGCGTCCACTGCCGGGGCAGACGAAAGCGCTATCGCCGCGAAGCCACCTCCCTTTTATTGCGCAAGCCGAGGTATCGTCGGACGCGTTGATGAATGCTCATGTGGTGTTGCGGAAGTATTATCGGCCGCTGATACCGACGCCGCAGTCGGCCACTCTACCGCACGGGGACCAGAGCAACACTTGTCATTTCCCCAATGCGGAAGCGCTGTATCGGCGCATCGTGTGTTGCCCCTGCAATCCGGAGCTTCGATTGCTCAGCGGCGAGTGCCTTGCACAGACCTTGAAAGGAACCATGCAATAGTTTCGCAATTGGATCTGCCCGGCGAGGACAGGCGCCCCCGAATGACACCCGCTAGACTTCTGCTGATTGACGACGCCTTTCCGATGAATCGCGGCGGGAGCTTTGCCGGATGGAAGCATGCCGAATTCACCGGCCTTCTCCAATCGATCCCGGAAGCCGTCTCGGTGTGTCCGCCCCAATCGTTCACCGGGGCCCGTGATTTGGAAGGCTTTCTCCGAGATCGTGACCTGCTTCTTCGATCAAATCCTGCCCTTAACCCCGAAAAGGTCACGTACTCCGAGAACCTAGGGGAATTGCGCGGCGACTTGGCTTACTGTGTCTTTCCTCACTATGCGCATCGCCTGCTTCCGTGGCTGGAACGGAGCCGGCTTCCTTTCACGTTCACGATATTTCCCGGCGGCGGCTTCTTAATGTGGGGCGCCGGCCAGGCTGCGTCGGACAACCGCCTCAGGGCGCTCTTCACTTCAAAGTTTTTTGCGGGTGTGTTTGTCCACCATGCCATCATCCAACGCTACCTGAATACAAAGCATGGTTTGACCGACCGGGTCTTTTTTCTCAAGGGGGGCTTCAGCCAGATGGACGCCAGCCTCATCCGTCCTAAGACATATTACGGATTTGAGCGGGACGTGATGAACGTTTGTTTCGTGGCCAACCGCTACGATCCGATCGGGCTGGGCAAAGGCTATGACGTCTTCATCAATGCGGCGAAAAGCCTCGCGTCGCTCAGACCGCACTGTCGTTTCCACGTCGTCGGCGACTGGAGCCGCGACATCATCGACGTCAGCGACATCGGCGACAGGATTCGGTTCCACGGCTATCTCGCAATAGATGCGCTCGCGCAGCTCTATTCCGAGATGGATGCAATCGTTTCGCCCACGCGCATCGACGTCCCTCGAGAGGGAAAGTTTGACGGATTTCCCTTGGTCATCGACGCCGGCATGTGCGGCGTTGCAATGTTTGTGAGCGATCCCCTCGGTCAGAACGAAGATTTCGTGCCGGGTGAAGAACTTGAAATCATCCGACCCGAGCCGGACGACGTGGTGGAACGATTGCTGCCCTACTGTTCGGAGCCGGCAAGGCTAAGAGATATGAGCATTCGGGGACAGCAACGAATAAGCCAGGTTCGAAACAAGGAAGAGAAGCTGGCGGCAAAGGCCGCGATCCTAAAGAAGCTGATGATGGCAAGGTGCTCAGCTTCATGACATCGTGACATCAGACGGTAGCCAATCGCGCGGGCATTGTGATACCCGTTCCGCATGGCCACGCGCATTGCAATTATGCAGCCCTATTTCCTGCCGTATGCCGGCTACTTCCGGCTGATGTGCGACGTCGATGCGTTCGTGATCTATGATGACGTGCAATTCATGAAGGGCGGCTGGGTGCATCGTAACCGGCTGCGCCGCCATGACGGCACGTTGGGCTGGCTGACGCTGCCGCTCAAGCGCGCCCCTCTCAACACGCGCATCAATGAGATGACGTTTGCGCCCGGACACCAGGATACTTTTGCGGCGGCGCAGCGCCGGTTCCCGCTGTTCGCGCGCCACGCTCCAGAAGCCGGCGACGTGATTCGATCGGTCGGCGAAATCACCGGCAGCCCGTGCGACTACATCATCAAGCTGCTGCTGCTCACTGCCGAAGTCATCGGTCTTCGCCCCACCGTCATCCGCTCCTCGAATCTGACGATCCCGCCCGAGCTCAAGAATGCCGATCGCGTCTACGACGTCTGCCGGCAGCTCGGGGCGGCCGAATACGTCAACGCCCCGAGCGGCCGCGCGCTCTACAGTGAAGCCGAGTTCGACAGACGCGGCATCAAGCTTACTTTCCTGCCGGACTACCGTGGAGGCTTTGACAGCATCCTGCAACGGATTGCCGATCAGCCAACGGGGCTGCTCCAGGAAATCCGTACGAACTGCAGGTGACCATGAATGTCGCCTAGCTCGAGCCTGGCAAAGACGTCAATGATCGAGAGATCGCGACAAGCAGACATGGCGGCTTGGGACCGCTTGCCCTTATGGCGACCCTGAAACTCGCCGATCCGATCTTCCTCATGTGCTCGGAGAGGTCGGGAAGCAACCTGATCACCAAGATGTTTGATGCTCACCCGGAGGTCGCCGCACCCGGAACCTCGCATCTCTTCCGAGTCTTCGCCGAGATCGGCTGGACTTACCACAAGAACCATTCGGACCTTCGACGGGATCTGTTGGCGATGTTTGCCGCAAAGGTTGGCTCCTGGCTTGTCGATGACTTTCCACAAGGCAAACAAGAAGAGCTGCTGGAGGGCGCGTCGAGCGCCGCCGAAATGATCGCTGCCCTGATGAACGCCGAGCGCGAGGCCGCAGGCAAGGCATTCTTCTTCGTCAGGGAAGACTCCATCTACAGTTTCATTCCCTTCCTCGAAAGCGTTTCGGTGAGGCCCCGCTACGTCTGGATGGTGCGAGATCCGCGCAACATGGCGGCGTCTTGGCAGAAGGCGGCGGTGCTCAGAGGCGGTATCGTGCGCGCCTCGCGCCGCTGGCTGCAAGACCAAGAAGGATTCCTGAAGGCGCTGTCGTGGCTCGATGGCACCCGTCCGATCGCGCGGTTGACCTACGAAGAACTGATCGCAGATCCGGACGCAACCTTGCGCCGGGTGTGTCACGATCTCAATCTCCCCTACTCGGCCGACATGCTGGAATTTGATACCCGCAGTCGCAGCGCACAGGCGGACGCGCAACGAGCCAGTGCTTGGAGCAATCTATCGCGGCCTGTCTTGCAAGAGGACAGCCGCAAATTCTTGACCGAACTGTCGGACGATCAGCTGGCGTTCGTGGAATATCTGTGCGGTCCTCTGATGGAAACGTTGGGATACGCCAAGGCGCGCGACGCTACGCGCTCGCCCTTCGGCTCCTGCGACAGCTTCGAGGAGGTGTCTGCTCTTCTGAGCAGGATCGAGCCGTGGGACAAAACAGAGTACATGAACTTGCCCGCGGAGGAACGGGCCCGGTTCGAGAATTGGTCCACTGTGTATGACCGGCTCAAGCAGCGAGCCCGGCGTTTGCTGCCGGGTCGTTCGGACGCTAACTTCTGAGCGCTCTCTACCTGCCATCGTCGGAATGCTAAAGTCCGCGTCCGAAGCGCATTGGGGATTCCGTGCGAATGTCCGCCATAGCCAAGATCACGCTGCTTTTCGTCGTCTTCGTCGATATCATCGGCCAAGGCCTGGTGTTCCCCATCATCAATAGCCTGATCATGGAGCCCGGCAGCGGGTTCCTGCCCGAAGACACCTCGGAGGCGGTGCGGCACATCGACTACGGGCTCGTGATCGGGATCTTTTTTCTCGCCTGGTTTTTCGGCGTGGTCTACGTGGCGAAAATCTCGGATTCGATCGGCCGCAAGAACGCGCTGCTGATCTGCCTCGTCGGGGCGTTGACCGGCTATGTCCTGACGATCGTATCGCTTTATCTCAACAGTCTCTGGCTCTTGATTCTTGGCCGGGCGATCACCGGCTTCACCGCCGGCAACCAACCGGTCGCGCAGGCCGCAATGATCGACGCCAGCGCGGACGATGCCGAGCGCGACCGCAACATGGGCTATATCGTCACCGGCATCAGCTTCGGTCTCGTCGCCGGACCGATCATCGGCGGCGTGCTCGCGGACAAGAGTCTGATCGGCGGCGTTGCCAGTTTCGAGCTGCCCTTCTATGCGGCGCTTGCGCTCGTTGCCCTGGCCATCGGGATGGTCCTGGCGTTCTTCCAGGACGTGCGGCAGAAGCGCGCGCCGTTCGTATTCCGCCCGGTGGAGATCTTCGAGACGCTGTGGCGCGTTACCCGGCATCCGCTGGTCCTCAGGCTCATGCCGGCCTATGCGTGCTTCATGGTGGCCAATGTCACCTTCTACATCTTCATGGACAACTACCTCACCAGCGCCTTCGGCTATGGCATCGTCGGCGGCAGCGTTGCGATGCTGGTGATCGGCGTGGCGCTCGCATTTTCGAGCACGTTCCTGGTGGCGCCCGCGCAGCAGCGCTTCAGCAAGCAGCAGATCATCGGCTTCAGCCTGACGGTCATGGTGGTCAGCGCGATCGCCTTCATCGCTTCGCCGGTCGCACCCTTCTGCTACGTCCCGATCTTCGCCTTCTACTTCTTCTTCGGCGTCTCCTATCCGACCATGTTGGGCATCTTCTCCGGCAGCGTCGGCAAAGAGGAGCAGGGCTGGGTGATGGGGGTCACGACGGCCGTGTTCACGCTTGCGGGCGGGATCATGTCGCTGATCGGCGGCGAACTGATGAGTATCGACATCCGCCTTCCGTTCTACGTCGTCATGCTGACGGCTGCGCTGGGACTCGCCCTCATGATCCTGACCTGGGTGACGCCGGACATCCGGCGGCTGACGGCCAGGCCGGTTCCGGCGACTACTCCTCCGGCTCGGTCGTGAACATCAGCGGGTAGCCGCGCTCCTTGCCCAGCTCGGTCGCCTCCGTGGCCTTGCTCTCGGCGACGTCCTTGGTGAACACCGCCACCACGCAGACGCCGCGCTGATGCGCCGTCATCATGACCTTGTAGGCTTGGCTCTCGTTCATCCGGAAGACCGCCTCCAGCACCTTCACGACGAACTCCCGGGGCGTGTAGTCGTCGTTGACAAGGATCACCTTGTGCAGGCGAGGCCGGGCGGTCTTGCGTTCGGTCTTGACGCGCGGTTTGGTGACGCTGTCGCTCATCCGGTCCCTCCGATGCCCTGTGCATTGCGGTGGGGCGAGTTCCGTTTCGGCTTGCTTTTCCGGGAAGCGATTCTACCTAAATGAGATCATTTGGCGAGACGCAATAACCGGCAGCTTGCCGGCTTGTCTTGCCGTCATCCTGGCGTCGCCTGTGTCTGTTGTGACTCGGCGTGAGGCTTCGGAGAACGACGTGGCGCTGCATCACCTCTTCCAGAATTGGCGCGACCGGCTGACGCCACGCGTGGACGTCGCCGAGACCACGCGGCAATCAGGCGCGATCCCCTACACGGTCGTTGAAGGCAGGGCGGTCTTCCTGATCGTGACCTCGCGGCGGACCGGCCGTTGGATCTTCCCCAAGGGCAGCGTGATCCAGGGAATGACGGCGTGGGACAGCGCCGCGCAGGAAGCTTTCGAGGAAGCGGGCGTGGAGGGCCACGTCGAGAGCGTTCCGATCGGCGCCTACAGCGACCTCAAGACGGCCGGAATGCGCCGCCTGCCGATCGAGGTCGATCTTTATCCGCTGCGGCTTCTGCGCCAACTCGACGACTGGCCGGAGAAAGGCAATCGCCACCGCCATTGGGTGATCCTGCCGGAAGCAAGGCGGCTGCTCTCCAACCCGCGCATGGCCGAACTTGCGGCGCTGCTTGATCAGCGGGTAACGGAAGGTTAGCCGGCCATGGCCCGCATCACCCAGTAGAGGAGCGCGGCCAACATGCCGGCGGCCGGAACCGTGATCACCCAGGCTGCGGCGATGCCGACAGCGTGCTGCCGCCGCACCAGACGGCGGCGTTCACGCTTGCGGTAGCTCTTCAATGCCGCTTCCGGCGTCTTGTTGAGGCGCGACGTCTCCAAGAACAACGAGCGCGGCTGTACGGCCGGATTCGGCACGCCGGTGTTGGTCAGGAACTCGCGCAGGAAGCCGACCCCGAACACGGCGCCGACCGCGATGTGGGTCGACGAGACCGGCAAGCCGAGCGCCGAGGCAATCAGGACCGTGACCGCCGCCGACAGCGCCACGCAATAGGCGCGGATCGCGTCCATGCGGGTGATCTGCTCGCCGACCGTGCGAATGACCCGCGGGCCGAACATCGCAAGACCAAGCGAAATTCCGACCGCGCCGATTGCGAGGATCCAGAACGGCAGGGCCACGCTGGCGCCCGCCGGCGAACCGGTCTCCACCGCCGCAACGATCGCGGCGAGCGGACCGACGGCGTTCGCCACGTCGTTGGCTCCGTGAGCGAACGACAACAGCGCCGCGGCGAAGACCAGCGGAATCGTGAACAGGCTGGCGATGTGCTTGCGCCGGTTCTCGATTTTCCCCGCCCGCAGCTTGACCCAGGGACTCACGACCACCCAGGCCAAAGCGAAGAATCCCGCACCGAACATAAGTACGAGAAGGAGCGGCGGATGCCACACCCGTCTGAGACCTTTGGTGACAAGGTAGATCGCGAACACCCCGGCCATCAGCGCAACCAAGAACGGCACCCAGCGCCGGGCGGCGGCAATGCGGTCATCGCGGCTGAGGATTGCCCATTCGACAAACGCAAGGAGCGCCGCCGCGACCACGCCGCCAAAGACTGGTGAAATGACCCAGCTTGCCGCAATCGCGCCGATCACCGGCCAGGAGACGACGCTCAAGCCGAAGGCAGCCGCCCCGGAGCCGACCACGCCACCGACGATGGCATGGGTGGTCGAGACAGGCGCGCCGAAGATTGTCGCCAGGTGGATCCACATGGCGGCGGCAAGCAATGCGGCGATCATCACCAGGACGAAATGCAGCGCGCTCAGACCCGGTCCCGGCCGCAGCAGATCCTGCGACACCGTCCTGACCACGTCGCCGCCAGCGAGGATCGCGCCTGCCGCCTCGAAAATTGCAGCAATCACCAATGCGTGGCCGAGCGTCAACGCCCGGCTTCCGACGGCGGGACCCATATTATTAGCGACATCGTTGGCGCCGATGTTGAGCGCCATGTACGCGCCGACGACCGATGCCAGAATGACGAAGTAGCTGAGCGGCCCAGCCTGGATCGACAGGCTCGCAACCGCGATTACCGCAATCAGAAGGACGACAAGGATTCCGGGAGTGGCGATCGAGCGCGACAGCGCGTGCGTTGCAGTCTCAATCCGGACGACCTTTTTCAGGTCCTTGTCGAGCGCGCTTTTCGCCACCTGCGTTCCTAACCTGCGGCCTTAGTCCTTCAAGCGAATCCGTTCCGGATTGATCGGAGAGCAATTGTGACAACGTGGACTCCACCGGAGAAGCGATCAAGGTTTGCCGGTCGAACGGGCGGAATAGGCTGTGGGTTACCGCTGCCGGACATGCGGACGCGCCGACCGGCCATGGTCAATCGCCGGCTTTGATGCAACTCAAAATCTGGCGCGCGAGTTGATGCTAGGGAGCAATCGTATTCTCTCCCATAGATGGAGGCGTTCATGACCGTGAAGACACCCGTCCCGATTGGCCGCGAACGCGGCGTTGCCCGGCGCGACCCCTTCCCGTTCGGCAGCCTGCACCGCGAAATCGACCGCCTGTTCGAGGATTTCGCGCGCGGATTTCCAACGTTCCGCTCCGCCGAGGTTCCGTCCCTGGTTCCGAGCATGGACGTGACCGAGAGCGACAAGGAGATCGAGATCACCGCCGAACTGCCCGGCCTCGAAGAGAAGGACGTGCAGATCAACCTCGCCGACAACGTGCTGACGATCCGCGGGGAGAAGAAGGCCGAGAAAGAGCAGAAGGAGAAGGACTATCACCTGGTCGAACGGAGCTACGGCTCGTTCTCGCGGTCGCTCGAACTGCCCGCCGGCATCGACCCGGAGGCCGTCAAGGCGACCATCGACAAGGGCATACTCAAGGTGACGGTGCCGAAGCCGGCGCCTGCCGTCGCCAAGAAGATCGAGGTCAAGTCCGCGGCGTGATCGCGCTGCGCGGCAGTGAGGGGCGGTTGGCGCCAACTCCCGGGCGCCCCGCTCCTCACGGCAACTCGATGAAGACGGTCCCGTCCTCCACCACGGTCTTGTAGGTGCGGATCGGGATCATGCACGGCGGCAGCACGACCTCGCCGGTGCGAATATTGAAGGCGCCGTTGTGAAAGTTGCATTCGACCACATCGCCTTCGATGTAGCCCTCCGACAGCGATCCCGGCCCGTGCGTGCAGGCATCGTCGGTGACGTAGAATTCGCCGTCGACGTTGAACACAGCCAGAACCATCTCGTCCTTCTCGACCTTGAGCGCTTCACCGGCGGCAACATCGTCGGTCTTGCAGAGTTCCATTCGTGTCGGCGCGTCGGTCATTCAGGAAATCCGATGTGGGTGGATACGGTCGCGTTGACGCTTGCCCAAGGCGAATGCTAGCGTCAAGCCAATTTGCGGAACATCGTTCCGTATAGAGGAACAAATCGCTCGTCGCAGCCCGCGCGCCGGGACGGGCGTCTTGCTATAAGATCAAGCCAACGCGCCAACGGCGGCAGGAGGTCATGCCCATGCTGAGAAAAGAGCAAAACGATCTGCTGACCCAGACCGGCTCTGGCACCCCGATGGGGCAGATGTTCCGGAGCTATTGGATGCCCGCGCTGCTGGCCGAGGAATTGCCCGAGAACGAGTGCCCGCCGGTGCGGGTGAAGCTCCTGTCGGAGCGGCTGCTCGCCTTTCGCGACACCGAAGGCCGCTACGGGCTGATCGACGAATTCTGCGCCCACCGCGGTGTCTCGCTCTGGTTCGGCCGCAACGAAGAGTGCGGATTGCGTTGCCCCTATCATGGTTGGAAGTACGACTACACCGGACAATGCATTGACGTGCCGTCGGAGCCGGAAGAGTCCGGCTTCGCCAAGAAGATCAAGCTCAAGTCCTATCCGCTGGTGAAGCGCGGCGACGTGCTGTGGACCTACATGGGTCCGCCGGAAAAGCAGCCGCCATTGCCGGAATGGGAATTCTGCATGGTCCCGCCGGAGCAGACCTTCACCTCCAAGCGATTGCAGGAATCGAACTGGCTGCAGGCGATGGAAGGCGGGATCGACTCCAGCCACGTGTCGTTCCTGCACCGCGGCGACCTGCATCACGATCCGCTGTTCAAGGGCGCCAAAGGTAATCAGTACAATCTCAACGACTCACGCCCGGTGTTCGAAGTGGTGGAGAGCGCCGGCGGACTCTACATCGGCGCGCGCCGCAATGCCGAGAACGGCAACTACTACTGGCGCATCACCCAGTGGGTGATGCCGTCGTTCACGATGATCGCGCCGCGCGGCAATCACTCGGTGCACGGCCACTTCTGGATTCCGATCGACGACGAGAACTGCTGGACCTGGAGCTTCGACTACCATCCGATCCGCCAGCTGACCGAAGCCGAACGACAGGCAATGCGCGACGGCAAGGGCGTCCATGCCAAGATCACACCGCACGATTTCCGCCCGGTCGCCAACAAGGACAACGATTATCTGATGGATCGCGCGGCGCAGAAGGCCGGCCGTTTCTTCAGCGGCGTCGAAGGCATCGCGATGCAGGACGCCTCGTTGCAGGAGAGCATGGGACCGATCGTCGACCGCACCAAGGAAAACCTGGTCTCCACCGACAACGGCATCATCATGGCGCGGCACCGGCTCATGCGGGCCGTCAAGGCGCTGATGGACAAGGGCGTAACTCCGCCCGGCGTCGATCTCGAGCACCAGAAGGTGCGCTCGGCCGCGATCGTGCTGCCGCCGGACCAGCCGTTCAAGGTCGGCGCCAAGGAGGCCCTGATCGCCAAGCCCGGCGTGGCGCCGGCGTCGGTGTAGCGGATGCTCAGTGAATCCGCCCGCATGAGCTCGGCCGCGGAAGCCCGTTTCCGCGTCCAGGCGCCGAATTCCAGGCCGCGCGCCATCAAGGTGATCGCGCTCGATGCGCCGGCCGAACACGTGGTGAAAGAGCTCGCCGAGCGAGAGTGGCAGAACGCGACTTTCTTCACGGCCTCGGCGTTCGCGGGTTCGCCGCAAGGCGGCCGGTTCTCGGTCGACGGATGGCTGAGCGATCTTGCCGGCCGTACCAAGAGCCTGATGGACGAGGTCGCAACCGCCGATCTGGTGGTGATGGTGGCGACCGCCGGCGAGAACGCGCAAGCCGCGTCGCTGATCGGCGAGGCATGCAGCGCGCGCCGCGTGATGACCACCGCACTGGTGCTCGGCAGTGCTGCGACTTCCGACGACGTGCTGGCGAAGTCGCTGTCGCATCTTCGGCCGTGGTCGCTGATGGTCGTGATCGCCAGCGCCGAGGACTACATCGCCGACATGCTGACGGCGCTGCGGGCATAACTCCGAAACGACGATCTTACCGAGGCAATCGCGCCGGCCTCGCGCACGACGGCCGGTATAACATCAAGGGAGCCGCGCTTATCATGCCGTTCCTTCGCTATGCCGGTCTTTTCACGGTAGCCCTCACGCTGTCCGGTCTCGTCTCGCAGGCTGCGGCTCAGACGCCTGCGGAATTCTACAAGGACAAAACGGTCGACCTCATCGTCGGCTATCCGACCGGCGGCAGCAACGACACCTGGAGCCGCATTCTCGGCCGGCACATCGGCAAGCGCATTCCCGGCAAGCCGACCGTCGTCGTCAAGAACATGCCCGGCGCCGGCAGCTTCGTCGCGTTGAACAACATCTACAACGTGCTGCCGAAGGACGGCACGATCATCGCGCTCGGAGCGCCCACGGCGCCGCTCGACGAAAAGTTCGGCACCGCCAACGTCCGCTTCAAGACCGCCAACTTCAACTGGGTCGGGCGCATCGATTCGCTGATCAACATCGTGTTCATGTGGCACACCTCGCCGGTGAAGACATTCGCCGATGCGCAGCAACGGGAGTCGACCCTGGCGGGAACCGGTGTCGGCTCGCTGGTGTCGATCTTTCCGACCGTGACCAACAACGTCCTCGGCACCAAGTTCAAGCTGATCATGGGCTACAAGGGCTCGCGCGACGCCCAGCTTGCGGTGGAGCGCGGCGAAGTCGAGGGTCACTCCACATCGTGGACCGCCGTGAAGGTAGCGCATCCGGACTGGCGGCCCGAGAAGAAAATCACGATCCTCGTTCAGTATGCGCTGAACAAGCACCCGGAACTAAAGGAGATTCCGACCGTGGTTGAGCTCGCCAAGACAGACGAGCA
>Ga0299913_10004872_pt1 | contig 11350 bp, 10 predicted proteins | sample RVTome_9_FD_201360 | JGI IMG/M metagenome (GOLD analysis project Ga0299913, IMG submission 201360) | Soil microbial communities from uranium-contaminated site in the Upper Colorado River Basin, Wyoming, United States - RVT155D38 (version 2) ... | reverse complement strand
CCCACCGGGAGAAGAGCGAGGAAGTTGAACGATGGCCGTCCCGAAGAAGAAGACCTCCAAGGCCAAGAGCCGCAGCCGGCGGGCGTCCGCCTGGACGCTGTCGACGCCGCCGCGGTCGGTGTGCCCTCGCTGCGACGCAGCCAAGCTGCCCCACGTGGTCTGCCCCAACTGCGGCTGGTACCACAACCGCCAGGCCATCGACGTCGACTAGCTCCCCGCCCCGGCTGATGCTCCCGATCGCCGTCGACGCGATGGGCGGCGACAACGCGCCGGGCGAGATCGTCGCCGGCGCCCGGCAGGCCGCCGAGGCCGGCACGCCGGTCATCCTGGTCGGCCGGCCCGACGCCATCGGCGATCCCGGGCCGTGCCAGGTGCTCGAGGCCTCCGAGGTCATCGAGATGCACGACGACCCGGCGCAGGGCGTGCGCCGCAAGAAGGACTCCTCGCTGGTGCGGGCGGCCGAGGCGGTCCGTGACGGGCGGGCCGGCGCGATGGTCAGCGCCGGCAACACCGGCGCCACCATGGGCAGCGCGCTCTTGCGCATGGGCCGCATCAAGGGCGTTTCCCGCCCGGCCATCGCCACCCCGATCCCCGTCCCCGGCGCGCTGCCCACCGTGCTGCTCGACGCGGGGGCCAACGCCGAGTGCCAGGCGTCCTGGCTGGTGCAGTTCGCCCAGATGGGGACGGTCTTCGCCCGCGAGCGGTTCGGGATCGAGCGGCCCCGGGTGGGCCTGCTGTCGATCGGCGAGGAACCGACCAAGGGCACCGCGCTGGAGAAGGAGACCCATCAGCTCCTGCGGGAGGCCAAGGGCGTCGACTTCGTCGGCAACGTCGAGGGCCGCGACATCATGACCCCGGACCTCGATGTGGTGGTGACCGACGGGTTCACCGGCAACGTGGTGCTCAAGACCCTCGAGGGCGGCATGCGCACCCTGATCAACGCCCTGTTCGGGGTGTTCGCGTCCTCCGACGAGGCCAAGGCGGCCGCCGACGTGCTGATGCCCGCCCTCCTGCCCCTCTACGACCAGCTCGACCCCGACACCTACGGCGGGGCCGTCCTGCTCGGCGTCGACGGGGTCTGCATCATCAGCCACGGGTCGTCGTCGGCAAAAGCCCTGGTCAACGCCATCGGGGTGGCCCGGGAGATGGTCGAGTCCGACCTGGTGGGGCTGATGCGGGCCGCGGTGGCGGGGGAGCCTTCACAAGCGCACAAGTAGCAACGGCGGTAAACTCCGCCGACCCCGTCACCACCGAACCAGGAGTGCCAGTGCCCGCCGAGACCCATGTCGAGGGCGGTCCGCTCGACCGTCAGGCAGTGTTCGAGCTGATCCGCGACCGTCTCGCCGACATCCTCGAGATCGATCCGTCCGAGATCCAGGAGGGCAATTCCTTCGTCGACGACCTGGAAGCCGACTCGCTGGCGCTGATCGAGCTGGTGGAAGCGCTCGAGGAGGAGCTCGGTGAGCGCAGCGTCGGGTTCCGGATCGACGACGAGGACCTCGAGGATCTGAAGACGGTGCGCGACGCCGTCGACTACGTCGTCGCCCGCGTCTCCTGAGCGCGCCCACGATCGACGCAACCGACGCCTTGGTCGAGCGGCTGGGCCACCGCTTCGCCGATCCCGGCCTGCTTCGCCTCGCCCTGGCGCACCGCTCGTGGTGCATGGAGCAGGAGGGGGAGCCCTCGAACGAGCGGCTCGAGTTCTTGGGCGACGCCGTGCTGGGCCTGATCGTGGCCGACCACTCCTACCGCGCCTATGACGACCTGGCGCAGGGCGACCTCACCGACGTCCGCAAGGCGGTGGTCAACTCCACCACGCTGGCCGAGGTGGCCGCCGAGCTGGAGCTCGGCAACGCGCTGCTGTTGGGGAAGGGGGAGGACCGGGCCGGCGGACGAGAGAAGCCGTCGATCCTGGCCGACGCCATGGAGGCGGTCATCGGCGCGGTGTACCTCGACGCCGGCTGGGACGCGGCCGAGGCGCTGGTGCTGCGGCTGCTGGGCGACCGGATCGAGCGAGCCGCGGCCGGTCCCGGGGGCCAGGACTTCAAGTCCCGCCTGCAGGAGCTGACCGCCCGGCTGTTCGCCGTGTCGCCCGCCTACGACGTGTCCGACGACGGCCCGGACCACGCCAAGCGCTTCTTCGCCACCGTGGCGATCGACCAGCAGGTCCGGGGCCGGGGCGAGGGCCGGTCGAAGAAGCAGGCCGAGCAGGCGGCGGCCCGCGACGCGTGGCAGCACCTCGTGCACGAGCTGCCCGAGGAGGCGGCCGACGTGCTGCAGACCGAGGCGGAGACGGTGGGCGATGCCTGAGCTCCCAGAGGTCGAGACCATCCGGCGCGACCTGGAGAAGGAAGTCGTCGGCAAGCGCGTCAAGTCGGTCGAGGCCACCGGCATGCGCACCATCCGCCGCCACACCAGCAAGAAGCAGTTCATCGGCAAGCTCGAGGGCGCCAAGATCACCGGGGTCACCCGCAAGGGCAAGTACCTGCTCGTGCGGCTCGACACCGGCGACATTCTCGTGGTGCACCTGGGCATGAGCGGCCAGCTGCTGCGGGCCGCGCCCAAGGACGCGCCGATCAAGCACACCCACGTGGTGATCAGCTTCACCCAGGGCGGCCAGCTCCGCTTCGTCGACCCCCGCACGTTCGGGGAGATGTTCGTGACCACGCCCGAGGCGCTGGAGGACGACGTCCCCGAGCTGGCCGAGCTCGGCTTCGATCCCATCGAGGAGCCGATGTCGTGGACGGTGTTCGCTGAGCGGCTGGTAGCCAAGAAGACCAAGCTCAAGGCGCTGTTGATGGACCAGAAGTTCATCGCCGGCCTCGGCAACATCTACAGCGACGAGATCCTGTTCGCCGCCGGCCTGCGCTACGACCGGTCGTCCGAGACGCTGTCGACCCAGGAGATCCGCCGCCTCTACCGGGCCCTGGTGGAGACGCTTCACGACGCCATCAAGCATCGCGGGTCGTCACTGGCCGACGAGCAGTACCGCGACCTGTTCGGCGAGGTGGGCGACTTCCAGTCCCAGCACAAGGTCTACGCCCGCGAGGGCGAGTCGTGCCGGCGCTGCCGGGCCCCGATCCAGCGGCTGAAGGTCGGCGGCCGCAGCACCTTCTACTGCGAGCAGTGCCAAGTCTGATTTTCGAAGGGGGAAGGGGACCTTCCCCCCTCGAGCTCCCCCCATCGGCAGCTCGCTGACGCTCGCGATCGACGCCATCCGGGGCGGCCGCCTGCGGCGGCGTGAGCGGCCGGCGCAGGGCCCACCGCCCTCGCCAAATCTGTGCGTGCCAGCCGGATAGAGCGGCTCCACCGCGCAGATATCGAGGGGTCCGCGGGGGGTCGCGACAGGGCCGCTAGGTTCGTCTCCCAGTGTTCCTCAAGACCCTGACGCTGAAGGGCTTCAAGTCCTTCGCCGACACCACCTCGCTCGAGCTGGAGCCGGGGATCACGGTCATCGTCGGCCCCAACGGGAGCGGCAAGTCGAACGTGGTCGACGCCATCTCGTGGGTCCTCGGCGCCCAGGGCCCGAGCACGGTCCGCTCCTCGAAGATGGACGACGTCATCTTCGCCGGCACCTCGGGGCGCCAGGCGCTGGGCCGGGCCGAGGTGGCGCTCACCATCGACAACTCGGCCGGGCTGCTGCCGATCGAGTTCAACGAGCTGACGATCAGCCGCACCCTGTTCCGCAACGGCGACAGCGAGTACGCCATCAACGGGGTGCCGTGCCGGCTGCTCGACATCCAGGAGCTGCTGAGCGACAGCGGGGTCGGGCGCCAGCAGCACGTGATCGTCAGCCAGGGCCAGATCGACGCGGTGCTCAACGCCCGGCCCGAGGAGCGGCGGCTCATCATCGAGGAGGCGGCCGGCGTTCTGAAGTACCGGCGCCGCAAGGAGAAGGCCGAGCGCCGCCTGCAGGCCAGCGAGGCCAACCTGCTCCGCCTCCAGGACCTGCTCCGCGAAGTCCGCCGTCAGCTGCGGCCGCTGCAGCGCCAGGCCGAAGCGGCCCGCCGTCACGGCGACCTGGTGCAGGAGCTGCACGACGTGCGGGTCCACCTGGCCGGCCGCGAGCTCGAGGTGCTGCAGCGCCGGCTCGGCGACAACGCCCGCGTCACCGCCGACGTCGGCGGCAGCGAGACGGCACTGAAGGCCCAGCTCAGCCAGCTCGACGCGTCGGTCATGGCCACCGAGGCCCAGCTGAGCGCCACCGGCGGCGACGACCTGGGCGACGCGCTCATGCGCTTCGAGTCCCTGCGGGAGAAGGCCCGCGGCCTCGCCGCCCTGCTGGCCGAGCGCCGGCGCGGCATCGAGCGCGAACGGGGCGCCTTCCTCGACCAGGCCGTGGTCGCCACCCTCGAGGCCGAGAGCGCCCGCCTGCGCGACGACCTGCGGGCCGTCGAGGACGAGGCCGAGGCGCTCGTTCCGATGGCCGCCGATCTGGCCGAGGCGGAGGCCGCCCTCGAGGACGACCGCCAGCGCTTCCAGCGCGAGTGGGGCGACGCCATCCCGGCCCCGGGCGGCAGGGCGGCCGAGGTGCGCGGGGAGCTGGCGGCGCTGCGGCAGGGCGTCGACCGCACCGACGGGGAGCGGGGCCGCATCCAGAGCCGCCTCGACGCGCTGACCGACAAGGCCACCCGTCTCACCGCCGAGACCGACCGGCTGCGGGCCGAGCTGGGCGACGCCGACGCCGCCGAGCGCCCGCTGGCCGCCGCCCTGGAGGAGGCGGAGGCGACCCGGGCCCAGCGGGAGGCCGAGCTGGCGGCCGCCGAGGCCGCGGTCCGCTCCGCCGACGCCGACCGCCACGCGTGGGAGGCCCGCATCGGCGCCCTCGCCCTCGCCCTCGACGAGGCCCGGGCCAAGGCGGGGGCAGCACGGCTGGCCGAGGTCGGCGGGGTGGTCGGGACCCTGCTCGACCTGGTCGAGGTCGACGAGGGGTGGGAGAAGGCCTTCGAGGCGGCCGCCGGCGAGGCCCTGGCCGCGGTCGTGGTCGACGGTGTCGACGCCGCCCGGCGCGCCCTGGCCGCCATCCACGCCGACGACGGCTCGGGTGCGGTGCTCGCCCTTGGCATCGACCGGTTCGCGCTCCACGCCCCTCCCGCGGGCGAGCCCATCCGCCGCCACGTGCGGTCGTCGCAGCCGGGCGTGTCCGACCTGCTCGACGCCCTGCTCGCCACCGCGGTGGTCATCGACGGCGACTGGAGCGAGGCCGTCGACCTGGTTCTGCGCCACCCCGATGCGGTGGTCGTGACCCGCCAGGGCGACCGCCTCGGTCCCGCGGGGTGGCAGGTGGGCGCGGGCCGGGCCGGCGTCACCAGGGCGGCCCTGGAGGAGGCCCGGGCCAAGCACAAGGCGGCGGTCGACACCTCGGCCGCCGCCGAGGAGCGGCTGGTCACGGCCAAGGCCGCGGTCGACGGCGCCCGCCAGGCCGAGCACGACCTCTCCCGCCAGCTCGACGCCAACGACGGCCGCCTCAGTGCGGCGGGCGACGCCCTCCAGCGGCTCGAGAGCGAGCGGCGCGACGTCGCCACCGAGCAGGAGGCGCTCCGCTCGCACCTGGCCGAGCTGGCCGAGCGGGGCGAGCGCGACCGGGCCAGGGTGGCCGAGCTCGAGACGGGCCTGGCCGAGCTGGAGGCCGAGGAGGCCCAGGCCGCCGCGCAGATCCAGCGCATGCAGGCCGCCCGGAGTCGCATCGACGACCGGGCCGCGGCCGTCGGCGCCATCCGCACCGACCTCGAGGTGCGGGCCGCGGCGGTGGAGCAGCGCCGCATCTTCCTCCAGCGCCGGCTGGGTGAGGTCGACGAGCGGCTCGAGCGCGACGCCGTTGAGCGCGAGCAGGCGGCCACGCTGCGGGAGGAGCTCGACCGCCGGCTGGTCGCCACCGACCGTCTGGCCGCGCTGGTCACCGCCCGGTTGGAGGTCGTCGAGCGCGAGCTGGCCGACCTGCGCGACCGCCGCCGGCGCCAGTCGGAGGAGACCCGTCGCGTCAGCGAACGGCTCGACCTGCTGCGCCGCGAGCGGGCCGGCGCCGAGAAGCAGCTGGAGGAGGTGCGGGAGCGGGCCCGGCGGGCCGAGCTCGAGGGCGCCGAGCTGAAGCTGCGGCTGGAGACCGCGGTGGAGGCGCTGCGACGCGACCTCGACTGCGAGCCGGCCCAGGCCATTGCGGCCGAGTGCCCGCCCCTGCCGGAAGGCATCACCGTCTCGGTGCGGGTGCGGGAGCTGGAGCGCGAGCTGCGCCTGCTCGGTCCCATCAACCCGCTGGCGCTGGAGGAGTACGAACAGCTCCAGGAGCGGCATGGCTTCCTCGAGGCGCAGCTGGAGGACGTGAAGTCGACGCGGCGCGACCTGAGCAAGGTGATCAAGGCGGTCGACGAGGAGATCGTCAACGTGTTCTCGGCCGCCTACGCCGACGTGAGCGCCAACTTCGAGGCGTTGTTCGAGACGCTGTTCCCGGGCGGCAGCGGCGGCCTGCGTCTCACCGAACCCGACAACCTGCTCGACACCGGCATCGAGGTCGAGGCCCGCCCGTCGGGCAAGAACGTGCGCAAGCTCTCGTTGCTCTCCGGCGGCGAGCGGTCGCTGACCGCGCTGGCCTATCTGTTCGCGGTGTTCCGCAGCCGGCCGTCGCCGTTCTACGTGATGGACGAGGTCGAGGCCGCCCTCGACGATGTCAACCTGCACCGCTTCCTCGATCTCATCCACGAGTTCCGGGAGGAGGCGCAGCTGCTGGTGGTCAGCCACCAGAAGCGGACCATGGAGGCGGCCGACTGCCTCTACGGCGTGACCATGCAGCCGGGTGGCTCGTCCCGGGTCGTCTCCGAGCGCGTCACGGTCTGAGCGTGTAGACATCGGGGCCCATGCGGATGCGGCCCCGCACGCGGTACGCCCGGAACGACGACGTCCACATCGCGTACCAGGTCTTCGGCGACGGTCCCCTCGACCTGGTGTGGGTCTGGGGTGGATGGTGGCATCTCGAGTTCGGGTGGACGTCGCCGCGGTTCGCCCGTTTCTTCGAGCGGCTGGCGTCGTTTGCCCGCGTGATCATCTTCGACAAGCGGGGCACGGGCATGTCCGACGGGGTCAGCCGCGAGGCGCTCCCCACGGTCGAGGTGCGGATGGACGACCTCCGCGCCGTGCTCGACGCGGTGGGGTCGGAGCGGGCGGCGATCTGCGCCGAGAGCGAGGGCGTGGCGATGGCGATGCTCTTCGGCGCCACCCATCCCGACCGGGTGACGTCGCTCGTGCTCGTCAACGGGGGGGCGAAGCTGTTGAGCGACGGCGAGCGCGGCGAAGGGGTGTTGCCAGCGGCGTTCGCCGAGTTCACCGAGCGCACCGCGGCCCAGTGGGGTGAGCCCGACCGGCAGTGGCTGGAGTTCATGAACCCCGACGAGCCCCTCGACGACGCCGAGGTCGAGTGGTGGGCGACGCTCAACCGGATGGCGGCGAGCCCCGGCGACCAGCTCACCTTTCTGGAGATGATGGCGGCGGTCGACGTGCGCAGCGTGGTGCCGGCGGTGACGGTGCCGACACTGGTGCTGCACCGTCGCGACAACCGGCTGCGGTGGGTCCAGTCGGCGCGGTCGCTGGCCGCTGAGCTGCCGGCGGCGCAGCTGGTCGAGCTTCCCGGCGCCAGCCACATGGCGGCGTATGGTGACACGGCCGGCCTCCTCGACGAGGTGCAGCGCTTCCTCACCGGGACACAGCCCGATGCGCCGGCCGACACCGTCCTGGCGACGGTCATGTTCACCGACATCGTCTCGTCGACCGACCGGGCCCGCGACCTGGGCGACCGGCGCTGGCGGGACCTCCTCGACCGCCACGACCTCATCGTCCGCGAGCAGATCGACCGCCACCGGGGCCGGGAGGTGAAGACGACCGGTGACGGGTTCCTCGCCGCCTTCGACGGCCCAGCCCGCGCGGTGCGGTGCGCAGCCGCCATCTGCGACGCCGTGCGTCCCCTCGGCATCGACGTGCGGGCCGGACTGCACGCTGGGGAGTGCGAGGTGCGGGGCGACGACCTCGGCGGCATCGCCGTCCACGTGGGCGCCCGGATCGGCGCGTTGGCCGGGCCCGGTGAGGTCCTGGTGTCGTCGACCGTCCGCGACCTCGTGGCCGGCTCCGGCCTCACCTTCGACGACCGCGGCCCGCACGACCTCAAGGGCTTCGACGAGCCCTGGCGGGTGTTCGCACTCGCGTAGCGCCATGTCCCCCCGGGAGACGGTCACCGTCCTCTTCTGCGACGTCGTCGGTTCGACCGCGCTGCTCTCGCGCCTGGGCGAGGACGCCAACGACGAGCTCCGCCGCGACGTCTTCGCCGCCCTCCGGCGGGCGGTCGAGGTCCACGGCGGCGAGGAGGTGAAGAGCCAGGGCGACGGCCTGATGGTCGCCTTCAGCACCAGCGCGTCCGACGGGGTGGCGTGCGCAATGGCCATGCATCGAGCAGTGGGCCGGTTGGCGGCCCGCGACCCGCTCCTCAACCTCGCCATCCGGGTCGGGGTGGCTACCGGCGAGGCGACCCACGAGGAGGACGACTGGTTCGGGACCCCCGGTCGTGCAGGCCGCCAGGCTGTGCGCGGCCGCCCGTCCCCGGCAGGTGCTGGTGACCGATGTCCTCGCCGGCGTCGTCGGCGACGGCGCCGACTTCCGGCCGGTCGGAGCGCTGCCGCTCAAGGGGTTCCCCGACCCGGTCCCCGCGTCGGAGGTGCCGTGGGAGCCCGACGAGGCGCCGGCCGTGGTGCCGCTGCAACCGGCCTTCGACACCACCGGCGAGCTCGCCTTCGTCGGCCGGCGCCGCGAACTCTCCGTCAGGCGCCCGCGTCACGGCCGTGGCGTTCGGGCCCGACGGGGAGGAGCTGCTGGGAACCGACCGCGGCGCCATCCTGCGGGGCGCGGACCGGGAGGCGTTCTCGAGCCAGGCCGGTCCGGTGGTCGACCTGGCGGCGGGGCAGCGGTTGCTGGCCTCGGTGACCGAGCGCACCGTGCGGCTCCACGATCTCGCCACCGGCGAGTGGGTGGGCGAGCCGCTGCCCACCGGGCGGGCCGGGCCGGTGCAGTTCAGCCCCGACGGTCTGCTGATGACCCGCTCCGACGCGGGCGTGGTGGCCTGGGATCTCGACACTCGGTCGTGGCCCGACAAGGCGTGCCGGGCCGCCGGCCGGCGGCTGACCAAGGGGGAGTGGGGGCAGTACCTGCCGGGGCGGCCCTATCGCCCCGCCTGCCGGCCCTGATCGTCAGGCGAGGGGCCCTGGGTAGGGTGATCGAGTGCTGGACGTGATCCTCATCCTCGCCGGCGTGCTGGTCATCCTCGGCACCGGCGTCGCCTTCGTGGTCTCGACCCGCCGGAGCCGCGGCATCGAGCTGGAGCCGCCGCCGGCCGACACGGCCGACACCATGCTCGCCCCGCCCGTCCCGGTGGAGGAGGCGCCGGTCGTCGACACGCCCGAGGCGCCCGTCGTCGATGAGGCCGTCGTCGAGGACGTTGTCGCGACGCCGGCTCCGCCGGCCGTGGACGAGGCGCTCGTCGAGGAGATCGAGGAGGCGCTGGCCCCGGTCCGGCCCCGGTTCCGCGACCGGCTCGGCAAGGCCCGCTCCCTGCTGTCTGACTACGTCGGCGCCATCCGGTCGAAGTCCAAGATCGACCAGGAGACCTGGGACGATCTCGAGGAGGGGCTCATCCGGGCCGACGTCGGCGTGGCCGCGACCACATCGCTGATCGAGACGCTGCGAGCCCGGGTCGACGCCGAGGGTGTCACCGATCCCGAGCAGCTGATGCAGCTGCTGAAGGCCGAGCTGAAGGGCCAGCTCAGCAAGGGCGACCGTGAGCTGTCGTTCGAGCCCGGGGCCACGAACGTGTGGCTGGTGGTCGGGGTGAATGGCGCCGGCAAGACGACGACCATCGGCAAGCTCGCCAAGCGTCAGATCGAGGCGGGCCGCAGGGTGACGATGGCCGCCGGCGACACCTTCCGGGCCGCGGCCGGCGAGCAGCTCGAGACGTGGGCGTCGAGGGTGGGCGCCGACCTGGTGCGCGGCGCAGACGGCGCCGATCCGGCGTCGGTCATCTTCGACGGCATCGAGAGCGCGGCGGCCAAGGGCAGCGACCTCGTGCTGGCCGACACGGCGGGGCGGCTCCACACCAAGGTGAACCTGATGGAGGAGCTGCGAAAGGTCCGGCGGGTGGCGGAGCGGCCGCCGGGGAAGGTGACCGAGGTGCTCCTGGTCATCGACGCCGTCACCGGCCAGAACGGTCTCGCCCAGGCCAAGCAGTTCGCCGAGGCGGCCGACGTGACCGGCGTGGTGCTGACAAAGCTCGACGGCTCGGCCAAGGGCGGCATCGTCTTCGCCATCCAGTCCGACCTCGGCATCCCGGTGAAGCTGGTGGGGCTCGGCGAGACCGCCGACGACCTGGTTGAGTTCGACCCCGACGAGTTCGTGGAGGCTCTCTTCTCGTGATCATCATCTGGCTGCTGCTGCTTCCGTTCCGCATCGTCTTCGGCCTGCTGGGCTTGACGTTCAAGACCGGGTACCGGACGGGGCGCGTCCTTGGCCTGCGGCGCATGTTCACCTTCGGGGTCGGCGTCGGCGTCGGGCTGCTGCTGGCACCGGGTCCGGGGGCCGAGCTCCGCCAGAAGCTGCGGGAGCGGTTCGAGGGGTTCACCCCCGCCGACCCCGACAGCGAGCTGGCCGATCGCGTCCGCTTCGAGCTGACCCACTCGCCCAAGACGTGGCATCTCCAGCAGCCCGAGGTGTCGGTGGTGGGTGGCCGCGTGACGCTGCGGGGCGAGGTCGACGCCGACGCGGGGCGCGACGAGCTGGAGCGGGCCGCGGCCGCCGTGCCCGGCGTGCAGGGCGTCGACAACCTGGTGACGGTCACGGCAGGGGTGTCCTGATCCTTCTGTAGGCTGGTCGGTCGCATGTTCGACCAGCTCTCCGATCGATTCGACGGCATCTTCAAGCGCCTGCGCGGCCGCGGCCGCCTGGGCGAGGCCGAGGTCGACGAGGTCCTGCGGGAGATCCGCCTCGCCCTGCTCGAGGCCGACGTCAACTTCCGGGTCGTCAAGAGCCTGGTCTCCCGCATCCGGGAGCGCACGGTCGGGCTGGAGCTCTCCCAGAGCCTGAGCCCGAGCCAGCAGGTCATCAAGATCGTCCACGAGGAGCTCATTGGGATCCTCGGCGGCGAGACGCTGCGCATCACCTACGCCTCCAAGCCCCCGACCGTCGTGCTGATGGCCGGCCTCCAGGGCTCCGGCAAGACCACCGCCTCGGCCAAGCTCGGGCGCTGGTTCAAGCAGCAGGGCCGCAACCCGCTCATGGTCGGTGCCGACCTCCAGCGCCCGGCCGCCATCGAGCAGCTCCGTAC
>Ga0299913_10004871_pt1 | contig 11350 bp, 11 predicted proteins | sample RVTome_9_FD_201360 | JGI IMG/M metagenome (GOLD analysis project Ga0299913, IMG submission 201360) | Soil microbial communities from uranium-contaminated site in the Upper Colorado River Basin, Wyoming, United States - RVT155D38 (version 2) ... | reverse complement strand
CTTGCCGTCGAGGGAAGCGGCTGACTTCAGGATCACGAACGGCCTTCCGGTGGTCACGTGCCGCTCGAAGGCGACGTTCAGACGGCGAGCGGGCTCGGCCAGCAACCCCTGCTCGAGCTGGATGCCGGCATCGCGAAGGCGGGCGAACCCTGCGCCGTCGACGCGTGGGTTGGGGTCGCCGGTGGCGGCGACCACGCGCGCGATGCCCGCCCGGATGATCTCGCGGGTGCAGGGGCCGGTTCGGCCGGTGTGGTCACACGGCTCGAGGGTGACAACGAGGGTCGCGCCGCGAGCCCGCTCGCCCGCCTGGCGCAGGGCGACGACCTCGGCGTGGTCGGTGCCGGGACCTTCGTGCCAGCCCTCGCCGATCACGGAGCCGCCCGGGTCGACGACGACCGCGCCCACCAAGGGATTGGGAGCCACCCGCCCCCAGCCGCCCCTGGCGAGTTCGAGGGCCCTCAGCATGTGCGCTTCGTGTCGTGCCATCTCCGCACCCTGTCCTGCTCCGGGGCGCGGTACGGCACGGCGCGCGCCGCCGCACCATGCGGCAGCGCTCGTCGCTCGTTCCTCCCATCCCGACTCTCACGGTCGGTTCCGGAATCTCACCGGATCCACCCCTGCGTGGCACGCAGGGGGTCGCGGACTGTCACCGCCGGTGGGGAGTTGCACCCCGCCCCGGAAACGAGCTCATGTGTCCTGGCCCGCAGTATACGTCCAGGTGGGAAACGCAAGGAGATGGCTCGGCCCCGGCGGGGCCGGGGCGCGTGCGCGGCGGCTATTCGGTCCGGCGGTCCACGGCGTAGGACGAACCGGGCTCTCGCTTGGCGAAGGACTTCATCTCGGTGGCCACCGCCACGGCCTCGCCGTAGTGGGCGAACTGCCGGTTGTCGGTGCTCGCGATGCCGACGGAGATCGCGACGAGCGGGATGTCCTGCAGCACCCCCTTGCGGTCCTCCACCCGCACGTGGCCGCGCTCCAGGTCCTCGGCCTCGTAGAACGCGGCGCGCTCACCGTCGAAACGGTCGCAGACGCGCCGGGCGACGTCTTCGGCCACCTCGGTCGAGGTCACCATCACGAAGTCGTCGCCGCCGACGTGTCCGACGAACCCGGCCTCACCGTCGTGATCGACCACCGCATCCTGGATCAGCCGCGCCGTGGCTTGGATCAGGCGGTCACCCCGCACGAATCCCTTCTGGTCGTTGTAAGCCTTGAAGTTGTCGAGATCGGCGTACAGCACGGCGAAGGGCCTGGCCTCCCGGACCCTGCGTTCGATCTCCTCCTGGATCCGGATGTTGCCGGGCAGGCCCGTGAGCGGAGACAGGTTGCGCATCTCCTTGGCCCGCCGCAGCGTGCCCTTCACGCGGGCGAGCAACTCGATCGGGTCGAAGGGTTTGATGATGTAGTCGTCGGCGCCGGACTGCAGCCCGGTCACCTTGTCGGCCGACAGGGCCTTGGCCGTCAGCATGATGATGCTCGTGTTGGCGGTTTGGGGGTTCTTCCGCAGGCGCTGCGCGACCTCGAAGCCATCGATCCGCGGCATCATCACGTCGAGCAGCACCAGGTCGGGACGCAGGGTGCCGGCCTTCTCGAGGGCCTCCTCGCCGTCACCGGCGACCGCGACGTCGTAGCCCGCCGAACGCAGGTTGACCTCGACGAACCGAGCGATGTCCGGATCGTCGTCGACCACGAGGATCGTCTCGGGCATCAGGCGGCCTCGACGATCTCGGCCAGCCGGCGCGCGGCCTCGGCCGGCTCGGGCTCACCGAACAACCCGGAGGCGGCGATCAGCACGTTCGCGCCGGCAGCCACCGCGCGGGCAGCGTTGCCGATCTTCACGCCGCCGTCGATCTCCAGGTCGACGTCGAGCCCGCGGCGGTCGATCTCGGCGCGGATCGAGGCGAGGCGCGGGTACACCTCCGGGTCGAGTGTCTGCCCGGACCAGCCGGGCCGGATGCTCATCAGCATCACGTCGTCGACGTCGTCGAGGAACGGCGTCACACGCTCGACGGGGGTCTCCAGGTTGAGGGTGAGTCCCACGCCCATGCCGGCCTCCCGTGCCTTGCGGATCGAGGGCGCCGGGTCCGGCACGGCTTCGAGATGGAACGACACCATGTCGAGGCCGGCCTCACGGAGCTCGGAGAAGAAGCTCTCGGGGGCCTCGACCATCAGGTGTCCGTGCAGCGTGCGATCGGTGACGGGGCGCAGGGACGCCACGACGACGGCGCCCAGGGCGATCGGGGGCACGAAGTGCCCGTCCATGATGTCCACATGGATGACTTCGGCCCACGGGTCGACCAGCTTGACCTGGGCGCCCAGTTGGGCCAGGTCGGCGCCGAGGATCGAGGCGGAGAGCTTGCCCATCGCCGCGAATCCTAGCCGACGCCCGGGCGCCCTCAGGCCCGTCGCTCGAAGGCTGCCACGAACATGCCGTCGCTGCCGTGGATATGGGGCCACAGCCGGTGACGCAGGGTCGCTGCGCCGTCCGGGCCGGGTGTGGCTACCGGGTGCAGGTCGGGACGATGACGAACGAGCGCGTCGCACGCGGCGTCGGTCTCGGCTCGGGGGAACGTGCACACGGCGTAGACGAGCCTGCCACCCGGCCGCAGCAGATCGGCGAGCGCGGTGGTGATCGCCACCTGCTGTCTCGCGAGCCCCGACAGGGCGGCCTTCGGCACCCGCCAGAGCAGCTCGGGCCGGCGCCTGGCCGAGCCGATGCCGCTGCACGGCGCGTCGACCAGGATCCGGTCGAACCCACCCCGCAGGGCCGGGCGCCGGGCATCCTGCGCGATGACCGCCATCGGCGCGTGCAGGCGTGCCGATGCTTCGGCAACCCGCGTGAGGCGAGCGGCGTGCAGGTCGGCCGCCACGACCCGACCCGCATCGGTGACGAGGCAGGAGGTGAACGCCGCCTTGCCGCCGGGGGCGGCGCATGCATCGAGGACCCGCTCCCCCGGGCGGGGGTCGAGCGTGCGGACCACGAACGCGGAGGCCTGGTCCTGGATCGCGAACGCTCCCTCGGCGAACCCGGGCAGGGTCGTCGGGTCGCCACCTCGGAGCACGAGACAATCCTCGTCGAGCCTCGACCCCGTGAAGGCCACACCGGCGGCCTCGAGCCGGGCCTCCAGGTCCCCACGCGACGTCACGCACCCGTTCGCCCGGATCGTCAGCGGGGCCTGCGACGCCAGCGCGTCGGCGGCCCGCTCCGCGTCCTCACCCATCAGGTGGCGCAGTTCGCGCACGGCCCACGCCGACAGGCCGGTGCGGGCCTCGAGATCGGCGTCGCGCCCGCCCACCGCCGCCGAGGGAGGACGTGTCGCGATCGCCCGCAGGACCGCGTTCACGAACCCCCGCTCGCGATCGTCGACCAGGCCCACCGTCTCCTGCACGGCGGCGTGGGGCGCCACCCCTGCGAAGAGCAGCTGATAGGCCCCCAGGCGCAGCGCGTGCCGAGCTCCTGGCGTGATCCGGCCGATCGGGCGGCTCGCCCGGGCCTCGATCGCCCGGTCGATCGGCAGGAGGCGCCGAAGCGTGCCGAAGGTCAGCTCGGTCGCGAACGCTCGGTCGCGCCGATCGAGGGATGACCGCGCGAGCATCCCGGGCAGCAGGCGGTTGGAGTACGCCCCTTCATCGATCACCCGCCGCAGCGCCTCGAGCGCGACGGCGCGCGCCGTGGCCGGCCCGGTCATCCCAATCGCTCGCCGGGTTCGAATCTCGCGCCGTGGGCCCAGGAGCTCGCCGGCATACGCCGCCGACCCGCGGGCGCGACCTCGAGCAGATGCACGATGCCCCGACCCGTTGCGACCGCGACGCCGCGGTCATCCACCATCTCGATGGTGCCCGGAGGGCCGAGGTCGTCCGGGTCCGGGCGGCCTACCGCCGCCGAGACCACCTTCACGGGGGTTCCCCGCAGGTGCGTCGTGGCGCCCGGTGACGGGCCGAGGGCCCGGATCCGTCGCACCACGTCCTCGGCCGGATCGCGCCAGTCGATGACACGCTGTTCGGGTCCGAGCCGGGGCGCGAGCGTCACCCGTGCCTCGTCCTGCACACGGGCCGGCAGGCCCCCCGCGGCCAACTGCCGCACGACCCCGACCAGCAACCGCGAGCCCAGCCGCGCCAGCCGCTCCCCAAGCGTGCCCGCGTCGTCGTCCGGACGGATCGCCTCCTCGAGGGTGCCGAGGATCGGACCGGTATCGAGGCCTTCGTCCATCCGCATCACGGTGACGCCGGTGAGCGCATCACCCGCGAGGATCGCATGGCGAACGGGCGCGGCGCCCCGCCAGCGGGGCAACAGCGAGAAATGCAGGTTGATCGCCCCGAGCGGCGCGAGCTCGAGCAACTCGCGACGGAGCACCTCCCCGAAGGCCACGACCACGAGGACCTCGGGGTCGGCGACGTGCAGCGCCTTCAGACCCGCTCCCTCCCCGGCGCGGTCGACCTCCTGCACCGGCAGGCTCATCGTCCGCGCGGCCTCGGCGACGGCGGTCGGCCGCATGGCCGAGCCCCGTCCGGCGGGACGCGGAGGATTGGTGAGGACGAGCACGACGTCGGTCTCGGGTTCCCCCCCAAGCGCCTCCAGCGACGGCACCGACCAGGGGTCATTGCCAAGGAAAGCCACCCGCACCGACATGGGCGCAGGATAGCGGCCCCACCCGTCGGGAGCGTCGCGGCCCGCGCTGCCGGCGTCAGTCGGCGTCCGGCCGGGGCCGGGGCGTGGCCAGGCCGAGCTCGATCCGTCGCAGCTCGGCGAGCACGGTCCGCCGTCCGTGGTCATCGAGCCTGTCGATGTAGAGCGCGCCGTCGAGATGATCGGTCTCGTGCTGGAAGATGCGCGCCAGCAATCCTTCACCCTGCAGATCGACCGGCCGGCCACGCACGTCGACCCCTCGGCACCGCACGCGGGCGAAACGAGGGGTCGGATGGAAGGGGCCCGGGATCGACAGACACCCCTCTTCTTCGGTGAGATCGCCCTCGGCGTCGACCAACTCGGGGTTCACCATCGTCATGGGCCCGGTCTGGCCATCGTCGAAGGTGAACACCCGCAAGGACACACCCACCTGTGGACCCGCCAACCCGACGCCGGGTGCCTCGTACATCGTCTCGAACATGTCGTCGGCGAGGCGCCGCAAGGCGCGGTCGAACGTCGTCACGGGCTTCGCGGGCTCGCGCAGCACGGGGTCACCCAGGGTGCGGATCGGCAGGATCAACGGCAGCTCCTACAGGTGTGGTTCGGCCTCGACACGGGTCACGACCCCCGACGCTGCGAGAGCACGCATCGTTCGCCCGAACGCCGGGACGTGTCGCGTCGCAACGGCGAGCAAGCATACCGTCCGCTCCCCGAGGGTCGAGATCAGCTTCGTGTGCAGCGGCAGGTCCTCGAGCGCGGCCTCGAGACCCTCGACCCCGATCACCCGGAACACGGCGGCGTCCACGGGGAAGCCGGCCTCCTCCCGTCGACGCCGCTCGCGCTCGAGGAACCGATCGGGGTTGCCGCGAACGAGCGCCTGCACCGCCGGGTCGGATGGATCGCTCGCCTGCACGATCGCGCGTCCCGATGGCCTGGCCCACCCAACCGCCTCCATCCAGACGGTGAGCGCTCGTTCCGCCGCGTTCATGCCCGGGCGGCGAGCGGCGAGGTCGGCGTCGAGCACCGCCACGAGATCGAGATCGGCGGTGCCGAGATCCCGCACGTCTGCGGGGCCGCCGACGAGGATCTCACCGGACGCGTCGGGCAGCCGCGGACGTGCGGCGCGGCGCACCGGCACCGAGGCCACCTGCGCAGCCCACTCCTCGACGCGTTCGGAGCCGCCACGCACGACACCGAAGGTGGTGCCCCCACACGTCGCGCAGCGTCCGGGTGCCGCGCACACGACGCACCGGATCTCGCCTGAGGCCTGCCGCAGCGTGCCACCACACGTCGCACAGGACGCGGGCCGGCCGCAGGTGCGGCACACGCGGGCGACACCGTAGCCGGGCAGCGGTGAGTACATGAAGGCACGGTTCGCCGTGCGCAGCGCCTGGAGCAGCCGCGGTGCACGGCCCTCGGCCCCGGGGCGAACGACCTCCACCGCTGGCCACCGCCGCCCCGACGGGGTGACGGCGGGCAAGCCGAGAGCGGAGGTCTCGGCGGACTGACACGCCGCGGCGAGCACACAGACACCGCCGCGCACTCGGGCCAGGGTCTGTGCGACCTCGCGGACGTGGTAATAGGGTGCGCGATCCTCCCGCAGCGCCGGGTGTGAGGCGCGCGCGACGTAGACCAGGCCGAGATCGTGCAACGGTGCGAAGACGCCCGGCCGGGTCGCCACGACCACGTCGAAGCGACCGCTCCCGATCGCGAGCCAGGTGCGGTACCGAGCTCGTTGATCCCCCCCGACGAACCGCACCACACGGTCACCGAACGCACCCTCGAGCGCGGTCACGGTCGCGGGCACGGGGTCGGCCTCCGGCACCAGCACGAGGGCTCGACGACCGGCCTGCAGGCAGGCGGCAACCGCCTCGACGCACACGGCAGCTTCGTCTTCGGGGGCGGGGCGCAACGTGAACGACGTCGGACGATCGGCCCCATCGGCCACCGGATCCGAGAGGCCGCCCGGACCGGAGCCGGGCGCGTCACGGATCGCGCGAAGCAGCGCGCCGGCACCCCGGTACCCCGGCAGGACAGAGCTCGCGCCGTGAGGCGACGAGTGGCGCAGGGAGGGCGAGCCTGGGGCCGGCCACGCGGCTCGATGCTCGGCCGGATCCTCGGATGCCACCCGCGGAGGTGAGGCGCGCCCGATCACGGTCGCGAGCGGCGCGACGTAGCGTTCGGCGACCCACCGCAGCACCTCGAGCATGCCGGGATCGAACACCGGCACCGGCGACACGAGCCGGTCCACGGGCAGCAGCCGGCTCGGCACGTCTCCGGTAGGGCCGAGCACCCACCCCCGGGTGCGCCTGCCGTGGAAACGCACACCGACGACGGAGCCGAGACCCGCCCCGAGGGTGGCGGGCACCTCGTAGGTGAACGGACGGTCGAGCGAGAGGAGCGGTCGGTCGACGCAGATCGCGACCGGACCGGACAGGATCTGGTGCGGGGTCGCCCTAGCCCCCCACGGCGCGTCGGAGGTCGTCGGCGCGGTCGGTCGACTCCCAGGGGAACTCCTTGCGGCCGAAGTGCCCGTAGGCCGCCGTCTCGCGGTAGATCGGGCGAGCGAGATCGAGGTCGCGGATGATCGCGGCCGGCCGGAAGTCGAACGCCTCGGAGACCGCCGTGTGCAGCCGGTCGGGGTCGACCGTCTCGGTGCCTTGCGTGTCGACCATGATCGAGACGGGATGCGCGGTGCCGATCGCGTAGGCGAGTTGCAGCAGGCAGCGGTCGGCCAGACCCGCCGCCACCACGTTCTTGGCCACGTAGCGCGCCATGTAGGCCGCCGAACGGTCGACCTTGGTCGGGTCCTTGCCGCTGAAGGCGCCGCCCCCGTGCGGCGCGTACCCGCCGTAGGTATCAACGATGATCTTGCGCCCCGTGAGGCCGGTGTCGGCTTTGGGTCCGCCGATCTCGAATCGCCCGGTGGGGTTGACGAGCACCCGGAGTCCCTCGGTCCGCAGCTCGGGGAACTCCCGCAGCACGGGGTCGATGACCTCGGCCTCGACGTCGGGCTTCAGCAGGGTCTCGACGTCGACCTCTTCGCGGTGCTGCGCGCTGATCAGGACCGTGTCGACCCCGTACGGTCGTCCGTCGCGGTACTCGATCGACACCTGGCTCTTGCCGTCGGGCCGTAGGTAGGGCACGACGCCCGCCTTCCGCACGTCGGACAGTCGCCGGGACAGGCGGTGGGCGAGGGCGATCGGCAGCGGCATCAGCTCGTCGGTTTCGCGGCAGGCGAAGCCGAACATCATGCCCTGGTCGCCGGCGCCGAGATGATCCAGGTCGTCGGCCGAGTGGCCCTCACGGTGCTCGAGCGCGTCTTCGACGCCGCGCGCGATGTCGGCCGACTGCTCCTGGATCGCCGTCAGCACGCCGCACGTCTCGCCGTCGAGTCCGAACTTGGCGTCCGTGTAGCCGATCTCGGTGATCGTTGCTCGCACCACCGACGGGATGTCGACCCACCGATCGGTGGTGATCTCGCCCGCGACCATGACGAGCCCGGTCGTGACGAGGGTCTCGCAGGCGACGCGGCTGTTCGGATCCTCGGCGAGCATCGCGTCCAGGATCGCGTCGCTGATCTGGTCGGCGAGCTTGTCGGGATGACCCTCGGTGACGGATTCCGACGAGAACAGATGGCCGTGGCTCATGATGCGCCGCAGGATAGCACCCGGCCGTGACGCGGCAGCCTCAGGAGGTCAGTCCTGCAGGCAGCCGGGGGTTCAGTCGGCCAGGGCCGCCGCGAGCCGGTCGCAGATCTCGGTGGCGAGTTCGGCCTTGGTCCAGCGACGCATCGCGATGTCGGCGCCATCCGTTCCGATGAGCGCTGCTTCGTTCGTTTCGGCGCCGAAGCCGGTCGCCTGCCTGCCGACGAGGTTCGCGACCACCAGATCCACACCTTTGTCGGTGAGCTTGCGGCGCCCCGCCGTCTCGACGTCGTCGGTCTCGGCGGCGAAGCCCACCAGCACCGGGCGCCCGTCGGTCCTCGTCGTGGCCAGCTCCCGCAACACGTCGACGGTCGGCTCGAGGGTGAGCTCGGGAGCCCCTCGATCCTTCTTGAGCTTGACCACGCTCGGACCCACCGGACGGAAGTCCGCCACCGCGGCAGCCATGACGACGGCGTCGGCGTCGTGGACAGCGGCGAGCACGGCCTCACGCAGCTGGGCGGCGGTCTCGATCGGGACCACCTCGACCCCAGGGGGTGGCGTCACCGTGCCCGGTCCGAGCACGACCGTCACGCGCGCACCGCGCTCGCGGGCCTCGGCGGCGATCGCCACGCCCATGCGCCCGCTGCTGCGGTTGCCCAGGTACCGCACCGGGTCGATCGGCTCGTGCGTGGGACCCGCCGTCACCACGACATGGCGGCCCGCGAGATCGCCTGGGCGCATCGAGGCGGCGACGGCCTGCACGATCGCCTCGGGCTCGGCCATGCGACCGATGCCTTCATCTCCGGCGGCGAGGGCTCCGTGCACCGGCTCGACGACGTGCACACCGCGCGCGCGGAGCGTCTCGACGCTGTGCACCGTCGCGGGGTTCTGCCACATGCCGGTGTGCATCGCCGGCGCGAGGACGAGCGGCGCCTGCAGCTCGAGCACGGTGGACGAGAGCAGGTCGTCGGCCAGGCCGTGGGCGAGCTTCGCGATCGTGTTCGCGGTGCAGGGAGCAACGACCGCGAGGTCCGTCTCGTGGGCCAGCCGCACGTGCAGCACCTCGCCGGGGCGCTCCCAGAGCGAGGTGTGGACCGCCCTGCCGGTGAGCGCCGCGAAGGTGTCGGGACCGACGAACCGGGTGGCGGCGTCGGTCATGACCACCGTGACCTCGGCGCCGGCGCCCGTCAGCAGCCGCGCCAGCAGCGCGCTCTTGTACGCGGCGATGCCTCCGGTGACGCCGAGCAGGACCCGGCGCCCGTCGAGGCTACTCGGCGTCGACGGGCTCCTCGGGGCGCTCGTAGTCGATCTTCCCCTCGGCGATCTCCTGGAGGGCGATCGAGAGCGGCTTGTTGCGCAGGCCGGTCTCGACGAGCGGCGGCACGAACTCGCCGCGGCCCTCTCCGAGCTGGCTGTAGTACGAGTTGATCTCACGGGCCCGCTTGGCGGCCAGCGTGACGAGCGTGTACTTCGAGTCGGTGACGGCGAGCAGGTCGTCGATCTTGGGTTCGATCATGGTGTCGGATCCTCCGGGATGTCGGCCGAGGCATCGGCGCGCGACCCCTGGATGATAGCAGCGACCTCCTCGGCAGCCCGTGGCAGGTCATCGTTGACCACCACGTGATCGAACGTGGGGGCCTGCGCCAGCTCCCAGCCGGCCTTGGCGAGCCGTACCGCGAGACGCTCCTCGGATTCGGTGCCTCGACCGCGCAGCCGCCGTTCCAGCTCATCGAGCGAGGGCGGAGTGAGCAGGATCAAGACCGCATCGGGAGAGCGCTCACGGACCTGAGCGGCCCCTTGCACGTCGATCTCGAGGATCACGTCGCGGCCCTCGTCGCGCCGCCATTCGACGAACCCACGGGGCGTGCCCGAGCGCTGCCCATCGAAGATCTCGGCCCACTCGAGAAGGTCACCGTCGTTCACCATGCGGTCGAACCCCTCATCGTCGACGAAGAAGTAGTCCACCCCGTCGGTCTCGATCGGGCGCGGTGGCCGTGTGGTCGCGGACACGGAAAGCACCAACCCCTCCGGATCGCGGGACAGGAGCTCCTTGACGAGGCTCCCCTTCCCGACACCGGAGGGGCCGGCGATCACGATCAGATGACCTCGGCGCGGCACGGCCGAGGTGGGTGCTACTTGCCGAAGCGGTCGAGCAGCTGCTGACGCTGCTTGGCTCCGAGGCCACGAACGCGGCGGCTCACGGAGATGTCGAGCTCCTCCATGATCTTCTGCGCGCGCACCTTACCGACGCCCGGCAGCGACTCGAGCACGTTGGACACCTTCATCTTGCCCACGATGTCGTCGCCGGAACGCTGCAGGATGTCGGTGAGCGTCACCTTCCCCGACTTGAGCTGCTGCTTGATCTCGGCGCGCTTCTTCCGCGCCTCTGCGGCCTTCGCGAGGGCCTGTGAACGCTGCTCGGGGGTGAGGGACGGGAGAGCCATGGACACGCTCCTTCGGACTGGTGGACGGTGCCGGAACGCCGGGAGTCTACACACGCGGACCTGCAGGGACAACGCGAGCACCGCGTGCGACCTGCGGGTTCGGGGTGCCTCAGCGCACCTCGCGCAGGATGCCGCGCGCGACGCCGACCGGATCGTGACTGCCGGTGATCGGGCGCCCGACGACGAGATGATCGGCGCCCCGCTCGAGCGCCGCGCTTGGCGTGAGCACGCGCACCTGATCGTCGCCGTTGGCGCCGGCGGGCCGGATGCCCGGCACGACGAGCACGAAACCGTCACCGCATACCTCACGCACGTCGCGCACGTCGTCACCCGAGACGACGACGCCGTCCAGTCCGGCCTCCTGCGCCTCCCACGCGAGCGACGTGGGTGAGGCGAGATCCTCGCCGGCGTGTGAGGAGAGCACGGTAACCGCGACGAGGAGCGGCACGGGCACGCCGGCCTGTTCCGCACCGCGATTGACCCCCTCGAGTGCGGCGCGCATCATCGCGGAGCCCCCCAGCGCATGCACGTTGCACATGGCCACCCCGAGCGAGGCGATGTTCGCGCTGGCACGCTCGACGGTCGTCGGGATGTCGTGGAGCTTCGCGTCAACGAACACCGGTCCGTGAGCGGCG
>Ga0299913_10004869_pt1 | contig 11351 bp, 14 predicted proteins | sample RVTome_9_FD_201360 | JGI IMG/M metagenome (GOLD analysis project Ga0299913, IMG submission 201360) | Soil microbial communities from uranium-contaminated site in the Upper Colorado River Basin, Wyoming, United States - RVT155D38 (version 2) ... | reverse complement strand
GAGCTGGAGCGGCTCGCGGGCGTGCTCGAGCAATCCGGCGCACGGCGGGCAGCGCAGGTCGCCAAGCCGGTGCGCGCCCTTGGAGACCGCGCGAGCGCGGCGCCGGACGTCCCCCGTCCGGAGCCGGCCCGCGCGCGCGACGGCGCGGCCGCCGCGGTGCGGGCGGCGATCGCAAACGGGGTCCGGCGCGTGATCCTGAACGACCCGCGCACCCGCCTCGGCGAGATGGAGCCCCTGCACCAGATGCGCGTCGGCACCCGCCGGCTGCGCAGCGACCTGCGCACGTTCGGGCCGCTGCTCGACCCCGAATGGGCGGAGGCCCTGCGGGGGGAGCTCGGCTGGCTGGGAGGCTCCCTGGGAGCCGTGCGGGACCTCGACGTGCTGATCGATCGCCTCCGCCGCGAGGGCGCGGACCTGTCCCCGCGACTCGATGGCCTGCTCGCGGCGCTCGAGCGCCGCCGCCGCCGCGCGCGTGCCGCGCTGCTGGCCGATCTCGCGAGCCCGCGCTACGTCGAGCTGCTCGACCGGCTGGTGGACGCGGCCGGCGAACCCCGGCTCACCGAGCGCGCCCGGGGCCGGGCCGCGACAATCCTGCCGCCGCTCGTGGCGCGCTCATGGCGGAAGCTCGCCCGCGCCGCGCATTCCGCCGGGCCCGGCAGCCCGGACGAGGAGCTCCACCGCGTGCGCGTGCTGGCAAAGCGCGCGCGCTACGCGGCCGAGGCGGTGGCGCCGGCGCTCGGCGATGATGCGCGGACCCGGGCAAGGTCGTTCGCGCGCCGCGCGGCGCGCGTGCAGGACGTGCTGGGCGAGCTCCAGGACTCCGTCGTCGCCGCGGCGGCGATCGAGTCCTACCTCGCCGGGCACCCCGGTGATGCCTCGCTGGCCCTGGCGGCGGGACGCATGTTGGAGCGCGAGAGCCGCGCCCGCTCGGAGGCCCGCGCGAGCTTCCCGAAGGCGTGGCGGAAGCTTGACCGCCCGAAGCACCGCCGCTGGATGTAGCCATGGCCAGGCACCCGATTCAGGCAGCCGGGGGCGTCGTGTGGCGCGTCGGACAGGGCCCGAACGGCGGGCAGATGCAGATCGCCGTCATCCACCGCCCGCGCTACGACGACTGGAGCCTGCCCAAGGGCAAGCTCGCGCCCGGTGAGTCCCACCTCGAGGGCGCGGTGCGCGAGGTCCACGAGGAGACCGGCTTTCGCGTCCAGCCGGGCCGCTCGCTCGGCGAGGTGCGCTACCTGAAGAAGTCCGGTGGGGCGGCGCGCGAGAAGGTCGTCCACTACTGGGCGATGCGCGCGCTGAATGGCGCGTTCAGCCCGAACCGGGAGGTCGACCGGCTGGAGTGGCTGACGGTCGACGAGGCGCGCGAGCGGATCACGCGCGGCACCGACCGGGAGATCCTGGAGCGGTTCGCGCTGCGCCCGGCGCTGACCGGCTCCGTGCTCCTCGTGCGGCATGCGAGCGCGGGGAACCGCGGGGACTGGAACGGCGACGACGCCGCGCGGCCGCTCGACGAGACCGGGCAGGACCAGGCTGATGAGCTGGTGCGGTTGCTGTCCCGGTTCGAGGTCGAGGACATCGTGACCGCTGACCCGGTGCGGTGCGTCGAGACCGTCAGGCCGCTGAGCGAGTCGATCGGGGTTGCCGCCCGCGAGGAAGCGCTGCTCTCGGAACGTGGCTTTCCCGGCCGCGAGGAGGAGGCGGTGGAGCTGATCCGCAGCCTCGGGCGGCCGGGCGGCGCCGCCGTCGCCTGCAGCCAGCGGGGGGTGATCGACGAGATCGTGGGGCGGCTCGCGGCGGCCGACGAGGTCGACGTGGGGGACACGCTCGGCCTGAAGAAGGGCGGCGTGTGGGCCCTCGCGTTCGACGACCACCGCCTGGTGGGCGCCGAGAGGCTTCCGCCGCCCAAGACCGAGTAGGCGCTAGGCCGGGACGCCGCCGGGGCGCGACGCGTCGGTGAACTCGCGGAACTCCCCGCTGGTCACGAACGCGATCTGCTCGCCGATGTCGACGGTGTGGTCACCGATGCGCTCGACATAGCGGGCGATCAGCATCGCGTGCGCCCCCCACTCGCGCGCGTGCGGGTCGCTGCCACCGATCTCGACGGCCTCCTGGAAGATCTGGCGGTTGAGGGAGTCGATCACGTCGTCCTCCCTGACCAGGTTCTCGGCCAGGTTCACGTTGCGCTGCTCGAACGAGATCTGTGCCTGCTTGAGCTGGTCGCGGGCCTGCTGCCCGGCCGCCTCCAGCTTCGCCATGATCTCGCCCGCGCCCGCCGGCGGCTCGCCCATCAGGGGCACGAGCTTGGCGATGTTCACGGCCAGGTCGCCGACCCGCTCGATGTGCATGATCGTGTGGAGCAGGGCGGCCACCAGCCGCAGGTCGCTCGCCACCGGGTTCTGGCGCGCGAGCAGGCTGAGGATCCCCTGGTGGACGTCGAGGTAACGGCCGTCGATCCGGTCGTCGCCCTCGATCACCATCACGGCCAGCTCCGAGTCGCGCTGCAATACCGCCTCGAGCGCCTGGTCCACCGCCACACCGGCAAGCTCGATCGTCGCGAGCGTCTCCTCCTCCAGCTCCCGCAGCTGCTCGTGGAACTCGATCCGGACCTCGGCCACCGCTAGCCCACCCTCCCGGTCACGTATTCCTCGGTGCGCTTGTTGTCCGGGTTGGTGAAGATCTTGCCGGTGTCCGCATACTCGACGATGTGACCGATCGTCTGGTCACCGTCGCGCACCTCGGGCATCAGCACGGCGGTCATGTCCGACACGCGCGCCGCCTGTTGCATGTTGTGGGTCACGATCACGATCGAGTAGCGGTCCTTCAGCTCGAGCATCAGATCCTCGATGCGGGCGGTCGCGATGGGGTCGAGCGCCGAGCACGGCTCGTCCATCAGGATCACGTCCGGCTCCACCGCCAGGCAGCGGGCGATGCACAGCCGCTGCTGCTGCCCTCCCGACAGCCGGTAGGCGTTCTCCTTCAGGCGGTCCTTGACCTCCTCCCAGAGCGCAGCCCGCTTCAGCGCACGCTCCACGACCCCGTCCATGTCGCCCTTCATCCCGATCACGCGCGGGCCGAAGGCGATGTTGTCGTAGATCGATTTCGGGAACGGGTTCGGCTTTTGGAAAACCATCCCGATCAGCTTTCGGACCTGGACCGGATCGACCCTGGGCCCGTAGAGGTTCTCGCCGTTGTACAGGATCTCTCCCTCCACGGTAGCGCCGGGAATCAGGTCGTTCATCCGGTTGAGGCACCGGATCATGGTGGACTTGCCGCATCCCGACGGGCCGATCAATGCCGTGATCTCGCGCGCGCGCACGTCGAACGCGATGTCCCTCACTGCGGGCACGCCCGCATAGCTGACCGTCACGCCCCTGACGTCGAACACGACCTCCTGAGCGCGTCGCGCCTGCGTCTTACTCGCGTCTGTGGCTCGCCCCTCGATGTGAATCGGCACTCCTTCGCGTGCCACGGGGTCTACGACCCCGTCGTGGCCTGGGTCCTGCTCCCGTCTGCGAAGTTCGTCGGTCATCTGCTCGGCCATCTCGAGGTCACCACCGTTGTTCGTATCGGTTGCGAAGCCAAATTGCAAAGGAATTCATCGCCAGCAGGAGTCCAAGCAGGACGATGATCCCGGCGGCGGCCAGCACTCGGAACTCGTCCTGAGGTCGCTGAACCCACTGGAAGATCTGGACTGGGAGGGCGGTGTACCCCTTGTCGTCGAAGAAGGAGGGCTCGAAGGTGACGAACACGGTAGCGCCGACGAGCAGCAGCGGCGCGGTCTCGCCGATCGCGCGCGAGACGGCCAGGATCACGCCGGTGACGATCCCCGGGATCGACGCCGGCAGTATCTGGCGGCGGACCGTTTGCCATCTGGTCGCGCCCAGTGCAAGCGATCCCTCGCGGATCGAGCTCGGCACGGCACGGATTGCTTCGCGCGCGGCGATGATCACCGTCGGCAGCACCAGGAGCGCGAGCGTCATCGAGCCGGCGAACAGGATGAAGCCGAGATCGAGCGGCCCGCGGACGATGAAAGCGAGGCCCAGGATGCCGTACACGATCGACGGCACCCCGGCCAGGTTCTGGATGTTCAGCTCGATGAGGCGGTTCCACCAGCGCTCCTTGTTGGCGTACTCCTCGAGGTAGATGGCCGCTCCCACGCCGAGCGGCACCACCAGCGCGATGACGCCGACTATGAGGTAGATGCTGCCGAGCAGGGCGGACCAGAGCCCCGCCTTCTCGGGATTGGCCGACCCCTCGTCGAAGATCAGGCCGAGGCTGAGGCGGCCGCCGCCTTCGATCAGCGCGTCCACGATCAGCCACACGAGTCCCCCCAGCGCCAGGGCCAGGCCCAACAGCAGCGCAGCCTTGAACGCGCGGCCCTTGAGGACGTCGGCGCCCGGCCGCTGCTCGAGCGTGGCGGCCGTCGCTGCGGCGGCGCCCGAGGCCGCGATCTCCGTGCGCTGGGCGGTGAAGCTGCGCGGCGGGCGGGACGGGCTCATTCGTACACCTCCCGATACTTGCGTACGAGCCGGATGCTGATCATGTTCATCACCAGCGTCATCACGAACAGCAGCGAGCCGACAGCGAAGATGGTGTTGTACTCGACGGTCCCGGTTGCCACGTCTCCGGTGGCGGTGGTCCCGATGAACGCCGTCATGGCCTGAATCGATTCGGTCGGGTTGAGGGTGAGGTTGGGCGTGTTGCCGGCGGCGATCAGCACGATCATGGTCTCCCCGATGGCCCGCGACGCCGCCAGCACGAATGAGGCGACGATCCCGGACAGCGCCGCGGGCACGACGACCCGCAGAGCCACCCGCATCTTTGTGGCGCCCAGCGCATAGGCGCCTTCGCGGAGGCCGTGGGGGACTGCCGACATCGCGTCCTCGGAGATCGAGGCGATGATCGGCACGATCATGATCCCCATGGCGAGACCGGCGGCCAGAACGTTGAAGATCCGTGGGCCATCGCCGAGGAACCCGGGCCAGATGTCCTGCAGGACCGGGGTGATGGTCGCCAGCGCGAAGAAGCCGAAGGCGACCGTGGGCACGCCGGCGAGGACTTCGAGCGTCGGCTTGACGATCCGGCGGACCCGGCGGCTCGCGTACTCGCTCAGGTAGATCGCCGCGCCGAGCCCGATCGGGATCGCCGTCAGCAGGCCCCAGAACGTCACGCTCAGGGTGCCCACCACGATCGGCACGACGCCGAAGGAAGGGGGGTTGAACAGCGGCGTGAAGTCAGTCCCGAACAGGAAGTCGGTGATCGAGACGTCCTGGAAGAAGTCGATCGTGGGGCTGAGGAGCGAGATCACGATCGCGGTCGTGATCGCGACCGACAGGATCGCGCACAGAGCGAGCAGGCCAGAGATCGCCTTCTCGCCGTAGCGGGCGCTCGGCGCTTCCAGCCGCGACGGCATGGCCGCCGGGCTGGAGAGCGCCGTGTCCCTTGCTGCCACCTGGCTCCGTCCGAGGCTCGGCCGGCGTTAGCCGGCCAGCTGTGCCACCTTGTCGAGTGACTCCTGCTTCTGCTCCTCGGTGAGCGAGATGAAGCCCGCCTGCTCGGTCAGGCTGTCGCTGTTCTCGAGGTAGAACTCGACGAACCCCCTCACCTCCGGCCTCCCCAGCGCTTCCGCGGACGGGTAGATGTACAGCTGCCGTCCGAGCGGCTGGTACGAGGCGTCCTGGGTCGTCTCGGGCGAGGGTGCCACGCAGCCGTCGCCGCCGTCGACCTCGAGCGCCTTCAGCGTGTCCTCGTTCTCCTGGAAGAACGAGAAGCCGAAGTACCCCATGCCCCCGGTCGAGCCGCCCACGCCCGTGACCGTGGCGTTGTCGTCCTCGCCGACGTTGTTGTACTGCGAGCGCTGTACGCCCTCCTCACCGTTGATCGCCTCGGTGAAGTAGTCGAAGGTGCCCGAGTCCGTGCCCGGGCCGAACAGCTCGAGCTCCTCGGAGAAGTCCTGCTCGAGGCCGTCGACGTCGCCCCAGCTGCTCACGTTCGAGCCGCGGTTCCAGATCTGCTTGAGCTGGTCGACGGTCATGCAGGTCACCGGGTTCTCGGGGTTCACCACGACCGTCAGGGCGTCGTTGGCGACGGTGATCTCCTCGTACTCGATGCCGTTCTCCTGACACGCCCTCTCCTCGTCGGGCTCGATCTGCCGCGATGCATCGGAGATGTCGGTCTCGCCGGCGCAGAACTTCTCGAAGCCGCCGCCGGTGCCCGAGGTGCCAACGGTCACGTCGACGTTGGGGTTCTCTTCATTGAACTGCTCGCCGGCCGGCTCGCTGAGCGGCGCGACGGTGCTCGATCCGTCGATGCGAATGGTGCCGGAGAGATCCGAGCCCCCTCCGCCGTTGTCGTCGCCGCACGCGGCCACCAAGACCGGCAGTGCCAATATGGCGATCGCTGTGGGGATCAGCAAGCGTGAGCGCACGCGCGCCCTCCTTTGTCTTGGGTTGTCCCTGCTCATCGCAAGACAGCGTCGTGGCCCACACCCTCAGTCTGGTTAAGACGACGTAGCCGCGATGTGAAAAAGCTGTGAAGTGGCCTTCACAGTCACGCAGGGTGCGGCTTTACACTTGCTCTCAGTGGAATCCGCACCAGGCTCGGTCCCCGCCATCACAGGGGACGCGACTCCCTCGGCCGGGCCCGCCGCGGCGCGTCTGGCGATCATCGATTCGGACAGTGGCTTCGTGCGCGTGCTCTCGAAGCGGATCGGCGCCGTCGGCTGGCGGGCGCAGGTCCTGGGCAGCCCGCCGCCGCCCGAGGAGCTGCGCGCCATGCGCCAGCACGCGATCGTGATCGACGTCGCGATGCTGGGAGCCGAGGCGTGGTCGTACCTGGGACGCATCTGCGCGATCTCCCCGAGCCAGGCCGTGGTCGTGTGCACCGGCCCCACGTCCGTGGCGCAGCGCGTGCGCGGCCTGCGGCTGGGTGCGGACGACTGGGTGACAAAGCCCTGTCACCCGGAGGAGGTGCTGGCCCGGGTCGAGGCGGCGCTGCGGGCGCGCCAGGCCGGCGCCTCGGTCGCCGAGCCGCCAGAGCCGGTGGTGGCCGGCGAGCTCGAGATCCGGCCCGACATGTTCGAGGCCTTCGTGGGCGGGCGGGCGCTCGGGCTCACGCGGCGCGAGTTCGAGCTGATCCAGCTGCTGTCCGCATCCGCGGGCCGGGTGATCCCGCGCGAGCGGATCTACGAGCGCGTCTGGGGCTACGCGATGGCCCACGGCGACCGTTCGGTGGACGTGTTCGTGCGCAAGCTGCGCAAGAAGCTGGAGGCCGCTTCCCCGGGCTGGCGCTACCTCCACACCCACTTCGGCGTCGGGTACCGGTTCGACGCGCAGGAGGCGGGTGACGACCCCGGCGAGGAGCCGGGCGACGAGCGGGAGTCGGCACAGGGCTCTGCTAGCTTGCCCTGACGCCCGCGATGCGGCGTCCTGCCATGGCCCGACTGAGCCTCGTCCCCAAGGACCGCGAGTTCTTCAACCTCTTCGACGAGGCGGGAACGAACATCCTGCAGTCGGCCCAGCTCCTGGATCAGCTCATGAGGAAATGGCCGGACGCGGGCGGGCTCGGCCGCGAGATCCTGATCTGCGAGCAGGAGGGAGATCGGATCACGCACGACATCATCCACCGGCTGAACAGCACCTCTGTGACTCCGATCGACCGCGAGGACATCTTCGCGCTCGCCTCCGCGCTGGACGACATCGTGGACTTCACCGAGGAGGCCGCCGACTTCATGGGCCTCTACAACATCGAGGCCCCGATGGAGCAGGCGCTCCAGCTCACCGGTGTTCTCGAGGACGCCTGCCGGAACATCGCCCAGGCGCTCAACCGCCTGAAGGGGTTCCAGGAGCTGAACCACTACTTCGTCGAGGTGAACCGGCTCGAGAACGAGGGCGACCGGATCACGCGCGAGGCGCTCGCATCGCTCTTCCGGGGCGGGATCGATCCGATGGTCGTGATCAAGTGGAAGGACATCTTCGATCGTCTGGAGGAGGCGATCGACGCGTGTGAGCATGTCGCGAACATCCTCGAGGGGATCGTCGTCAAGCACACGTAAGCTGCCTGGGCGCCGCGTGGCCGCGGCGCTTCCCCGGGTAGAAAGAGGCGATGGAAAGCGACCTGGTGCTGGTGATCGTCGTCGTGACGGCGCTCGCCTTCGATTTCACCAACGGATTCCACGACACCGCCAACGTCGTGGCCACGGGCATCTCGACCCGGGCGATCCCGCCTCGTACGGCGGTGGCCGGGGCGGCGCTGCTGAACTTCGTGGGCGCGTTCATCTCGCTCGAGGTCGCGGCGACGGTCGCGAGCGGCATCGTCGAGGCCGACCTGATCACTCCCACGATCGTGTTCGCCGGGCTGATCGGCGCGATCGCCTGGAACCTCGTCACGTGGTGGTACGGGCTCCCCTCGAGCTCGTCGCACGCGCTGATTGGCGGCGTGGTCGGCGCGGCATTTGCGGCCGAGGGTGCGGAGGCTGTGATCAGCGACGGGCTGGTGGGCAAGGTCTTGATCCCGGCCCTGATCGCTCCGGTGCTGGCGTTCGGCGTCGCCGGGCTCGGGATCCTCCTCGCGTACCGGATCATCGGGCGGCTGCGGCCGGGTTCAGTGAACCGCGGGTTCCGGCTGGGCCAGCTCGCGTCCGGCGGGCTGCTGGCGCTCTCGCACGGCACCAACGACGCCCAGAAGACGATGGGGATCATCACCCTCGCACTGATCGCGCACGGCGACATCAGCCCGGACGACTTCCACGTGCCGACCTGGGTCGTGTTCTCCGCTGCGACGGCGATTGCCCTCGGTACCTACGCCGGTGGATGGCGCATCATCCGCACGCTGGGGACGCGCATCATCAAGATGGACCCGGCGCAGGGCTTTTCGGCACAAGGAGCGGGAGCGACCGTGATCCTCGCGTCGTCGCACTTCGGTTACCCGCTGTCGACGACGCACACCATCTCGGGGGCGATCATGGGTGCCGGCGCGGCCAAGCGGCTGTCGGCCGTGCGCTGGGGCGTGGCGGGCAACATCGTCACGGCCTGGGTGCTCACGATCCCGGCCGCGGGCGCGATCGGCGGCGTGATCTACGGCGTGACCCGCATCTTCGGCACCGGCGCGCTCGGCCCCGTGGTGGTGTCGATCCTCGTGATCGGGCTGATCGGCGCGATCTTCGGCCGCCGGTTCCGCGAGGCGCCCGGACCCCCGCCTCCCATCCCGGTGGGTGAGTCGTGATCGCGACGGTGGTGGACTGGGCTGCCCTGCGAGACGTGGTGATCGCGTCGCTCGTGGCCGGCGTCGGCGTCACCGTCGCGTTCTCGCTCGCGATCATGGGCCTGACGCGCTTCGCGGACAAGCGCCGCGACGGCAGGGCGGTGGAGGCGTGGGCCTACGCCGGCCTCGCGATCGCGGGCCTCGCGGTCTCGGGCACCGCGGTCGTCTACGGCATCATCCTGATGACGTCGAAGTAGCACGGGCGGAGGGCGAGGCGGTCTCCTAGAATTCCGTTCCATGAGCCGCACGACCCTGCGCAACATCGGGATCATCGCGCTCGTCGCGGCGGCGGTGGCCACGATCCCGGGTGGCTCCGACACCGCCGAGCTGGTGCTCGCGATCCTGGGCCTCGGGTTCCTGACGGCGATCGCCTTTCTCGTCTACCGCCTCTACATGGAGCACAAGTTCACGCTCTGGAGCATGAGCGACCGCCACCGCGCGCTGCTGTACGGGGGCGTGGCCACGGCGACCGCGACGCTGATCGCCACCGATCGCCTGTTCGGCAGCGGCCTCGGCACGATCCTCTGGTTCGCGCTGCTCGGCGGCTCCGTGTTCTCGGTCTACCACGCGTGGATCGAGTCGCGTCGCTACCGCATCTGACCGGCGCCCATTCGCCGCGATGCGGCGCGGCTTCCTTGACCGCGGCGTGCTGAAGCGGCACACCTGTCCGCTTACCGTGCGGTGCGGCAAGGATGGTCACGCCACGAGCACAGCGAACGGAGTCCGAGCGCGGGCAGGCGTCGGTCGAGCTGCTCGGCGTCCTGCCCGCGCTGCTGCTGATCGTGCTCGTCGCGTGGCAGCTCGCGCTCGCGGGTCACGCGGCGTGGCTGGCCGGCAACGCCGCCCGCGCGGCCGCGCGCGCCGACGCCGTCGGGGGTGACCCGGCCCGGGCGGCGCGCAGGGCCCTGCCCGCGAGGCTGCGGCGCGGCCTGGAGGTCGCCGAGCGCGACGGCGACCGGATCGACGTGCAGGTGCGGATCCCGGTGGTGTTCGACGGGGCGGGGTCACGGCTGCGCGTGGGCGCCTCCACCGCCCTGCCGCAGCGATGAGAGGCGATGCCGGGCAGGCGGCGGTGGAGCTGATCGCCGCGGCGGTCCTGCTCGCGCTCGCGGGCCTCGTCGCCCTCCAGATCCTCGCCGCGGGGCATGCCGCCGCGGTCGCCGACGGCGCGGCCGAGGCGGCCGCGCTGGCGCTCGCGAACGGCCGCGATCCCGCGCGCGCGGCGGCCGCGGCCGCGCCGGGCTGGCCGCGTCGGGCCGTGCGGGTCGAGCGGCGCGGCGGGGCCGTGCGGGTGACGCTCGCGCCCCGCACGCCGCTGCGGGTCCTGCGGGGCCGCCTGCAGGTGGGCGCGGACGCCTGGGTGCGCCAGCCGCTCTCGGGCGCCGCGCGATGAGCGCCGTCGCCGCTGCGGCACGGCGGGCCGGCGCGCTCTTCGTCCAGCCACCGGCGCCGGTCCCGCCTGCGCCCGCGGGACCGCTCGACGTCGTCGTCGCGACGCTCGCCGCGGGCGCCGGCGCGTCCACGGTCGCGCGGGGGCTGGCCCTCGCTCTCCGGCGCGCACGACCGGTCGCGCTGGCGCCGGCGGGCCGCGACGAGGTCGCGGCGGGGCCGGGCACCGCGGTGGTGCGGGCGGGGGGTGCGAGCGACGTGTGCGGGCGCGGCGACCGCGGCCGGGGGCGGGTGCTGGTGGCCGTCGCCGATGGGCGGCGCGAGCCCGCCGTCGCGGCGCTGGTGGCTGACGTGCTGCGCCGGCGCCACGGTCAGGTGGTGCTGGTGGCGAACCGCGTCCGGGACGGGCATGCCTGGCGCGATCAGGGCGCAGTCTGCATCCCGGACTCGCGACTTGGTGCGCTGCTCGTCGCCCGGGGACACCGGCCACCCGGCGCGATGGGCGCCGCGTTCGACTCGCTGGCCGCGCGGATCGAGTCCGTCGCCTGACGCACCGGGCGCCGAACGCTTACCGGTTTGGTCATGACAGTAATGACGAACTCCATAAACGTTTCCGGTCCGCGCCACCCGGCGCGATGGGCGCCGCCCGCGCCCCTGCAGCGCCGCTCGAGGGTGCCGCGAGCGGCAGGGGGGTGCGGGTT
>Ga0299913_10004868_pt1 | contig 11356 bp, 7 predicted proteins | sample RVTome_9_FD_201360 | JGI IMG/M metagenome (GOLD analysis project Ga0299913, IMG submission 201360) | Soil microbial communities from uranium-contaminated site in the Upper Colorado River Basin, Wyoming, United States - RVT155D38 (version 2) ... | reverse complement strand
GGGACGGACCCACGGATGTCTGACGGAGCGATCGCCGCGCGGGACCTGGGCAAGGTCTACCGCGTCTATCCCTCGCCCTGGGACCGGCTCGCCGAGACGCTGACGGGCCGCCGGCGCCACCGCGACTTCGTCGCTCTCGAGGGGGTCGGCTTCGAGCTCGGTCACGGCGAGGGGCTGGCCGTCGTCGGCGAGAACGGGGCGGGCAAGAGCACGCTGCTCAAGATCCTCGCCGGGGTCACCCGGCCGACGAGCGGCACGGTCCGGGTGGAGGGGAGGATCGCCTCCATCCTCGAGCTCGGCTCGGGCTTCCACCCGGAGTTCTCCGGCCGGCAGAACATCGTGCTCAACGCGGCGATGCTCGGGCTGTCGGAGCGCGAGGTCGCCGAGACGACCCCCGAGATCGTCGCCTTCAGCGAGCTCGACGGGTTCATCGACCAGCCGGTCAAGACGTACTCGACCGGCATGGCGATGCGGCTGGCGTTCGCGATCGCCACGCAGGTGGACCCCGACGTCCTGATCATCGACGAGGCCCTGTCGGTCGGCGACGGCTACTTCCAGAAGAAGTGCATGGACCGGATGCGCCGGTTCGTCGACGGCGGCGGCACGCTGCTCTTCTGCTCCCACGCCATGTACTACGTCTCCTACTTCTGCGATCGCGCCCTGTGGCTGCGCGGCGGCCGGCCGGCGGCCTTCGGGCCGGTCGAGGAGGTCGTCCGCGAGTACGAGCGGTTCCTGACCCTGAAGGTCGGAGGGGGCACGGGCGCGGAGCCGGCCGACGAGCCGCGGCCGGCCCCGGCGGGCGAGCCGGCGCTCGAGCCGCGCATCCGAGCGGTCCGGTTGACCGCCGGGGGCTCCCCGTCCGGCCCGTTCCGCTGCGGCGACCCCTTCGTCCTGGAGGTCGACTGGGAGGCCCCCGACCCCGAGCTGGGCTGCCACCTCGCGGTGGGCATCAACCGGAGCGACGACCTCGAGGTGTGCGCCTTCAGCACCCTGGTGGACGGCGGGGAGCCGATCCGCGGCCGCGACGCCCACTCGCTGCGCCTGACCGTGCCGGAGCTGCCCCTGGTCAAGGGGGAGTTCAGCCTCTACGTCTTCCTCCTCGACGAGGACGGGCTCCACGTGTACGATCGCGAGGTGCTGCCGGCGTCCTTCCGGGTGGAGAGCCGGACCTACCGCTTCGGTCTCGTCGACGTCGAGCACCGGTGGGAGCCGGCGAGCTCCCCGGCTGCGAGAACCCGAGCTCTGTCAGGATCGACCCAGTGACCTTCCAGATCCTCCCCTCCGAGACGCCGTCGGCCCGCCCCGAGGTGGCCGACCCGGGCAAGGCCGGCGCGAGCTGGCGGCTCAACCCGTTCCTGCACGTCGATCCCGACCGGGTCTACAACCCGCTGACCGACGCGAGCTGCACGCCCGGCGAGCCGGGCTGGGCCGAGCTCCGGCGGCTCCTCGACGGCGGCCTGTCGCCGGCCGAGCTCGACCCGGCGGACCGGCGGCGCCTGGCGGCCGCGTCCTGGCTCGTGCCCGCCGACGCCGAGCCGGAGCGCGACTTCCTCCTCAAGTACGTCTCGCTCGAGGCGCACACGGTGTGCAACCAGGGCTGCTACTTCTGCCCGGTCGCCTTCGACCGGCGCGAGTCGTACTTCATGCCGACCCAGATGTACGAGGACATCCTCGACCAGGTCGCCGCCTACCGGGACACGGTCGAGTCGGTCTTCATGATCAACTACAACGAGCCGACGGCGGACAAGCGGTTCGTCGAGCAGGTGGCGGCGATCACCCGGCGCGGCCTGCCGGCGGCCACTCTGACCAACGGCACCGGGCTGACGCCGAAGCGTGTCGACCAGCTCGTCGAGCTCGGCGGCCTGCGGTTCCTGTCGATCAACCTGTCGACCCTCGACCGCGAGCGCTACGCGGAGGACCGGGAGGGCGATCACCTCGGACTCGTCCTGCGCAACCTCGACTACGCGAAGGACCGGCCGGTCGCCGAGGACATGGACATCGTGGTCCTCGGCAAGGGCGACGACGTCCACCGCCGCGACTTCGAGGAGATCCGCGACCGCTTCGCCGGCAGCCGCTTCCGGGTCAAGCAGTTCGAGGTGATGGACCGCGCGGGGTACCTCCAGATCGGGCTCTCGGCCCGCAACAAGACGCTGTGCGGCTGCGACAACTTCGGGTCGCGGCCGCTGCAGCACGTCCACATCACCCCGCACGGCAAGTGCCTGCTCTGCTGCGAGGACTACGACGAGCGCTACGTCGTCGGCGACCTCGCCGAGCAGTCGCTCGACGAGGTGCTGACCGGCCCCGCCCTCGCCACCATGCGGCGCTGGGTCTACGGGATGGAGGAGGCGCCGGCCGACTTCATCTGCCGTAGCTGCGTCTTCGCCCGCACCCGCTGAGCGCCGCGCGGCGCCCGGCTGCCGGCCCGCTGCACCCCTCTAGACGGCGTGACCCGTACTCGCTAGACTCCCGCGTCATCGCGTAGCGCACCCTAACCCGTAGCGGTACCCTTCCCCCAAGGAGACCTCGCTTGAAGAGGACAGTCTTGCTGTGCATCGCGGTGGCCAGTCTCGTGGCCGTGGCCGGGCCCTCGAACGCAGACCTGTGCGAGATCGACGACACGCCGGCGGCGACCCTGCTCCTGCCGTACTTCGAAGTCGACCTGACCGACGAGAACGGCGACGGCCTCGTCGACCTGACGAACCGGACGACGCTGTTCTCGATCAACAACGCCTCGGCGACGGCGATCCTCGCCCACGTCGTCCTGTGGACCGACTGGACCGTGCCGACCCTCGACTTCGACATCTACCTGACCGGCTTCGACGTGGTGACCATCAATCTGGCGCACCTGTTCAACGGCTTCCTGCCGGTGACCGCGAGCGACGGGCAGGATCCTCAGGACACCATCAGCCCGCAGGGGCCGTTCTCCCAGGACATCAACTTCGCGAGCTGCACCGGACGGTTCCCCTTCAACGCCCCGGAGCTGAGCTCGCAGCAGCTCACCCACCTGCGGCGCTCTCACACCGGTCTCAGCTCACCGATCTTCGGCAACCGGTGCGCGGGGGCCGCCTACGGAGACAACGTCGCCCGCGGCTACCTCACCGTCGACACGGTCAACAGCTGCTCGCTGCTCTTTCCCGGTCAGCCCGGGTACTTCGCGCCCGGCGGGACGGGGATCGCGACGAACCAGAACGTCCTCTGGGGCAACTACCACTACGTCGACGGGCCAGAGAACTTCGCGCAGGGCGAGACCCTGGTCCACATCGAGGCCAGCGCCACCCTGGACGAGACGACCGTCGACGACACGTTCTACAGCCGCTTCACCGTGATCGGCGAGGACAACCGCGAGCCGCTCCCGACGACCTTCGCCGCGCGCTACATCACGGCCGGCGCCTTCGACGGCGGCACCGATCTCATCGTCTGGCGCGAGGGCGGCATCCCGGACTTCGACGGGTTCATCTGCGGCACGGAGCCGCTGTGGTTCCCGCTCAACCAGACCCAGGTCGTCGCCTTCGACGAGGAGGAGAACGCGACCGGAATCTGCATCCCGGGCGAGGACCGCGTCTCGCCGCCCACAGGCGAGGCCCAGACCTGCTTCCCCCTCGAGACGCAGCGCGTCCCGGTGGGCCGTCCGACGCCGGTCCCCGGCGGCGACGACGTCGCGCCCGTGGACCCGATCGGAGGCTGGCTGTTCCTCAACCTGAACTACGATCTGGGCGCCGGAGCCGGCGGTGTCGGCACCAGCGCGCCGCCCGACCCCAAGCAAGCCTGGGTGACGACGGCGTTCAGCGCGCTCGGCCGGTTCAGCACCGGGATGGACGCGATCCAGCTCGACTCGGCGTGCACCACCACGTCGCCGGGGCCGACGATCTTCGGGCCGTAGCCGTGCTCCCCAGCCGGGTGGGCCCGCGCGCCCACCCGGCGCCTCTCCTTCGCACGAGGGCGACCGCCCGGTAGACTCCCTCGGTGCGCATCGCCTACGTCCTGCCGTCCCCCGAGCTCAACGGCGGCAACAAGGTCATCTTCCAGCACGTCGGCCTGCTGCGGTCGATGGGCGACGAGGTGACCGTCCTCGCCGAGGGGCCGAAGCCCGGGTGGATCGAGATCGACGCGCGCTACGTCGACACCACCGCCGGGCCGCCGCGGCTCGCCGGGCAGGACCTCGTCGTCGCCACCTACTGGACGACGGTCGAGCGGGCGCTGGCGCTCGAGGCGGGCCCGGTCGCCCACTTCTGCCAGGGGTACGAGGGAGTGCTGCCCCACCTGCGGGAGATGCGGAGCGAAGTGGACCGGGTCTACTCGCTGCCGGTCCCCACCCTCGTCGTCTCGCCGCACCTCGTGCCGCTCCTCCGCGACCGCTTCGGCCGGGAGAGCCGGGTCGCACCGCCGCCGCTCGACCCCGCCTTCCGGCCCGCCGCCAGGCTCCGCCCCGATCCGCGCCCGTGGATCGCGGTCCCCGGGATCTTCGAGTCCGAGGTCAAGGGCGTGGCGACGGCGCTCGCGGCCGTCGAGCGGCTGCGGGCGCGCGGGGTCCCGGCGAGGCTGCTCCGCGTCTCGACCTGGCCGCTCGGCGACGAGGAGAGGGCGCTCCGCCCGCCGGAGCGCTACCTCTGCGGCGTGCCGCCGGAGACGGTCGCCCGCGAGCTGCGCCGCTGCGACCTGCTGATCCTCGCTTCCCGCGAGGAGGAGGGGTTCGGCCTGCCGCTGCTCGAGGCGATGGCGTCGAAGGTGCCGGGGGTCGCCTCGCGCATCCCCTCGATCGTCGCCTTCGCCGCCGACGCCGCAGCGCTCGTCCCGCCCGGCGAGCCGGAGGCCTTCGCCGGCGCGGCGCACGATCTCTTGACCCGGCCGCGCGCCTGGCGCCGCGCCCGCCAGGCCGGGTGGGCCGCAGCCCAGCGCTTCGCTCCCGAGCGGGTCGGACCCGAGCTCCGGGAGGCGCTGCGCTGGGCGAGCCGGCGGGCAGCCGGGTCGCCGGCCCCGGCCGGCGCGGCCTCCGCGGCCGCGTCTTGACCGTCTCCCGAGGGGGTGGCTAGACTGGCCGCCACCTCGCCGTCGTTCCATCTCACCCTCACGAAAGCGGATCGCGTGCAGCTCAACGCAGACCCCGGGGCGCTCCACGACGGCTACGTCGGCGCCGACCCGTTCCCCCACGCCGTCGTCGACGGCCTGTTCGACGACTCGCTCCTCGAGGGGGTGCTCGAGGACTTTCCGTCGCCCGACGCGATCCGCTGGCAGCAGTTCGACAGCCCGACGGAGAAGAAGCTCGGCTACACCCACCGCTCGCGCCTGCCCGAGCGGCTGGAGCTGTTCCTCCACCGGATGGGCTCGCCGCCGGTCCTCGAGTTCCTCGAGGCGCTCACCGGCATCGACGGGCTGATCCCCGACCCCTACTTCGGCGGCGCCGGCCCCCACCAGATCGAGCCGGGCGGCTTCCTCAAGGTCCACGCCGACTTCAACTGGCACCCGAAGCTCCGCCTCGACCGGCGGCTGAATCTCCTCGTCTACCTGAACCGGGACTGGGAGGAGGAGTACGGCGGCCACCTCGAGCTGTGGGACCGGGAGATGACCCGCTGCGTCCGGCGGGTGCTGCCGGCCTTCAACCGCACGGTGGTCTTCAGCACCACCGACACCTCCTTCCACGGCCACCCCCACCCGCTGGCCTGCCCCCCCGGCAGGACCCGCAAGTCGGTGTCGTTCTACTACTACACCAACGGCCGGCCGGCCGAGGAGCGGTCGGATCCCCACGACACCGTCTTCCGCGAGACCCCGGACGAGGGGTAGCCGCACGCGCGCGCACGCGCGGGCTCCGCGGTGGGCGGTCGAGCTGCCGGCCGCGGCGGCGGCCGCCCTCGCCGCCACGGGGCTCCTCTACCACCGGGCGCTCGGCTTCTGGTGGGCGCACGACGACTTCTTCAACCTGCGCTGGGTGCTCGAGCACCCGGCCGCGGCGTACACCTTCGATCCCGCGACCTGGCAGCGGCTGCCGTTCCGGATGCTGACGCCGCTGCTCATGCTGTCGCACGACGTCGACGTCGCGCTGTTCGGCCTGCGGCCGGCGCCCTTCTATCTCCACCAGCTCCTCGCGCTCGCCCTCGCCGCGGCCGCCCTCTACGCGGCGCTACGGCTGCGCCTCCCGGCCCTCTGGTCGGCGGCCGGAACGGCGCTCTTCCTCCTCGCTCCGCCGCTCGCTTCCCTGGCGTCGGCGATCATGGTCCGCCACTACGTCGAGGGGCTTCTCTTCGCGCTCCTCGCGGTCGCCGCCTACCTCGCGGCCCTGGGGCGGAGCGACGGGGGAGGGCGCATCGCGTGGGCGGTCGGGTCGGCGGCCGCCTACTTCGTGGCGATGACGGCGAAGGAGGTGTTCGTCCCGCTCGCCCTGCTCCTGCCGCTCGTCCCGGAGGGCAGGCTGCGCGACCGCCTCCGGCTCGCGGCCCCCCACGCCGCGGCCCTCGGCGTCTATCTCGTCTACCGCCTGTGGATGCTCGACGTCCTCGTCGGTCTCGGCGGCTACGGCTGGGCGATCGCCCCCGACGAGCTGCCGCGCGCCGCGCTCGCCCTGCCGGGGAAGCTGGCGGTGGCGGCCTCGGGCGGCACGGCGTGGGGGGCGGTCGCCCTCGCCGCGCTGGGAGCGCCCGCGGCGTGGCTCGCCCTGCGCAGCCGTCCGGCGGCGCTCCTCCTCGCGGCCGGTGCCCTCCTCGCCCTGGCGCCGCTCGTGCCCGTGTCCCAGGAGGTCGTCCCTCGGTACGCCGCGGTGCCCTGGGCCGGCGGGGCGATCGCCTTCGCGTTCGGGAGCGGGGCGCTGGCGCGGCGCGGCGCGGCGGGACGGCGCGTTGCCGCCGGCCTGCTGGCGGTCGGGCTCGTCGCCGCGCTCGCCGCGAACCGGCACGCCTGGGGCGAGGTCGTCGACGAGATGGAGCGGCTCGAGGCCGAGAACCGCGGCCTCCTCGCGCTCGGGCCGGGCGACCTCCTCCGCCACCCGGCGGAGTACGCCGCCGCGCTCGACCAGCTCCGCTGGCTCGAGGCACGCCTCGGGATGCCGCGGGCCGCCGGCTGGTTCGCCGACGACCTGTTCCTGTGCACGGGCGGGGCCGACGGGCGACGGGTCTGGGGGTACGAGCCGTCCGCCGGCGGCCTGGTCGAGGTCACCGGCCGGGTCCCCGGGCTACGGCGGAGCTACTGCGGGTCGCTCCGCCGGGACGTCCCGCTCGCGGCGCGCTTCCGGCGGACCGAGGACGCGCTCTGGTGGGAGCTCGGTCCCGCCTCCGACGGCGAGTGGGCCTTCGTGATCGGCGGCGGCGAGCGCTCGATCGCCGTCCCCGCGAGCGGCGGGTACCGGATGGAGGGGGCCGCGCCGCTCCGGTTGCGGGTCCGCTACCAGGCGCCGGAGGGCTGGGTGACCTTCTCGCCGGAGCTCCGGCTGCCGCTCGACCGCCCCGGCCGCTACCGGTGGCGCCGATGAAGCTCAGCGTCGTCCTCGTCCACTACCGCACGCCGGAGCTGGCGGCGGCGGCGGTCGAGTCCGTGCGGCGGGAGCTGGCGCGGCCCACGGCCGCCGGGCTGGCGGTCGAGATCCTGGTGGTCGACAACGGCTCCGACGCCGCCGGCCGCGCCCGCCTCGCCGATCTCCCCGTCGAGCTCGTCGAGCCGGGCGAGAACCTCGGCTTCGCCGGCGGCGTCAACCTCGGCGTCGAGAGAGCGGGCGGCGACGCCTTCGTCCTCGCCAACCCGGACGTCGAGCTCCTCCCCGGCTGCCTTCCGCGGCTGGCGGCGGCGCTCGCCGGGGGCGCGGCGGCCGCCGGGCCGCGGCTGGTCTGGGACCGCGGCGGGCGCTTGCTGCTGCCGCCGACGGAGAGGCGCGGTCGGGCGAGCGAGCTCCTCGCCCGCCTCGCCGACCGGGGCCCGCGGTGGGCGGCCTTCGCCCGCCGGCGCTGGCGCCGCCACGCGCGGCGGCACTGGCGTGCGACGGAGGCGATCCCGAGCCTCCACCTGAGCGGTGCCCTGCTCGCGGTCGCACGGCCGGCCTGGGAGCGGGTGGGCCCCTTCGACGAGGGGTACCGGCTCTACTTCGAGGAGACCGACTGGCTGCTGCGCCTGCACCGGGCCGGCCTCGCGGCGGTCTACGAGCCGCGGGCGGTCGCCGCCCACGCCTTCGCCCGCAGCGCCGCCCGCGAGCCCCGGGCCGAGGAGTGGTTCGAGGCGTCGCGGCGGCGCTTCGCAGCCCGCTGGTACGGCGAGCGCTTCGAGCGGATCGCGGGCCGGATCGGCGGCGCGCCGGGGGGCGCGGGTCTGCCGCCCCCCCTCGCCCGGCCCGGCCGCCCGGCCCTGGACCTCGGCGAGCTCCTCGCCCGGCCGCGCAGGGGGCCGCTCTGGGTCGAGGTCTCGCCCCTCGCCCGCGGCTTCCCGGCGGCCGCCGAGCGCCTGGAGGGAGGGAGTGGCCGCTGGGAGCTGCCGGTGCCGATCTGGGAGGGGATGACGCCGGGGACCTGGCGGCTGACCCTGGCCGACGAGCGCGGGCGGGAGCTCGCCGCGGCGTCCTTCGTCCGGCCCCAGGGCGGGCGATGAGGGCCGAGTTCCTGCGGCGGGCCGCGAGCCGCCCGGCCGGCGCCGCGCTCCTCCTCGCCGTGCCGGTCGTCGCCCTCTACCTCCCGTTTCTCTCGCGCCCGTTCGTCAGCGAGGACCTGCCGCTCGTCCGGTTCCTCCTCGCCTCGCCGCCGTGGGCCGACGTCGGGAGCTGGCTGCTCGGCCCCTGGCTGGGGATCGAGGTCGTCCGCTTCTGGCGCCCGGTCTCGACCGCCCTGCTCGCGTTCGAGACGCAGCTCTTCGGCGCCCGCCCGCTCCCGTACCACCTCGTCCACCTCGCGGTGCACCTGCTCAACGCGGTGCTTCTCTGGCGGGTGGCGGCCGGGATCGAGCGGCGGGTCCGCGGCGGCGACGGCAGCACCCCCGGCCTCGCGCCGATCGCCGCGGCCGGGCTCTTCGCCCTCCACCCGCTCCACCCGAACGCGGTCTGGATCGCCAGCTTCGCCACCCTGTTCGGCGCCACCTTCCAGCTCCTGGCGCTCGCCGAGTACCAGCGCTTCCGCGACACCGGCCGGCGCCGCCGCCTCGCCGCCGCGCTCGCGGCGACCGTCCTGGCCCTCGGCTCCTACGAGGCGGCCGCCGCCCTGCCGGCCCTCCTCGTCGCCCACGAGCACCTGCTCGGGCGCGGCCGTCGAGGGCTGCGCGATCACGCCCGTAGCGCGGCGGCGTACCTGCCGTTCCTGGTCCTCGGAGCGGGCTATCTCGTCTTCCGCAGTCGCCTCTTCGGCGAGGTTCTCGGCGGCTACTCGACCCTCGGCGCGAGGTTCCGCAGCACCCCCGTCGCGAGCCTCGCCGGCGACCTCGGCTCGTCGCTCCAGCGGCTCCTCGTCCCCTGGTACGAGACGCCGGCCACTCTCGTCGGGACCGTGGCGGTCGTGGGCCTGCTCGCGGCCGGACCCGCCCTCCTCCGCCTCGCCGGCCTGCGTGGGGACCGATGGCGGCGGGAGCTCGGCGCATGGGTTTTCGGATGGGCGTGGGCGGTGCTCGCGCTCGCGCCGTTCGCGTTCGAGCCCTTCGTGCCCGGCAACGGCCGCTACGCGTACGTCGCTGCGATGGGGGCCGCCGTGGCGCTCGGCCGCCTGGTCCCGACCGCCGCGGAGGCCGGCTCGCGGCCCGGGCTCGGCCCGCGGTGGCCCCGCCTCGCGGCGGCGGGTCTCGTCCTCGTCCTCCTCGTCGTCTGGACGGCGCTCCTGGCCGCCAACGTCGCGGTCTACCGGCGGGCGGGCGCCACGGCGGAGGCCGTGGCCGACGGTCTGGCGGCTGCCGCCGAGCCCGACGCCGGCGGCGCCGGCGGCCCGGTCTTCGCCGTCGGCTACCCGGTCTTCGTCGAGAACGCCGCCGGCGTGCCGCTCGCCCAGGTCTACCACTACGGCCTCGCCGACGCGGTGCGGCCGCCCTTCCGCGCCACCCGGCTGGCGGTGCACCCGCTGCCGCTGCTGGCCGCGTCCGACCTCGCGCCGGTCGCGGGCGGTCTGCCGGCCGCCCGTCTGCTGGCGTGGGACGGCGACGCCGGCCGGTTCCGCCGGGTCGTCCCGGAGGCCGCGGGGGAGGAGATCCGCGCCTGGCGCGACGAGCGAGCCGGGGCGGCCGCGGGCGAGGTCGCCTTCGTCCCGCCCGAGGGAGCGCCGGGTCTTTCCTTCCGCCTGATCGTGTCGAGCCGCGGGAACCCCGCGTTCGTCGACGTCGCGCCGCCCGTGCCGCCGGGCTCGCCGGCGCGGGCGCCGTTGCCGCCCGAGTTCGTCGCCTCGATGCGCCGGCTCTACCGCGGCGAGATCTACTGGTGGGTCGAGGGGCGGGGCCCGGAGGGCCGTCTTCTCGCCTGGAGCCGGGCGCGCCCGCTCTGAGCGGTCAGAAGAGGTCGCTGTCGCCCTTCGCGTAGTAGAGCCGCGCGGCGAGGTCCTCCGCGGGGTCGCGGAGGAAGGGGAGGTAGACGAGCCCGATCTCCTGCGGCTCGGGGCGTTCGACGAAGCCGAGCTCGCGCAGCGTGCGGTCCCACCAGGCCGGCCGCGGCGGGAACCAGCCCTCGATCCACCGGCAGCCCTCCGCGCCCTCCGCCGCGGAGACCCGCGCGAGCAGCGCTCCGGCGGCGCCCGGCAGCTCCGGGTCGAAGAGCGCGTCGCCCCACACCAGCCGGCGCCCCTCCGGGCCGTCCTCGCGGCGGAAGACGCCCCAGCCGGCGAGCCGCCTCCCACGGCGCACCGTCCACAGCTCGTAGTCGACGTCGGGCCGGGCCAGGTAGCGCCAGGCGAGGTAGGTGGCGTCGCGGACGACGAGCAGGCCGTACGCGTCGCGGACCCGCGCGAACAGCTCGTCGAAGCGGCGGTCGACCCGCCCCGCACGCTCGACCCGCCACCGCCCGCGGCCCGCCGGCCCGTCCCCGCCGCCGCCTCCGCCGAGGGGGAGCTCCCGCACGCGGTAGGTGACCGGCGCGTGACGGTCCTCGTTGACCGAGCGGCGGTAGTACCGGTGGATGCGGCCGGCGTTGAAGCCGTAGTTGAGCCCGACCCGGCCCGTGCAGTAGGCGGCGAAGAAGTGGCGCATGGTCCGGGCCATGAGGCTCGTCCGCCCGCGCCCCACCCGCCGCGCCTCGGGCGCGGTCATCGTGTCCCCGACGTGGTGGGCGGTCGCTTCGAGGCCCGCCCGGCCGGGGCGCTCGGCGTCGTGGAGGTGCAGCGGGTAGCCCGCGTAGTGGGCGACCAGCTCGCCCGCGGGGCTCTCGGCGACGCTGATCCGCAGGGCGCCGTAGGGGCAGCCGAGGTACTTCCAGCGCCAGTGCGAC
>Ga0299913_10004867_pt1 | contig 11357 bp, 8 predicted proteins | sample RVTome_9_FD_201360 | JGI IMG/M metagenome (GOLD analysis project Ga0299913, IMG submission 201360) | Soil microbial communities from uranium-contaminated site in the Upper Colorado River Basin, Wyoming, United States - RVT155D38 (version 2) ... | reverse complement strand
CCGGTGCGCGGAGGGGGCACGGCGCGACCACCGCCGTACCGTGGACCCTGGCCGCCGAGGGGGTGGCACTGGCGCTCGTCGCGCTGCTGGCCTGCCGGGTGCCCACCCGCCGGGCGACGCGGATCGACCCGGTCCGCGCCCTTTCCGCGGAGTAGATCGGCGCGCCGCCTTCGCACTGCCGTCACATCACGGATCGCCGGAGCTCCGGGAACACCTTCGCGACCTTGGCCAGAAGGTAGTCCCCGTACGTGCCCTCGAAGGCGTGGACGTCGGCCCCGTCCCAGCGGTCCCGGTCCTCCGGCGACATCGGGGCGTCGGTCAGGTCGAGCGGCTCGATGCGCGCGTCCCACGAGGGATCGAAGAAGAACGGAAACGAGTACCGGTCGCGCCCGGAGACGTTTCGGACGCGGTGCGGCGTCGAGCGGTACAGCCCCCGGGTCATGCGGTCCAGCATGTCGCCGATGTTGCACACGAACGAGTCCTCGACCGGCGGCGCGTCGATCCACTCGCCCCCCGACTTCACCTGGAGCCCCCCGACGTCGTCCTGCTTGAGGATGGTGAGGACGCCGTAGTCCGTGTGCTCGCCCACGCCCCAGGCCTCGGCCCCGGGCTCGACGGGCGGGTAGTGGAAGATGCGAAACAGGGTCGTCGGATCGCGCATGTAGCGATCGCGGAATAACCCGGGCTCGAGACCCAGGCTCAGGGCGACGCCGCGCATGAGGGCGTGGCCGAGACCGGTCAGGGCCGACATGTAGTCGAGCACGACATCGCGGAACCCGGGGATCCCGGCCGGGAACAGGTTGGGCCCGTGTAGGGGCAGCCCGGCGCGCACCCGCGGGTCGTCATCGTCCAGCTCGGCCCCGAAATAGAGCCCTTCCTTCACATCGGGCCGGCCCGAGGTGAGCTCGTCCCCTACCTGGAAGTACCCCCTCCACGCGGGCCCGCCGAGCTCCATTCGCACCTCGAGCTTCGACGGCGTGTCCATCGCGAAGAAGCCGCGGCTCGCGTCCTCCAGACGTCGCTGAAGATCGCGGCTGACGCCGTGTCCCACCACATAGAAGAACCCGTGCTCCCGGCATGCCTGCCCGAGGGCGGCCGCCGCGCCCTCCGGGTCCCCCGCTCCACCGACGAGGGGCGACACGTCGATGATCGGCAGGTCGGTCACGGCTTCACACTCCCCCGCCGCCCGCCCTCGCGCGGGAACGCGAGATCCCGTTCGCGCACGCTCTCCGTCCCCGGGGCCAACTCCCCGGGGGCGCCGAAGCGCTCATGTCCCGTCTCCCTCGCCCGCGCCGGCCGCCGGGGCATCGCGGAGCCGGGCGATCGACTGGCGGGCCTCCTCCACGAGCGGCTGGAGCCCCGGATCCGCCTCGAACCAGGCCTCGACGAAGTACTGGTACGACTCGATCGCGCGCTCGCGGTCGCCGAGCTCCTCGTAAGCACTGCCCAGGTAGTAGTGAGCGAGCGAGAGCTGCGTCCACCAAAAGCTCCGGAGCCACGGGACGGCCTCGGCCGTTCGGCCCGCTTCGAGTAGCGCCCGGGCGAGCCACCAGCGGGTGACCGACTGCCCGGGCACGCCTTCACGGAGTGAGACGATCGCGCGATCGAGCTCGCCCCGGCGCCACTGCGCGTAGCCTTCCAGCCCCCGGCGGGTGGCGGTCAGGCCCACCCTCGCGCGGGCGCGCTGCGCGGAGTCCGCCACCATACGGTCGAGTCGCAGGTCCCGCTCGTCGAGCCAGGCCAGCAGCGCCTCGTGCTCCGCCCAGCGGCCCTCGTCCACGGCATTGGCGGCCCGGGCCACCTGGACACAAACGGCGGCCGTGCTGTCGGACGGAAGCGGGGCCAGGGCCGCGCGCACGCGCGCCGCGTCCACCGGGAGACCGAACTCACCCATCCGCCACAGCTCGCAGGCGCGCTCGACCGGCGGGACATCGGGGGAGTCGATCTGAGCCAGCGCCCGTCCGACCTGCCCCATCCCGTTCGAGTACGTCTCCGCCAGCCACCGCCTCCCCGCCCCCCGGGCGTCCGTGGGAGCGGACTCGAGCAGGCTACGGATCACCACCGCGCGCTGGGGCGCCTGACGCCCGTGATACAGGGTCTCCGACAGCACCCGTATGCGCGTGCGGGGCTCGACCCTGGGGAGCGAGTCCAGCGTGGCCGTCCGCGTCGCCGAATCGCCGAACGCGAGGTCGAACGCGATCCGCTTGGCGAGGACGTGCTCCGCGTTGGGCGCGGCCTCCTCGAGGCGCCGGAGCCGGGCGGCCGCCTTCGTGCTGTCGGGTCGCCACCACAGCGCCAGATCGAACCAGTGGATCAGGTAGGGGGCGAAGTTCGGATCGAGCTCGACGGCGCGCTCGAACGTCTGCTCGATCTGCTCGAGGCTGCTGGGCAGACGCCACCCGCTGTGGAGGAACGAATCCCCGAGGAGATACCACGCCTCCGCATCGTCCGGAAACCGCCGGACCGCGCCCTGGATCGAGTCGATCATCGCCATGTCGCCCTGACCGTAGGCGTACTTCGCCCGCAGGATGAGCGCTTCCCGGGCGGGCAGGCGATCGAGGAGCCGCAACGCGTTCTGCAGCGCCTCGCGTCGGGCGGGGGCCGCGATGCTCGCGGTCCAGCCGTACACCTCCGAGAGGCGGTAGTGGGCCAACCCGAAGGTGGAATCCCGCTCGATCGCCTGATGGTAGAGAGGGGCGGCGGCCTCGAACTCCCCCCTTCGGAACAGCGCCTCGGCCTCGAGGTAGGCCCTCAACGCGGGAACCGAGTGCGTCGTGATGCGGGCCAGGTCGAACGAGAAGTCGGTACCCGAGTCCGCGAACAGCGAGCGCAGGACCTCGATCGAGAGCTCGTCCACGAGGATGAAGATGCTGTCGGGGGACCCCTCCGCGAGGCCATCGCCGAGGATCTCGCCGGTCGCGACGTCGTGGATGTCGGCCGAGAGCCGCACACCGGAGCCGCTCTGGATCGCGCTCCCCACCAGCGCCCAGCGGGCGCCCGTCGCGCGTGCCACGTCCATGACGACCGACAGGTCGGCGTTGCGGTCGTCACCGACCTTCTCCCCCCAGCGGGCCAGCACCGTGCGGCTGTCGATCGCCCGGAGCCCGGCAGCGCCATCGAGGTTCGCGGACAGCGTCTCCACCATCCCCTCGCGCCATACGTCCAGTCCCTCGCCGCGGACCGTGAACGGGAGGACGGCGATAGCGGGCGCCGCATCGGCGAGCGCCTCGGGCGGCTCGAAGCTCCGCCCGCGATCCTGGATCACGATGTACAGTCCGGCGAATCCGAACAGGAGCGAGAAGGCGAACACGCCCCCGAGCGCCGCGCGCGCCCAGTTGAGGTGCGGCAGCTCGCCTCTCTTGAGCGACGCCTTGATCTCCGCGACGTCCAGCTCCCACGAGCGCGGCACCTCGTCCGCCGCGGCCTTCGCCTCGACCAGCGGGTGCGACTGGACCCACCCGGTGGCCAGCACCACGAGCAGACCGACCGCCAGCAGGATGAAGGTGATCGGACCGATCCAGGCCGGGAGCTCGAGCGAGTCGCGCAGCTCGCCCACCACCTGGAGCACGACCCAGGAGGCGGCGAGGTACACGCCGAGGACCTGGACCAGCCGGCCCTTCCTGATCCGCGTCCAGAGACCGTCGTCGCTCAACCGATTCCCCCGCTCGCTGGAGAGGCCCCTGCCGCCGAGGACACGGCCGTGGCCGGCCGCGGAGCCGCCGGAAAGCTAGACGGTCGATGCCGTCGCCGGTAGGGACGCCGCCCCGCCCTCAATCCTCGCCTCTCCCGACCGGCGGGCGACGACCACCGCCACCGTCATGTCCGCGGTCACGTTGGAGACGGTGATGAACATGTCGGGGATCAGATCGAGCGCGAGGAGGAGCCCGATCCCCTCGACCGGCAGTCCGAACGCCACGTATACGGGCGCCATGACGAACAGCCCCCCGCTCGGGATGCCGGGAGAGTAGAAGCTCAGGAGCCCGATCGCGCCGGCGAGCAGGAGGATCTCGGCGGGTCCGAGCGCGATCCCGTACAGGGTGGCGACGAACAGCGTCTCGGCCGTGCGCGCGATCGGCGAGGAGAACTTGAAAATCGAGACCGCGAGCGGGAGCACGAGGCCCGTCACCCGCGGCGGGAGCCCGAGCGTGCGCTCGGCCTCCTCGATCATGGGCGGGAGCGAGGCGAGCGAGGAGCGCGTCGAGAACGCGACGGCCTGGGCGGGGGCGCAGGCGGCCGCGAAGCGCCGCAGGGGCACCCCTCCCCCGATCACCGCCACCGGGTAGAGCGCGAGAATCGAGATCACGAGCAACCCGCAGATCACGAGCACCACGTAGCCGAGCGCCCCGGCGAACTCGGCCCCGAGACGCGCGGCGATCGGGAGGACGAGACCGAACACTCCCACGGGCGCGACCGCGAGGATCCAGCCGACCAGCACGAGCATCGCTTCGCGGACCGCCTCGAAGAACTTGAGGACGGGCTCGCGCGACCCGGACGGGAGACGCGCGAGCGCGAACGCGAAGATGGCGGTGAACACGACGAGCGGCAGGATCGCGCCATCCGCGGCTGCCCGAATGGGGTTCGCCGGGACGAGCCCGGTGATCCACTCGCTGAACGGCGGGAGCTCGGCGGCCCCGGCGATCGCGCCGGCCGCGCTCTCGCGGAGCGACGCCACTGCGGTCTCGTCGAGCTCGATCACCGAGAGGAGCGGAGGCGAAGCGAGCGCCGTGAACAACGACGAGCAGGCGATGAGCACGGCGAACATGAGCAGCGCCCCGCCACCGATCCTGCCGGCCGCCCGCGACCGCGACCCCGCGATCCCCGCGATGAGGAGCGCCACCACCAGCGGCACGACGGTCATGCGGATCGCGTTCACCCACAGCGTCCCGATCGGCTCGACCCACGCCACTACCGGCTCGAGGGAGGGGACCCCCGAGATCACGAGCCCGGCGAGGAGCCCGACGATCAGACCGGCGAACACGCGGACGGTGAGCGACACGAGTGGACTCCCGGTGAGGCCGGTGGAGGAGCGGGTGGACGGACCCGAATCTCGGCCCCGCCGCCGCCCGCTCGCCAGTCCGCCTCCGAGCCGGGGCCGCAGGCGGCGCGAGACCCCGCACTACGCATTCTCATCGGGGATGTGCGTGATGACGGCGTCGATGGTACCTCGGGACCGCCGGGGCGTCTAGATTGGCCGCTGGTCGTTGCTCCGGGCCGGCGCCCGGAGCGATTCGGAAGGGTCGTGCCCGCGAATGTTCGACGACGTGTATCGGTCCCTGTGGGACGATCCGTGGTCGCATTACCGCCTCGGAATCGTCTACGAGGATCTCGGAGATCCGGTGGCGGCCGGCGAAGCCTACCGCTGGCCCCTCGAGGCCTGGACCGGGGCACACCCGGAATGGCGGCCGCTTCTCGACGAGGTCCGCGCCGGCGTCGAGCGCCTCGAGGAGGGCGCGCCGAGGGACCCCCCCTATCCATGAGCCGCGACCCCCTCCTGTCCCGAATCCGCGCCTCGCGCGTGGGTGGGGTGCTGGTGGTATACCTGGCCTCCTCGTGGCTGGTGTTCGAGGTGGCCACGACCCTTCAGGAGTCGCTGGGACTCCCCGCCTGGGTCGCACCGGTCGTCCTCATCCTCCTGGGCGTGGGGCTCGTCGTGGTGCTCGCCACGGCGTGGGTCCAGTCCCACCCCCTCCTCGAGAGACGGGAGGCGGCGGACGAGGTGCCCGATTCCTGGGAACTGGACCTTCCCGAGCTCGGGCGCACCCTCCGGAAGGGGCGGCTCCCCCACCTGACGTGGGCCCGGGCGCTCGTCGCGGGGCTCGTCGCCTTCTCGCTCGTCGTCGGCTCCGCCGGCGCGTTCGTCCTGCTCCGGGACTCGGCGGCCGAAGCCACCTCGCCACCGACGACGACGGTCGAGATCGCGCCGGCGATCGCGGTGCTCCCCTTCGACGTCCCCGGCTCCGGGGCGGAGGACCTGGGAGAGGACCTCGTGAAGCTCCTCTCCACCAACCTCGACGGTGCCGGTGCGCTGCGGGCCATCGACAGTTGGACCGTGCTGGCGCGCTGGGGCGAGACGATCGGGTCCGCGGGCCGCCCGGATCTCGCCACGGCGCTCGAGGTGGCGCGGCGGACGGGTGCGCGGTGGGCCCTCGTCGGCACGGCCGTCTCGACGAACGCGGGGCTCAGGCTGAATGCCGACGTGTACGAGGTCGCCGGGGCGCGGAAGATCGCGAACGCGCAGTCCGAAGGGGACGCGGAGCGGGGGCTCTATCAGGCGGTCGACTCGCTCGCGCGACGCGTGATCTTCGCGCTCGCGCGGGAGGGGCTGGCGGTCGCGCCCGTGGATCTCGCCGCGGTGACCACACACTCGCTCGCGGCGCTCAAGGACTTCCTGCGGGGGGAGCGGGCGTTGCGGGCCAACGAGTTCGAAGCGGCGACGGAGGCGTACGAGGGCGCGATCGCGGCGGACTCCCTGTTCGCGCTCGCACACTATCGGCTGGCGAGCGCCCGCGCGTGGGCGAACGAAGGGACGACGCTGTGGACCGCCCCCCTGATGCGCGCGCTGGGGAGCGAGCGCCTCCCGCGACGCGAGGCGCTGTATTCGCGCGCGCTCATGGCGTACCTGGCGAGCAACGAGCTCACCTACCTCGACAGCCTGCAGCTCGCCGTCCGGAGATATCCCGATGACGCGGAAGCCTGGTATCTCCTCGGAGAAACCCTGTGGCACGCCGGTCGAGATCGCATCGCGGACGCGGAAGCGCAGGCGGAGGCGGCGTTCTCGGAGGCCGCCGCCATCGATCCCGGGTTCGCGCTGTACCAGGTCCACCTCGTGGATGTCGCCTTCGCCCGTGCCGACAGCGCCGCGGCCACCCGGCGGATGGAGCGCTACGCGGCTCTGCCCCGCTCGAGCGCCGGCGAGAGGGCCGCGCTCGCCCTCGCGTTCGGCGACTCCCTGACGCGGGCGCGCGCCTGGACGGCGCTCGATACGACCGACCCCGGCGATCTCGGGCGAGCCTTCGATCAGCTTCTCGCGGCCGCCGACTACCAGCCCGCCTACTGGCCACTGACCGAAGCGCTCTACGAGCGACGGCACCGCGTCGACCCCGCGGCCCTCCAGTGGGCACCCCTCCACCTGGCCTACTCGGGATTTGCCAACCGCGGGCGACTCGAGACGGCGCTGGAACACGCGGTCGCGACAGAGCCCCCGATGCTGTCGCGATGCGTCCTCGGTGCGCTCGCGATGTTGTCGGAGGGCGCGGTGCCGGACCGCGTGTTGGAGGAGGCGGTCGCGCGACGCGGAGAACTGCCCGCCATCGCGCGGTCTACGACCGAGTGCGATGCCGCGCTCGCCGCGCTGCTGGGGCGATGGGACCAGCATGCCCGTGCCGAAGCCCTGCAGGAGGTCTTCTGGGAACGCCAGATCGCGAGCGCCGTGGACTCTACGACGCGCGAGCGGCTGGAGCGCGAGCGGAGGGCGTCCCTCCGTTTCGCGAGCGCGGCCGGCCTGTGGATCGGAGGCCACCGGCAGCGGGCCGCCGAACTCGTGCAAGCCTCGCCATGGCCCCGGCAGCGCCTGCCCCTGCTGATCCGGGCCCGGATCCTCCTCGATGGGGAGCGCTGGGAGGACGCGGTAGACGCGCTCCGCGCGATCCCGCGCGACCCGCTGTCGAACCTCTATCTGGGCGAGGCCTACGAGGGCCTCGGAGAGCTCGAGGAGGCGCGCGACGCCTACCGCTACTTCCTGACATGGTGGAGCGATGCGGACCCCGAGCTCCAGCCGATGGTGGACCGCGCGGTGGAGGGGCTCGCGCGAATCCAGCGCGTATTGAACTGAGGACGGCGGCGCGGTGCGGGGTCGGCACCGCCGCGGATGGAGCGCGATGTCCCGCGAGTGACGCCGGAGGGTCAGCGCCCATTCGCCGCCGAAAGGGCCGTGTGTCGCCCCTCCCCTTCATCGGGCGCGTGACGCTCCACCCACATGTCTCTACACGGGCGCCCCCCGACCGGTCGAGTGGGTCAACCGGGACGTGCGGGAGCACACCGTGACGTCGAGCACCACGCCCCCCGGCGGTGCCCCGTTCGACAGCGGGACGCTGGAGGCGGGCGCTCGCTTTCAGTTCGTGCCGGACGTCGCCGGGACCTGGGAGTACTTCGACCGGATCCTGGGGGCCGACGTCCTGTCGAGCCAGATCACAGCGCGGTAGGGGGGGCCGAGGGGCCCGCGGATCATCTCCCCGGGCGCCCCGGCTGCACGCGCAGGTTCCGGAGGCGGTTGAGCGCCTTGGCCACCTCTTGCGGGCGCGGCATGGCGAGCTCGGGGCTGTCCTCGATCGCCGGGAGCCCCTCCTCGACGGCCATCTGCACGACCGCGTGCACGAGCTCGCGGACGGTCCGCCGCCCGTCGGCCATGCGTTCGAGCTCCCACAGCATGGCGCCCACGGCGCGCGCCTGGCCGTAGTCGGCGAGCTGCTCGACCGCCGAGAGATCGAGGTCCTCCGCACCGAAGGAGATCGCGTCGGAGCCGCGCGTTCGGATCCTGACCTTCCCGCGGCGCCGGGCGTCGAAGCTCTCCCGCGCCGGGATCCGCTCGGTGTGGCGGAGCGGGTGCGCGGCATCCCCGGTACGGCGGCCGGTGGGGTGCGCAGCGGCCACCTCGCGGGCGCGGGCCGTCACCTCGCGGGGCCGGTAGTCCTCCATGAGGACGACCGTGTCGGCCACGTCGAGGTAGTCGCCGCCGCCACCGGTCACCACCAGGGTACTGACGCCCTCATCGACGAGTTCTCGGACGCGGTCGATGAGTGGCGTGATCGTCTCCTTCTCCACCAGCTCCTGCATGCGGACGTCGCGGACCATCAGGTTGGTCGCGCACGTGTCCTCGTCCATGAGGAGGAGCGAAATGCCCGCCTCGAGCGCCTCGAGGATGTCGGCCGCGAGGCTCGTGCTCCCAGAGGCGTCGGGCGACGTGAACGCGGCGGTGTCCCGGCCCAGCGGCAGGTCGTGGATGAAGGGACGCAGGTCGACGCCGGTCACGGCGCGGCCGTCCTCGCTCCGCACCTTCACGGCGTCGGGCGCGGTCACCACCCACTCCCGGCCGTCCCCCGGGACGTGCGGGAAGACGCCCTCCTGGAGCGCCTCGAGGAGGGTCGTCTTGCCGTGGAAGCCGCCGCCCGTGACGACGGTCACGCCACGGGGGACGCCGAAACCATCGACCTCGCCGTGGTGGAGGGTGGGAAGCCCGACCCGCAGGGGGTCCGGGGCACGGAACGGGATGGCCCCCTCGAGCGGAGAGTGGCTCACACCGGTGGCGCGCGGGAGGATGGCGCCGTCCCGGACGAAGCCCACCAGACCGCGCTCGGCGAGCAGACGCTGGAGGTAGTCGTGGTCCTCGGTGGTCCGGATCCACACCCACGCGCGCTCCCGGTCCACATTCGCCCAACGCACCGTGTCGAGCGCCGCGGGCAGGTGCTCGGTGAGGAGGGCCGCCGCCGAGCGCCCGAGACAGCGCCGCCCCTTCGCCGGAAGACCGGCCCGGAAGCGGAGCGCCAGAGCGCCGTCCCCCTCGAGCCGGCAGCCGGCCCGCTCGACGACCAGCGGGCTGTCCACGCTCACGGACACGAGCCCCGACTTCCCCGATCCACCCACACGGGGGAGCGCCGCGCACGCGCCGGCGAACGTCCGGAGGAGGAAGTCGCACAGGCCGACCCGCCGGGGTCGGGTCCCGTACGCCTCCGCCGGAATCCCGTGCGCTTCCGGCGGCAGCACGAGGCGGAGTCGGCTCGGCGTCGCGAACGGATCGCCCTGGACGTGGTCGATGTGGAGCGTGAACCCGCCACCGGCCCACGCGCCGCGGATCCGCTTGTAGGCGCCGTATCCCCGGCCGTCGAGATCGCGGAGGGCGGCGGCGAGACCCTCGAGAGGCCCGGGGATGTCGGGCGACGAGGCGGCTGTCACGGATCGAGGCTCCTTCGGGAGGTCCGGATCGGGCTCGGAACGCCGACGGCCGGCGCCCCCCGAACACTACTCCCGAGCGCGACCCGGGGGTGGTCCGGCACCGCGGCCGCGAGACCGGGATCGGCGCTTGCATCCATTGTTATAAGGTCATATAACTTCGACATGCGAATCACCTTGGATCCCGATACGCGGATCCCGCTGTTCGAGCAGATCGCCCGCGCGATCCAGTACGAGATCGCCGTCGGCCGGCTCGAGCCGGGGGCGGCTCTCCCCTCGGTGCGCGATGCCGCCGCCCGCCTCGGCGTGCACTACCTGACGGTCCGGCGGGCGTACGCCGCCCTCCGGGACGAGGGGCTCGTCACCTCGCGGCCGGGGGTCGGTACGCGCGTGGCGCCCGGCGCCGACGCGCCGGACGACGGCGGCGGGGTCTGCATGGTGGAGTGCAACGGGCCCCAGGCCACGGATTACGCGACCCAGGTCTCCGCCGCGCTCGGGCGCCCCGTGGGTACGCTCCTGCTCGATTCCGGCGACGAGCCGCCGCCGGGCCGGATCGTCGGAACCTACTTCCACTTCAACCAGATTCGTGCGCTCTGGCCGCACCGGGGAGCCGACCTGCGCTTCGTGTCGGTGTTCATCGATCCGGATCTCGTATCGGAGCTGGCGCGGCTCGCGGGCGACGAAGCGGACCCCTTCAGGGTGCGACTCATCGAGACCGATGCGTCGCGTGCCCACAACGCCGTCCCGGATCTTCGCCGCCTCCTCCCGCCCGAGCGCTTCGAGGTCGAGCCGGAGGTGGTGGCGGACCTGTCCGCCGCGCTGGCCGATCGGCGCGACCTGGCCCCCATCCTCCTCCCGCCGCGTCTGTGGCAGCGAGCGGGCGAGGCGGGACGCGCCGACGCGCGCGTGGTCCTCATGCGATGCCTGATCGCCCCTCCCGACCTCGCGGCGCTCCGCGCGGAGACCGACGACGCCGACCGGGCGGCCGCGGCGGGGCGCCGCGCCTCGTGAGGACCCGGGCGAGGGTCGCAACGATCGCGTGGGGGCGGCGGACCTGCGTGGCGACGACGTGCGCCGCCGTCCTCGCCTGCGGCGGGGGCGACGCGCAGGAGCCGGCCCCGGGCGAGCGGGGGCGGGGAGCCGCGGACCCGCTCCCGATCGCCGACGACTCGCTCGCGAGCGCGGTGTCCGAGTACGCCGACCGTCTCGGGCGCGTAGGGTTCTCGGGCGTCATCCTCGTCGAGCGGGCGGGCCGCATCCTGCACGCCCGTGGCGAAGGCCTCGCCGACCGGGAGGCCGGACGCCCGTTCACCACGGCCACAGTATGGTCCATGGGGTCGATCACCAAGCCGTTCACGGCGACCGCGATCCTGAGGCTCGTGGAGCAGGGGCGTCTCTCGCTCTCGGACTCG
>Ga0299913_10004866_pt1 | contig 11357 bp, 8 predicted proteins | sample RVTome_9_FD_201360 | JGI IMG/M metagenome (GOLD analysis project Ga0299913, IMG submission 201360) | Soil microbial communities from uranium-contaminated site in the Upper Colorado River Basin, Wyoming, United States - RVT155D38 (version 2) ... | reverse complement strand
GGTGGCGCGACATCCCGATGCAGGTCGTGGCGCGCGGTGAAGGCGGTGTGAGCGCTCGCGCGCTGCTGCCCGAGCGGTTCCAGGAGGCGGTCGACGCGGCTGCGATGGTCGCGGGCTTGATCGATTCTGACGACTACACCTCGCAGATGGCGATGGACCGGCGTCCCTGTGACGACGCGTTGATCGACGAGGAGGTTCGCGCCGAGGCCGAGCGGCTCGAGGCCGAGTGGAGCGACGAGCTGCTGCGCGCGGTTATCCGCACGGGTGGGCTGCGTGAGGCGCCGGCGTGACCGACACCGTGCTGAGCTCGGCGACCCGCGAGCTCGCGATCGGCTTCGACCGGCCGTTCGTGATCATCGGTGAGCGCATCAACCCGACGGGCCGCAAGAAGCTCGCGGCGGAGATGGGCGCGGGGGACTTCTCGACCGTGGTGGCCGACGTGAGCGCCCAGATCGGGGCGGGCGCCCACATGCTCGACGTGAACGCCGGCATCCCCCTGGCCGACGAGCCGGCGATCCTGGCCGAGACGATCCGGCTGGTGCAGTCGCTCACCGACGTGCCGCTGTCGATCGACTCCTCGATCGTCGCCGCGCTCGAGGCCGGCCTGGACGCCTACGTCGGCAAGCCCCTCGTGAACTCCGTGACGGGTGAGGAGGACCGGCTCGAGTCGGTCTTGCCGCTCGTCGCCAAACACGGCGCTGCGGTCGTCGCGATCACGAACGACGAGACGGGCATCAGCGAGGACCCCGACGTGCGCTTCGGCGTGGCCAAGCGGATCGTCGAACGGGCCGCCGACCACGGCGTCGGGCATGAAGACATCGTCGTTGATCCACTCGTGATGCCGATCGGCGCGATGGGCTCGGCCGGCCGGCAGGTGTTCTCGCTCGTGCGCCGCCTGCGCGAGGAGCTGCGGGTCAACACGACCTGCGGCGCGTCCAACGTGTCCTTCGGCCTGCCCAGCCGCAACGGCCTGAACGGAGCGTTCCTGACGATGGCGATCGCGAGCGGCATGACCTCAGCGATCACGAGCCCACTGCACGAGGAGGTGCGTCAGGCCGTGATGGCTGCCGACGTGATGATGGGCCATGACCGCGACTGCGCGGCGTGGATCCACCGATATCGGGATGGCGGCGGCGACACGCAGGCCGGCGCACGCGGGGGGCGTCGCGGTGGGCGCGCCGCGCGCCGCGCCGTGCCCGACGACGACGCGGCTCAGGCGTGAGCTTCAGGGGAGTATCCGGTCTGAGCGCCAGAGGGTTGGCCGGTGTGCCCGCCAGAGAAGTGCCGAGCCGCGACAGGGACGTGGCTCGGACGTGAGCGCTGAGGAAGCGGCCCGCGCACGAGACGCGCTCGTCGTCTTCACGCCGTCGGGCCGTCGCGGGCGGTTCGCCGAGGGCACCGACCTGCTCGATGCCGCCAGGTCGCTGGGCGTCGATCTGGACTCGGTGTGCGGGGGTCGTGGCATCTGCGGCCGGTGCCAGGTGCTGCCGATGGAGGGCTCGTTCCCGAAGCACGGCATCGAGTCGGATCTGGCCCACCACCTCAGCCCGCTCAGCGAACCCGAGCAGGTCTACGCCGGCCGCAGCGGTCTGCAGCCCGGACGCCGTTTGGGGTGCCACACCCGGGTGCTCGGCGACGTGCTGGTGCACGTGCCGCCCGACAGCCACGTGCACCGGCAGGTCGTGCGCAAGGAGGCTGACGCCCGCGACATCGAGCTCGACCCGGTCGTGACCCTGCACTATGTGGAGGTCGCGCCCCCCGATATGGCCGAGCCCCGGTCGGATCTGCGCCGCCTGCTCGACGCGCTCGACGAACAGTGGGAGCTGCGCGGGCTCGAGGTCGACCCCGTCGTGCTGCCGGGACTGCAGCGCGCCTTGCGCGCGCAAGGATGGGCCGTCACGGTCGCCGTGCACGACGGCTCGGTAGTGTCGGCGGTGCGCCCGGGGCTGTGCGACCGAGTGCTCGGCGTGGCGTTCGACGCCGGCTCGACCACGGTGGCCGGCCACCTGTGCGACCTGCACACCGGTGAGGTGCTCGCGAGCGCCGGCGCGATGAACCCGCAGATCCGGTTCGGCGAGGATCTGATGAGCCGGGTGAGCTACGTGATGATGCACCCGGGCGGGGACGCCGAGCTCACGGTCGCGATCCGTGATTGCCTCACGGACCTGCTGCGTGAGCTCGTGACCGCGGCGGCAGCCGGGCTCGACGAGGTGCTGGAGCTCACGATCGTCGGCAACCCGATCATGCACCACCTCGTGCTCGGCCTGGACCCGACGGAGCTCGGCGGCGCGCCGTTCGCGCTGGCGACCGATGAGGCGGTGCGGATCCCCGCTCGCGACCTCGGGTTGCCGGTCGACCCGGGGGCCCGGGTGTACCTGCTGCCGTGCATCGCCGGCCACGTCGGCGCCGACACGGCCGGTGTCATCTTGGCCGAGGCGCCGCACGAACGCGACGAGCTCACGTTGCTCGTGGACGTCGGCACGAACGCCGAGATCGTCCTGGGCAACCGCGATCGGTTGCTCGCCGCGTCGAGCCCGACCGGCCCGGCGTTCGAGGGAGCCCAGATCTCGGCGGGCCAGCGGGCCGCGCCGGGGGCGATCGAGCGGGTTCGGATCGACCCCGAGACCCTGGAGCCGCGGTTCCGGGTGATCGGGATCGAGGCGTGGTCCGATGCCCCGGCTTTCGCCGCGACATCGGTCACGGGTATCTGCGGCAGCGGCATCATCGAGGTGGTCGCCGAGCTGTTCCTCGCGGGGGTGCTCACGAGCGACGGCGTGATCGACGGCGCGCTCGCGGCCCGGTCACCTCGGATCGTGCCGGAAGGCCGCACGTTCGGGTATGTGCTCCACGACGGCCAGCCGGGGGTCGTCATCACCCAGCAGGACGTACGTGCGATCCAGCTCGCCAAAGGCGCCCTGTTCGCCGGCTGCCGCCTGCTGATGGATCATCTCGGCGTCGAGACCGTGGATCGGATCCGCCTCGCCGGCGCGTTCGGCACCCACATCTCGCCCACCCACGCGCTCGTGCTCGGGCTCGTGCCGGACTGCGCACCCGAGCAGGTGACCTCCGCGGGCAACGCGGCGGGCACGGGCGCTCGGATCGCGCTGCTGAATCGCGCCGCGCGAGGCGAGATCGAACGTGTCGTGCGTCGGGTCGAGAAGGTGGAGACCGCGGTCGAGCCCCGGTTCCAGGAACATTTCGTGGGTGCGATGGGCATCCCGCACGCGACCGATCCGTATGAGCGGCTCGCCCAGGTGGTGCCGCTGCCGGCACCCCGCCGCAGCGGCGGCGACGACACTGGTCGGCGCCGGCGCCGCCGATCCGGTGCCACGCCGACCACCAACGCCACCCCGACCGCCAACGACATCGAGGAGGACCGACCATGACCGAGGAGCCTCGAGGCCGCCGCAGCGGCGGCCGAGCCGCACGACAGGCGGCGCGCGCCCAGGCGGCGGTGGCCGACCGTGTGCCGTTCATCACCCGGACGCTCACCCCCGTGGAGGCGCTCTCCGAGGAGGGTCTCAAGTTGATCGAGCACAATGCCGACGCGATCCTGGAACGGGTGGGGATCGAGTTCCGGGAGTCGCCGGACGCGCTCGAGCTGCTGGGCGGCGCGGGCTGCGACATCGAGGGTGAGCGCGTGCGATTCCCCGAAGGGCTTGCGCGCCAGCTGATCCAGGCCACGGCGCCCAGCGTGTTCACGCAGCATGCGCGCAACGCCGCCAACGACGTGCAGATCGGGGGCGATACGACGGTGCTCGCCCCCGCCTACGGGTCGCCGTTCGTGCTCGACATGGACCAGGGGCGCCGGTACGGCACGATCGAGGACTTCCGGAACTTCGTGAAGCTCGCCTACGTGACGCCGTTCCTGCACCATTCGGGCGGCACGGTGTGTGAGCCCGTGGACCTGCCCGTGAACAAGCGGCACTACGACATGGTCTACGCGCACATGCGGTATTCGGACAAGCCGTTCATGGGCTCGGTCACCCATCCGCAGCGTGCCGCCGACACCGTCGAGATGGCGCGCATCCTGTTCGGCGCCGACGCGCTGGAGTCGGGTCCGCACCTCCTCAGTCTGATCAACGCGAACTCGCCGCTCGTCTGGGACTCCGTCATGCTCGGCGCCGCCCGGGAGTACGCGAGCGCGAACCAGGCGCTGATCATGACGCCGTTCATCCTGGCTGGGGCCATGTCGCCGGCGACGGTCGCCGGCGCGGCCGCGCAGACGCTCGCCGAAGCGATGGCGGGCATGGCCTACGTGCAGCTCGTGCGACCCGGCGCGCCGGTGGTGTTCGGGTCGTTCGCCTCCTCGATGTCGATGCAGTCGGGGGCGCCCACGTTCGGCACACCTGAGCCCGCGCTCGTGCTGTACACGCTTGCCGCGTGTGCCCGCCGGCTCGGGGTGCCGTTCCGGTCGGGCGGCAACCTCACGGCGTCGAAGCTCCCGGATGCACAGGCCGCCTACGAGAGCGCCAATACCTTCGTGCCGACGATGCTCGCGGGTGTGAACTTCGTGCTGCACGCTGCGGGATGGCTCGAGGGCGGGCTGGCGATGGGCTACGAGAAGTTCGTGCTCGATCTCGATCAGTGCGGCATGGCCGAACGGTTGCAGCATGGGGTGGACCTGTCGCCGAACGGCCAGGCGCTCGACGCGATCGTGGACAACGGACCCGGACAGCACTTCCTGGGCACCGCCCACACGCTTGCCAACTTCGAGACGGCCTTCTACCGGTCGACGATCGCCGACAACAACTCCTACGAGCAGTGGGAGTTGGAGGGCTCCAAAGACGCGATGCAGCGAGCGAACACGATCTGGAAGCGCATGCTCGCCGATTACGAGGCGCCGCCGATCGACGAGGCGAAGGACGAGGAGCTGCGGGAGTGGATCGATCGGAAGAAGGCGTCGTTCCCCGATTCGAACGTCTGACCTGCGCGTATACGGGTTGACCCCGGGTTCAGGCATGCTGCTGCGCTGCCGAGGGTGCTACGGGATGATGCCGAGCGTGGAGCGGATGGCGCGGGGGTCGACGGACTGATGGCGTGGTGGCGCAGGCGGCGCGTGCGTGCGCTGACCGAGGAGCAACGTGCGGCGCTCAAGACGTTGGTCGCGGGCGCCCGTTTCGAGCTGATCCCGCTCAAGAGCGCGTTCGAGAAGGCCCGTGCGCTGCCGCCGGCGTCGTCGGTGACCGTGACGGCGTCGCCCAGCCACGGGATCGAGGCGACCTTCGACCTGTGTGAGCAGGTGGCCTCGCTCGGCCACGACGTCACGCCACATCTGTCGGCACACATGATCCGTAACCGCGCACACCTGCGGGACCTGCTGGCGCGTGCCGCAGGATCGGGACTGCGGGCGGCGTTCGTGGTCGGCGGCGATGCTCGCGACAAGGGGGACTTCCACGACGGGCTCATGCTGCTACGGGCGATCCACGAGGAGGGGAACCCTTTCGAGGAGATCGGGGTGCCCGCCTACCCTGAGGGACACCCGGACATCGCTGAGGACGTGCTCGTGCGTGCGCTGCAGGACAAGCAGGCGCTCGCGCACCACATGTCGACCCAGATGTGCTTCAACCCCGGCGCCGTCACCGCGTGGGTCTCGCGCATGCGGGCCGAGGGGATCACGTTGCCGGTACACATCGGCACGCCGGGGGTCGCCGAGATCACGAAGCTGATGACGATCGCCGCCAGGATCGGCGTCGCCGACAGCGCCCGCTACCTGAAGAAGAACCGCAGCATGATCGGCCATCTCATGAAGCGGGGGTCCTTCGGTCCGGACGCCTTCTTGGAAGCGCTCGCACCGACGCTCGCCGACCCGGTCGCCGACGTGCGGGGTCTGCACGTCTTCACGTTCAACCAGGTGGAGGCGACGGCGGCATGGCAGTCGCGCATGCTCGGCGAGCTGGACGTGTTGCCCTCGGCGCGATAGCGCGAGGGGGCGCAAGAGGGCGCCTCACGAAGGCGGACCCCGGTCCGCGCCGGGAGCAGCCGGGCTCTGAGCAGCGACGGCCACACCGACGCCGTCTTCATCACCGCCAGCCACGTCGACACCGTCACGGTCACCACCACCGAGCGATGATCCGTCGGGCCGCCGGAACTCGGGTCTGCCGTTGACCATGCGGAGGGAGAACCCCCTGCGTGCATGCACCATGCGGTGGTGGCGTCGGCACAGCAGCAACAGGTTGGCCACCGAGGTCGGCCCCCCGTCGGCCCAGTGCACGACGTGATGGGCGTCGCACCAGGTCGACGGGCGATCACAGCCGGGGAACCGGCAGTGCCGGTCGCGCGCGATCACGGCGCGGCGCATCGCCGGCGAGACGATCGCGGTGCGCCGGCCCACGTCGAGCGGCTCAGAGCCCCCCGCCATCACGACCCGCATGATGGAGGCGTCGCATGCCAGCTGCCGGGCGAGCCGCGGCGGCACCGGCCCGATGTGGCCGAGCTCGCTCATCACGCCGATGTGGCCCCCCGCACGCTGGCCGCCCTGACCTCGGGCGAGCTGCGCGGTCCCGGGATCGGTTGCCTCGCCCTCGAGCGCCGCGATATCGACCATCAGCGACACGTGCGGCCGCTCGCCACCCACCTGGGGGCGCTCGGCGCCGTCGAGCCATTGCCGGCAGACCTCGCCGAGCGCGTCGGCGCGACGCTGCGCCATCGTTCGCCGATCGTCGCCGCGCGACCGCGCCTCGGCGTCGAGCACCGCTCCGAGCGCGGACAGGAGCGTCTCACCGGTCTCGGGATCGAGGTCGCCGTCGACCCGCACCATGCCCATGAACGTGACTGACGCTCGGAGAGCCCGACGGGCCCGCGGGCCATCGTCGTCGTTGCGCACCCGCTGTTGCTCGACCTGCTGGCGCCAGTAGGCGGCCACGCGATGGAGGTCGCTCATCGAGTGGATGCGCGCGGCCTCGACGAGCTGTGCCTCATCGTCGCCGAACGCCTCGGGATCGACCTGTCTCACCCGTGCCAGCACCCGCGCCGCCGAGAGCGATACCTCGCCGTCGCGGAGGGCAGCACGTGTGGATGGCATGTGCTCGAGCGACCGGGCCACGCGAGCTTCGGTCTTGGCCTCGCCCCACGCGACACGGAATCGAGACGCGAGCCACGACGCCACGGAGAGGTGACCGTGGCGCGCGAAGAGCCCTCGCCGCTCGATCTCGGCGAGTCGGCGCAGGCGTTCGAGCTCGAGCTCTTCGACGGCACGCTGGAGCTCGGCGAAGTCACGTTCGAGCCGCTCGTCGGGCAACTCATCCAGCTGCTCGTACCGGAGCGGGTCGATCACGGCACGGATCGGGCTGATATCGGAACCGTCTGCCGCGGCGGGCGGCGTCTCGAGCGCGAACATGGGTTCGACGCTACGCGCCTCCGAGCGCAGGGTCCGTGACACGGGTCACACTTGCAGCCGGGTTCCCCACTCGGGGTCCGAAGGGCGCCACCGGCAGAGTACCGATCGTCAGGGCGCCAACCCGGCGTCGACGGTTAGGGCGCCACTGAACAGGGTGCCGATGGTCAGGGTGCCGACGCGGCGTCGAGCAGCAGGTCGACCATGTAGTGCGCGAACGAGGGCCTCACGAACACACGCGTCGCATCGGGCAGCTCCTGCAGCAGGGCCTGCGCTCGCCCCACCACGGTCTGGGCGCAGCGCCCCGGCTCCCACACGCGTGGGTGCAGATCGAGCGGACAGATGCTCGAGAGGAGCTCGAGGCGCCCGGGCCCCGACAGCTGGATCACCGCCCGGCCGCCACTCACGTCGACCACGCTGTGGTGCGTCCCCGAGAGCGCGGCCTCGAGTTCGCGCACGAGCGATGGCGTCGGGCCCGCCTCGTCCGGGAGCAACGCGCCGATCGCGTCCACCAGGAGCCACTCGTTCGGGCCGAGCCAGAGCGCGCCACGGTCGGCGTTGCCGACGGTCGTGTTCGGCTCGAGCGGAAGCGTGAGCGGCGGTATCCCGAGTGGCAGCGTCGCCACCGCCGACCCCGACCCCACCGCCTCGACCGGATCCAGCCGGAGCGACACCTGCACGAGCTCCGACACGTCGACGGCGGCGACCCGCCCCGACGTCAGGCCGGCCATCCGCCCCAAGTCGGCGCCGCGGGAGGCGAGCGGTGCCCGCCGCAGGATCTCACCCGTCACGTCGAGTGTCCTCCGGGTCCCAGAACGTGGGCGGCACCACATCGCACGGCACCGGCCCGCTCGCCAACGCCGCCCAGACGGTGCCGCCCAGTCGGGCGCGCCCGTCCCGCACCATCGCCAAGGCGAGCGGTCGCCCGAGCCCGGCGCTGCGATAGCTCGACGTGACGTGGCCGATCATCGGCACGGGAACGGAGCCTCTGCGCGCCGTTCCGGCTCCGTTGGCAACCTCCACCGCGCCGGCGCCGTCGGCGACCTCCACCGCGCCGGCGTCGACCAGCTGGGCCCCTTCAGGCAGCAGGGTCAACCCGTCGGTCGGCAGCAGACCCACGAGCTGCTTGCGATCCCGCCTGGCCGTGTCGGGCCGCGACAGCGATCGGCGTCCGATGAACTCCGAGTCGTCCTTGCGCACGATCCATGACATGCCGAGGTCATCGGGCGTGACGGTTCCGTCGGTGTCCTGCCCGACGATCACGTAGCCTTTCTCCGCGCGAAGCACGTGCATGGCCTCGGTGCCGTAGGGGGTGAGGCCGTACGGCACGCCGGCGTCCATCACCGCCTCCCACACGTGCGCTCCATGACGCCCGTCGACGTGTAGCTCGAAGGAGAGCTCACCGGTGAAGCTCACCCGGGCGATCCTCGCCGGCACGCCCGCGACCGTTCCGTCGCGCCACGTCATGAACGGGAACCCCGCTGCCGCCAGGTCGACGTCGGCGCCGGCTGCCGCCACGACCTCCCGCGCGTGGGGGCCGGCGACCGCGATCGTCGCCCACTGCTCGGTCACGCTGGTGCAGAACACGCGCAGCTCGGGCCACTGCGTCTGCAGCCACTCCTCGAACCGGTCCAGCACCGTGGCGGCGCCGCCGGTCGTCGTCGTGACGAGGAACCGGTCCTCTGCCAGGCGCATCGCGACGCCGTCGTCCATCAGCATGCCGTCGAGGCCGAGCATCAGGCCGTAGCGGATGCGTCCGACCGCGAGCGTCGACATCCGGTTCGTATACATCCGGTCGAGGAACGCCGCGGCGTCCGGGCCGACCACCTCGATCTTGCCCAGCGTCGAGGCGTCGAGCACGCCTGCCGCCTCCCGCACCGCGCGGCACTCACGCAGGACGGCGGCGTGCATGTCCTCGCCGTCGCGGGGGAAGTACCACGGGCGTTTCCACTGCCCAACGTTCTCGAAGACCGCGCCGTGGTCGCGGTGCCATCCGTGGATCGGGGTGGTGCGGATCGGGTCGAGCAGCAGGCCGCGGGCGCGTCCCGCGAGCGACGCGAACGGCACCGGGACGGCGGGTGGACGTGCGTTCGTCGGCCCCTGGGCGCCGAGCGTGTCGCCGAGGGCGAGGTTCACGATCTCGGCGGTCAGCACGCCGCTCGTGCGCCCCTGGTCGATCGCGGTCCCGATGTAGGTGCGTCGTTTCACGTGCTCGACCGAGCGGAGCCCGGTGCCGACGGCCGCGAGCACGTCGGCGACCGTCTGGTCCCGCTGGAGGTCGACGTAGTGCCGGGACAGGTCGTCGGCGGGTGTGTACCAGTAGGGCACGCTCGTCGGCAGCCCCTCGCCCCCCGCCGTGCCGACGACCTCGAGCCACGCGAGGCCGCCCCGGGCGGCCGCTCCCCGTGCGCTGCCGGCCCCGCTGCCGTCTCCGTCGGGCACGAACGCCGCGAGCCCGTCGTCGAAGCGGAGCCCGCCGCCGATCGCCCGCCACAGACCCACGTGAGGGTTCCAGCCGCCGCTCACGGCGACCAGATCGGCGTCGACCGTCCTGCGCTCCCCGTCCGGTCCCGTCAGATGGGCGGCCGAGACGCGGCGTTCCCCGTCGACCCCGGCGACCGACCAGCCCGTGAGCACCTCGAACCCGTCCTCGCGCGCCTGGCCGGCGGCCCGACCGCCTGGCGCCACGTCGACGATCGCGGCCACCTCGGCGCCGGCCTCTCGCAGGGCTCGGGCCGTTGTGTAGGCCCAGTGGTTCGTCGTGAACACGACCGCCCGTTGCCCCGGGAGCACGCCGAACCGCTCCAGGTACACCCGCACGGCTCCGGCGAGCATCACGCCCGGGCGATCGCAGTCGGCGAACGCGATCGGCCGCTCGATCGCGCCGGTGGCAAGCACCACCCTCGCGGCACGGACGTGCCAGATGCGGTCGATCGGCCATGCGTGTTCATGGAGCACGACGTAGCCGTCGTCGTAGACCCCGAGGGCGGTGGTCGAGGCCAGCATCGTGACCTCGCCCGCGCCCGCGCCCGCGCCCGCGCCTTGCGCCGCCGCCCCCGCCGCGTCGACCGAAGCACCACGCATGCTGAGCGCGGCCGCAGCGGCCTCCGTGTCGGGATCGGGCAGCGCGCCTCCCCACCAGGGTGAGCCCTCGGCCACGAGCACCCGGTCACCCTGGTCGGCCGCCTCCGTGGCCGCGGCGATCCCCGACCGCCCGCCGCCGATCACGAGGGTTTCCACGTGGGCGTGGCGATGGTCGCTGCGGGGGGATACCGGCGGTTCGGCCGGCAGCCGCCCCAGGCCCGCCCGGCTGTGCGCCGCGAGCTCCTCCACGAGTTGCACGGTCGTCGCGGGGGTGATCGCGTCGAACCACGGCGCGGCGATCTCCACGAACGCGCTGGGCTCCTCGACCCCCGCCGAGAACACCCCACGGGGCCGTCCCTGGATCGGGGAGGGACAGATCACGTCGACCCCTTCGGCCAGCAGCGCGCTCGCGAGCGTGTCACCCGGATAACCGAAGAACCGAGCGCCGTCGAAGGTGAACGCGACGGACCCAGACCGATCGATCCGCCCCCCGGCATCGAGTCTGCGCCCGCTCACGGCCCCGGCTCCACTCCGAACTCCGGCTCCGCCCCCGGCTCCGGTTCCACCCCCGGTTCGAACTCCGGCTCCGTCCCGATCCGGTACGTCGTGATGAAGCGATGCGTGGACGTGTCGCGCACCGCGTTGAACCAGCGCCGGCACCCGGCCGCGTGGCACCACCGCTCACGCCAGGGGCCCTTCGGGTTGTCGCGCATGAACAGGAAGTCCGCCCACTCGGCGTCGTCGAGCGATGCCGGGTCGACCGGGTAGTCGACGTGGGCCTGGCCTCCGTACCGGAACTCGACCTCGTCCCGAGGTCCGCACCAGGGACACCTGATCAGCAGCATCAGTGCGCGACCGCCGCGGCGCCGTGTTCGTCGATCAGCGCGCCAGTCGTGAAGCGCTCGAGGCCGAAAGGCGCCGCCAGGGGGTGCGGGCG
>Ga0299913_10004865_pt1 | contig 11358 bp, 23 predicted proteins | sample RVTome_9_FD_201360 | JGI IMG/M metagenome (GOLD analysis project Ga0299913, IMG submission 201360) | Soil microbial communities from uranium-contaminated site in the Upper Colorado River Basin, Wyoming, United States - RVT155D38 (version 2) ... | reverse complement strand
GGTGCCGGTGAACGACTCGGCCCCGTCGACCTCTTGAGCGGTGGCGAGCGCGTACCGCTTGGCCACGGTGAGGGGCCGTGGCTGGGCGATGACGGCTGCGACCCCGAGGACCCGCACCATGCCCGTGTGTACGGGCTGCGCGGTGCCGGTCTCGGCTGCCGTGCCGAGCGTCGTCGTCTTGGTGACACTGAGCGGCTGGGCGGTCTCGACGGTGCTGGCCGCGGGGATGCCGCCTGCCGTGGCCAACGGCTGTGCGCCGGCGGCTTCTTCGGCGGTGCCGAGCGCGTACTGCTTGCCCGCCGTCAGGGGCTGTGCGGTGTCGATGGCCGCCGCGGGGGCGAGGGCGAACTGGTAGGCGGTGCCGATGTGCTGGGCGCCGTACTGCTCTACCGCTGTCCCGATGGCGGCGGTCTTCGCGGCAACGACCGGCTGGGCCTCGTCGCTGCCGCCTGCCGGGCTCACGGTGAGACGCCGCACCGCCGCGAGGACACCGCCGGTGTCGATGCCGTTCGCGGTGCCGAGGGTGTACTTCCGGTGTACGGCGAGGGGTTGGGCGTCGTTGGTTTCGGTGGCGGGGTTGATGCCGCCTGCGAGGCCGGTCTCCCGCGCCTCTTCGACGCTGTCTGCGGTCCCGAGCGTGTGGCGCTTGCCGACGGCGAGCGGCTGTGCGGCCTCGTCGTCGACCGCGGCGTTGAGCGGGTAGTGGCGTGTGGCCGTCACCGGCCGCGCGCCGTCCGTCTGCTCTGCCGGTGTGAGGGTGGTCGTCTTGGATGCGGTGAGCGTGCCGGCCGCGGCTGCGTGGCCGGCCGGGTCGAGGGCCGTGGTCTTGGCGTGCCCGGCTGTGCGGCTGGTGTTGGTCTCTGCTGCGGGCTGTACGGTCGCTGTCTTGGCTGCCGCTGCGTCTTGTGCGGTGTCCTCGCCGGTGGCCGGTACGAGTGCAACCGTCTTGGCCACGGCGACCGGTTGGGCGTCGTCGATGGTCTCGGCCGCGTCGACAGCGAGCGTCTTGCTGACGCTGGCCTGTCGGGCAGTCGCCGCCTCGAACACCGTGTCGACGGCGAGCGTCTTGCTGTACCCGACGGGCTGCGCGGTCTCGCTGCCGGCGGCTGTGGCGACGGTGAGGGCCTTGCTTGCAGTGAGGGCCAGGGCGGTGGCGGTGTCGGCTGCGGCTTGGATGGCGTGCAGCTTGTCGGCGGACAGGGGCCGCGCGGTCTCGTTGGCAGTCGTGGTGCCGAGCGTGGCGGTCTTGCGGGCCGTCAACGCCTGCGCAGCGTCAGCTTCTTCAGCCTGGGTGAGGCCGAGAGCCGGAGTGAGGGGCTGTGCCGCCTCTGTGGTGGTTGCGGCGCCGAGCGGGTACGTCTTGGTGGCGGTGAGCGGCCGCGCCTGTTCCGGGGCGGTTGCGGCGCCGAGGGTGGTGCGCTTGGTCGCAACGAGCGGCCGGACAGCCTCTGTTGCTGTCGCCGCGGCGAGGGCCCGTGTCTTGCGGCGGGCGAGTGTCTGCGCGGTCTCGGTGGCAGCGGCGGTTCCGGCGGTGCGGGTCTTGCGCCGGCCGAGGCTCTGGGCCGTACCGGTCTCCGCTGCCAGCGTGAGGCCGACGGTGGTGGCCGTGGACCTCTTGATGCGGCGAGGCCGGCCGGGGCCCCAGCTGATGCCGGGCCCGTCTTCCAGCGTGGCGCCGGCGCCGGTGGCGGCGAGGGTGCGGGCGTTGCCGCTGTAGTCGGCCGTCTCCGGCCTCGTGAGCGGGTACCAGCCGACGAGGTTGGCGGTACGTGCCGGGCGGTGCCGCCACGTCTCCGCTTCCAACTCAGCCTGCGACAGCGCGGAGTTCCAGACTTTGACGGCCTGTACGCAGCCGTTGAGCCACTCGCCGCCCCACACGCTCTCGCCGAGGCGGAGGGTGGTGATGGTGTGGGTGGCGGTGATGCCGGTCAAAGCGGCTGTCGTGACGGCCGCATCAGCGTGCGCACGGGTGTAGAACGTGCCCGTCGTACCCGAGATCGAGAAGCCGGCCCAGTACCAGGTGCCGACGGTGATGGTGCGCTGCGTGCCCCGGAACCCGGCGGTGGGGTCTTCGTAGAGGCCGAGGTTGGTGCTGGTGGCGCCGGTCTGGAGGATCAGCGTGGAGCTGGTGCCGCCGTCCAAACAGACGGCCGTCGACCACGTCCGGCTGGTGGTCATCTTCATCCAGCAGCACGCCGACATGGCGGCCTGGCTGCCGAGGCTGAGGGTGGCGGTGTAGTCCTGGTCATCCGCGGAGAACCTGACCGCCACGACGGCCTCCTACGTGTCGGAGTACGTCAACCGCGCCTGCAACAACCAGCAGTCATTCGCGAGGGTGTCGGCGGCGTTGGAACCGATGCGACGCACCCGCACCCACACGACGTCCTCGGCTGCGATGGCATCGAGGTTGGACACGGTGATGGTGGCCTTGTGGATGCGTTTGCCGACGGTGCCGAGGTGGGTGTCGTCGACGGTCTGCTCAGTCGCCAGCGCGTCCGTCGTCACGTCCTGGGTGTCGGCGTCGGGGGTGATGGCGGCGATGGACGCGCCCCAACGGACCACACCCGAGGTGGCGTTCTCCGCCTGCCACAGCACGTCGAGGGTGAGGTTGCCGGAGCCGTAGCCGAAGCTGTCCAGGCGCCAGAACGCGGCCTCGTCCGCCGCGGCGTCGTAACGCAGCCCGCTGACGGGGTAGTTGGTGCCGTTGACCTTGTCGAACTGCGGGAACGCGCTGCCCAAGAACACGGCCTGTTCCGGGTCCAAGTCGAGTCGGACGTTGGCCATGTCAGCCGTCCTCCTCCGCCCGGAGCCGGTTCGCCCGCCGCATCGCGACATAGCAGAACAACAAGGTCTTCAGCTCCAGGTTCGCGGCGGAACGGAACGGCTGCGGCAACGCGCTGTTGAAGCTGGACTGGTTGGCGTCGATCCAATCATCCGTCGCTGCGACCGCCGCGGCGATGTCGGGCTTGGTGATCCCGGACAGGGGCAGCCGCAGCTCACGCATCCACTGCGCAGCAACCCGCGCCCGCCCGGTCGCATCCAACGCCATCAGGCAGCACTCGACATACGCGCGAGGTCGGCGACCGTCACCGTGACGTTGCTGCCGTCTGGACTGAGCGTCAGATCATGCTTCGTCAACGGCAGGATGTCCGCATCGGTGCCGCCCGTCGTGTCCGGGTCGTAGCAGATCAGCAGCGCGCCAACCGGGTTGCCCGTGGCGGCAGTCCACGTGATGTCGGCCGCGTCGACCTCGACCCTGTCGTCGGCGTCGTTGACCGTCACCGTCACACCGGTGAGGGTGACGCGGCCGAGCGTGGTCTGTTCGTTGGTGGCGCCGGCGAGGACCGCGGACAGTGTGTCGTAGTCGCGCATCGTCGCGTCGTTCACGAGCCCGGAGGTCTCCAGCGGCACTGCGATCAGCGCGTCGTTCGTGGCGGGCAGGCTCGCCAGGTGTGCGATCTTGCCCAACGCCTGGTTGAAGACGATGTTTGGCATGGCGGACCTCCAAGAGGACGGCCCGCCACGCGGGCTCAGTGACGGTGTACGAAGTAGGCCCGCTGCCCGGCCCGGGTCCCACGGGCAGCGGGAGATCAGTCGGCCTGGATGTGCACCGCGTTGATGCGGCGCCGGGCGTCGTCGAGGGCCTGCTCGACCTGCGCGCGGAACCCGTCGAGGTCGGCCTTCACCTTCACCTGCACCGGGTTGCCTGCGTAGTTGCCGTCAGCGTCGACGGGGACCTGGTTGTCGGGGATGTCGATGGTCTGACGGAACACGGCGACGGTACGGGCGCCCACGTCGGCTGCCAGTGTCTGCCGGTTGAGGTCTTCGTTGAGTTCGGCAGCGTCAGTGTCGGCGACCTGGTCGATGATGAGGATGAACGGCGGGCTGTCGTCTCCGACGGGCTCGGGCAGTTCGAGGATCTGGATGCGGGGCATGGGCGCGGGCTCCGTGTGGGGTTAGTCGTCTTCGGCGGTGATGGTGAGGCTGCGGGCGAAGACTGTGATGGTGACGGTCACCAACTCGTCGCCGCTGAGGTCGTGGACGCGGATCGTGGCGTCTCGCGGGATGAGGATTTCGGCGCCGTTGATGCGTACCGCGCTGGGTGTGAGGACCTCGTGGCTGGAGCTCTTGCTGCGGTCGACGATCTCGATGTCGGCGCCGCGGGGCTTGGCGAGTTCCTTCTTGAACTTGTCACTGACCTGCATGGGCGCGGGCTCCGTGTGGGGTGTGGGGTTGGGGTTCCGCCGCCCGAGTCCAGGCGAGTGAGCGATCCCGGCCTTCCACGTCACCGGGCGGCGGAACGAACGTGAGCGGCCCACCCGCCGGGGGGGTGTGGTGGGTGGGCCGCGGCACCCCTCAGGGGGAAGCGGGGGTGCGACTTTGGGGGTCACGCTGAGCGCGACGACAGCTCACTCAGCGGGACTTCAGCGCGGTACGTCCGCTCATCCGTCCCGGGCAACGCGTACTCGCCCCGAACCCAGGCCCGCGCCAGGGACGCGGGACGAGCTTCAACGGCAGTGATCGGAACGCTGACCTCATCGACGGGCACGAGCAGATGCACGGGAGCGACGTCCAAGACGCGAGCCAGCGCCAACCACTCGACGACCGTGAGGTTTTGCCGACGCATCGTCTCCAGCTTGGTGACGGTTCCCCGATCCCACTGGACACCTACCTCAGTCATCTGCTCGGCCAGTTGGGCTGCGGTCCAGCCTCGGCGCTTGCGGAGCCTCTTCATCTGCGAGGCGATGTGTTCCGTGATCCCTGCTTCGGCCATGTGTGTCTCCAGGATGTGTGGAAGCCCCGGCTCCTGGAGGGACCGGGGCTTCCTTCCCGCGCGGATCAGGCGCGGGCGTATGGATGGTTGTGGGTCCGCCCGGTGTCTGCCTCATCCACCGGGCGGACCAGCGGGGCGCCACACCGCAATTGCGGGGCGCCTCCCGCACCCGCCCCCACAGGCGGGCGTATCTAGGCGGCTCGGTTGCCGCGGGCAGGTTGGGCTCGGTATCTGGCGGCCCGTGCCTGGATCTCGGGGAGGGCGTACATGGTTTTGTACTCGTGGCCCTCGCCGGTGAGTTGGTGGCCGCCGGAGAAGCGGCGGATCTTCCCGCGTGACGCCCACTGCCGGATCACCTGCTGGGGAACGCCGGTGGCGGCCTCAGCTTCGTGGGCGAAGACGAGGTCATCGGGGAACATCTCAACGAGCTCCACAGTCACCCCCGGACAGCAAGAAACCCCCGGCGGCGGCCGAGGGTTCCGAGAGACTGTGGACACAGTTGTTCTCGCCGGGATCACTGTGACATATGCCGATCACCAACGCAACTAGCGTCAATCATCGCCACAGTCAACCGCCTTGGGGTGCCTCTGTGTAGGCGAGCCTGCCGACTCTGACGGTCTGCACACTGCCGGTACCGTCGTACATCACATTCACTTCGTTGGGTGAAACCCGTCGCCCCGTGGGCACCACGGTCACACCGTGCACAGAACCATCCGACCAGGTCACGAATGCCCTCGCGCCGACGGTGGGGCGTTCACCTTCATCACTCATGCGGCCATCCTCCGCTCAGCCAAGGGGAGTCCGAGGACGTCGGCGCGTGCGTACTGTTCGCCGCATGTGGTGCAGCGGGCGCCGGGGGTTGAGATGGTGACCCGCAAGACCGCCCCGCACGGGCACTCGACGGAGATACGCCGCTCGGGCCGCTCCCCCGTAACTTGACGGCGGCAGGCGCGGGTGAGGTGGGCGACCTCGGTGGTGAACTCCCCGAACGCCGGATGTTGTTCAGCGGCCCACGGCAGGAGCATCCGCAGCCGGTGCGTCGCCTGGTCCAACTGCTCTGGGAGACCGCCTTCCCAGCGGGGGTAGGTGTAGCCGAGCTGCTCATGCCAGTCGATGAGCCACGTTTGGAGGACGGTCACCACTCCCCCACGCGCCGACAGCGACAGCGGCTCCAAGCGCAGCGGCAGTGGTGCGGTGCGTGACCCGGACACCCGCGCCCCGGTGTCGCCGCCGGCGCCGGGCCGCAAGGCGGAGGCGAGTTGGACGTACAGCCCGTCCGGGCCGCGAAGAGCACGAAGGTCGAGGTCGACGCGTTCCTCGCACAGGCGGCAGGCGACACGGCCTAGTTCGGTCTGCCACAGTTGCCGGCCGCATCCTGTGCAGGTGGGCCACTCGTATCCGTCGGGGCTGTCAGTGGAGGCGGCAGATATAGGCACTGAGGCTCCTCGCAAGCGCGCTGGTACGTGAGGGGCGTACACGCGCCATTGTGCACAACCCACCCGACAAACCCGCCTCAGACGCAAAGCAGCCCCGGGCACTGGGGCGCAACCGGGGCCGCGGCACACAGGGTTCAGTCGAGTTCCTTGCGGACCTGCGCGGCCTGCGGACCGGAATCCGTGGACGGCATCTTCCACTTGTAGGCGGAGCCCCCGCCGTCGACGTACATCAGCGTGCCGCCCTTCGCCTGCGCCTTCGTCAGGTCGAACGTCTGCGAATCCCACACCTTCGTGCCGGACTGGATGACGCCGCCGCCGGTGAACGACTCGGTACCCACACCGAGCGCCGCCTGAGTGTTGGCGAACTCGACCGCCGTGCCGTCCTTGGCGACCCACTGCCACCCGCCGCCGCCGGCGAGGCGCTCCTCGGACGCGGCGACGTCGCCGGTGGCCTTGTCCTGCACGGTCACCACGGCGAACGTCCCCTTCTCGCTGGTCTCCTGCTGCGCCTTGGCGGTGTAGACGACCGCCGTGGGGGTGACCTCCAGTTTGCCGGTGCCGCTGGAACCCACGGTAAGCTGCGGTGTGCCGAGCGGCTTGGGCCGGGCGGCCTTCTCCGTCTGCTCCTTCATGACCTTCGCCGACAGGGCCTTGATCCTGTCGGTAGGGAGCTTGCGACACTCCTTCGGCGTACCCGCATCCTCCTCGACCGCGGCGGGGTCAGTCGCGAGCCGCTCCACCTGTTTGGTCATCGCCGCCTTACAGGCAGCCTCCGGCGAACCTCCCCCACCGTTGCCGGCCTTCGTCGGGCTGGGCTTGCTGCCGCTGTCGCTACTCGAACTGCAGGCAGTGGCGCCGAGTGTGAGGCAGGCTGCGGCGGCTAGAGCTGTGCAGGCGGTACGAACGTTCATGGGTCCCCCCGGACTGTGGTGATGCGTGAGGCTATCGTCAGAGACGCCCCCAGATGTCGCACCGTTACCGGTGAGACAGATTCGTTCCCCACTTGGTTGTACGGCCGCGACCAACTCCCCCATTTCGGCCCGCCGTTGATCCCCGACACGCCACACTCCTGCCATGGCCCTCGCCTACACCGTGCACGCCGACTCCAAGCCCGCCTGCGCCACCGCACTCAACCAACTCTGTGCCGCCCTCGGCCTCGACCCATCCATGGCACCCGTCCGCCAACCCGGCACCGAACGCTGGATCGCCCGCGCCGCCACACCCAGACACGACAAAACCCCGCCCGACAATCCGGACGGGGCTCCACACTCGTGACCTAGCTACTGCTCCTGCGGCGGGCCCACACGACGACTTCCCACACCACGATGGACGCCAGGAAGAGCAGCACCGCGGGGATGAGCACGTAGCCGATCGCCAACCCCATGCCGTAGCCGAAAGGGTCGATCTCCCGCATCCGCTCGTCACGGAACAATGCGTCGTACCACTCAAGCATCCACTTCTCCCGCCGTCAGACTTGATCGTAGGGTGGCTGAACCGTCCCTCCCGATAGCAGCGGGAGGGACGGGCTCACGCGGCGGAGATTGCGCGCCACGAGCTCCAGTCGCCGCCATGCCGGTCCATCAAAGCCTGCGCCGCCGACTCGACATCCATCAGGATCTCGCGGGCGAGGCTGCCCCGATGTGGCCCGACGATCCCTACCTCGTGCATCTGCTCCAGCAGGTGCTGCGCGGTGGCGAACGTGACGCGCACGCCGTGCTCCTGGCGGAGACGGCGGCAGATCATCGACGGCGAGCCGTGCCGCGTCTCCACCACCATCCGCGCCGCCGTATGCAGCAGATCCGTCATGCGCTCCATGATGCTCCTCTCTACCGACACAGGTCGGTTCATGCCTCGGCGGTGATGTACGGGGGTTCGGTGAGGACGCCGTCCTTGTCGGTGTAGATCTCGCAGTCGTCGTCGACGCAGGTCAGGTTGTAGTCGCCGTTGTTCTCCTGGCGGACACTCATGGGGGCGCCGCAGTGCTTCGGCGGGGCAGCAACGTCGATGCGGCTGCCGGTGGTCAAGTCACTGTCGTAGTCGTACATGCCTGTCTCCTCGGGTTGTGAATCGGTAGTGGGCAGGGTTGTGCTGGGGCTACTCCTCGTAGGGCACGAGCCGCTGGAAGCTCCGGTCATAACCGCAGCCACAAACCCCGACAGCATCGTCGTTGTCCTCGTCACAGAACCCGCAGGTCCAGACACGGCAGACAGCGCGCAGCAGTCGCATACGTGGATCTCCTCTCTCGACCGACAGCCCGGTCAGGCCGCGGTGTTGGTGACGACCATGGCGTCGACGGACGGGGCCGCCTCCTGCTCCTCACGTGTGAGGAACGCCGGCAGACCCTTCGACTCCAGAACGTCGATCAGCGGCTGGCGTGCCTCTGCCGCGGTGATGCCGCACAGGTCGCGATAGTTGCCGTACATGGCGTTCGTCTTGGCCGCGGCCTTCTCCGGAGTGACCGCCGGCACCGGCCCGTCACCCCACTCCCACGTGATGAGCTCGGAGGCGGCGTGGCGGCAGGCCCGATACCGGGCGTCCGCCCGCCGCTTCTCGCGCCGCTTGCGGTTGTACTCCTGCCGTTGCTCCGGGGTCCGTGTCATCACTGCTCTCCTTTACCGGTAGGCGGGGCCGTCGAACTGACGGCCCACAATCTTGCTGTTGGGGTGTTCGCGCTGGGTGCGGACGACGTCCTCGACGATGCCGTCAAAGGCGTTTGTCGAGTTGATGCTGAGCACGTCGCCGGTGTGCGCGTCATACAGCCGGTAGTGGATCGTGATGTTGACCGGCCGCCGCTCCGGCAGCGGTCGCCCCTTCCACGTGTCGGGCATCAGTGGCCTCCCCGGTTCGGGTTGTGCCGGGACGGGCGCGGCGTGTGCCGGTCTTCGCAGTCCTCGGCCCAGCACTGATGCGGCCAGCACGTCTTGCGGTCATCGCCGTGCATGCCGCGGCCTTCGAGCTCGTTATCTCGCTCAATCGCGTCGGCCAACTTCCGGTCCATCTCTCCTCCTACTTGGTCGTGGTGGTGGACTGGCCCCACCACCGGTTGTTGAGGCCAGCTGTGGCCTATCCCCCGACAGCCCGGCGCAGCGTCTGCCATAGTCGGTCACTGTCCCCGTAGCTGGGGTCGATGAAGGCGACCTGCCTCGCCCGACGGAGTTCGGCGAACGCGCTGCTGCCCACCGTCGAGCCCCACAGGAACTCCAGATCGCGCTGCGGAATCGTCCCGCCGAACCACGTGAACTCCTCACCCCGGACGGTCGTTACGGCCACCTGCCGGCCGGTAGCGACCAACAGCCCGGCCCCGTTGACTGCCGAACGGAGACGGGCGAACAGTCGCTGGTCGGCAATGAATCCATGCACCGCGGCCCGCTGCTCGCTTGCCGCGTCGCGGTGTCCGGGCTGGGAGTCGGTGGTGAGGAATCCGGCTCGGTTGAGCCGGGCCAGGGTTGGGATGAGGGTGCGGGTTTCCGGGGCGGGCTTGGTGTCCAGGTAGCCGGGCTGGTGTTTGATGCTGCCCTCGAGCCAGCAGGCTGTCAGGTGACCGAGGTCCGCGATGGACGTGGCCGATGCCCAGGCGTGGCGGTCCTTGCGGGACATGCGCCCGAACATGATCAGCTCTCCCCGCGGCTGCGTCGGGTGGTGGTGCGGCGCCAGCCCCACGGGCCGGGGAGGTCCATGGATGTGGTGCGGCGGCCGGTCGAGCTGCGGGTGTACTTGGGCCCGTTCTTCGGGCCGATGGTGATGGACCGTGAGTTCTTGTTCAGGTTCAGCCGCACTCCGGGAAAGATCCGGAAGGACTTGCGGAACGTGAGGGCCATGAGTGCTCCTTAGTTGATGTAGCGGAATGCTTCGAAGGCAGTGGCCCGCGGATTGCTGGTCCGCGCGCAGATCTTGTCGGCGCCTTTGACGTCGCCGGCGTTGACGCGTTCAGCCGCAGCCTTCGCGGCCTCCATGTCGACGGGCTGCGACAGGTCCAGCGGCTCGCTCTTGGGGCGGCGCTTGAACAGGTTCACCTCGGTCTCCTTCCGGGTTACAGGCCGGTCTGCTTGTGCGGGAACGGTCCGGTCTCCATGCGCACGCTGGAGTAGCTGATCCAGTACCAGTAGAAGGGGAACTCGCGGACGCCGAGCTCCATGAGGGCGACCGCGCGGTGGTGGCCGTTGCCGACGTACACGTCCTCGGGGTACCGGGCGGAAATACCGAGCTTGATCGGTTTGCGGAGTCCGTGCCGCTCGATGTGCTCCTTCCAGCCGTCGACGGTCTTCCGGTCCTCCTCGCGCCGCTCGAAGCGGCGCACAGCGTCACTCCATGACCGGTACTCGGTCGGCCGGATCTGCCGGTCGTTGAGGTACGCGGTCTTCATCGTTCCGACCCAGCGGCCCATGCCTGCTCCTTTCGGTTGAGGTGTCGTGCGAGTTGTTCGGCGCGCTTGGCTGCGGTCTCGTTGCGGTCCATGGCTCGCATGTGGCGCCGGTAGTGGCCTCGACTGATGGTCGTGATGCCGACGGCGTGGGCGAGGTAGTTGTAGTGCTCGGTGCGGTATGCGTGGTCGGCGAGTTGGTCGACGTGCATGTACTCGTGGATGAGGGTGCGTCCGAGCTGGCTCCGGCCGTGGCTGGTGTTGATCAGCAGGAGGGTGTCGTGTCCGGGCCCGGGGAGGGTGACGCCGGCACTGCCTGGCGCTTCGGCTCGGATGGCGTGCTGCCGGTTGCGGCGTACTTCGCTGCTCATGCCGGGCAACAGCCGCTGTTCCCACTGCCACCGGTGGTGGGCAAGCCCCGCGCTGTCGGTGTAGATGACGCGGGTGGGGGCGAGCCGGTGGCCGAGATGGGTTTCGATGAGGTGCGCGGCCTCAACCGCGAGTTCGATGGTTGCGCCTCGGGTCTTGCGGTGGACTTCCACTCGGAGATCGGCCATGGTTCACCGTTTTCCGTAGCGGCCGTTGCCGAGGACGGTGAAGGACCGCATCTCCCAGCCGCCTTGCTTGTTGCGCCATTCGACGACGACGTACTTGGAGCGGCGGTCGACTTTGTAGCCGGCCTGTTCCCACTTCCGTAGGTCGGCTTCGGTGATGGTCTTGTGCCGTTCCTCGGCCTCGCGGAGCTTCTGCTCGTGGCGCTGTTGGCGTGTGGGCTTCTTCGCCGGCGC
>Ga0299913_10004864_pt1 | contig 11361 bp, 5 predicted proteins | sample RVTome_9_FD_201360 | JGI IMG/M metagenome (GOLD analysis project Ga0299913, IMG submission 201360) | Soil microbial communities from uranium-contaminated site in the Upper Colorado River Basin, Wyoming, United States - RVT155D38 (version 2) ... | reverse complement strand
CGTCGGGAATGCTCACCTGCGGGACGTCCGCGACCTGCGTGCTCGGCGTGTAGTCGTCGACCGTCTCGGTCACCACCGACACCGGCGGCGGGCTGTACTCGATCGGCGCAGGCGCGGGCTCCACCGCAGGGACTCCCCCGGCCGGGTAGTTCACCACCCCCACCGCAGCGGTCTGCCCGCCTGAGGCGAACGTGAACGCCACCGGCTCGATCGGCTCCAACCCACCCGGCGCCGCGGTCTGCACCAACACATAGGACCCCGCCGGCACCTGCATGCTGCAACTGCCACTTCCGTCCGTCGTGCACGTCGCCGCTGGCTTCGCGTCAGCCGCGACCTTGCCGTCACTGTCCCCGTCCGGGTAGACGGCGAACTGCGCGCCACTGACCGGCTTGCCTGCCTCATCCGCGGCGCTGACCGCGATCGTGGACACGTTCGAGGTGTTCTGGAACGTCACCGTCCGCGCCTCACCCGACGCGAGCTCCACCACAAACGGATCCGCGACCTTCCCATACCCCGACGGCGCCGCCACCTGCGACACCAGATACGACCCCGGGTGCAGGGCATCGAACTTGCAGGTGCCCACGCCGTCGTCCGCGGTCACACACGCGCCATTGGGCAGCAACGCGTCCTTCAGGCCCACGACACCATCCGTGTCGGCATCCTGACGGACCTCGAACGCGCCCCCCGCCAACGCCTTGCCGTCGTTGTCGGTCAGGCTCACGGTGATGCTGCCCGGCGGCTCCGCCGGCGCCCCGCACGTGTTCGTCGCCTCGTCATACACCAACAGACACGCGATCCCGTACGACGAGGACACCTCCACACCCGCGAACTGATAGATCTGCATGCCTCGCACGGCAGGCTGCTGCGTCGACTGCAAGCTCACGTTTCGCACACCGGGAGGTGCATACCGAACGATCTCCAACACTGGCACCACGGTCTGGAGGAGATCGTCATTCAGGACCACGTCGCCAAATCGCTCGTGCGCCGGCTTCTGGATCGCCGCAATGAACCCGTTTTCGGCGCCTTTCCGCAACACCTCATCTGGCTCACGCAGGCGCACACGAGCGTTTGCGCCCAGCGCCTTGCTGATGGCATCAACGAGCCGCTTCTCGTCGCCGCAGGGAGCACATGCGTACGCCGGCGTCCGGACGCCGAAGACTTGCTGCTGGAAGCATGACCCGGCTGTGCGCTCCCGATCACAGTTGGCGTCGTATCCAGGTTCGCGGTCCTCCGCAGCCACAAGCTGACGTCGGCCGTTGGCCCATGATTCAGCCGATCCCCTGACCGAATCGATACTGACGAGCCCACCGATGTCAATGCCGCGAGCAACCGATTCGACGCGCGACACGATGCCACGAGACGGATCCCGGTAGATGCGGAATCGGGAAATCGCCTCACCCACGGTCAGTCCGCTCGCACCAACGCCACGGGCATAGCCGAAGCCGGAGGCTTCGTCAGCATCGCATTGAACCTGGGCGGCAAAAGACCCTGTCACCGAGTCCCCGAAGCTGCGTTCCGGGTTCTCATCCGTCGACACGCACTCGGTCTTGCCGTCACCCAACTCCCACGGGATCTGAGGCTCATCGACAGGAGCGCGGCCGAACAGGGCGGTCGTCCAGACCTGATCCCACTGGGTCGACGCGTGGGCCATGGGCCTGCCGGAACTGTCGCGGGGAGCGATCTCGACGGTGCAGCGCGACAATGGCAACTCTGCGTCGCCGCGGCTACCCGAATCGATGACGACAGGCTCAGCGCCGCCGCGGGAACCACCGACATCGACCGCGGCCGCGTCGCGTGGCCCCACGAATCCAATCACCACTTGCCGGTTGGAGCGGCGGCACTCCGACACGTTGGTGCCCAACCCCGTGGAGGTACTGGTGCCGCGCTCCATCCAGCTCTCGTCGTACATCGTCGGGTCAACCGGCCCCACACGGCCGGCCGCCGTCAATCCACCGATGAACAGCGCCCGGGCAGCAAACCCTCGAGCCGCGCCGTCGAAGACCGCCTGCGTGACACCCTCGACTTCATCAAGGTCGAGCGTTCTGCCCGCCGCGAGTTCGACAGGGTTGTCGTGCGTGAGCGGCAGCCGGTCGATCAGTTCCTCGTAGCGGAACGGGGCCCAGTTTTGCTCTTGCTGAGCTTGCGAGTACGTCTTGGACCCCAGCGCAGTGCCACAATTCACGTCGCCCTTGCGCACCAGAAGGCGCCGCGGCGAGTCGGGAGCATCACCGATCGGATCGATGAGGATCGGTGACACGTTGCAAGCCGGCTGCAACATGGTTGCGAACTCGGGGAAGATCAGCGCCTGAGGAACAGGGGTCCGTCGGATGTCGGCAACGAACAGGCCCCCTTGCTGCACAGAGCCATTCTGGGCAGCAGAGTCCGGTGCGAGGACGTACAGACGGCCCGACGTCGGGTCGAGCCCGGAGATCGTGCCGAATTCTGCATACCGGCCGATACCGATCGTCCCGAGGAACGCTTCCTTCTCCGAATCGAATACCCACCAGACCTCGGCGTCGTTGTCGAACACGCGTGCAAGGATGCGTCCGGATGCAGGATCGGCCAGGTACTCACGCACCTCCTTCGGTCCCACGACCACCGACTGCCCAGCGGCCGCAGCAGGGCGCACCACGTCGTCCTGTTTCACCTGACGGGGATCGTCGGCGGCCTTCTCCGCGATCGCCCCAGGATCGCCCGGTCCATACGGGACCGAAACCGGCGCTCCGTTCGCGTCGAGTGGGATCTTGACAATGGCGGCCGTGCGATTTGGCAGGTAGCACGCGACCCAGATCGACCTCGCGTCCGCCGGACCGTTCGCGAAGATCGCACCCTCGTTGAGGCGCCGGGAATAGCGCGTCGCGTCGAGTTTGTAGGTGTTACCCACGCCGTGCCGGTCGTGCACCTTCGCCGTCCGGTTCGACCGGCAGCTGTCGGCGCGTACGGTCCAGTCGACCTGGTAGCTCGAGGCGTCCGCCTGGATGACATAGTGCATCGCCGCGTTGGCATCACCAAGGTTGTCCGTATCGTCGCCTCGAACGAGCATCAGGATCTTGCCCGCCTCGCCCGCGACCGCCGAGGGCGCGTAGCTCATCGCCACCAGCCGCGGCGCAAGGGTGAGCCCACCGTCCACGGTGATCTCACCCAACAGGATCCGGCCAGCAACTTCCAGTGTCTCCGCGTTCAGGACGAAGACGCCGGCCAGGCAGGCCCCGCCGCCGGGCGCATCGCGGAACGCCGTCGAGGTGGACACGCACCGGGCCCCGTCCTTCTGCGCCTCGACGATGTCGGTCGTGCCCGCCGACTTGTGCTGGAAGGGGATGAACAGACGCCCGCCCTCCTCGTCCACTGCGACGTGGCGCGCCGGGCCGAGCGTCTGGTCCAAGGACACCCCGGACAGCTCGCCCTGCCATGCACGATCGAGTTTGACCCGATTGACTTCCTGACCAGAATCGAGGTCACGCGCCACCACATACATGGAGTTGTACGCGTCGGCCACCGCGAACGTGGTCTGGTTCCAGCCCGTCTCTGTTTGGTTGCGGATCTTGGAGACCGTGTAGGCCCGCCTGCCCGCGCGCCAGAGCCACATGTTGTTCGTCAGACCGGGATCCGTCGAGATGTCGAACGACCGCCCGGTCCGTACGACAGGATCGGCCTCCGCGCCACCAGGCTCATCGAGTTGTGAGGCCAGACCCGCGCTGCCCGGGAACACCGACAGGATCGCCAGGCCGAGTGTCAGACACATCAATCGACGTGGGTGGAGCCTGTCCCTGCGCATGAAGTCCCCCGTGCTTTGGCCGATGCTACCGGTTAATACGAACTCGAAGGCCAACGGTTACGAACCATTTGACAAGAGTTAGGGGACGCCAAAGGCGTCCCCTAACGGTGAAACGGATATGTTGCGTGGTTAGAGCTGCGCCACCACGCCGATGACGGTGAACTGCGACGCGCCAGCGTCACCCGTCACCGGGCTCTTGACGCACGGCGCACCACCCTGAGCCTGCACGACGCCCGCAAGGGTGCCGAGACCGGCCTTCTTGCCAGCACCGCTGTAGTTGCCGGTGATGGGCAGGGTGCCGCCGGCGCTGGTGATCCAGCCGACGTTGGTCAGGTCGACGTTGGTGCCGTTGGCAGCCGTGTACTTACCCGTACCGCTGTTTCCATTCGAGATGCCACACGCCGCACCGAGGACGCCGCCCACAGGAGCCAGCTTGCCGGCAGCGTTGATCGAGCAGGCCACCAGTCCCGAGTCCGTCGTGACGTTGATCTTGTTGCAGTCGGTGCTCTGGAAGGACCAGTTGCCACCGCGACCCGTGTACTTCGCGGGGTTGACGTTCGGCGCACGCAGCGCGTCGCCACCAGGCGCGTACAGACCCTGCGCCTTCGAGGCATTGTTGCAACCCGCGGCCGTGCTCTTCCCGGCGATCGTGTCGCCACAGACCTGCGCCGTGCCCGTGAACACGACGACATCCGCCGCAAGGGCGGGCACCGCCATCAGCCCGAGAGCCATGCTCATGAGCCCCACCAGCGCGACCATCCGCAATGCCTTCTTCATGTTGCGCTCCTTCTCGTGAATAGGTCCGAAGGCGCCGCGGATGTCCACGAATGGACTGAAACCCCCCCGCACTCCCCCGAACCCCCCGTTGCCACGATGACTGCTATGGCATCACGAAGATTATATGTAGACGGCCGGATGATCAATACATTGTTTTATCGGATACGACTTCTCTCATAAGTCGTCCTCAGCGCACAAGAATCTCGGGTTTAGAGGGATTCTTGGCGCACCACAGTAGGAGAATCCATCCTGTTAAGGATGTATTGGCTTAAACCATTCGAGGTAATATCTAATCAACCGGGACAAGGGAGGGCCGCAGACGGTGCGCTCTGCCCGAGCCGTACCTACTTCTTGACAGCTCGGGGGCGCTTGGCTGCCGGCTTGGCCTTCGGCTCCTCGGCCTTGGCGTCGCCGTGGCCGGCGTCGGCCTCGCCGAGGTAGGCGGCGAGCAACTCCGGGTCGGCGAGCAGGTCCTTGGACTTGCCCTCCAACACCACGGTGCCCTTCTCGAGCACGTACGCGCGGTCGGTGTTGTTCAGCGCCGTGTGCACGAACTGCTCCACGATCACCACCGCGGTGCCCTGCTGGTTGACCTCGGCGGCGATGTCGAACAGCTGCTGCACGATCATCGGCGCCAGGCCCAGCGACATCTCGTCCATCATGAGCACCTTGGGGTTGCTCATGAGCGCGCGGGCCATGACCAGCATCTGCTGCTCACCGCCCGACAGCGTGATGGCCTCCTGCTTGCGCCGCTCGCGCAGGCGCGGGAACAGGTCGTAGACCCGCTCGAGCATCGCGTGGTAGTCGCCCTTGCTCGCACCGCGCTTCAGCTGCGGCCAGAAACCCAGGCGCAGGTTCTCCTCGACGCTCAGCGCGCCGAACAGCTCGCGGCCCTCGGGCCCGTGCGTGATGCCGTGCTTGACGACCTCGTAGGGCGGCAGGTTGTGGATCGGCTGGCCGTCCATGTGGATCGACCCGCTGGTGATCCCGTTCATGCCGCTGACGGCGCGCAGCGTCGTGGACTTGCCGGCGCCGTTCGCGCCGAGCAGCGCCACGCGCTCGCCCGCCTGGATCGCCAGCGTGACGCCGCGCAGCGCCACGATCGAGCCGTAGCTGACGTGGATGTCGTTGACCTCGAGCAGAGCCATCTGGCTACACCCCTGCCGTCTCGGACTCGGCGGATCGACCGAGGTAGGCCGCGATCACGTCCTCGTTGGACTGGATCGCCGCGGGCCCGCCCTCGGCGATCATCGCGCCCTGGTTGAGCACGTACATGTAGTCGCTGACCGAGGTCACCATGCGCACGTCGTGCTCGATGAGCAGCAGCGTCGCGCCCAGGTCGCGCACGAAGCGCAGCACGTCGGTCAGGCGGTCGGTCTCGCGCTCGTCCAGGCCCGAGGCGGGCTCGTCGAGCATGATCACGCGGCTGCCGGTGACCAGCGCGCGCGCCACCTCGACCATGCGCAGCACGCCGAAGGGCAACACGCCGACCTTGCGGTAGGCGACATCGTCGAGGTCGAGCAGGTGGATGACCTGCTTGACGCGGGCGCGGGCCGACGCCTCGGCGACGAACGCCGCGCGCGTGACGGCCATGTGCTGCACGAACCCGGTGGGGTTCTGAAGGTGCGTGGCCGCGAGCAGGTTGTCGAACGTGGTGAGCTGCGGGAACAGCTGGATGCGCTGGAACGTGCGCGCCATGCCCATCGCGGCGCGCTGGTTGACCGGCAGGTTCGTGACGTCGTGCCCGTACAGGGTCACGCGGCCGGTGGTCGGGGTGTTGAAGCCCGCGATCGAGTTGAACAGCGTGGTCTTGCCCGCGCCGTTGGGGCCGATCAGGCCGACGATCTCGCCCTCGCGCACCTCCAGCGACGCGTCGTTGACGGCCACGAGGCCACCGAACTTCACGGTGATGTGCTCCGCGGCGATCAACAGGCGCCGCTCGTTGCGGCGATCGGGGTCGACCGGGGGCGGCGGCACCACACCCGGCGGCAACTGGAGCTTGCCCGACAGGGCCTTGGTGAAGGCGATGTCCTCACCCTCGACCGCCTCGACCTCGTCGTGCGCACCGGCCCCGCGCGGGATGACCTCGATGACCTCGGTCAGCTCCATGGTCTCGTCGCTGACCGGCGGGGCGTCGAGCTCGGCGGGCGCCTGCTCGAGGATGCCCGCCAGGTTCAGGAAGCCCTCGCGCGAGCTGGCCGGCGCGGGCCGAGGCGCGGCGACCGGCTGCGGCGCGGGCGCGCCCGCGATCGGCGCCGGGGTGCCGCCCTTGAACATGCCCTTGAGGCGGTCGACCGGCGAGGCGCCGCGCGGACCCCGCGGTACGACCATGCCCGCTTGCTTGGCCGCGGCACGCGCCTCGACGCGGGCCAGGCCGACGCGCGCCAAGGCGGCGAGACCGCCCGGGTACAGGCGGAACACCATCGCCAGCAGCGCCGTGGACACAAGCTGGAGGTAGTCGCCCAGGAACGACACGCGGTAGAACAACTCGCCCAGGAAGGCGAAGAACACCGACGCGGCCACCGCGCCCGGCAGCGACGCGAGGCCGCCCACCACGGCGATGGCCAGGTAGAACAGCGACTTGTTGAAGTCGAAGCTGTCCGGCGAGATGACGCGGGCCTCGGTCATGATCAGGCAGCCCGCGATGCCCGCGAGCGCGCCCGACAGGGTGAACGCGAGCGTCTTGTAGCGCAGCACGTCCATGCCGAGTGAGGCGGCCGCGAACTCCGAGCCGCGGATGGCGAAGAACGCCCGGCCGGTCTTGGAGTCGCGCAGATTCGTCAGGCCGTACAGGCAGGCGATCGCGATGCCCCAGGCAATGTAGAAGTACGCCGTGCGCGAGTTCGAGAAGTCGAAGCGCAGCAGCGTGCCTTCGCGCCCGATCGAGAACTCGGGGATCGAGCCGTACTTGAGGATCCACTGCTGGCGGAACAGCATCTCGCTGGCCGCCCAGCTGAAGATCAGCGTGGCGACGGCGAGGTACAGGCCGCGCACGCGCAGGGCGACCTGGCCCAGCAGCGCCGCCATGCCGCCCGCGGCGACCGCGGCGACCGGCAGGTTCAGGGGAAAGGGCAGACCGAGGACGGTCGCGGCCCAGCCGGTCGCGTAGCCGCCGATGCCCACCAGCGCCGCGTGGCCGAGCGAGATCTGGCCGACCCAGCCGGTGAGCAGCACCAGCGACGCCGCGACGATCGCGTAGGTCGCCGCCTGGTTGGCGCTGGGCAGGCCCGCGTTGACCTTGGGGATGAGCGGGAAGACGACCAGCAGCGCCAGCGCGGCGACCTGGAAGCGATTGGCGTTGACGGTGGTGTCGCTCACACGATCCCCCCACGGACGTCGGTGGCCACCAGGGTCTGGCCGCGGCGGGCCATGACGACCATGCCGATGATGGCGAGCATGAGCTGCGGTGCGCCCTGGAGCTGCACCAGGCCGGGCACCAGCGGCACCAGGCCGAGCACGAAGCCCACGATCGCCCCGCCGACCACGGCCCCCGAGATGGACCCGAGCCCGCCCAGCAGTGCGGCCAGGAAGCCCGGCAGCGCCTGCAATGGCAGCGAGTACGGATGCAGCGTCGTGACGCCGGCGAGCATGATGCCCGCCAGGCCCGCGAGCGAGCCGCCCAGGATCCAGCTCAGCGCGGTCATGAGCTCGGGGTTGACGCCCATGAGCGAGGCGGCGCGCGGGTTCTCGGCCGACCCGCGCATCAAAAGGCCGAAGTCGGTGGTGCTGAACAGCGTCTGCAGCGCGAAGAAGATCACGAGCATGGTCGCGAACAGGCCGATCTCACCCAGGCGCACACCCGACTGGCCGACCGTGAACGTGACCTCGGGGAACACCCCGACCGCGAGCAGCGGCGCCGCGCCCCACAGCGTCGCCATGATGGCGATGCCCAGGCCCAGGACCACCACGGTGCCGACCGTCTGCGCCGTCTCGCCCATCGAGCGGAACGGCGCCACGAACAGCTTCTGCACCAGGTAGCCCAGCCCGCCGCCCGCGGCGATCGCCAGCGGCAGCGCGATCAGCAGCGGGATGCCCCAGCCGCTGAGCGCGTACAGGATGTACGCGGGGAACGTCGCCATCACGCCGTGCGCAAGGTTGAGCACCTTGGACGCCCGGTACATCAGCACGATGCCGATGGCGAAGATCGCGTACACACCCACGAGCGGCAGCGACAACACGATGCCGGTGATCCACTGGCCAAGAACACCCATGTCCGATTTTCCTTCTCGCGCTGCCCGATCCGGCGCCTAGAGCGCCGGGTCCTTGACCCAGCCGGTCTGCAGGTAGCGCCAGCCGTTGAACGAGCCACCCGAAGCCTCGATCTGGAACGCCTGGGCCGTCTTGTTCGCGTTGCGGGCGTTGGCCGTCCACTTCAGCGAGTTCGACAGGTCCGACTTGAACTCCACGCTGTTCAGCCGGTTCTTGAGGCAGGCCCGGGTCAGTTCCGGCGAGCAACCGCCGACGGCGTCGACGAACAGCGACATGCCGAGGTAGGCGCCCTCGAGGAACTGGTTGCGGAAGTCGATGCCGGCGCGCTCGGCGCGGACGTCGGCCACGAACTTCGCCACGCCCGGCTTGGTGTCCACCGGAGGGATCGGCGGGTTGTAGCCGGTCCACACGATCATGCCGTCGCACCAGTCGCGGCAGGCCGACGCGAAGTCGTCGGTGAACAGCGTCTGGTGGCCGTAGGTCAGCTTCGGGGCCTTGCCGGCCCGGCCCGCGTTCTCGCCGGAGTTCGCGTTGCGCCAGGTCAGCGCGGTCGACGGCACCAGCAAGAGCGCCACGGCCTCGCAGTTACCGTTCCCCGTGCCGCAAGCGCGGTTGAACGTCTGCGCCTCGGTGCCGTAACTGGGCTTGTCCGGGTCGAGCGGCATGTCCGCGACCACCGACCCACCGAGCTTCTTGACCTGGTCCTTGTAGGCGGTCGCGCCCTCGATGCCGAAGCGGAACTTCTGGTCCCACACGATGCCGAACTTGCGCGCACCCTTGCTGTAGGCGTGCTGGGCGATGATGCGCATGGTCGACACCGTGGCGGTCGCCACCGGCCACACCCAGGCCGACTTGTACTGGTTGATGCGCATGCCATCGGTTCCGACCACGGGGATGCCGGCCTTCTCGACGTCACCCGAGTCGATCGCCTGGCCGAGGCCCTCCGACGACGGCACGACCGTCAGCGCGAAGTAGTCCTCTTCCATGAAGCGGCGCAGGATCTGCTGGCCGCGCGCGGCGTCCCACGAGTCGTTCACCGTGGTCAGCTCGATGCGGCGCCCGCACACGCCGCCGGCGCGGTTGGTCTTGTTGATCACGGCGCGCATGCCGACCGGGGAGGAGGACAGGAGCGAGGCGCCAGGGCCGTCGAGCACGACGGTCGAGGCGACCTTGATCGCGCTGGCCGAGACACCCTTGTCCGACTTGCCGCCCTTGCAGCCCGAACCCGAGCCGGTACCACCGCCACCAGTCCCACCACCGGTGGTGCCGCCCCCGCCGCTGGTGCCACCGCCGACCGTCACGCCACTGCCCTGGCGGGGCTTCCCACCGCCACTGCTGGCAGGAGCGGAGCCACCGGAGCTCGTCGTCCCGCTACTCGTACCGACATCACCGCTGGTGGCACCAGTCGAGCCGAATTCAGAGCCGCCCCCGCTGTCGCTGCCGCCGAAGTCGGTCGAACTGCCGGCATCGGCCCCGAAGTCCCCGCCCTCCGCGAAGTCCTCGCCGCCGCCGCCAAAGGCAACATCAGTGCCGTCGCCCTCGGCACCGCCACCGCCACCCGAGAAGTCGGAGGCGACCTGGCCGCCTCCGCCACCCCCGCCGCCGGATCCCTTGGAGATCTCGACGGAGGAGAACGCGCCGAACAGCGCGCCGGCCACGAAGACCGCGACCAGCTTCATGCCCGGGGACCACTGCGCGCCAGGGCCGTTCGAGGGTACGGGAGTGCTCATGCCGGTGTCAGCCTCCATCTGCAGCCTTGCGGCTGGGTGACCAGGGGATAGTCACGTGCGCCGGGTGGCCAACCCCGTAGATCCGCCGCAGGCCCGTTCCCGACGCGGCGTGGTACGACCGGTGATGCCCCCTGCTTACGCTAAGACGCTTCTGTAACGCAGCCCGCCGCCGCCAGGTTCACCCGCAATCCCGCACGGATCCGCCGACCTGGTAACGACAGCGGGCGCGAGTCTATGCGACCCGCGCCCACTTGTTCGAACAGACCCTCGGTTATTGGCGAATCAGCTCGATGGCTTGCCGGCGGCGGCGGACGGCCATGACCGCGAGGGCGAACAACATGAGGCTGGCGGTCCAGGCGACGGCCTGCTTCGGGTCACGCGACAGCAGCCGCAGCGCGTCACCGGGCGCCTGGATGACCCGCACGATCGTGCCCCCGACCGCGTCAGGGATGCTCACCTGCGGCTCCTCCGCGACCTCGGTGGCCGGCTGATAGTCGTCCACGCTCTCCGTGACGACCGCAGCAGGCGGCGCGGAGTACTCCACCGGCGACGCGGCAGGCTCCACCGCGGGGACCCCACCAGCCGGATAGTTCACGATCCCGACCGCGGCGGTCTGCCCGCCTGAGGCGAACGTGAACGCCACCGGCTCGATCGGCTCCAACCCGCCCGGCGCCGCGGTCTGCACCAACACATAGGACCCCGCGGGCACCTGCATGCTGCAACTGCCACTTGCGTCAGTCGTGCACGTCGCCACTGGCTTGGCGTCCGCCGCCACCTTGCCGTCACTGTCCGGGTCGCCATACACCGCGAACTGCGCGCCACTGACCGGCTTGCCCGCCTCGTCCGCCGCCGACACCGCGATCGTCGACA
>Ga0299913_10004863_pt1 | contig 11361 bp, 7 predicted proteins | sample RVTome_9_FD_201360 | JGI IMG/M metagenome (GOLD analysis project Ga0299913, IMG submission 201360) | Soil microbial communities from uranium-contaminated site in the Upper Colorado River Basin, Wyoming, United States - RVT155D38 (version 2) ... | reverse complement strand
GGTAGAGGATATTATTGATACAGGGAAGACGCTCCAGCGGCTGATGGTGCTGCTGGGCGCGCGGAGACCGCGGAGCCTCGCAATCTGCGCGCTTCTCGACAAGCAGTTGGTGGCCGAGCCTCGTCCGGAGCTCCGATTCGTAGGCTTCCGGGCGCCACCGGCATTTCTGGTGGGGTATGGGCTCGATCATGCAGAGAATTTTCGACATCTCCCGTTCATCGCGGACTTGGAATAAATGGCAGATCGAACCCCATCCAGATCCCCTCGCACCAACTGGGGAAACTTCAGCAAGAATCTCGCTCTCTGGCTCGTCGTGGGCCTGTTGGCGCTCGCGTTGTTCCAGATGATGAGCCGGCAGCGGAACCCGACCCAGGAATTCTCCTATACCGAGTTCAGCAAGCAGCTGGACCAGGGCAACGTCGCAAGGGTAGAGGTATTCGACGGCAAGCGGCTCGAGGGAGATTTCCGCAATCCGGTAACTCAGGAAGGCAGAAGCGCACGAAGCTTCCAGGTGCTGCTTCCCGTCGCCAATAGCGAAGCGTTCATCAAGCGCCTCGAAGACGCCAACGTGCCGATCCTGGCCAAGGAGCCGAAGGGAGGCATTACGGCACTCCTGATCGCGGCCCTTCCGTGGATCGTCATTCTGGGGCTCTGGTTCTTCCTGCTGCGCCAGCTGCAGGCGGGAGGCAGCCGTGCCTTTGCCTTCGGAAAATCGAAGGCCAAGCTCCTCGCCGGCGACACTCCGAAAGTTACCTTTGCCGACGTGGCCGGGGCCGACGAGGCAAAGGTCGAGCTCCAGGAGATCATCGAGTTCCTGAAGGATCCCCAGAAGTTCACCCGCCTGGGTGGCCGGCTCCCGAAGGGCGCCTTGCTCGTGGGGCCGCCCGGAACCGGGAAGACTTTGCTCGCGAAGGCCGTGGCCGGCGAAGCCGGCAGGCCGTTCTTCTCCATGTCAGGGTCCGATTTCGTGGAGATGTTCGTGGGCGTCGGCGCCAGCCGGGTGCGCGATCTCTTCGAGCAGGGGAAGTCCCATGCGCCGTGCATCATCTTCATCGACGAGATCGACGCGGTGGGCCGGCACCGTGGTGCCGGGCTCGGCGGCGGACATGATGAACGGGAGCAGACCCTGAACCAGCTTCTGGTCGAGATGGACGGTTTCGAGTCGAACGATGGCGTCATTCTGGTGGCGGCTACCAACCGTCCCGACGTGCTCGACCCGGCACTGCTTCGTCCCGGACGCTTCGACCGCCAGATCGTTGTCGATGCACCCGACGTGCGTGGGCGGGAAGGGATTCTCCGGGTCCACACCCGGAAGATCCCACTGGCCGGCGACGTGCGCCTGGATGTAATTGCCAAGGGGACGCCGGGAATGGCGGGAGCCGATCTGGCCAATCTGGTAAATGAGGCGGCGGTGCTCGCCGCGCGGCGGAACAAGACCCTGGTCGACATGTCCGACTTCGAAGACGCCAAGGACAAGGTCATGCTCGGCGTCGAGCGCAGAAGCTTGGTGCTCACCGAGGATGAGCGCACCCTGACCGCATACCATGAGGCCGGGCATGCGATCGTGGCTATCAAGATTCCTGGAAGCGATCCGATCCATAAGGTCACAATCGTGCCGCGCGGGCGCGCGCTCGGGCTCACCGCGTCGTTGCCCGAGGTCGACCGGCATAATTACAGCAAGGATTGGCTCATTGGGAGTCTGGCCATGTTCTTCGGCGGTCGGGTGGCCGAGGAGCTTGTTTTCGGAGCCGACAAGATCACGACCGGGGCCGGGAACGATATCGAGCGTGCGACGGGGCTGGCCCGCAGAATGGTCACCCAGTTCGGCATGAGCGAGCTCATCGGTCCGCTGGCAGTGGGGGACAAGGAGCAGGAGATCTTCCTGGGCCGTGAGTTCGCACAGCGGCGGGAGATCTCCGAACGCACAGCCCAGATGGTCGACGACGAAGTTAAGCGTCTCATCGACGAGGCCTATGCTCGCGCCAGCACGATACTGAGCGCCAACCGTGAGCTTTTGGATCGTATTGCGCAGGCACTGCTCGATCGCGAAACAATCGACCGGGAAGACCTCGACCGGTTGGCCAAGAACCAGCCGCTTCCGCCGCGGACACTGCCTCCGGTCGAGCCGAGCGCCGCGCCTCCTGGGCCCGTGGCTAAACCTGGTGCCGCTCCCTCCCGCGCACCAATCCTCGGAGCGCCGCCGGCGGAACCAGCGGGCGCGTGAATGTCACGCCGCTGGCGCTTCACACACCTCGAGCGGTGCGGGACGCTCTCCGTTCCCATGGTTGGGAGGAAACGCTCGCGGAGACCGCGGCCGAGGGAATCCACACCTCGGCCTTTCATCTCACCGGATTGGACCAGGGTGCACTAGAGGCTCTGGTCCCTTTTGCGGGTGGCCTCGGCCTCGAGGTACTCACTGGCGATGGGTGGGCGATTCTGGCGGGCAGCCGGTCACGGTTGAGCGCGCTGGCTCGACCCTGGACGGTCCCCGAACCGCTCAGGCAAGTGGCGATCGTAGTCGGCATGGGGCTGCCCCCCCAGCTTCCAACGACGTGGCAGACCGCGCGCGGCTCGGTGTTCCTCGACCGGCCGGTTATCGTGGGAATTCTCAACGTCACACCCGACAGCTTCAGTGACGGCGGCCGCTATACCGGCCTGGCTGCCGCGCTGGCCCACGCCGAGAAGTTGCTTGGCGGCGGAGCGTACATTCTCGATATCGGTGGGGAGTCTACTCGTCCCGGCCGAACCGAGGACGTGCCCGCAGCCGAGGAGCTGCGGCGCGTGGTTCCGGTCATAGAGGCCCTGGCGCGGAACTATCCCGAGCTCGTCATCTCCATCGATACCGTGAAGGCCTCAGTGGCCCGTGCAGCGCTCGAGGCCGGAGCTGCGGTGGTGAACGACATTTCCGCGATGCGACTCGACCCCGCAATGGCTTCAACGGTCGCATCCTTTGGGGCCGGGGTCATCCTGATGCACTCCCGTGGCTCAATATTGGAGGTCGCCTCGTACACTCACACAGACTACGCTGGAGACGTGGTCGGTGGTGTAGTGGGCGAGCTGCGCCAGTCACTGGCCTCCGCGGCGGAAGCCGGAATCGGTCCGGATGCAACGGTAGTCGATCCTGGTTTCGGCTTTTCCAAGACTGCTGAGCAGAATCTTCTGCTGTTCGACCAGTTGGCGGCGCTACAGTCACTGGGTCGGCCGGTCCTCGTAGGACCATCCCGCAAGCGTTTCCTCGGTGCAGTTACCGGGGAGCCGGTGGAGGATCGCGACCCGGCAACGGCCACAGCCTGCGCTCTGGCCTACGAGCGAGGGGCCCGGCTATTCAGAGTCCATGACGCAGCACGGGCTCGGGACACGCTTGCACTGGTCCAGGCCGTCGGAGCGGGCGCTTGAACGATATCGTGGACCGCCCTCCGTACCGTGCTGCTCTTGCGACGGCCGGGCTCGTGTTGGCGGTGTACCTGCTCACACTGGCTCCCACCGTCACATTCTGGGATGCAGGGGAGTTCATTGCGGCTGCCAAGACGCTCGGGATCCCCCATCCGCCGGGCACTCCGCTTTTCGTGATGATCGCTCACGTCTGGGCGATGCTGATTCCCGTCGGCGAGTACGCTCTTCGCACCAATCTGCTGAGTGCGAGCTTGAGTGCCGCGGCTGCGGGGTTGTTCTTCCTCGTTGCCCACCAGTCGATCCGGCTGTTCACAGCCGAACTCGACGGCCGTACGGCGGACCTGCTCTCGTTGATCGGAGCAGCCGCGGCGGCGATGCTTGGGGCATTCACGTTCACCAACTGGCAGAATTCGGTCGAAACCGAGGTCTATAGCGTCGCCACCTTTACCATCGCGGCGATGGCCTGGCTGGTCCACGTCTGGCGCCGGCAACGGGGGACCGATCGAGGTCCCCGCATCCTGCTCCTGATTGTTTATCTCGCGGGCATTTCGATCGGTAACCACCTCCTGGCTCTCCTTGCCGGCCCGGGAGTGGTGATGTTCATGATGGTCACCTTGCTGCGGGATCCAGCGGTAGACCCGGCTCAGCGGAATACGCAATGGGGTCAGGTTGCGGTAGTTGCCGGAGTATGGGCCCTTCTCATTGGCCTGGGGCTTGGCAGCACCGGTCTGATCCTGCTGGGAAGCTTGTGCTTCGCGGCGGCAGCGGTCTATGCCACCCTTGGCGGGGCGGGCAGCTTCGCGATGCTAACTCTGTTGATTGCGTGCGTGGGTGTGACGCCTTACCTGTACCTGTACATCCGCTCGTCGCAGAACCCTCCGATCAACGAGGCGGCTCCAGCCACGTTCGATGCACTTCTCGCGGTGATTCGCCGGGCTCAGTACCCACCGCGCACGCCGTTCGACGACCCCACGGTGCCCCACGGCCCCGATAACCCCGGACGGACTCTGGGCCTCATGGCCATCCAGTTCTGGGATTACGTCGTCTACTTCACATGGCAATGGGGCCGGGCGGTGGGAGTTTGGGTCCAGGTTCCAGTCACCATGATTTTCCTCGCCCTCGGGCTACGCGGTTCTTATGCACAGCGCCGGGCAGACCGGGCGGCGTGGTGGTTGCTCTTCTTGCTCTTCATCGTCACCGGCCTGGGGTTGGTGATTTACATGAACTTCAAGCCGGGCTTCGGTCGCTGGTTCGACTATTACCCGCAAGGAAGCAGTCACGAGGTGCGGGAACGCGACTACTTCTTTCTCGTCAGCTTCATCGTGTGGGGAATATGGGCCGGGATGGGACTGCTCGTACTGGCTCGAGCGCTTCTCCGGCGAGCGGGAACGTTCCGGCGTCTCGCCCCAGCCGCGTTCATGCTGGCGGCTGTGCCGGTGGTGCTCAACTGGTCCGCGGCATCCCGGCGTCACGGCCCCGATACCACACTCGCGGCCGATTTCGCATACGACCTGCTGAACACTGCGCCACCATACGGAATTCTGTTCACCTATGGCGACAACGACACCTTCCCGCTGTGGTGGGCCCAGGAGGTCGAGGGAATCCGGCAGGACGTCACGGTCGTCTGTCTGGCACTGGCCAACACCGATTGGTATATGCGCCAGTTGCGAGACACTCCGGTCCGCCCCGTAGATGTTGCGGCCTTGCCGCAATTATGGCGCGGCGACGTGAGGCCACGGCCGGATTGGCCCTTACATACCATGTCGGACTCGGCCATCGCAATCGCCATGAGAGGCTACGCGGTGTCTCAGACGCAGCCGCTGAAGCTGGGGCCGCTGAGCCGCACGCTGGAAGCCGGGGCCTATCTGCTGCCCAACGATATTCTGTCACTGAGCGTCGTTCAGCAGAACATAGGGAGACGTCCAATCGTCTGGGCCATCACGGCAGGCCGTGAATTCGGCGGTCTCGGTGAATACGTGATTCAGCGAGCGCTTGGCTTTGAGCTTCAGACCGCCCGGCCTGACACCAGCTCACCTGCCCTCGATGTGCGGAGGTTGGCGGGCGCTCCGCTCGACATCCCTACAACCGAGCGTTTGGTCTGGGAGACCTACCGGTACGCCGGCCTGCTCCAGGGAGATGCCACAACGCTCGAGAGCACCAGTGCCGGCATCGCTTCCACTCTGTCGTTTCCCTTCGTTCAGCTTGCCTATGCCTTCAGCGCACAGGGCGATCACGAAAAGCTGCAGCGGACCTTGGACTACGCGTTGAAGCTTTCCCCTAATGCCGCGATGCGGTCCGCGTTGATGGAGTTGCAGGTTCGGGGGCTCGATGGTGAAGGGGAGTAGAGGGAAGGACGGGAAAGACGGGAAGGATGGGAAAGACGGGAAAGGAGGCCGCGAGGGTACGAGGCGGGAATGCGCTACACTGGTTGGGAATTCAATTACACCAACGAGACGCAGTCACGCGATAGTCGGGCATGGCTATTTATGAACGTCTTAAAGCCTGGGAACGCTGTCACCAACTGTGCATTGCCGTCTACAACCGCACCAACACGTGGCCCACGGCGGAACGATACGGACTAACCTCCCAAGCCCGTGCAGCGCATTCTGCGGCCGCCAACATCGCTGAAGGCTGTGCTAAAAAGGGGCCGAAGGAGTTTCGGAGATACCTGAACATCAGCCTGGGGTCCCTTTCCGAGCTGTCTTATACCCTGCGCCTTGCCAGAGACCTGAACATCCTTTCTCAGGAGGAGTGGCTCGACCTAGATGAACTACACCGGAAGGCCGGTGGCATGACATGGCTGCTTTATAGATCGCTTGTTGCCGGACGGTCCAGCCGTAACTAGCCTAGTGTCCTTCCCGTCCTTCCCGTCCTTCCCGTCCTTCCCGTCCTTCAATAACCACCGACGCAGCAGTAAATTAGAGGGTTATGGACTTCCCAGGCCTTCCGGCCCGTTTGGCTCTTGTACGGGAGACGGTGGCCAGATGCCAGGCGGCCCGTGGTTGGCAGCACCCGGTGCGGATCGTGGCCGTGACCAAGACGCACGGTCCCGAGGCGGTCAGGGCGGCGGCGGCGGCCGGGCTCGAGGATGTGGGTGAGAACCGGGTGCAGGAAGCGCTTCGAAAGCAGGAACCGCTCACTGATCTGAAGATTGCATGGCACCTGATCGGCACGCTGCAGCGTAATAAGGCCCGAAGTGTCGTGGGCCGTTTTGCGCTCATCCACTCTGTGGACCGGGTTGACCTTGCCGCCGAGCTTGACCGACGCCTCCTAGGAGCGACTCCGCAGCCGGTCCTGGTACAGGTCAACTGCTCGGCTGAGGCCCAGAAGGGCGGGGTCACCCCGGAGTCGCTGCCGGCGCTACTCGATGAAATGCAGAGCTTCGGACGATTACAGGTACGAGGTCTTATGACCATGAGCGCGCTTACCGAGGATCAGGACGAGCAGCGTCGCGCCTTCAGGCTCCTGCGCGAGTTGCGTGATGTTGGCCAGAGCTCGGGTCACTCGCTTCCAGAGTTGTCCATGGGTATGTCCGGCGATTATCCGATAGCGGTCGAGGAGGGCGCCACGATGATCCGGCTGGGCACCGTACTGTTCGGAGAGCGGAGCTCGTGAGCGACGATCACGCCTTTCACCTCACCCCGCTCGATGTACGGTCCCAGGAGTTTCAGCGGACGTTTCGCGGCTATGACACCGGCCAGGTCGACGAGTTCAAGCTGGCTGTTTCGGATGAGCTCGAGCGGCTGGTGCGGGACCGGGCCCAACACGAGGAGAGACTCCGGAGCGCTCAGGAGCAGCTCCGGGCATTCAGGGATCGGGAGCGAGCGATGAACGAGGCTTTGATCGCGGCCCAGCAACTCAGGGTGGACAGCCGGGCGCAGGCGGAGCGCGAAGCCGAGCTGGTACTGCGTGAGGCCAGCACTGAGGCGGAGCGGATCCTGGAGCGCGCGCACCAGGAGGAAGCCCTCGTGCGGGAACGCGCCGCGGGTGCCGCGCGCCAGTTCACCGCATACGTCGCCAGCTTCCGAGCACTTCTGGAGCGTCATCTGGGCGAGGTGGACGGGCTTCAGCGCCGCACTGGCCCTGAGGTGGCCGGCGCAGCCGGTAGCCCGCAGGTCGGAGAGTCGCAGTGACCGCAGCACCAACCCTTTTCGATCGGGTGGAGACTGCCGCCGCGGTGGTGCGTGGTCAAACATCGCTCCAGCCGGAGGTCGCCATCATCCTCGGTACCGGCTTGGGTGGCCTGGCTGAGGAGATTGACGTCGACAGCTCGATCCCTTACCAGGAAATCCCCGGGTTTCCGCTGTCCACCGTCGAAAGTCACGCGGGCAGACTACTGCTCGGCCGGCTGGGGAAACGGCCGGTCGTTGCCATGCAGGGCCGCTTTCATCGCTACGAGGGATACTCTCTCGCGGATGTGACCTTCCCCGTGAGGGTCCTCCACGCCCTCGGCGCTGCAACGCTGGTTGTTTCCAACGCGTGCGGCGGCATGAACCCTCTCTGGGCGCCGGGTGATCTGGTCCTGCTCAGCGATCATATCAATCTGTTGGGAGATAATCCGCTGGTTGGCCCCAACGATGAACGACTCGGTCCGCGGTTTCCCGACATGTCGGCTCCATACGACCCGGAGCTTCGTGCCCTGGCTCGAGCCGCGGCCCTGGAGCTCGGTATAGTGCTCCGGGAAGGTGTGTATGTAGCGGTGGCGGGCCCTAGTCTCGAGACTCGCGCGGAATACCGAATGCTGCGGGCACTGGGCGCAGATGTGGTGGGGATGTCCACGGTACCGGAGGTGATCGTGGCGGTTCATGCCGGGATGCGTGCCCTGGGAATCTCGATCATTACGGACCAGTGCCTTCCCGACGCGCTCGAGCCGGCCGAGATCGCCCGGATAATCGCCACCGCCACCCAGGCGGAGCCCTCGTTGACGCGGCTCATCCGCAACCTGGCGGCGCGGTTGCCCTGATGGGCTTTTCTTCCTGGCCGGACCTCACCCCAAACCGAATGGAGGAGGAACAGCTCGCGCTCTGGAAATCCGAGGGGCTCTTCGAGCAGACCATCGAGGCCACCCGTAGCGGAGCTCCGTTCGTTTTCTATGAGGGCCCACCCACCGCCAATGGGCGCCCTGGCATTCACCACGTTTTCTCCCGTACCATCAAAGACCTCGTCTGCCGCTTCCATTCCATGCAAGGCGAATCGGTAACTCGTATCGCCGGCTGGGATACGCATGGTCTGCCGGTTGAGATCGAAATCGAGAAGGAGCTCAAGCTCGCCGGAAAGAAGGATATTGAGCGTTTCGGGGTAGAGGAGTTCAACGCTCGGGCCCGCAAGAGCGTTTTCAAGTACCAGGGAGAGTGGGAGAATCTCTCGGATCGCATCGGCTACTGGCTGGATTACCAGCACCCCTACGTTACCTGCAGCAACGATTACATCGAGAGCGTGTGGTGGCTGCTCCAGCGGCTGCACCAGCGGGACCTCCTGTACCGCGGGCACCGGGTGCTGCCGTATTGTCCGCGTTGCGGAACGGTGCTCTCCAGCCATGAGCTCGCGCTCGGATACGAAACCGTAACCACCAATTCGATCTACGTGACGTTCCCGCTCCAGGACGATCCCAGCCGCCAGCTCCTGGTCTGGACCACCACCCCGTGGACCCTCCTGTCCAACGTTGCGGTGGCTGTGAAGCCCGACCTCGAGTATGGAGAGTACCTGGTCGATAGCCGCCGAGTCATTCTGGCTACGGCGCGGGCTTCGCTTCCCAGCAGTTCGGAACGTGGGGCCCCTAGCTTCGGCGAGCTGGGCGCTGCGCGCACGTTCAAGGGAAAGGAACTGATCGGTCTCCGCTACCAGCGCCCGCTCGAAGTCGTCTCACTCCCTGACGACCGGGTTTCTCGAATAATCGTTGCGGCTGATTTCGTCACGGCCGATGATGGGTCGGGCCTGGTGCACCTCGCCCCCGCGTTCGGCGCAGATGACTATCAGGCGGGCGTGGAGCACCGCCTGGCGCTGGTGCGCCCGGTCGGTCCGGACGGAACCCTGGCCGGCACCACATGGCCAGAGATCGAGGGACGCCTGGTAACCGCGCGCGAAACTAACGACCGGATCATTCAGCGGCTCAAGCAGGAAGACCGCTGGCACCTTACTGAGCCTCACACGCACACCTATCCCCATTGCTGGCGCTGCTCCAGCCCGCTGATCTACTATGCGCGCGACTCATGGTTCGTGCGGACTTCATCGGTCAAGGAGCGGATGCTCGAGCTCAACCGCCGTGTCAGCTGGCATCCACCGGAGGTGGGATCGGGACGGTTCGGTGAGTGGCTCGAAAACAACGTTGATTGGGCGCTTTCACGGGATCGGTACTGGGGTACGCCGCTGCCGGTGTGGGTCTGCGAGGATGATCCCTCTCATGTCGAGGTGATCGGAAGCTACGCGGAGCTCAGCCAGCGTTGGGGCCGGTCACTCCCCGACGGCTTCGATCCGCACAAGCCGTTTATCGACCAGTACACCTGGGCGTGTCGCTGCGGCGGGCTGATGCGGCGCAGTCCCGAGGTAATCGATACCTGGTTCGACTCAGGCTCGATGCCATACGCGCAGTGGCACTATCCATTTGAGCACCAGGAGGAGTTTACCCGGCACTTTCCAGCGGATTTCATTTGCGAGGGCATCGATCAGACGCGGGGCTGGTTCTACTCCCTCCTGGCCATCGCGACTGCCGCATTCGATGATCTGGCGTACCGCCATGTCATCGTGAACGAGCTGGTCCTCGACGCCGAAGGTCAGAAGATGTCGAAGACCAAGGGCAATGTCGTCGACCCGTGGAGCATGATCGAACAGCATGGAGCGGACACTATTCGGCTCTACCTCCTGGCATCCAGCCAGGTATGGCTTCCGAAGCGGTTCGATGCCAGGACCATCCCGGATGTAGCCGGCAAGTTCTTCAACGCTCTGAAGAACAGCTACACGTTTTTCTCCGGATATGCTGGAGATTGGACACCGGCAGAGTCGCCTGTTGCGGGCAGCCGGACACTGGTAGACCGTTGGCTGCTCAGCAGGCTGGAGTCCACCGTGGACGCTGTTGCCGACGCCTGGGCCCGGTACGACGTGACGGCCGGTGTGCGTACCATTCTCGACTTCGTCGTGGACGATATATCACAGTGGTATGTACGGGTGAACCGAGCGCGTTTTTGGGCTCCCGACACGGTTGCCGATCCTGCGGCGCTGGCTACGCTGCACGAGGCGTTGACTACCGTCAGCCGACTGCTCGCGCCGGCGGCGCCCTTTGTAAGCGATTGGCTCCACCGTGCCCTGGCGGGAACCTCGGTGCATCTTGCCGGGTTTCCCAAGGCTCAGGGAGCAAGGCAGCCGGAGTTGGAAGCCGCGATGGACTCGGTGCGCCGGCTGGCTTCGCTCGCCCGGTCGGCTCGGGAAGAGAGAAACATTCGGGTCAGGCAGCCTCTAGGCCGGATGCAAGTGGCCGTTCCCGCAGCCGTACGGGGGCCGGCATTGGAGCAGCTGCTGGAGCTCTTGCGGGTGGAGGTCAACGTCAAGCAGATCGAAGTCGTTGCCTCGGATACCGACCTCGTCCGACTTCGCCCCAAGCCGAACTTTCGGACACTTGGGAAGCGTTACGGTAAGCGCACACCGGTTGTCGCGGCAGCAGCAGCCGGGCTGGGGGCCGACCAGCTTCGTGGTCTGGAGCAGGGAGTTTCGGCAACCCTGGATGTCGAAGGGGAGCCGGCGGTGTTTCACCCGGAAGATGTCGTGGTGGAGCGCGAGGTGGCGAGCGACTGGCTCGTGGCGAGTGACGGTCCGTTCGTCGCAGCTCTCGATCCTCGTCTCGACGGGGAGCTCAGGCGCGAGGGCTTGGCTCGTGAGGTGGTGAACCGGGTGCAGCGGATCCGGAAGGAGGCCGGCTACTCCTACAGCGATCGAATTTCGCTCTGGCTGGACGGCGATTCTCCTGTGCTGGAGGCC
>Ga0299913_10004862_pt1 | contig 11362 bp, 11 predicted proteins | sample RVTome_9_FD_201360 | JGI IMG/M metagenome (GOLD analysis project Ga0299913, IMG submission 201360) | Soil microbial communities from uranium-contaminated site in the Upper Colorado River Basin, Wyoming, United States - RVT155D38 (version 2) ... | reverse complement strand
TCGTAGGCCCGGATCGCGTCGAGCATGTAAGGCACGAGGAGACGGTTGACCACGAAGCCCGAGTTGTCGCGACAGGCGATCGGCTCCTTGCCGAGCGAGCGCGCGAACTCGAACGCCCTCTCGAATGCCGCGTCGGACGTGGCGCCGGTGCGCACGACCTCGACCAGCTTCATCACCGGTACGGGGTTGAAGAAGTGCAGGCCGACGAACCGGTCGGCGCGTTCGGTCGCGGCGGCCATCTCGGTCACCGTCAGGCTCGACGTGTTCGACGCGAAGATCGTCTCGTCGGGGCAGGACGCGTCGAGCTTGCCGAACAGCTCGTTCTTCACGTCGATGTCCTCGACGATCGCCTCGATTACGAGGTCGACGTCGTACAGGTCTTCCAGCTCGGTCGTTCCGCGCAGGTTCGCGAGCGTCGCCTTCTTCTCGGCCTCCTCCAACTTTCCGCGCTCGACCGCCTTATCGAGGCCCTTTTCGATGGCGGCCATGCCCCTGTCGAGCGGTTCCTGCGCGATCTCGCGCACGACCGTCGCGTAGCCGGCGGCCGCGCAGACCTGCGCGATTCCGCGTCCCATGAGCCCGCATCCGACGACGCCCACCTTCTCTATCTTCGCCACGTTCGACTCCTGGTCGCGTTCACAGGGTTCTCGTGTTGCTCACGTGTGGTTCCCGTACGTAACTCGTACATCAATTCCCGTCCGACTCGTCAGCCTCGGCGATCAGCCGGTGGATCCGGTCCACGAGGCCGGACGTCCGCCCCGGGGTTGTCAGTCCGCCCGATTCGAGGCGATCGAGTAGGCCCTGGACGGCCAGCTCCACCCGCTCGCACTCGCTCCCCAGAGTCCGGCGTGTCAGCGCCGTCCCTCCGCCGAACGCCGTCCCCACGACGAGAGGCAGCACGAGCAGGAGGGGCAGTCCGGCGCCGGCGACGAGGCCCGCGGTCGCGCCGGCCGCTCCCAGGCCGGCGCCCATGTTCCACCAGATGCCGTGCTCCGTCCGCTGGTTGCGCAGATCGGCCGAGATCGTCACGAGGCAGCGTCCGGGCTCGAGCGCCTGGATCGCCACCTCGATCCGCTTCGCCCCCGCGAGGGCAAAGCCGTGGCCCCCGATGTCCAGGCCGCGCCGGATCTGGCTGATCAGGTCCGCTGCCGGCTCCCAGTACGACAGCCCGGGACGATCCCGCACGGGGCGCAGGCTTTCGCCGAGGCGCAGATACTCGCGAAGGCGCCCTTGCACGTCCTCCCGATCGCCCGGCACGACCCGGCTGGCGTGGATGAGCGCCGGGCCCCAGAGCCGATGCGGAAGCGATTCGTCCTCCGGCGCCTGCGGCACCATCGTCTCCGCTCGGAGTTCGAGCAGGGCCTGCTTGAGATGCGACTCCTGCAGGCCGACCTCCACGCCGATCCGCATCACCTCGGCGTCATCGAGCGTCTCGGGCAGCGCCTCGCGGACCGCCTGGAGCTCCGCCGCCCGCCGGATCACCCGCTCAAGCTGATCGGAGGACAGGGGCGCCTCCGCCGGACGCTCGTGTTCGCCGTCACGATTCATCAGCGAGCGATCCCGGGCCGGCGGCGCCCTTGCGCAGGGGTGGCCGGTGGTCCGCGTCGGTAACGAGTGCCTCGATCCGGTCCATCAGCCCTGACGGACGGGCCGCCGAAGTTCCACGCGCTCTCGCTCGGAGCGCAGGGTCAGCTTCGCGAGCATCGTGCCCCCGCCGAAGGCGGATTACGCGCTCGAGCTCGTCGGACGAGAGCGGGGCTTCGGGCGGGAACCCGGGAAGGTCGTCGTCGTTCATGGGCTCCCGACCCTACTCCTCGTCGTCCTCCGGAACGTCCGCGTCGGGTTCGAGCCACCCGACGACCTCGGAAGCCTCGTCCTCGTCCCGGGCCGGCTCTTTCTTGCCGGCCAGACGCTCGGCCTGGCGTCGCGCGCGCTCCTTCCGGGACGCCAGGTCGGCGCCGGCAAGCAATCCGAGCCCGGTCAGCTTGCTGGTGAGCTCCCGCGTCATGCCGGTGGCCTCGTCCGCCGACTTCTTCGCCCGGGCCTCGAGCTCCTCTAGCGTCTCGGCCTCGTCGGCCGGCTCGATGCCCGGGACCCCGAACGGTGTGAGCAGATCGATCGGCAGCGGGAACAGGGTCGTCGAGTTGTTCTCCGCCGCGATCTCGGTGGCCGTCTGAAGGAATCGGAGCTGGAGCGACGCAGGGTGCATGCTGAGCAGTCGCGCGGCGTCCTTCAGGCGCGATGCGGCCTGCAGCTCGCCCTCGGCGTTGATCACCTTGGCCCGGCGCTCGCGCTCGGCCTCGGCCTGGCGCGCGATTACGCGCTTCATCTCGTGCGGGAGGTCGACGTCCTTGACCTCGACGCCGGTGACGTCGATCCCCCAGACGTCGGTTCCCTCGTCGATGATCTGCTGCAGGATGTGGTTGAATTTCTCGCGCTCCGCCAGCACCTCGTCGAGCTCGGCCTGGCCGATCACCGAGCGCAGCGTCGTCTGCGCGAGCTGCGAAGTGGCGAACAGGTAGTCCTCGATCTCGAGCACGGCCTTCGTCGGATCGGATACCCGGAAGTAGAGCACCGCGTTGACTTTCACCGACACGTTGTCCCGGGTGATCACGTCCTGCGGCGGAATGTCCATCGCGATGATGCGCAGCCCGACCCGCACCATGCGCTCGATACCGAACGGAACCAGGAAGACGAGCCCCGGTCCCCGCAGCGGCCGGACTCGGCCCAGACGGAACACTACGGCGCGCTCGTACTCGCGCAGGATCCGCAGGCTGGTGGCGAGCGCCGCCGCTCCCAGACCCGCCACGATGGCGAGAATCAATTCCATGTCGCCTCCCTCCGAATGCCCCTCATCGTACCGGCTCGCCGGCGCGTTCCCGGCAGTCCGGTCACTCGACTTCTACGATCAGCGCGATTCCCTGTCCGCCACCGATGCATGCGGATCCGAGGCCGAGGCCCCCGCCGCGCCGCTTCAGCTCGTGCAGGAGATGCGTGGTGATCCGGGCTCCCGTCGCACCGAGCGGATGGGTGAGCGCTATGGCACCGCCGTCCACGTTCACCTTCTCCCGGTCGAGCCCGAGCTCCTTCTCGACGGCGCAATACTGCGGAGCGAACGCCTCGTTGACCTCCACGAGGTCGATGTCGGCCAGATCGAGCCCCGCCCGCCCGAGCGCCAGGCGGGCTGCCGGCGCCGGACCGATCCCCATGATCCGCGGCGGAACGCCGGCCACGCCCCAGGCGATCAGCCGGCCCATGGTCTCGAACCCGTTCGCCGCCGCATACTCCTCGTCGGCCACGACCAGGGCCGCGGCCCCGTCACCGATCCCGCTGGCGTTGCCCGCCGTCACCAGGCCGTCCTCCTTGAAGTACGGCCTCAGGCCCGCCAGCGCCTCGAGCGTCGTGTCCGGGCGCATGTGCTCGTCGCGCGTGAACTCGGTCTCGCGGCCCTTGCGTCCGACCATCACGGGAACGACTTCGGCGTCGAACCGACCCTCGTCCCACGCCTGTTTCGCGAGCCGTTGGCTCCGCAGCGCGTACTCGTCGACCTCCCGCCGTGCCAGATCGTACTCCTCGGCAAGATTCTCGGCCGTCTGCGCCATCGAGAATCCGCACTGCGTGTCGGTCAGCGCCTCCCACAGCGAATCCTCGAACGGCGCGGCCGGTCCGAGACGCAGACCCCAGCGGGCGCCGCGCACGACGTGCGGCGCCTGGCTCATCGACTCCGTGCCGCCGGCCAGGCAGATCCGCGAGTTGCCCAGCAGGATGTCCTCGGCGGCCGATATCACCGCCTGGAAGCCACTGCCGCACAGACGATTGAGCGTGAGGGCCGGTACCTCCTCGGGCAATCCGGCCTCGAGGCCGACGTGGCGGGCGAGGTACACGGCGTCGGCACTCGTCTGAATCACGTTGCCGAAGTAGGTGTGCCCGTATTCGGCTGCATCCGCACCCGCCCGCTCGATGGCAGCCGTGGCGGCGTGGGCGCCCAGCCTGGTGGCGCTGTGATCCTTCAGGCTGCCGCCGAACGTCCCGAACGGGGTTCGCACGGCGGACAGGAAGACTACGTTTCGGTCGCCCGCTATCATCTATATCCTCCCTTGGGCGCGCGGCGGCGCGGCGGCCGCGGCGGCTCGGTTGTCTGTCCTACCACGCGGCGGCCACTCGTGAGGTGGATGGCCCCTCGTTGCCTCGAATGTCCCGACGGCGACCGTGTCAATCCGCCGACCCGGCGATCCTCCGCGCCACCCACTCTCCCACCTGCGACGTGGAGTACCCTCCACCGAGATCCGGCGTGACGACGTCCGCCTCGATCGCCGCCGTCACGGCATCGTCGATCGACTGCGCACCCTCCGCGGCGCCCGCGTGCTCGAGCAGCAGCCCGGCCGACAGGATCGCACCGAGAGGATTCGCCTCGCCGCGGCCGGCGATGTCCGGGGCGCTGCCGTGCACCGGCTCGTAAAGGCCGGGCCCTCCGGGCCGGTAGTTGGCCGACGGCGCCAGGCCCAGACCGCCGACCAGCTCCGCCGCCAGGTCCGACAGAATGTCGCCGAACAGGTTGTCGGTCACGATGACGGAGAACCGCGACGGTCGCCTCACCAGCTCCATCGCAAGCGCGTCCACGTAGCGCTCTTCCGCCTCGATCGACGGAAACGAGCCCGCCACTTCGCGAAACACGCGTCGCCACAGACCATACACGTGAGGGATGGCGTTCGCCTTGTCGGCCAGCGTGACGCGCGTCCGCCCCGTGTGTTCGGCGTACTCGAACGCCGCCCGTACGATCCGCTCCACCCCCCGGCGGGTCGCGAGATTCTCGCTCACCGCGATCTCGTGCGGCGTATCGCGCCGAAGCTCCCCCCCGACGCCCCCGTAGGAGCCCTCGGTGTTCTCGCGGAAGATCACGAAGTCGATGGGCGCGTCGCCCGCCGCCCGCAGCGGGGAGAATCGTGCGCCGCGCAGGCGCGCCGGTCGAAAGTTGACGTACAGATCCAGCCGGAAACGCAGCCCCAGCAGGATGTCGTGCGCGTGGCGGTTGTCCGGTACTCTCGGGTCTCCGACGGCGCCTAGCAGGATCGCGTCGGTCTCGTCGCGCAGCGCGGCGAACGCCTCGTCTCCGAGCGTCTCGCCGGTCGCGAGATAGTGGTCCGCGCCGTGCGGAAATTCGCGGAACGATATCTCGGCGAGGCCCGCGGCGACGACGGCCTCCAGCGCCCGGCGGGCCTCGCGCACGACTTCCGGTCCGATCCCGTCACCCGGAAGGAGGCCGACACGGATCATCGGCACCCCTCCGCCACGCGACCGGCGCCCGATACGACGAGAAGGCCGGCACCCCGTGGGCCGCCGGCCTTCTCTTTGCTGCAGGCCCGGCCGGTCTCTACTTGCTCAGCGTCCACACGTAGGCGGCAGCCGCTCGCACCTGGTCGTCGGTGATGTTCGTGCCGGCCCTGGCCGGCATCGGGACGTTGGAGGTCGAAGCCTCGGCCGTCACCCCGTTCATGATCGTCGCGACAATGGCCTCGTAGGTGCCGTCGGAGTGCAGCCAGTTGTCGTCCGTGAGGTTGTCGCCCAGGTTCGGGATTCCCTCTCCCGCCGGGCCGTGGCAGGACGTGCAGATTCCGGCGCCCTCGAAGATCGTCTTACCCTGATCGACCATCGCCGTCGTGACGCCCTCGGGCAGCTCCTGGTCCACGTCGCCCGGAGCGCTCGTCTCGCCGGTCATGTCTTCGGCCGCGTCAGTCCCCTCTTCGGCCATCGTCTCGGCCGTTTCGGCCATCTCGTCGCCGCCGTTCGCATCGCCGCTACAGGCCGCCAGGCTCATCGCGGCAGCTGAGAACAGCACCATCCAGATTCCATTCTTCATCAGTATCCTGGCTCCTTGGGTCGCTTCGGGATCGACAGGTCCGGATCGACAACATCCGCGTGCCTGCCGAATCTAAGGATCGCCGCGTTCACATTCCAGCCACGCATCCCGCTTGACGGGCCGCCTCGGGTGCATCGGCACGAATCAGCTCAAATCTCTGTCCTGCAGCTTACCGCAGAAAGCGCAGTATCTCCACCCCTCGATGAGCTCGGCGCCGCAATCCGCACACGTCGGCGCGATCTGGTCCGCGCCGCAGGCCGGACAGAACCGGACCCCTTCGACGGGGGGCAGCGGAGCGGCGCATCGAAGGCACGGCGCCGCGGCACCGGCCGCCCCGGCGGTTCTCGTTTCGGGAGCGGCGGGGGCACCCATCGCACCGCCGGACCCCGCGGCGGTTACCTGCCCGGGGCGCGTTCCGGGCGCGTCCTTCACCCGGATCTCGGAGGCCGCGAACCGGTGCAGGAACGCGAGGCCCGGCTCGGGCTGGCGGATCTCCGAGCGCACGGCCTCGCGCAGGGCCGGCTCGGACACGGCGACCCGGCGCTCGTCGGCCAGGAGGCGCAGCAGCGCCACGTCGTACTCCGCCTTCGTGGCGTAGCCGAGACTGTCGCGGCATGTGTGGTACGGCAGCAGGCGTTTGTGCAGCTCGGCGACGCCCACCGGATCGTCCGACCCGAGCCGTTCATCGGCCATGCGCCGCCTCAGGAGCCCGAACAGATCGTCGCTCACGGCGCCCTCCCACGACTCCAGTCTTCGAGCCTCAGCACGCCGGCGCGCACCGACGCCTCGAGAAACGCCCCCGGGTCGTCCGTGGGGAGCGCGAGGCCGGTGGCGACCTGCACGCGCTGGGCCGTGTCCTCCATGAACTGCTCCACCGTTCGGTCCGGATTCGACGACATCCGGCAGAGCATCCGGACCACGCCGCTCCAGTCGCGCGCCGAGGCCTCGCGGCCGGCTCGCGCGCTCTCGGCGCCCGGTCGGAACAGGTCGAACTGCCCGTTTGTGCGAAGCTCCCCACCGTCGCCAAGCGTGGAGACGACTTCCTCGATCAGCCGGTCCTCGGGGCTCGACGCGTCGAACAGCTCGTCGAGTCGGTCGAGATACGGGCGCACGGTGGGCCCGTCGTCGGGCTCGCGCCGGCAGGCCCGCAGAAGCTCGATCACGCGCCACAGCGTCAGGGAGTCCCACATCGCCGCCGCCGGGATGCGTTCGTACTGGGCGAGCGCCCCGCGACGGTCCCCGGCCTCGTAGAGATCGTTGGCGACCAGCACACGGACGTCGTGATTGTCGGGATCGCGCGCGATCGCCGCCTCGAACCACGTGCGTGCCTCGGACCTCCGTCCCTGCCGGTGTACTACGTAGGCGAGGTCGGCGGCGGCGGCGCCGCTCTCTCCATCGGCCTCGACGGCGAGCCGGAAGAAGCGCTCGGCGTGGTCGAGCAAATCCTCGCGCACGAGCGCGCGGCCGATCGACAGCATCAGGTCGCCGTCGCGGGCGAAGCCGAGGTCGAGGACGCGCTCGAAGGCGGCGAGGCCCCTGGCGCGCTCGCCAAGCTTGAGGTGTGTCTCGCCGATTCCGGCGAGGCCGTCCTCGTGCTCGGGCTCGTGCTCGAGGGCCGCGAAGAACGCCCGCCTGGCGTTGACGAAGTCTTCGCGCGCGAGCTGGGTGAATCCCAGCGACACGCGGAGCTCGACGGCCTCGGGGTACAGAGCGACACCCTCGCGCAGAATCCCGAGGGCCGCGTCGTAGTCGCCCGCCTCGTAGCGCTCCTGTGCCTTCCGGTCGTACTCTTCCGCGCTCCAGAATCCGGTGTTCATCGTGAATCTCGCTCCCCGTCGAGGACAGGTTCGGACGTCCCGCCCGGCTCCGCGCCGTCCAGGCGAAGCTCGAGCCTCGTAACGCGCTGGTCCTGCGTCTCGATCACCTCCAGCTCCGCGCTGCCTATGGGCACGCGATCTCCCGGCGAAGGGATCCGGCCGAGATGGCCGATCACATAACCCGCCACCGTATCGTACTCGTCCGACTCCTCGACGTCACCAACGTCGAACTCGCCCAGCAGGTCCTCCAGCGAGGCGCCTCCGTCGACGCGGACCCTGCCGCCGCCGAGCACCTCGATCTCGGGACGGGCGACGTCGTGCTCGTCGAAGATGTCCCCGACGATCTCCTCGACGAGATCTTCGAGGGTCACGACGCCGTCGGTGCCGCCGAACTCATCGACGACGATCGCCATGTGGACTTTCTGGTGACGAAGCTCCGCCAGCAAGTCGTCGACCGGCTTGCTGTCGGGAACGAAGAACGGCGGCCGGATCACGCGATCGAGACGGAAGCGTTCCTTGTCCCGGGGCTCGCGCAGCCAGCGCAGCAGATCCTTCACGAGCACGATGCCGATCACGTCGTCCATCGACTCCCGATAGACGGGGAACCGGCTGAACCCCGTGTCCGCCGCCGTCGCCAGCACCTCGTCCAGCGGCGTTTCCGTCTGGAACGCGATGATGTCGGGCCGTGGAGTCATCACCTCGCGCGCGACGGTGTGCGTCAGCTCGAACACACCGTGGATCATCGCTTCCTCGTCGAGCTCGACGACTCCTTCCGCCCGGCTCTGTCCGAGCAGTATGCGGATCTCATCGGGGCTGTGCACGCGGGTATGCGTACCGAGCGGTCCCGCCCCGACGAGCCGCAGAACCACCCGGGCGGCGCCGTTGAGGACGTAGATAGCCGGGGCCACGATGAAGTTGAACAGGTTCAGCGGACCCGCCACGTGGCGGCTGATCGCCTCGGGTCGCATGAGGGCGGCCGACTTGGGCGCCAGTTCGCCCAGCACGATGTGCAGGAATGTAATGCCAGCGAAGGCGATGGCCACCGCCGTCGCGTGGGTGGCGACGGCCGACCACGGAGCGGCGAGGCCGGCGAACGAGTCCTCGATCAGGCGTGCGAGCGTCGGTTCGCCGATCCAGCCCAGGCCCAGCGAAGCGAGCGTGATTCCGAGCTGCGTGCCCGAGATCGAGCGGTCGAGATCGGCGAGCGCCTTCTGAACCTGGAGGGAAAGGCGGTCCCCTCTGTCCACCATCTCGTCGATCCGGGTCCGGCGCACCGAGACCAGCGCGAACTCCGCCGCCACGAAGAAGCCGTTGGCGAACACCAGCGCGATCACCGCGAGCAGGTTCAGCGCCGTGGACATTGCCGCGGCCTCGACCTGCGTAAGGGAAGTTCCAGTTTCTGACCGACCTCGTTGGGTTTAAGCGTCCGCGCCGTCGTTGTTCGAATCGACGGGGCCGTGGGGGATCGCCGGCTCGCAGTAGCGATGCCCGATCTCCGTCAGCCGAGCCAGATCACCCTCGCTCAGGTCCGGGTATCGCTCACCGAGATACCCGACCGTGTCTTCCATCCATTCCGCCCGCTCGTCGCTCTCGGCTTCGAGAACCCCGCATCGGCGAATATGGCTGAACAACTCGTCCCGAGCCATATCGAGGCTGGTCGGCTTGAAATTGGACGAACCCAACCGCCGTCTCCTTTCGAACAGGTTCAGCGAGGGGCGGGCACCCCCCGTCGGAGGGCGAATATATTCGGGGCCGCCGGGCGGCGCAAAGCAGAAAAACCGGCCTCATCCGGCCGGTCGAGCGGCCGTTTCGAGGGCTTCGACGACCGCCCACGCGAGCATCGGAATCATGATCTCGTGGTGGCCGGTGATCTGGTAACCACGTCCTCCGCCCGTGCGCGTCGGGCGCTCGACGACGTTCACCCGGGGCCGGTAGTGTCGGATCATGTCGAAGTCGGCCGCCACGAAGCCTCGCGGCCGGCCGTTCGCGAGATTGCGGCGCACGGTCAGCGCTTTGAGAAACACCTCGGGCAACAGGACCGCCGAACCTACGTTGAGCACGACTCCGCCGCCGTCGAGGCCGTCGAGGGCGCGCGACAGCGCCAGGAAGTCGGCATACGAAGTGGCGCCGATCGCCGCCCCGTCGGCTTCGGGATGCTGATGAATGATCTCGGCACCGATCGCGGCATGCACGGTGAGCCCGACCCCGAATCGGCGGGCCGCGAGGAGCAGCGACAGCTCCGGATGGCGGTTGTCGTCGCGCCCCGCCAGGTCGTCGGTCAGGGCGCGCCCGAAGCCGATGCCTTCGGCCGCTCCACGAACGATCGCCAGGTTCATGTCGCGGCCCGTCTCCTCGGCCATTCCGAAAGTTCCGTCGGCCAGCCCGGCTTCGACGTCTTCCGAGGTACCGCCCCAGCGACAGGCCTCGTAGTCGTGAATCACCGTCGAGCCATTGACGGCGATGTGCGTCACGGCGCCGCGCTCCATCAGGTCGATGAGAATCGGGTTGAGCCCCGTCTTGACGACGTGTCCCCCGAGCATCCACAGGCAGGTACGTCCGCCCACCGCGGCGTCCACCACCGCCCGGGCCACGGCGCGGAACGCGTCGGCCTGGAGGATGCGCGGAAGCGAATCGAGAAACTCGCGGAAGCTCCCGCCGGCCACCGGTGGCGCCGCGAAGTCGTCGGCCTCCACTTTGTCGGGGCGCGACGCGACGGGTACGCGGCGCAGGTCGACACGTTCGTCCCGCGTCCCGGCGTTTTCTGGCGACCCGGCACTCACGGCGACGACGCCGGGTCGTCCGTCGTGGCCGCCGGCGCCTCGATCAGCTCGCCTCCGTCCCCGGACTCGTATTTCGTCAGGTAGAAATTGCCGGTTCCGATCGGCATCCGGGTCTGAACACGCACCGGGATCCGTCGCTCGTCGTCGGTCACGTAGAGCTCGGCCTCACCGCCCTCGGAAAACAGTCCGCTCGTCTTGATGGTCGGCCGGACCACGATCGTGTTGAACGTGCCCGCCGGCACGCGAATGCGCTCGCGCCGCAACACCTCGAGCACGACGGGATTGCCTTTCTCCTTGAAATAGCGCTCGTACTCGTAACGCCGCCCCACCTCCAGATCCGACAGGCGGACGAAATAGAAATAGGCGACCTCGTCGAGCGCGCCGGGCGGGATCGCGACGTCGGCCTCTTCGTCGTGCGCCACGTACCGGTCGTTCTCGAGGTCGAAGCGCGTGTATGTCCCCGCCTCGAGATCCATCAGGTGCCGGCGGTCGCGGCGGTAGCCGCCCTGCCGCAACTTCTGGTCGAAGCGAACCGTTGCGAACGGCTGCGGCTGGATCCAGCTCGTGAGCCGATCCTCGAGGCGGTAGAACGGCGGCCCGCCCGCCGTTTCGAGCGTCGTGCGATACGTCGGTCGCCCGCCGATCGTCTCGATCGCCTCGACGGTGAGCACGCTGCGGCCGATGCGCGCCCCGCCCCAGGTGACCGAGTACTCCATGCGCTCGCCCACGGGGAAACGCCAGGCCTCGAGCGTGTCGGACGCAGGCGCCCGCACGGCGGGCACGAGCCGGGGATCGGAGCTCGCGGGACTGTCGGGCCGGGCGGGCGCGCCGGAGAGGGCGAGGGGAAGGACGGCGGCCAGCGCCGCCCCGGAACGCCGTCTCATGCGGATTCCACGACCGGCGCCGTG
>Ga0299913_10004861_pt1 | contig 11363 bp, 13 predicted proteins | sample RVTome_9_FD_201360 | JGI IMG/M metagenome (GOLD analysis project Ga0299913, IMG submission 201360) | Soil microbial communities from uranium-contaminated site in the Upper Colorado River Basin, Wyoming, United States - RVT155D38 (version 2) ... | reverse complement strand
GAGCACCTCGGCACGAAGTTCCTCCGGGTCTTCGGGATGTCGGAGTGCCTGGGTCACACCACGCCTCTGCCCTCCGAGGACGCGGACGTCCGGTTGGGCCGGGACGGACGCCCGTTCCCCGGCACCGAGGTCAGGGTCGTCGACCCGCAGGGACGCCCGCTGCCCGCCGGTGAGGTCGGCAACGCCCAGGTGCGCGGACCCTCGCTCTTCGTCGGCTACGCCCGCGACGGTGCCCCGCGACCGCCCGAGGTGACCCAAGACGGCTTCTTCCCCACCGGAGACCACGCCCGGGTCAACGACGACGGAACCATCAACATCCTGGGCCGGGAGAAGCAGGTCATCATCCGGGGTGGCCGCAATATCGATGTCAACGAGATGGAAGCGGCGCTTGCCGCGATTCCGGGGGTCGCCCAGGTGTGCGTGGTCCCGGTGGCCGACCCGATGCTGGGGGAGCGGGCAGCAGCGCTCATGGTGTTCGCCGGGGATCCGCTGGACCTCGAGGCCGTGCGGCAACACCTGGCGACGGCGGACTTCCCGAAGTTCAAGTGGCCTGAGTTCGTGTACGCCGTCCCGGACCTTCCGCAGAACCGGTTCGGCAAGCTCAACCGGACTGGGGCGATCAAATTGGCCAACGACCTCAGCGGGGCCGGCGCTGCCGAAGCTCCCTGAACGGCAGCTGCTCCGCTAAACTGATTTGAACTCACCTCATCACGGAAGGACGAGCCCATGGGGGAAAAGGCCCTGCCGGCCAAGGACGGACCTCGATCCAAGCGCGCGATGATCCTCGAGGCCGCGATCGACAACTTCGGAGAGGTCGGCTTCGAGCACACTAAATGGGCCACCATCGCCGGTCAGGTCGGGATCGGCCAGACCGCGCTCTACCACTACTTCGAGTCCAAGTCGCACTGCCTGCTCACGATCATGAGCACCGAGCTCGAACGTTCCCTGGAGCGCGCCCGCAAGGCGGCGGTGGAGCACGACGCGCCGGCACAGAAGTTGGAGGCGGCCATCGCCTCCGCCTTCGACGTCACCGCCCGGGAGGCGCTGCAGGCCCGGATCCTGCTGAGCCACCAGGACCTGTTGGTGAGCCCGCGACCCAGCGAGCGCGAGGAGGCCGAGCGGCAGCGCGCGCGCGAACTGGTTCGAGAGATCGAGCACGAGTGGGCCTCCCTCCTCCGGCGCGGCATGGACGAAGGGGTCTTCACCGACCGCGACGAGAAGGTGATGGTGCGGCTGGTGCTGGGTCTGGTCAACAGCGTCTGGCGCTGGTACCGCCCGCAGGGCCCGCGGAGCCTGGAAGAGGTGTCCCGGTGCGTGGCGGAAGCTTCCATGCGGTTGGTCAGCTAGCGCAACTCGCCGCATAGATCTGCCCAACGCGCTCATCAAACTGAATTTAACTCTAGGAGTGCAAGCCGATGTATAACCTCATCCTGCTGGCCGCCAAGCCGAGTGACTGGACCCATGCGCAGTTTATCGACTGGTGGCGCGGCGAGCATGCCGACATGACCTATGACCTGCCCGGCCTGCGGCGCTGGCACCACACCGAGGTCCTCGACGGCATGGACGACAAGCACTCGGCCGGGTGGGACGGCGTCTCGATCTTGAGCTTCGACTCCAGGGAGGACCTGGATGCAGCGCTCGCCAGCGACGTATGGCGCAACGCGGTCGCCCACGTGGGAGACATGCGCGGCAGGCGGATCGCCGTCATGGGCGAAGAGCGAGTGATGGTCCCGGAGAAGTGACCTCGCCTGTCCTCCCACCCCAGGACTGGACCGCTCCCGGGTGCTACCCGGTAGCTCCCGGAGTGCACCGGATCCCGTTGCCGATGCCGCAGGACGGACTCCGGGCGGTCAATGTCTATGCAGTTCTGGGGCCGGAGGGGGTAGCCCTGGTCGATGCGGGATGGCGGGTTCCGGGCAACCTCGAGCTGCTCGAGAAGTCGTTGCGTGAGATCGACGTCCGGCTCGAGGAGCTCCGGGACGTCTACGTCACCCACGTCCACCGCGACCACTACACGCTGGGCCCGGAACTGCGCCGGGCGACCGGGGCGCGGATCCACCTGGGGGCCGGCGAGCGACCCGGAGTCGAGCTGATTCAGCAGCGCGCTGACAACCAACCCGCCTCGTCGCTGCGCGAGCTGCGTCGAGCCGGCGCGCCCGACCTCGCTGCCACCGTCGTGGGGCTGGTCAGTGACGAGCCGTTCGACGCGCGCGACTGGGAGTCCCCGGACCACTGGCTGCGTCCGGGCCCGTTGTCGATCGTCGGCAGGCAGATGGAGGCCACGGCAGTGCCGGGCCACACCAAGGGGCACCTGGTCTTCCAGGACCTGGCGAGCGGACACCTCTTCACCGGGGATCACGTGCTCCCCACCATCTCCCCATCCATCGGCTTCGAGCTGGGGGAGTGGGACCTTCCCCTGGGTCGCTACCTGAACTCCTTGTCGCTGCTGTTGGACCAGCCCGATGCCACGATGCTGCCGGCGCACGGACACCCCGGCGGCAGCGTGCACGGACGGGTGCGGGAGCTCCTGGCGCATCACGACCGGCGGCTGACGGACACCTTGCAGCAGGTGGCCGGGCATGAGGCGACCGGTCTGCAGGTGGCAACGGCGCTGACCTGGACCCGCCGGGACCGCACGTTCGACTCGCTCGACCCGTTCAACCAGATGATCGCGGTCTGCGAGACAATGGCGCACCTCGACCTGCTGGTGGACCAAGGAGCGGTCGTGGCCACCTACCGGGATGGCGCCGCCTTCTTCGCCGGCGCCTGACGCTTTCCGACGCTGCATCCGGACCGCCTCGGTTCCTGGATTGAAGTCAGTTCAGATTTCCTGGCCGTAGGTACGTAGTGCCTCAAGTCAATATGCCCGCGAAACGTTGACCGTGCCTCAATCAGGAATGCCCACGATACTGGATCCGCTCAGGAGGCCTTTGGCTTGGGGATCCGGACGCCTTTGCGGACGTCGGGCAGGGCGCTGGGGAAGGTGGCGAGGTAGAGCTTCTCGGTCTTGTCCTTGGCCAGTTTGAGCAGCACGGCCTGGAGGTCGGCGATCTCGCGGCCGAGGCCGGCGGGGTTGAGGGAGTCGCGGTAGGCGAGCAGCTCGGTGGCCTGCGCTGGAGCCAGGACGCCGGCGGCGAGGAGCCGGTCCAGCGGGGTCTGGGGCTTGTCGTAGATTCTGGTGCGGCGGCCGTTGCGGTCGCTTCCGTAGCCTGTGGGCTTCTTGGTCGGGGTCAGGTAGTTGAGCCGGTCGTTGACCAGTCGCCAGAGCCGGTTCAGCGCGGCGCGTTCCTCGTCGGTCTCGTAGCGGTAGTAGAACCCGTACTTGCGCACCAGGTGGTTGTTCTTGGACTCGATGGTGGCCTGGTCGTTCTTCTTGTAGGGCCGCGATCGGGTGAAGAAGATCTCCCGCTCGCCTGCCCACTTGATCACGGCGTGGTTGAGGAACTCGGTGCCGTTGTCGAAGTCCAGCCCGGTCACCGCGAACGGCACCTCGGCCACTCCCGCTTGCAGTGCGCCGAGAATGTGGACGTGGGCGTTGTTCCTGACGCTGCGGGTGAACACCACCCGGTATGGACATCGGTGAGGTTCACGGTCCGGGCGAACTCGCCCTTCAACGTAGGTCCGCAGTGCGCGACGGTGTCGCCCTCGAAGAACCCCGGCTCGGCCTCGACCTCGTCACCGGCCTTGCGGATCTTGATCGAACTTCGCAGCAGCGGCGAGGGTTTCGTGGTCGAGACACCCCTGATCTGGTCGGTGGCCTTCGCGGCCTTGAGGTAGCGGTCGATCGAGGCCGCTGACATCGCCAGCAGTTCCTCGCGTACTTGGTTGCTGTACCGATCGGCGCCATCGACGAGCTCGCCATGCCGCTCGAGCCCGGAGAGCTGGAGTTGCATCGAGACCGCGAGGTACTTCCCGCACTGCCCACCCGAGGCCGCCCACACTTTCTGCAGCACCTTGAGCGCGTCGTAGGAGTACTTCGGCGTGCGCTGCGTGCGCGGCGCCTCGGCGACCAGACGCCCCGACCCCGATGGACGCCTCGCGGCCGCGTTCAGCCTGCGCCTGGCGTTGTCGCGAGACCAACCCGTCACCTCGACAACCTGGTCCAGCACCCGGCCCTTGTCCTTCTTCGAAGCCCGTCCATACGCCTTGGCGTACTTGGTGGTGACCTCGGCACGAGACGTCATCGACAACTCACTCCTCATGCCCCCACACGCTCACCCTTTCGCGGGCATTCCTACGTGAGGCACGGAGAGCGTTTCGCGGGCAGTTTTCGTGAGTCTCGTCGGAACCCTTGACACACCTGGGGGCAGTACGGTCCACTTAACCTAGTTCAATTCAGTTCTGGGTCACGATGACATCCGCTGACGGGATCGGTCCCGCGGCGGCGGCCGAGATCACCCGACGACCATGAGGGGTCCAATCAATGAGGAACAAGCAACGCGTCGCTGGCATCGCCGGAGTCGCAGCCCTGAGCTTGTCGGTGGCTGCCTGCGGCGGGGCATCGGAGGGGAGCGGCGATACGGCTACGGCTCGACTCTCCTCCTACCTGCCGCAGGACACGGGGTTCAACAAGGCCGTCGACGCGTGGGCCGACCAGACCGAGGAATGCGCGGACGGTGACATCGAGTTCGAGCGTTTCTACAACGGCGCCCTCTTCGGTGCGACGGAGACGCGGGATGCCCTCGGAAATGGTCGAATCGAGGTGGGGTCGTTCTCCGTTGGTTACCACCCCGGCGAGTTCCCGCTGACCCAGGGACTGTTCGACGTTCCCTTCCTGTCCTCGAACATTCGTGCCGTGATGGAGGCACAGGACACGATCTACGAGGACAGACCCGAAGCGCAGGCCGAATGGAATGACCAAGGCATGGAACTGTTGAAGGTCCTCCCGGTCACGTCGCCACCCGTCGGGACCAACGCCACGTTCGAATCCTTGGAGGACCTCAGGGGACTGGACATGCGTGGCTATCCGCCGGGCGGCGTCAACGCGGCCATCGAGGCTGCAGGAGCGCAGCCGGTGGACCTTGACCTGGCTGAGCTGCCGGAGGCCATGCAGCGCGGTGTCGTCGATGGATACGCCGGTGTCTCCGTGGATACAGTCACGGCCTTGAGCCTGCAGGAGAGCACTCAATACTTGACCGAGGCCGGATTCGGTTCCACCTCCGCCATCCAGCTGGCAGTGAACAAGGAGTGGTGGGACGGACTGTCCGACGAGGTACGAGACTGCGCCTCGGACGCGGCAGACGACCTGCAGGAACTGTACGTTTCGGCAGTCAAGGACGCCGAGGCCGAGGCTTGTGCGGCGCTGAATGACGCCGGAGTAGAGCTGTCCGTGCTGCCCGAGTCGGAGACTGAGAAGTTGCGCAGCGCGATCTTCGATGAGCAGCGCGCCGCGTGGGTGGAGAGCGCCGAGGGAGCCGTCGATGACCCTGAGGCCTATCTGTCCGACTACACGGACGCCCTGGGCGAAACCGAGGAGGAGCACGCCGGCGAGAGCTTCGGCGTTCCAGGATGCTTGGCGGAGTGAGTGTCACTTCGCCCAGCTGACCTCCGCCCACGATCCGCCTGAGAGGAGATGAGTGATGACGGTGTCGTCAACGCCCATCGCGACACGCATGCTGCAGCTCCTGACGGCGACGTCGCGCGGCCTCGCCGTGTCGATTGCGGTCCTGTCGGGCCTGGGAGTCATCGCACTGGTGGTGATGACCCTCAGCAACATCCTGCTCCGCAACTCGGGTCAGGGAGGGGTCCCCGCAATGGTGGGGTGGGGCGAGGTCGGAGTGGCCGCGATCGCCTACCTCGGGTTGGCCTATGCGCAGCACCTGGACGCGCACGTCTCCACCGTCGTCGTCGTCAGGATGTTGCCCCGGCGACTGCAGCGCTACGTCAAGGTCTTCTGGATGATCCCGGTGTGCCTTCTGTTGCTCTGGATGGGCGTCGAGACCGCTCGGGAGGCGATCGACTCCATCAGCATCCGGGAGGCACGGATGGGCGCGGTGCCGATCTGGCCAGCGAAAGCCGCCATCGCCATCGGCGTATGGGTGCTGCTGCTGGAGCTGCTCGTGCAACTCCTCGACCTGCTGTTCGGTCCCGAGAAGTCCAGGTCGACCGCGGTTCGGGGACCCGACGACGCTCAACTGAGCAATGCGGTCTGAGGTGGCAGGCATGCCTGAGGGCGACAAGGCAACTATCGGTGCATCTCTGACTCGAATGGTTCGGCTTACATGAGCATTCTCCTCATCACCACTGTCGTCCTTGCGACGTTCCTGTTGTTCGCGATCCTGGGCACCCCGCTCGCGTACTCCCTGCTGCTGTCGGGGACCCTCGGTCTCATCCTCCTGGACGGTTTCGAAGGAGCGGGCTTCGAGCTGGCCAGTGCCCCGTACTCAACGGCTGCTTCCTACTTCCTCCTCCTCATTCCCGTTTATGTTCTGATCGGCATGTTGGTGGCCAACGGCGGCCTTGCTGAGAAGGTCTACCGGGTCGCCAACCACCTCCTACGTCGAGTGCCCGGCGGGGTCGGTGTGGCCACGGTCGTCGCGTGCGCGGGGTTCGCCGCCGTGACCGGCTCGAGCATCGCGACCGTGGCAACGATCGGGCGGGTCGCGGTCAAGGAGATGCAGGACTTCGGGATCCGGGCCTCAACCGCGGCAGGGCTGGTCGCGGCCGCTGGCACCCTGGGAGCGCTCATCCCGCCGAGTGTCGTGCTCGTGCTCTACGGGTTCATCAGCGGAGAATCGATCGGTCAGCTCCTGCTCGCAGGGATCATCCCGGGTATCTTCGTCGCGCTGGTCTACGCCATTTACCTCATGATCGCCGAGCGGGGCAGCGCTGATGGGTCCGACGGTCGCCCGGTGGAGGTGCGCAGTGGGGTCTCGGGCGCCGCGTCGGTGGGGGCCACCGGAACGCTCAGCAACGCTGTGGAGAGTCGGCTCCAGCCATCCCGGAGTGCATCGGACTCCGCGGGCGGGGACGACAGTGCTGACCCGGAGAGCCGCGTTCCATGGGAAGCGGCGATGTACATCCTCCTGATCTTCGGCGTAGTCGTGGGCGGGATGTATTCGGGCTACTTCACGGTGGTGGAATCGGGCTCGATCGGGGTCGTGCTGGCGTTGAGCATCACCGTGATCGAAGCGCGCCGCGATGGAAAGTCGGTCCTCGCACTCCTCCGAGACTCCCTCGCAGAATCGATGTCCGTGATGAGCATGGTGTTCGGCCTTCTTCTCGGTGGCGGGGTGCTCGCGGCCTTCTTCGTCTTCACTCGGCTGCCGAATGACCTCTCGGACTGGGCGACCGGACTGGACATCCCTCCGCTACTCCTCGTCATCATCCTCCTGCTGATCCTGATCCCACTGGGCATGGTGCTGGAGCCGATGTCGCTCATCTTGGTCTTGGTTCCGATCTATCACCCCATCGTGACCGCCTTGGGCTACGACGGAATCTGGTTCGCCATCCTCTTCGTGCGCATGATCGAGGTGGCGCTGATCACCCCGCCGATCGGCCTGAACGTCTTCGTCATTGCTGGTGTTGCCAAGGGAGTCAGTGTCGAGCAGGTCTTCAAGGGAGTCGTCCCTTTCCTCCTGCTCGACCTCCTGTGCGTGGGGATCTTCATCGCCTTCCCCGAGATCATCACCTTCCTGCCGGATGCGGCGGGTACGTGACGGTGAAGGACGTCAACTCATCCTCACCACCACGCGGCCGGTTACCTCGCGAGCGCGCAGGCGCGCTATTCCGCTCGGCACTTCGTCAAAGGGCAGGTTGGTGTCTCCCGGGTTCGACGGATTGCACCGGGGATCGGGCGAGGACTGCAGGCAACGCGGCGCAGGTGCTGGCGAACTTCTGGGTGACCGAAGCCGGACGGACGCCTCTGTCCTGCGGCTACGCGAGTGCGGTTCCCGACATCCCAGATGCAGTTTTCCGCGCCAAGGACATCGACCTGCCCGACGTGCGTTTCTTGACCCAGGGACGCTTGGACGAGTTCCAGGCGGACTGGGAATCGAAGCTCCGCGAGTGGGCAGGGCAAAGGTCATGAGCGTCGCCCGCGAGCGCGTGGTCCCACCACCGAAGCTACTGGTGCAAGATCCCGGTCAGCTAGCCCTGCGAGCCCCCACGGTGCTGTCGGCCATGACCGACTCGTGGCTTGCGGTGGAGGCGACCATTGCGCCTCGGTTGCTCGGCATCATCAAGGACCGTGTCGAGTTGCTGCTCGAGTCCGACGACGTGCTCGACTCGACGGAGATGTGTTCGCCGGAAGAGAAGTCGATACTGGACATGGTCGACCAGTTCGTGGACTGCGTCGCGGAGGTGACCGAGGAGCACCTCGCGAGACCACGCGACTCCTTGGGCGAGGCCGGTCTACGTGACCTGCTGGAGAGCCTCTACGTGGTGGATCAGCTGTCCCGACTCTTCGTGACGCACTCGAGGCTCTTCGGTGGTTCATCGCCCCGGGCCGTTCCCGCAGCCGTGGACGAAGCGGAGTCGCTGATCCATCTCGCGCTTCTCTGGCACGACCGGGTTCTTGAGATGAAGCAGCTCGACCTGTTGACCACCGAGGCTGCCCGCATGCGGGGGGCTTGGTATCACACGTGCCGCCTGTGCGCATCGGTGCGCATCGTCGATGGCGGACAGGTGGTCATGGACCCCGAGACCGCCGGCCTGGTGCGCCGGGGGGAGCTCGAGGCGCTACCGCAGCGACTCAGGAGTGCGGTCAAGTTTGCCGACGCGCACGTCATCGATCCGCGAAACGTCTTGACTGACGCCTTGTGCGAAGAGCTGACGACGGTGTTCACCGAGGACGAGCTGATGGAGCTCACGCTCGACATGACCGCCTGGAACCACCAGAAGGTGACTGTTTCTCTGAAGATCGAGCCGCCGATCAGGCCGGACGCGTTGAGCGAACTCCTCATCAATGCCGATGGCACCGTGAAGATCGGCCGCGCGATTCGCTGAGAATCGTCGCGGGCGGACATGACATCGTCGCAGGGGTCTTGTCGCGGTACGGAGCAAGCAACTACGAGACCAGGAGAGTTGAGATGGCGCGAATCAGCACAGTGAGGCCGGAGGAGTTCCGTTCGGATCTGGCCGAGTTGCTGGGACGACCGACGGATGAGCAGCGCGTGGCAGTCGGCTCGATGGTGGGATGGGCGCGACGCCCTGACGTAGCCATCACGTTCATCGAGTTCCAGCGGTCGCTCGACGCCGCGACGACGCTGTCGCCACGCCTGCTCGAACTCGTCCGCCTGAGGGTGGCGTTCCACAACCAGTGCCGCAGCTGCATGGCGGTGCGCTCATCGCGTGCTGTCGACGATGGCGTGGATTCGAACGCCGTGTGCAGCCTCCAGCGTCCGTACGAGGCGCCGGACCTCAGCGACGACGAGAAGGTCGCCCTGAAGTATGCGGACCTGATGGCGAACGACCACCTGTCCGCCGACGACGCTACGTTCGATGACCTCCGCGCGCACTTCACGGAGAACGAGATCGTGGAGCTCGGCATCCACGTCGGCATCTGCGTGGGGTTCGGGCGGCTCGCCGCGACGTGGGATCTCGTCGAGGACCTACCAGACGAGCTGCGCACTGACGCGGACGTCGCGCCGTGGCTCGTCGAAGGTGTCCAGCGCTGAGTCGCTCTGGCCACACAACCCTAGTGGGACCGGTGGCGGGTGCCTCGGTGCTCGCGAGCGCGCTGCTGCTCGTGCTGGGGGCGAGTCGATGCGTCACCGGCCCCGCCACGGGAACTGAAAGGTGCTCGTATGGATGACACGCCAGCACGACGGGCCGTGGTCTGGGGCATCTCCTCGGCGGTGGGCGAGGCGGTGGCACGTCTGGCAGTGGTGACCTACTCAGCGGTCCTGATCGTGGACCGTGACGAGCACGCTCTGACAAGCCTGTCCGCAGAACTGGGCACGGACGGCGTCGTCGACGACGACGATAGCGCCGCGCCGCAGTGGATCTCCGAGCACTGGGGCGCTGCTGATGTCCTGCTCGACTGCACTGCCACGATGGAGCTGGGCCCGGAGGAGGGTGACTCGCCGGAGCGCGCCGCGGCCGTGGTTGCAGCGAACATCCTCGACCCATGGCAGCACACTGAGGCACTCGAACGGCACCTCTGCGCTGGAAGCGCATCCGCCGTGGTCTACCTGGGTTCGGTCGACGGGTTGCTGGGCAATCCGCACGTGCCGGCATACTCCGCTGGCAAGGCGGCTGTCGCGTCCCTCACCCGGACGATGGCCGCACGCCTCGGGCCGCAAGGCGTCCGGGTGAACTGCGTTGCCGGCGCCGGAGTCCTGCAGACGCCACGGCGCGAGGGCCTGCCCCAGCGATCCGTCGGTGATAGGCACCTTGCCCTGCGGCTCACCCCGCTGGGTCGTTTCCCGACCCCCGAGGAAATCGCTCAGGTAGCGGTGTTCTTGGCCTCAGAGAACGCCTCGGCAGTGACCGGAGCGGTCGTCCCCGTGGACGCTGGGCGCACAGCCGTCACTCCTGGCACCTGGATCTCGCCGCCTTGACACGGCGGCCGTCGCAAGGACCGCGGGCGACCTCTGGGGCGCGCTCTACGAGCGACATCGGCAGGTGGACCGGGCCTCGGGGTGCCAAGTGAGTGATTGACGCTCCATCCGGGCTCGGTTAGATTGAACTGATCTCAGTTCGAGGTGGATCTTCTACGGAGTGACATGCGAAAACACGGTGTGAGGGGCGGCGCGATGTTGACCAGAGCTGTCCCGGCGTTGACGGTCTGCGGTGGACGGCGCCAATGCCGGCGCAGAGGCGGTGTGGGGGCGACTCGGACGAAGTTGTCGCCGCGGCCAACAAGGAGAGAAGTGTCCTCCTCTACGCGAGCTACAACCCGGTGAACATGGAGGAGCTCAAGAAGGCGTTCGAGTCCGAGTGCCCGGCCATCACGCTGGAGTCCGTGCGCGGTACCGATGCCGAGCTCAACCCCAAGCCGAGGTCGTCCGGCTTGACCCCTGGCGACGTCGCGGAGTACACCGCTAGTGTCGTGCGTCATTAATTGATTGACAGTGTGGGATGATGGGGTATGCCATCACCTGCACTGGAACTAAGCGATGAGGATCGCGCGACGTTGGCGTCGTGGACGCGGTCGCGTACGCAGTCGGCGGGTCGTGCTGAACGGGCTCGGATCGTGTTGGCCGTCGCCGATGGCGCAGGCACCACGACCGCGGCACGGCAGGTCGGAGTGTCTCGTCCGACGGTGATCAAGTGGCGCGACCGGTTCGCCGCGCATGGGCTTGCCGGCCTGGAGGACGAGGCACGCCCCGGTCGACCCAAGAGCATCGACGACGCTGGGATCATCGCGGCCACGCTGCAACCCCCGCCGGAGAAGCTGGGAGTGACGCACTGGTCCTCGC
>Ga0299913_10004860_pt1 | contig 11363 bp, 10 predicted proteins | sample RVTome_9_FD_201360 | JGI IMG/M metagenome (GOLD analysis project Ga0299913, IMG submission 201360) | Soil microbial communities from uranium-contaminated site in the Upper Colorado River Basin, Wyoming, United States - RVT155D38 (version 2) ... | reverse complement strand
GATGCCCTGGGCGCCGGCCGAAGAGTGATAGATCAGGTCTCCGGCGGTCCCGTGATGCGCCGAGTCGGTGACTCGGGCGACGGGCAGTGAGATGTCCTCCCAGGTCACGCCGTCGGCCGACACCCAAAAACGAGGGCCGAACCCGACCCAACCGGTGGCCATGAACCCGTAGTCGGCCTTCTGGATCCATGCTTCGGCGGCCAGGACACTGTCCCGCTGGGACCACTCCACCCCGTCGGAGGAAACCCATTCCTCGAAGCCGGTTTCGTCTCCGGCGGGATTCCAGTCGGTGACGACTCGGGCGACCAGCTGGCCGGCAACGGTCTGGACTTGGGCGTACTGGTACCGCTCGGGAAGAAAATCGACAGACCCGGTGTCCTTCCAACTCTGGCCATCGACGCTACGCCAGATCCGGGGCGGCTCTTCCAAGGTGCCACCCGGATAGTCGAGATTCTCGAATGCCACGAAACCGCTATCTGTGGCGTGGATGGTGACGTATCCATCCCACGGCACCGGGTGGAACTCACTGCGGTTGCCGGCGGCGGCCAGCACACCGGGAACGACAATGGTCCCGTCCGGAGTCATGTCGTCGAGGAACTGATTGGCGGCAGCCCGGCTCGACAGACCGACCTCGTGGACCACCTCCTCGCTGGAGATATCGGTCAAAACCACTCTTCTGCCGGACACCGTGGCCTTGAGCGTGGCGACACTCGCCCCTGTCTCCGCGTCGTGGACTTCGAACATCTGGGAGAACGGGCTCCATCCGGCCCATGGCACCGCCACGCAAGGCTCGGGTTGCCCACAGTTGTAGGAGTCCGTCCCATAGATATCGCCCCAACGGATGGTCCCCACCACGGAGACCGGGATCAGGGTGCTCCCCCCGGATTCCACCGGTGTGCCCGGGTAGGTGATCCAGTCCAGCTCCTCGATATCCGGAACCGACGCCGCTTCGAGAGAGAGCTCGACCCACTCGCCGTCACGGGCCTCCCAGATCCGCGCCGGGTCGGCCATGGCGAACCCGTCGAGGTAGTAGATGTAGCTGGCGTCGCCGAACGGCGACGGCGAATCGTCCTTTTCCCAGGTCAACCCGTCCGGTGATCTCCAGGTCCCGCTCCCGTCGTAGGTATGGATCACATACTCGCCATTGAGCGGGTCGAGTTGAATATCGCCCAGGGGCAGGAAAGGTGTGTCGAACTCTGCCTCTGCCCAGGTCAGGACGCCCAAGCTGGTCTCGGTGGGCACGGGCGGGGCGCCCGGCTCGGGGACGGTGGTCGGGGTGGGGACGGTGCCGAGGCTGGGCGGCACGATTGTCGTCGTGGTCGAGGCGACCGACTCCACTCCAGGACCGCGGGTCGAGAACAACACGACCGTCGCCGCGATCACGCCGAGGACGACTGCGATCACCGGTCCCAACCGCCCCCGTTGTCGGTGGGGCGGTCCGGGATCGTCCTCGAATTCGACCAGCCGTCGTCTGTGGTCGGTCATCGACCGTCTCCAAATGCTCCGGTAGTAGCCAAACGATTCCGTTCCCTCCCGGGTTTCCTTCCGGAGCCGCTGTGGTGTCAGTCAGTACTTGGCGAGATCCTGGGCGTGGCGGACGATGCCCTCGGCGGTCGGATAGAGGGAGTTCTCCAACGACCCCGCATAGGGCATGATCGGCACGTCGGGCAACGCGTATCGGCGGACCGGCGCATCGAGCCATTCGAAGGTCTTGTCGGCGATCTGCGCCGCGAGCTCGGCGCCATAGCCGACGAACTCGTTGTCCTCGTGGACGATGAGGGCGCGGGAGGTCTTCTTCACCGATTCGGCGATCGTCGGCCAGTCGAGAGGTTTCAGCGAGCGGAGATCGATCACCTCGGCGCTCACCCCGAGCTCCTCCAGCACCGGTACCGCCTCGGTGGCGAAATGCGCCATGGCGCCGTAGGCGATGATCGTGACATCATGTCCGACATTGCGGATCGCCGCCTTGCCCAGGGGGATCCGGTAGTCGTCGGCCGGGTAGGGGCCTTTGGCCAACCGATACAGCTTCTTCGGCTCCAGGAACATCACCGGATCCGGGTCCTCGAAGGCGGTGTGCAGGAGGCCTTTGACATCGGCTGGGGTAGAGGGGATCACCACCTTGAGACCAGGGACATGGGCATAGAAAGACTCGATCGATTGTGAGTGATAGAGGGCGCCGTGGATGCCCGCCCCGTAGGGAGTGCGGATGACGATGGGGACATTCCACCGCCCGTCCGAGCGATAGCTGATTCGTGCCGCCTCCGACACCAGTTGGTTGAACGCGGGATGGATGTAGTCGGCGAACTGGATCTCGGGCAGAGGGCGATAGCCGGCGGCCGACATCCCGATGGCAACCCCGACGATGGACGACTCGGCGATGGGGGCGTTGAAGCAGCGATGGGCGCCGTAGGTCTCGGTGAGGCCCTCGGTCGCCTTGAACACGCCGCCCTTGCGTCGGGCCACGTCCTCGCCGAAGAGGATGGCGTCGTCGTTGGCCTCGAAGATCTCGTGAAGGCTTCGATTGATGGCTGTGATCAGGTTGATTCTCTCGCCGTCGGGCGCCACGTCGACCTCGGTCGCCGCCGGGCCTGGCTCGATGGGGCGGGCGTAGACCCTGGACGTGGGCTCGTCGGGGTTCGGCGCCGCCTCTGCTCGCCCGACCGCATCGGCGAGGAGTTCGATTACCTCCCCGTCGAGATCCGACTCTTCCGCCTCGCTGAGCAGCCGGTTCTCGATCAGGTACTGGCGCAACATGGCGACCGGGTCCCGCTTGCGCCAGGTCTCGACCTCTTCGCGGGTCCGGTACAGGGTGTCGTTGTCGTCGGAGGTGTGGGCGTAGTACCGGTAGGTCTCCGCCTCGATGAGGGTTGGCCCACCGCCCGTTCTCGCCCTGGCCACCGCTTCCCTCATTGCCCGGACGACGATCAGCGGGTCGTTGCCGTTGATCGAGACCCCGGGGAAGCCGTAGCCCTGGGCACGATCGGCCAGTTTGCCGGCCACCCCTTCCTCGGTGGGGACGGAGATCGCGTAGTGATTGTTCTCAATCAGGAAGATGAGCGGCAGCCTGTGGATACCCGCCCAGTTCATGGCCTCATGCCAGTCACCTTCCGAGGTCGAGCCCTCGCCTCCGTAGACCACGACCACCTCGTCGCCGCCCTTTGTCTTCATGGCGTGGGCGATGCCGGCGGCATGGGGGAACTGAGGCCCGATCACCGAGGACTGGGTGAGGACCCGCCGGTCGGGATCGGACCAGTGACTGGGAAGCTGGCGCCCGCCAGACATGGGGTCGGTCTTCTTGGCGAACACACCGAGGAATATCTCCTCAGGGCTGAATCCCCAGGCGAGGGCGACGCCCATGTCCCGGTAGTAGGGGAGGACCCAGTCGCGGTCGGTGTCGAGGGCGAAAACCGACCCGACCTGGACGGCCTCATGCCCGGAGGCTCCGAGGACGAACGCGGCCCGACCCTGTCTCTGGAGGGCCCACATCCGATCGTCGACCCGGCGTGCCAGCAGCATCAGCCGGTACATCTCGACGATCTGATCGTCGGTCAGGCCGACCTGCTGGTGGGTCAGGTTCCCGTCTAGGGCCTCGAGGTTGGGCTCAGTTTCGGTCATCGCCGCTCCGTCGGAAGCGTCTCAGCTCTCCGATCTGGTTGATTCTCTTCTCGGCGATGGCGATGGCGGCCTCGTTGGGGGTGACGCCCTCCTCCTGAGCTCGCTCGAGGACGGCCATCGTGGCCGCGAAGAGACCGTCGACCCGGTGCAGGGCACGCGTCTTGGAATATCCGTGCAGCTCGTCGTAGACGTTGATCAGCCCGCCGGCATTGACGACGAAGTCGGGGGCGTAGAGGATGTCGCGCTTGGTGAGAGTGATGGCGTCCTCATCGGTCGCCAGCTGGTTGTTGGCCGACCCGACGACGGCTTGGCAGTTGAGTTTAGGGATCGTCGCGGAATTCAGGGTCGCCCCGAGGGCGCATGGCGAGAGGATGTCGCAGTCGACGCTGAGGATCTCGTCGGGGGGAACGCTCTTGACCCCGTAGGTCTCGACGGCGGATTGGATCGCCGGCTCGTAGGCGTCGGACACGATGACCTCGGCACGATGCTCGACGAGCAGTTGGACGAACGCCGAGCCCACCTTGCCCACACCCTGAACGGCGAAACGCCGGCCGGCGACGTCGGGGTCGCCCCATAGGACCTGACATACGGCCCGGGTGGATGCATAGAGACCCCGGGCGGTCACCGGCGAAGGGTCTCCGGCCCCGCCCTCGGCGACGCTGGCGCCGAGAGCCCAGCGGGTCTCCCGGCGCACGATGTCCATGTCGGAAGTGGTGGTGCCCACGTCCTCGGCGGTGATGTAACGGCCCTGAAGCGAGTCGACGATTCTCCCGTAGGCCCTGAAGAGTCGTTCCGACTTGTCGGTGCGGTGGTCGCCGATGATGACCGCTTTCCCCCCGCCGAGGTCGAGTCCGGCGATTGCCGCCTTGTAGGTCATGCCCTTGGAAAGTCGCATCACGTCGAGGAGTGCCTCTTCCTCGGAGGGGTATGCAAAAAAGCGGGTCCCGCCGAGGGCGGGACCCAGATCCGTCGAGTGAATCGCGATAATCGTCTTGAGGCCGGACATCTCGTCATAGCCGAAGAGGATCTGCTCATGCCCCTCTCGGGCTACCTCATCGAATACGACCAAGGCGTGCATCCTCCTTCTCAAGACGAGCGGCAGTCGCCCGGTGACCCGATCTTAGTTCCCGGGACCGGGCAAGGTCCCGAGCGGGTTGGAGGCGTCCTGTGGCACCATGATCGGGTGACGAAGACGGCCTACCTCCGTGTGTACTCCCCGGAGGCCGAGTCCTCCGGTGACCCGGTCCCCGGTTTCGTGAAGTCCTACGGGCTTCTCTCGGAGAGCAACCAAAGCGGCGAGTGGGTCATCGAGTGGGAGGGCCGTCGTCTCATTTGCCCCCGGAACCTGAGGCTGCGGGTCCTCGAGTCGACGGTGGCGTTCGCCAACGCCTTCGCCGGGTTTGGAGTCGGGCTGATCCCTGAGGAGAGCGCCAATGCGGCCGACCGCGAGCTCCGTCAATATCAGCGCGAGCATCCTTCGCATCGGTCCCACGTCTTGACGTCGGCGTGGCACGTCCCGGTGAGGTGGTTCGGTGCGTTCAGTTCGGACGATCGGGAGGTCTACGAGCACGAGGGCCGGCCCCGGGTCCGGTTCCGGGTCTCCATCGAGACGGCGATGGCCCGTGTCGAGAAGGTGCTCGAGGTGCTCAAGAGCATCGACATGTTCGACGGTCCGGCAGACGAGACCGGCCAGCTCCTGGGATGGCTGGACCAATTCGAATCCGGGTCGGTCGTGGAGCTCGACTACGCCGATGTCTCCGATCTGTTCGAGGGCCAGGACCTGGTTCTCGATGATTCCGCCGACCTGGTCCAGGAGTCGGTCGAGGCCCTGGCGTCGGGCGACATGCTCCGGGCGGGTGAGGCCTACGGACGGGTCGTCACCCGGTGGGCACACGCTTTCTCGGTCACCTTCTCCTCCTGACCGCCGGGCGTAGGCTCGCCGTCGTGCCCGATGATCCCGGTCGGATCCAATTCCGGCAGTTACCTCCGACGGTGGCGATGCTGATCCGCCTGATCACCTTGGGTCTGGTCGGAGTGGCCCTCCTCGGAGCCTGTGACCGGGGGAGCCCGGAGGCAGATGTGTCTCGCCTGGTCATCATCGACGGCGACGGAAATGTGGTGACGTTGGATTCCGATGGCTCGGATCGGGTGGTGGTGGGGGCCGCCGGCGAGTCTCGAGGCTTCTTCCAACCGGTGTGGTCTCCCGACGGCCTGACGGTGGCGTGGGGCCAGTTCCATGAAGACGGCTTTGCCCTGGTGGCCTCCGACTCCGATGGGGAGGAGCCGATCGAGATCGAGACCTCGGGTCTGCCGTTCTATCTCTCCTGGTCACCGGACAGTGCCCTGGTCGGGCTGCTCCACGCCGGTTCCCCGGGCGAGATCGACTTCGTGATAGCGGATGTGGGCGCTGGAGAGTCGCTCGTCGTTGACGCCGGAACCTCGTATTACTTCTCGTGGGAGAGCGATTCCTCCGGTGTCGTCGCCCACATCGGGACGAGTGATTTCGACCGGATCGGGATCGATGGCAGCTCTCAGAGTCTTGGCAGCACCGACACCGAGTACCTCGCACCTTTCGTCACCGACGCCGGATTGCTGCATGTCAGCGAGGGAAATCTGATCCTCGACGGCGACGCGGTCGTGGGGGTTCCCGGGTCGGCGCTGTTCGTTCCCAATCGGGAGGGGACGAGGGTGGCGGTGGTCTCCCCCGGGGTCGGTGTCACCGTCGCCAACGAGCGCTCGCTGTCTCCGGGGCAGTTGGTCGTCATCGAGGTCGAGTCGGGGGACCTGCATGAGGTGACGGCCACTCCGATCGCCGGATTCTTCTGGAATCCCGACGGGGACCGCCTCCTGGTATTGACCGCCGACAGGTCGGGACAGATAACACCACTCGTCTGGGAGGCGGACGGTGAACTGACGGAGTTCGGCGCTTACCGCCCCGCCGAGGCCTATGTGCAGGATGTCCTTCCGTTCTTTCCTCAATACGCCCAGTCGGTGTCGTTCTGGAATCGGGAGGGCACGGCGTTCGCCTTCGTGGGAACGGTCGAGGACGTCAACGGTGTCTGGATCCAGGATCTGAGCGCCGACGGGCCCATCCATCTGTCGGAGGGGTCGTGGGTGGCGTGGTCGCCCTAATCGCCAAGGCCTCAGAGCAACCGCATCGGCGATGAGATCTGACCCAGTGCGATGAGCGTCGCCTCGAGCACCACTGCCACCGGGTAGGTGAGGGCGGCCGTCAGGAAGACGGCCCGCACCGCCTGGCTCCATTTTCGTCGAAAGAACAGGAGCGGAAACGCAAGGCCGACGGTCGCGACACCGACATATGCGATGTGGGCGTCGAGATGATCGATGTGGGCCCATAGCGCCAGCGGCTCGGCAGTCGAGACCGTCGCGAGTAACACGACCGCCGGAAGGATCGTCGAGTGGTTGGTCAGCCACCAGCCGACCATCCCAGCGAGGGGGCCGATGAATAATCCGACGCCGGTCCAGAGCACCAGGAAACGGACATCGCCACCAGCGGCGTCGTCCGCCAGGAGAGTCCACACCACCCCTACCCCGAAGTAGGCGATGTTGGCGGCGAGCAGGGCGAGACCACCGAGGATCGCCGCCCTTCTGACCCTCCTAGCCAAGTGATATCCGACGAATGCCGCGACCCAGATCCATGGCACGGCCATCTGGACCAGGGTGGATGCGACAGGCGCACCGTTGCCTAGGCCGCAGAGAGCACCCCAGACCATCCCCAGGACAAGCGTCCGGCGCATGGCGGCACGGTAGTTCTCGGGGTGACTCGAAAGAATGTCGGCGTCTTCCTGGGACAAAGGGTCTTTGTCCCCTGTCGCCGACCCCCATCAGGCCGTTCAATCGACACAAGAGGTCTGAAAGGAGGCCCAGATGAAGGCCATGGTCTATCACGGACCTGGAAAGAAGGCGTGGGAGGAAGTTCCCAAGCCAACCATCAAGGACGACACCGACGCCATCGTCCGTGTCGATTCGGTGACGATCTGCGGCACCGATCTTCACATCCTCAAAGGGGATGTGCCGACGGTCACCGATGGGAGGATCCTCGGTCACGAGGCCGTCGGGACGGTGGAAGAGGTCGGTCCTGGCGTGAGACGCGTCAAGCCCGGAGACAAAGTGCTGGTTTCGTGCATCACCTCGTGTGGCACGTGTCGTTTCTGCCGGGAGGGGAGTTACGGTCAGTGTCTCGGTGGCGGTGGCTGGATTCTCGGCCATCTGATCGATGGGACGCAGGCCGAATACGTTCGGGTCCCCTTCGCGGACACCTCCACATACCCGGCGCCCGACGCCGTCGCGGACGAGCAGCTTCTGATGCTGGCCGACATTCTTCCTACCGGGTATGAAGTCGGAGTCCTCAACGGCAAGGTCGAGCCCGGCGACGTGGTGGCCGTGGTCGGTGCCGGTCCTATCGGGCTGGCCGCGATCCTCGGCTCCCGGCTATTCAGCCCAAGCCATGTCATCGCCATCGACCTGGCGGACAGCAGACTCGAAGCCGCCAAGCAGTTCGGAGCGGATCTGACCATCAACAACCGGACCGTCGACCCCAAGGCGGCGATCGCCGAGCTCACCGATGGGCTCGGGGCCGATGTCGCCATCGAAGCGGTTGGCGTGCCGGCGACGTTCGAGTTGGCCGCATCGCTGGTCCGACCCGGGGGCCGTGTCGCCAACATCGGCGTACACGGTGAGCCGGCCACGCTGCATCTCGAGGAACTGTGGATCAAGAACGTGACCATCACCACAGGGTTGGTGGACACGTTCTCGACACCCACGTTGCTCAGGCTGATCGAAGGCGGATTGATCAACCCCTCACCGTTGGTTACCCATCTCTTTGGTATGGGTGACTTCGAGGAGGCGTACGACGTATTCAGTCGAGCTTCCGAGACCGGTGCACTGAAGGTGGTCCTCACCAAGGACTGACCTGGCTGTGGGTGAGGGTGATGGCCCCCGGCACCTCGTGTGCCGGGGGCCATCCTGACCGGTCCGGGCTTCCTCGTTAAATACCGCATAGAGAAGGAAAGAAAGTGAACAGCGAATCAGAAGAGCGGTCGACCCGGGTGCTGGTGTCAGCGGGCTCAAAACATGGTGCCACCGCCGAGATCGCCGAAAGGATGGGCGCCGTGCTCCGCGAGCGTGGCCACGACGCGGATGTCCTGGCACCAGGACAGGTCGGCGACCTGGCTCCATACCAAGCGGTGGTTCTGGGGAGTGCGGTCTACGCGGGCCACTGGGTGGCCGAGGCCAAGGAGTTGGCCGAGCGTCTCGCCGGGTTGAAACCGGGTATAGAGACCTGGCTCTTCTCCAGCGGTCCCATCGGCGACCCGCCGAAACCCGAGGAGGACGCAGTCGATGTGGCCGAGGTGATGGAGAAGACGTCGGCACGTGAGCATCGTGTCTTCTCCGGCAAAATCGACAAATCGAAGCTTGGATTCGGCGAGAAAGCGATCCTCATCGCAGTACGTGCCCCCGAGGGTGACTTTCGCGACTGGGATGAGATCGAAGCCTGGGCTCGTGAGATCGCCGACAGCTTGATGAAAGGGGAGGTCGGCGTATGACCGACCACGAGAACCAGAGTCGGAAGACTTAGGATCGAAGAGGCTGAGGAAGCCCTCAACCGCACCACCGAGGCCCTCAAGACGGCTTGGGCCGAGACCAGGGAGGCCCGTCTGTCGACGCTGGAGGCCAAGGAAGCAGCAAACCGTCTTGGGAAGGCGATCGATCAAGGGATCGAAGTGGCCCGGCAGAAATGGGAGCCGTCCTGCGCTTTCCCGTCGACGCCTGGGTTGAGGGCGTCAGTTCGCGCTACGGCGAGATCGGTGCTCGTTGCTTCCGAAAGGAGTTCTTCCTGATGATCTTTCCCCCCCGCACAGTCAGGAAGTCACAACCGTTGACCTCGAGACGTCGTCCGTCGAGGTGAGTGCCGGTGAGAGTCCACTCGGATACTCCATAGTCAGGAGCGAGTTCGTAGTGGCGACCGTTTTCCCATTGGGCGTCCGGCAATGTTCTGAAGACCTCGCCAAACGCTTGTTTGACCTCCCCGCGTCCCCGGTACAGATGCCCACAGATCTCATCACCCCCTGACGCCTCGAACACGCAGTCTTCGGCAAAAAGGCTCATCAGTACTTCGAGGTCGTGACCGTTCCACGCCTCCGTGTGACTGACGAGAATGTCGTGCAGGTCCGACTCTGGTTGTGTCATTGCGGCTCCTCGGTGTGATGTGGCGATCATCGCAGACGACGAGAGCCATCGGACCACCCCAGGTCGATGCCCTTCGTTGGCGTGAGTCCGCAAGGAGACCAGGTCACCCCCCGCACCGGACCGAGATACCCAGGTCCGAGCCTTGTTCGATTAGATCCCATACGAAGAAGCCCCCCGTCGGATTGTCCTCCAGGGGGCCTCAATCTTTCAGAGGTCTTGGACCTCTGTCGCTTCCCCCAGGCCTTTGTCAGGCTCCAGGGGAGTGCGGACTAGATCGACTCGACCTCTTCGGTGATCTCGATCCTCGGGGAACCGACGATGCCGGCTTCGGTCATCTTGGTCTTGAGGGTCGGGTTGGCCAGGAATGCCTGTGCCAACTCGAGGGTATCGAAACCGGCGACAACAGTCACCAGGTTGGGATCCTCAACCGAGCGATTCACTCTTGCGAATTTCGCTCCCTCGGATGTGGGGCGGAACGTGTCGTACACGGTCTTCCACTTGCCGTAGTCCGTCACTGAATGGCGGATTGCAGTTGTAATCATGAGTCCTCCTCATATAGCTGCTTGTGTGATGCATACTCTAACACACATTTGGAGTTCTAAGTCCAAAGCGGAATTCTTATGGCTTCGGGTAATATGAGGTAGGCTGCCGGGGAGCATCGAATGCAACTCAGTCTCAAACGAAAAGGTGACTACGCGGTCAGGGCCATGGTCTCGGTTGCCCGCCATTACGGGACCGGCCTACGCCAAGCCCGCCGGATCTCCACAGAGATGCACATCCCCTACAAGACCCTGACGCTGATCCTGGCCCGACTGGTCGCCGAGGGCTTGCTGATAGCCACCCACGGGCCCAACGGAGGCTATCGACTCGCCCGACACCCTGGCGACATAAGCCTTCTCGATATCGTGGAAGCCGCCGAAGGACCTGCCACCTTGGACCATTGCGTCCTGCGTGATGGTCCCTGTGACTGGGAAGAAACGTGTCCCGTCCACGACACCTGGGCTCGCGCCGAGGACGCCCTCGTCAGAGAGCTGACTTCAACCTCCCTCGCAGAGATGGCTGAAATCGACGCCGCCATCGAAGCCGGGTCATACCGGCCCTCAGCCCCTCCCCATGCCGAGCCCACCGAACGACACGGCAGCCGCGACTAATGGCTCGGGTGTGCCCGACCGATCAGGGCAGGATTCGTTGACTCGGGACTTTTCCGACTGTTCACGAGGCATAGAACGCATGATGCTCGAGGGCCGTCACGCCTTGGAGCGTCGGATTAGCAAGCTCGGACGACACCATTCGTCGCACAGCGTGGCAACCAACGTGTAGGTTCGCAGGCGAGGTCAATCGGAGACGGCGATTTGCCTGGCCCGACCGTCTGCACCCTGGGGCGTTGCGTCGGGTGGAGTGTTCGACTCTTGAGGCCTATGGCGATACTCGCAAGGGAGAGGAGAACCCTGATGCGCAGATCATTGAGCCTTATCGTCGCGGCCCTTCTGGTCGTGGTCATGCCCGCGGCTGCGATGGCAGCCGTCGAGAAGAGCGTG
>Ga0299913_10004859_pt1 | contig 11364 bp, 12 predicted proteins | sample RVTome_9_FD_201360 | JGI IMG/M metagenome (GOLD analysis project Ga0299913, IMG submission 201360) | Soil microbial communities from uranium-contaminated site in the Upper Colorado River Basin, Wyoming, United States - RVT155D38 (version 2) ... | reverse complement strand
AGCGCCGGAACTCGGCCACGGTGACGGGCGCGCGGTCGATCCAGAAGCCGTCGACGGCGACCCGCCGGACCGGCTGCTCCTCGGGATAGAAGTCGTCCGAGCCCATCGCGAACTCGCCCGAGGGCAGCCACGCCATGCCCTCGAGCGGGTCCTGCATCATGCCGTGGCGGCCGTGCCCGCTTCAGCGGGGTGGCTCACGCTGCGCAGCTTGAACGCGGCCACGATCGAGAACACGCCGCGCGCCAGCAGCGAGATCGCGAACAGGATGGCGAGCGTGACCAGGCTCAGCCCCGGCAGCGAGAGGATCAGGGCGCCGAGGACTATGTCCAGGATCGCCAACCCCATCAGCAGCGCGCGGTCCTCCAGCGACGAGAACGAGCGCACGAACCGGACCACGCCGGTGACGATCAGGTAGAAGCCGAGCACGATCACGAGCGCCAGCAGACTCTCGCCCGGCCGCCGCAGGCACACGAGCCCGGCCAGCAGCGCCAGCACGCCGACGATCGCGCTCAACGCACGGGACTCCGGCGCGCCCGCGATCGCCTCGACGATGTCCATCGCGCCGATGAACATCAGGCTGACGCCGATGAAGATCCCGACCGCGAGCAGCGTGATGTCCGGATAGACGATCGCCAGGATGCCGGCGATCACCGACACTATGCCGAGGACCAGGAACAGCCACCAGTTGCGGGCGATCTGCGGGACTTCGGAGACGGTCGACATGGTCCGCTCAGGACGGCTGCGCAGCGCCCGCGTGCGCCGCACCTTCGGCGAGTGTCTCACGCAGCGTGTCCTCGGCCTCTGAGCTCAGCGATGTGTGCAGCACCTCGCCGCCGTACTGGGAGACCCGCGGAAGGACCTTGTCCGGCGTCGAGCTGCGGACGAGTACGAACAGCCCCGCACCTCCGGGGTGCAGCTTGTTGCCCAGCTCCTTCATGAACTTGTCGTCGATGCCGTAGTCCGCGAGCGCGCCCGCGGCTCCGCCGCTTGCGGCGCCGATCGCCATGCCGAGCAGCGGAGCGAGGAAGATCAGGCCGATCAGCCCGCCCCAGAGGGCGCCGCCGGCGGCCCCGCTGCCCGCCGGGCTGAAGCTCTGGCGCAGCTTGATCTTGCCGTCGTCCTGGCGCACCGCCACGACGAGGTCGTCGAGCTCGATCGAGTGTTCCTTCTGGAGCTCCGACAGTGTGCGGGCGACCTCCTTGGCGGTCGCCTCGTCCGGGTACGCGATGCCGATGAGATTGCTCATGGCGACACGGTCGCGCATGGCCGGGTGAGTCGGCATCACCCAGGACGGGTGAAGCCGGATCACCCGTGCCGGGGTCAAGCTTGGAGCAGATGTCCGACTCGAGCTACGAGATCCGAATCCGCGGCCGCGTCACGCGTTCCCTGCTGGAGAGCTTCGAGGGCATGGAGAGCGAGCTGGAGCCGGTCGAAACGGTGCTGCATGGCCCGGTCCGCGATCAGGCGGAGCTGCACGGCCTGATCGACCGGATCCAGGCGCTCGGCCTCGAGCTGATCGAGGTCCGGCGGCTGCCGGGTTAGCGCTACGGCGCGAGCAGCTCGAGCGAGCGCGCCCGGCGGACGGCCTCGCGGCGGTCCGGGACGTCGAGCTTGCGATAGATCGCCTTCAGGTGCGTCTTGACGGTGTTGACGGAGACGAACAACTCGGACGCGATCTCCTGGTTGGACATCATCGTCGGCAGGTAGCGCAGCACGGCTCGCTCGCGCGGGCTGAGCGGCTCGATCACGAACGGCGACGGCGAGTGCTGCTCGCCGTCGGAGTCGTTGAGCGTGTCGAGCAGCTCGCCGACGAGTGCGCGGTGCTGGGTGCCGCGCCGGAGCTGGCGTCGGAGCAGCGGCTGCACCGACCTGCCGAAGCCGATCGGAAGCCGGCGCAGGCCGCCGGGCTCGGTGTGGTCAAGCGCCAGCTCGAGCGCGACCGCGGCGCCGTCGTGCTGGGCGAGGGCGTCGAGTGCCAGCGCATCGACGAGGCAGCCCTGGATGCTGGTCGGCGACCGGTCGTGCTCGAGCTCGCCGTTCCACAGCTCAAGCTCGGTGCGGGCGGCCTCCGGCTCGCCGCGGGCGAGCGAGAGTTGGGCGAGCGCGACCGAGATCGCGGCTGACGGCGGCGCGCCGTCGAGGAGCCGCTGCGCGTGCTCGACGCCGCCGAGCTGTGCCCGCAGCAGCGCCTCCAGCACGATGAACTGCTCTGCCAGCTGCGGCATCACCGGCCAGGCACGCAGCTCTTCGGTGCCGGCGCCGAGCATGGCGAGCGCGGACTCCGGGTCTCCGGCCGAGTTGAGCACCGACGCGCGCAGGAGCGCGAGCATCGCCCGCAGCGGCCGTTCGCGCGTGCCCCCGAGCGCCTCCCGGGCGCGCTCGAGCGTGGTGGTGGCGTCGGCGAGCCGGTCCCACAGGAACTCGGCCGCGCCGAGCGCCACGAGCGCGGCTCCGGCGGGCCAGGTGCGTTCCCAGCCGTGGCGCTCGGCGAGCGCGATCGCCTCGCGGGCGTGACGACCCGCGCGCGGGTAATCGTGCTCCACCACCGCCTGCACGGCCAGGTGGCCGACGGCGATCAGCACGATCCACGCGCGTCCGGACTCCGCCGCCGCGCCGCGCGCGTGCTCGAGATGGCGGCCCGCCGCTTCGACGTGGCCCGCCCACAGCTCCACGATGCCGAGGTTCGCCAGCGCGAGCGCGCGCAGGTCGGCCTCGATCGCGCCCTCGTCCAGCCCGCCCCGCGCATCGAGCGTACGGCCGGCCGCCAGCGCCGTCTGCAAGTCGCCGCGCACGCGCGCGACGTACAGCCGGACCGCGGCGAGCGACGCGTCGAAGCGTGCGCGCCGCTCGGGCGGGACGCGCTCGGCGGTCGCCTCGGCGCGGCGCAGCTGGATCTCCGCGGCGCCATCGTCCCCGCGGTCCATCAGAGCCGCGGCCATGGCGAGGGCCAGCTCGGGGTCGGTGGCCGCCCACTCCGGCGGCAGGCGCTCGATCAGCGGTCGTAGCGCGCCGATCTCGCCGCGAATCAGCAGATCGACCCACCGCTCGCCGGCGAGGCGCGCCGCCAGGTCCCAGGCCTCGCCTTCGATCGCGTGCAGCAGGGCGCACGCGTCGTCGCCGTTCGCAGTCAGCCATGCTGCCGCGCGGCGGTGCAGATCCGGCACCTGGTCGGGCCACTCGCTGCGCAGCTCGGCGCGGAGCAACTCGCTGAACAGCGCGTGGTAGCGGTACCACTCGCCGCGGCGGTCGAGCGGGGCGAGCAACGCACCGCCGCGCTCCAGCTCGGCGAGCCGGCGATGGCCGTCGCGGCGGTCCGTCAGCGCGTTCGCGAGCTCGCCGTTCAGGACACCGGCGATCGACGTGCGCAACAGGAAGCGGCGGTCGTCGGGCGACACGCTCGACATCACCTCGGACAGCAGGTAGTCGCTCACCGCGCGGTCGTCACCGGCGAAGTCGTCGACGAACCGCTCGGGCTCGGGATGGCCGCGCAGCGACATCGAGGCGAGGCGCAGCGCACCCACCCAGCCCTCGGTGTGACTCCACAGGCGCCGCACGTGGTCGGCGCCGATCGACACGTCCAGCGCCGCGAGCATCGCGGCGGTTTCGGGGAGCGTGAACGCAAGATCGGGAGCGCGGATCTCGGCGAGCTGGTCCTGCAGCCGCAGCCGTCCGAGGTGCAGCGGCGGGTCGGCTCGCGTGGCGATCACGACGCGCAGGCCCGCCGGCGGACGTCGCAGCAGCAGGTCGACGCCGGAGCGCACGGACTCGGCCACCTCGTGGAAGTCGTCGAGCACCAGGACGATCGGCGGCTCGGTGCGGTCGGCCAGCGCGCCGGCGAGCGCGCCGACCAGCAGCTCGACGCGCTCCTGCGGATGCGACGCGAGCGCGTCGATCGGCTCGCCCGCACCCGCGCGCGTGAGCGCCTCGAGCACCGCTCGCCAGAATCGCCGGCGCTCCGCGTCGGCGGGGTCGAGCGACAGCCATGCCACCGGCCCGGGCGCCCGCCCCGCCGCGATCCAGGCTGCGACCAGCGCGGTCTTCCCGGCGCCCGGTGGCGCCGCGAGCAGCGTGAGCGGCCGATCGACGGCCGCGTCCAGCGCGTCCAGCAGACGCGCTCGCGGCACGATCCCCTGCTGCTCGGGCGGCAGCGCGAACTTGGTCGTCGGCAGCGTTCCGCCGTATGGATCTGGGGCCATTCCCCCTCGCTACTGGGTGAGCGCCTTCGCCTTGATTGCTGCGAACTCCTCCTGGGTGATGGCGCCACTGTCGAGCAGCTGCTTGGCCTTCTCGATCTCGGCGGCGGGGCCGCCGGAGGCCGCGACGGTCTTGACGTAGTCGTCAAACTCGGCGCGCTGGGCCTGGACATGCCCCATCTTGCGCTCGGCCATCCCGTCGCCGTTGGAGATCAGGTAGACCAGCACGCCGAGGAACGGCAGCACTATCACGAACACGCTCCACGCTGCCTTCGCCCATCCTGAGATGTCGCGCCTGCTGAAGATGTCCGCGAAGATCCCGATCAGCATCCAGATCCAGGCGATCCAGATGAAGAAGATGATCATCGTCCAGAGGACGTCGAGGAACGGGTAGTCAGCCGCGAACAGCACCATGGTGTCGCTCTCCTTGTGCGCGAATAAGGCCGCGCGGATCATCCGCCGCCGGCGACCGCGCACACAAGGTGGTGTGCACGTCGATCGCGCGGGTGGCTGCTCCCGTAGGAGCGCGCATCCGCGGGACTGTGGTGCCTGCGCCCTTGAGCGGCCCGCGGCGCCGCGGCGATGATCGTTGTCGCCCCTCCGCAGAAAGGCCCACATGACCGCCGCCGCCACCCGTCCCGCGCTCAGCGACGAGGCGCTCGCCGACCTGCTCGCCCTGATCAAGGGGGCTGACAGCGTCGAGCTGAAGCTGACCGTGCCCGAGTCCGACCAGCGCTCCGCGATCGCGGCGCTCGACCTGGACCCGATCGAGGCCCAGATCCGCCAGGTCTACTTCTTCGACACCCCCGACCTCGCGCTCAACGCGCAAGGTCTCGTGGTACGCACGCGACGCGTGCAGGGCAAGGGCGACGACTCGGTCGTGAAGCTCAGGCCGGTCGTCCCGGACCAGCTCTCGAAGAAGCTCCGGCGGTCGCCGGCCTTCGGCGTCGAGGTCGACGCGATGCCCGGAGGGTACGTGTGCTCGGCGTCGCTGAAGGGCGTCGTCGCGCCGCCGGTGGTCAGGCAGACCGTCCAGCGCGGCGACCCGCTGCGCAAGCTGTTCTCGAAGGAGCAGCGGAGCTTCTTCGCCGAGCACGCTCCCGACGGCCTCGCGCTCGACGACCTGTCGGTCCTGGGCCCGATCTTCGTCCTCAAGCTCAAGTTCGCGCCCGCGGGCCTCGGTCGCAAGATGGTTGCCGAGGTGTGGCTCTACCCCGACGAGTCGCGGATCCTCGAGCTGTCCACGAAGTGCTTGACCACCGAGGCGTTCCAGGCCGCGGCCGAAACCCGCGCGTTCCTCACCGAGGCCGGCATCGACCTCTCGGGCGAGCAGCAGACCAAGACGCGCCGGGCGCTCGAGTTCTTCAGCGCCCGCCTTGCTCGTTAACCCGGTTCGGATGATGTGCGCAACGGTCCGGCGGCAGATCATCGCTCCGGATCGACTGAAGGCCCCTGAGCCCGTGGCCAACGTTGGGGAGGACCATGTCCATCGGACCCGTCCAGCTGATCGTCCTGGGATTTGAGCACCCGAGCTTCCGGGGCGAGATGATCGCGGCGCTCGAGCGGCTGAGCGAGAACGATGCCGTCCGGGTGATCGACTCGCTTGCGGTCTACAAGGACGCGGACGGCGAGCTCGAGGTGGCCCATCTGAGCAACGTCCCGGCCGAGCAGGCGTCTGAGCTCGGCCGCGTCGTCGGAGCGCTCGTCGGCCTCAGCGTCGAGGGTGAGGAGCACCTCGAAGCCGGCGAGCCGGAGGCCGCCGAGGCTGGCGGACTCAGCGAGCAGGAGACCTGGGACGTCCTCGACGACATCCCGCGCGACTCTGCCGCCGCCCTACTGCTGATCGAGCATCGCTGGGCCGTCCCGCTGCGCGACGCGATCGCCCGAGCGGGCGGATTCCGCATCGGCGACGGGTTCATCAGCCCACTCGACCTCGTCGCGACCGGCCTCGTCTCGGCGCAAGAGGCCGAAGCGCTGCACGCAATCGAACACGGCGCCGCTACAACCTGATCACGGAGGTTCGAGAATGTTCGCTCCACGCAGAATCGCCCGTCGCACCAGCCGGCGCGTCGCCCGTCGCCGCCGCGTGGAGGCTTGACCTCGTGCTCGGACGCAGACAACAGCGGCGCGATGAACGCCGGTCGTTCGGTGCTCGCGGTGACGCGACGCGCTACCAGATGCGCGAGAAGCTGCTCTCGATCGGGGACGACTCCTGGATCGAGAACGCGGACGGTGAGCACGTATTCAAGGTCAACGGCAGGGCGCTGCGCGTCCGCCAGACGCTGATCCTCGAGGACCTCGACGGGAATGAGCTGTGCAAGATCCAGGAGCGCAAGCTGCGCGTGAAGGACAGCATGGAGATCGAGGGCCCCGGCGGCGACCGGCTCGCGATGGTCAAGCAGGCGATGCTCACGCCGCTGCGCGCGCGCTTTGACGTGAAGGTCGAGAACGGGCCGGACCTGCGGGTGCAGGGCAACATCGTCGATCACGAGTATGAGATCGAGGCCGACGGGACCAGGATCGCGGAGATCTCCAAGCGCTGGTTCCGGGTGCGTGACACCTACGGCATCGAGATCGCGCCGGGCCAGAACGCGATCATGGTCCTGGCGGTCGCGGTTGCCGTAGACGCGATGGCCGATCGGGCGGGCTGAGCCGGGAGCCGGCGTGCTCACGAGCTGGAGCGACGGGCCGGCGAAGCGAGCCATCCGCAGGGCTCGTCGAGATGGCCGAGGCCGACCCGCGAGTTCGACTACACGGCCGGCGCCGAGCAAGCACTCGAGCGGGCCGAAGCGGCCGGCTGGACGGTGGTCAGCATCAAGAACGACTGGCTCACGGTGTTCTGACCGGGGCGGGTCGGCTTCTCGGACGGGCCGAGCGTGTCGCTCTCGTCGCCTCGGGTGCGAGCAGGATCGCGCCGATCAGGAAGCACACCGCGCCGAGAGACGTGCCCGCGTTGGCGATCCGCACGTTCACCAGCTCGTCGGTTGACGGTTCCACGAGCGACGCGATCGCCGCCAAGCCGAATGCGACGGCCCCCGTCAGGTTGAGCGCCACGATCCACCACGACATCGAGTGCCGGTGCAGGCACCACCAGCGGTGGCAGACCTCGGCATAGGCGAGCGCCGACGCGACGAGGAAGCAGACCGAGCCGGCGGCGTCGGGCGCCCAGACGCGCAAATCCGCCTGTCGGGCGTCGAGCCCGTGCTGCAGGGCGAGGAAGGTGCTGACGTTGAAGAGCAGCGTGCCGATCAGCTGGATCGAGCCAGCGAGCCAGTCGATCCGCTTCGGCTCCCAGGACGCCGGCCGGAGGCGCAGGCGGCGAGCGCGACGGCCGGGCTCACGGTGGACGTTGACGACTTCGCCGTACTGGAGGTACGCGGCCGCTGTGAACAGGAGCGAGCCGACGAAGAACACGACGCCGATCGCCGGCCGCGACGTCGACGCCCACTGTGAAGCGACCGAGGCGACCAGAAAGCACGCGGACCCAAGCGCGAACAGCGCCGCCATCCACCGGGTCACGAACGGCGCGTGGCCCGCCTTCCGGTGCGCCCGCGAGCGCCACTTCGCCAGCGTGCCGTCCGGCCGGCGAAGCGTCTCGCTCGTCACAAACGGTCCCGGCCCGTCGGCCGAGACCCGCTCCCAGCCCGCCGGCAGATCGACGTAGCTGCTCGGCAGCCGCACGAGCGGATCGGGAGGCGGAGCGGGTGAGGTCATCGCACGTGGCGGGCGACCATACGGCAGGCTCCGTGGCGCGCCGTCATGCCGATCGGGTGATCCGGCACGGAGGCGATCACCCGGTCCGGGTGATGCGAGGCGCGCGTGGCCTAAGCGATGATCCCCGCGTGTCCAGGCATACCGCCGGGGCGGCGGCCCTGGCCGACCTCCGGTTGTCCCTGCCGGTGCGCGGTCGGCTGACGCCGGGCGCCGTGCAGACCTTCGTGATGCTGGCGGCCGTGCCGCTGGTGACCTCGGCCGTATGGCTGGGGGCGACCAGCGATCACGTCGAACGGCCTGCCGCGACCGCGCTCTATCGCGGCTACCTCGTCGCCGCGCCGCTGCTGGTCGGGCTGTACTGGTGGCTACGCCGACCGGCGAGCCGGTTCGGGCCACTGCTCGTGGCGTTCGGCGGGATCGCGTGGGTGTACTCGCTGCAGTCCTCCGACGTCCCGCTGCTGTTCGACCTCGGGGTCGTGGCGGAGGCGCCGGCGCTGTGGTTGACCTTCTACCTCTTCCTCGCCTTCCCGATGGGGCGGCTGGAAGGGTGGCCTGTCCGTGCGCTGATGGCAGCGCTGGCGATCATCCTCGCCGGGTTCTTCGTCCCGTGGGTGATGCTCTCACCGGTGATCGCCGGCGGCGGCCCGTTGTCCGTCTGCGTCCCCGCGTGCCCCGAGAACGTGCTGCAGGTCGGCTCGAATCCCGACCTCGTCGAGTGGGCCGGCAGGGCCGAGACGTACGGTGCGCTGGCGGTCACTTTCGGGGTGCTCGTCGTGTACGCCCTTCGCCTGCGGGCGGCCACCCGGCCGCAGCTGCGCGCGCTGATCGCCGTCGCCGCGACGTCGCTGCTGTTCCTCCCGGCGTTCTTCGTGTACCACTTCTCGCGCCAGGTCCTCGTGGCGAGCCCACAGACGCTCGATGCCATGCAATGGGTCCTCGTCGGCACCCGGATCCTGCTCCCGCTCGGCTTCCTCGCCGCCCTCTGGCAGGCCGAGATCTTCGCCGGCGCGTCGCTGGGACGACTGATCCAGAGGCTCGCCTCCCGGCCCACGCTGGAGCAATGGCGCGACGACATCGCCGCCGCGCTCGACGATCCGCATCTACGGATCGGCTACTCCGAGCCCGGGTCGGCCGGACGCTTTCGCCAGGCCGACGGCTCCGAGCTGACGCTGCCGCCGGAAGGCTCGGGCCGAACGTGGCTCTCCGCCGATCGCGACGGAAAGCCGGTCGCGGCGATGGTGATCGACGCGGCGCTGACCGAGGACCCGGAGCTGGTGCGGGCTGCGGCTGCGGCCACTCTGCTCGCCGTGGAGAACGGGCACCTCGAGGGCGAGCTTCGTGCCTCGCGCGCGCGGATCGTCGAGGCCGGGAGCATCGAGCGCCGGCGGTTGGAGCGCGACCTGCACGACAGCACGCAGCAGCGGCTGCTGGCCTTGCGCATTCATCTCGGCCTCGCGAGCGAGCAGCTCGAACGCCCCGAGGATCGCGCCAAGTTCGAAGGGCTCGGCGCCGACCTCGAGGTCGCAATCGAAGACCTGCGCAACGTCGCTCGCGGTCTGTACCCGCAGCTGCTCTCCCGATACGGCGTCGGCCAGGCACTCGCGTCGGTCACCGACGGCGGTGCGCTGCCCGTCGACATCAGGGACGCCGGGCTGACGCGCCAGACCGAGGGGGTCGAGCTGACCGTCTACTTCTGCTGCCTCGAGGCGCTGCAGAATGCGGCCAAGCACGCCGGCCCTGGAGCCTCCGCCGTCGTTGTCCTCGGTCAGGATCGCGACGGCGTCCACTTCAGCGTCGAGGACGACGGGGTCGGCTTCGATCCGGGCGACGTCGAGCGGGCCGGCGGGTTGACGAACCTGGCCGACCGCGCCGCGGCCGCCGGCGGGGTGCTCCGGATCGAGTCGGCGCCGGGCCGCGGGACGCGTGTCGTCGGGCGGATCCCCGTCTGACTCCAACTACGCGGAGGGCATGAACCGCGCCAGCAGCTCGGGGGTGAGCGCGGTGGCGTCGACGAAGTCGCCGGCCAGCGAGATCCCGCCCGTCCGCGACACCGCGTCTTCCACTGCCTCGATCCAGACGTGCTCGACCAGCACCGCGGCGATCGCCGCGCCCGGTTCGAGCGAGCGGCCGAGCTGCTCGATGGCCGCACCGGGGATGCCGCTCGTCCCCTCGCGGAGCAGTCGCTGACTCGCGCGTTGCCGCTCGGCGGGATCGAGCCGGAAGCCGAGGAGCGGCGCGACGATCCGGCCGGCGCCGTCGCCCCGCTCGCCGATCGCGCTCAGCTCGCCGGTCTCCGCATCGCGGTGAACGAACAGCGTGTCGAGGATGCGCAGCGCGCCTCCGCTCTCGAGCCGCTCCAGCGCGCCGACGAGCTGGCCCTCGAAGGCGGCGCCGGGACCGAACGCGTACACCAGGAGCTGTGCGGAAGGCATGCGGCCGATGGTTCCGCGGTGCGACGCCGGCGGCATCATGCGGAAGGGGTGAAGTGGACCGGAGGTGTAAACGGGAGCGCCACGGCCGATACACCTGGAAGGGTATGCCTGCACTGACGGTCAAAGAGCGCGGAGGCCACGTCCGCCTGTCCCTGGGCGGGTTTGCTCACGGCGAGGGCGTGTCGCTGCAGGAGGCCGCGGACAGCCTCGTCTGCTCGATCCTCCGGCTCGTGATGGCGTTCCGCGCGAGTGGCTTCAACGGGTGCTCCGAGTTTCGTCTCGATCTCGAGACGATGAACTTCCTGCACGAGCTCGGAGAGGTCGCCGCGTCCGGCGGCGACATCCGAGCCCGCATCTTCTAGGCGCTACTGCCTCGCCATCGCGACCCGGACGAGCTCGTTCGGGTCGATCCGGTGGTCGGCGTCCTCGGCGGACTTTCCCACGTCGATCTCGACCCAGTTGACCTCGCCGGTGAAGGTGTTGGGCACGGGGTAGTCCTCGGCGACGAGGGCGCCGTTCTCCTCTCCCACGTCGCAGGTGTCGTCGGCGGAGAAGATCATCGCCGCGGTCGCAGCGACGTTCCCCTCGCCGACCTTGTCACCGTCGAGATAGAGCGTGGCGCTGCCGCCCTTGCCGAGTCCCGGTCCGTCGTAGTCGAATTCGACGCGGACCTGGTGCGTGCCCGTCGGCACGTCCCTGTCGGAATCGACGTAGAAGCGGTGGATCCCGAGGAGGTTGTAGCAATAGCGAGGCCGGCCGTCCTTGAGGTACAGGCTCCAGCCCCCGATGCTCCCGCCCTGGGCGACGATCACGCCTTGCGCACCGCCGTCCGGAACCTCGATCTCGGCGGTGACGGCGTGCGACTTGTTCTTGATGCTGACGACCGAGTTCTCGGTCAGGCGGCCCATGCCGCCGAACAGCAGCTGCCGCTCTCCCTTGACGAGCGTCGGGCGTCCGGCGATCTCGGGCAGGATGCGCTCGACGCCGCGGTCGTCGAGTGGCAGGACGTTGTACTTGGTCGCCTC
>Ga0299913_10004858_pt1 | contig 11365 bp, 10 predicted proteins | sample RVTome_9_FD_201360 | JGI IMG/M metagenome (GOLD analysis project Ga0299913, IMG submission 201360) | Soil microbial communities from uranium-contaminated site in the Upper Colorado River Basin, Wyoming, United States - RVT155D38 (version 2) ... | reverse complement strand
GGGGGAGATCTTCTCAGGGGCCGGTCCCGGGCGATGAAAGGAGCCCCTCCCTGGCGGAAGGGGCTCCTCATCCGGCTACGCCGCAGGTCTAGGTTGTCGGCGCCGGCTCGGCGGTGGCCACGGGCTCCGGCCGCTCCTGCGGGAAGATCGTGGCCAGGCCCCAGTAGATCAGGAAGGCCACGACCAGTCCGACGACCCAGCTGTAGTCGTACAGGAAGCCACCCCACGGCAGTTCGAACTTGAGGAAGCCGAGGATGCCGCCTTCGGGGAACGGGCCGTTGCCTGGGGTCGAGTACGCACCACCCACGGCGAGCAGCGCGCCGATCGCGAAGGCCACCAGCGCACGCCAGTTGAATCCGCCGGCGTAGCGATACGCGCCGTCCGGCCGGTACAGGTCACCGAGCGACAGCGCCGTTCGGCGATGGATCCAGTAGTCGGCGATCAGCACGCCGGCGATCGTGCCGAGTGCCCCGCCGTAGAACCCGAGCCACGTGAAGATGTACACGTTCGGGTTCGCCAACAGGTTCCACGGCTGGATCAGGATGCCGATGACCGCGGTGATCAAACCGCCGGTGCGGAAGCTGATGCGCCGCGGCCAGGCGTTGGAGAAGTCATACGACGGGCTGACCAGGTTGGCGGCCACGTTCGTCGTCAACGTGGCGAGCGTCACCGCGAACAGCGCGATGACGACGACGATCGCGCCGACGACGCCGCCGCCCTCGCCGAGCCGCCGGACGAGCTCCACCGGATCCCAGATCGCCTCCCCGTAGACCGCGATGGCGGCCGAGGAGGTGATGACGGCCAGGACCGAGAACAGGGTCATGGTCGTCGGCAGGCCGAGCGCCTGGCCGACCGCCTGCTCACGCTGGCCACGCCCGAAGCGCGTGAAGTCCGGCATGTTCAGGCTGAGCGTCGACCAGAAGGCGATCATCCCCATCAGCGACGGGAAGAAGAGCAGCCAGAACCCGGGGCCCCAGCCGAGCTCGGACTCCTGCTCGAAGATCGCGCCGATGCCGGCGGGCTCGCCGGCGGCAAGGGCGACCATCCAGCCGGTGAGCAGGAGGGAGAAGCCGATGAGCAGCGGCGCCGACCAGCTCTCGAAGACACGGATCGTCTCCATCCCGCGCAGGATGACGTAGACGTTCAGCAGCCAGAAGATCGCGAAGCTTAGCCACAGCGTCCAGGCCTGGCCGAGGACGGTTCCCGCCTCCGTCCAGAACGAGCCCTCGCCGAGAATGACGCCGACGAGCACGAAGATCGCCCCGCCGCCGATCCAGGTCTGGATGCCGAACCAGCCGCACGCCACGCCGGCGCGGAGCAGCGCCGCGATGTTGGCGCCAAACGTCCCGAACGAGGCGCGGGCGAAGACCGGGAACGGGATCCCGTACTTCGTGCCGGCGTGGCTGTTGAGGAGCATCGGGATGAGGACGATCAGGTTGGCGAGCGCGATGGTGAGGAGCGCCTGGATCCAGTCCATCCCGACCGCGATCAGCCCGGAGGCGAGCAGCCAGCTCGGGATGTTCACGCTCATCCCGACCCAGAGCGCCATGTAGGCGTACGTCGTCCAGGTGCGCCGCTCGATCGGTACCGGCGCGAGGTCTTCGTTGTAGAGCGGGCTGTCGCTGATCGTCGCCTCGGCCTGAGGCGTCAGCTCATATCGGCCGTCGTCGTGGACGGTCACCTCGTTCGAAGCAGCTGTCATGGATACCTCCGTCTACCCTCCGGGAACCACCCAACAACCCCCAATACCGCACATAGGTATACCGTGCCGGCGCAAGCCCCGACCGCCCGGATCAGCGGACGGCGGCGTCGGTGATCTCGAGCGCGCGATCGATGATCGAGAAGCCCTCGGCCAGCTCGTCCTCGCTGATGGTCAGCGGCGGGTTGGTGAAGAAGTAGTTCCAGCGCACGAAGGTGTAGAGGCCCTCCTGGCGGAAGAACTTGCCGAGGGCGGCCATCTCGTCGGACGTGCCGTTGAACGGTGCCATCGGCTCCATGGTCTTCCGGTCCCGGACGAGCTCCACGATCCCGAACATGCCGATGTTGCGCACGGCACCGACGCTCGGGTGCTTCGCCGCCAGCTCCTCGTGGTGCCGGCGCATGACCTCGCCCATCGCGGCGGCGCGCTCGATGAGGTTCTCCTCCTCGTACACCTCGATCGTCGCCAGGGCGGTGGCGCACGCCAGCGGGTGCGAGTTGTACGTGAGGCCGCCATAGAAGACGTTGTTCTCGAAATGCTCCGCGTACTTGCGCCGCATGCCGAGGGCCCCGAGCTGGACGTACGCGCTGGTCAGGCCCTTCGCCATCGTGATGAGGTCGGGGACGACGTTCCAGTGGTCGACGGCGAACCACGTTCCGGTGCGACCGAAGCCGGCCATGACCTCGTCGGCGATCATGAGGATGCCGTAGCGATCGCAGATCTCGCGAACGCCGGTGAGGTACCCGTCGGGCGGCACGAGGATGCCGTTCGTGCCGGTCACCGTCTCGAGGATGAAGGCGGCGATGGTATTCGGGCCCTCGAGCTGGATCGTCTCCTCGAGGTTGGCGAGCGCCTCGTCCGCGGTGTCCCAGCCGCGCTGAATGCCGTGGTACGGGTCGAGCACGCGCACGACGCCCGGCATTCCCGGCTCGTTCGCCCAGCGGCGAGGATCGCCGGTCAGGGTCATGGCCCCGGCCGTGCCGCCGTGGTAGGACCGATAGCGCGCCAGGATCTTGTGCCGACCGGTGACCATGCGGGCGAGCTTCACCGCGTTCTCGTTCGCCTCGGCACCGCCGTTGGTGAAGAAGAACGTGTCGATGTCGCCGGGGCACAGCTCGGCGAGCTTGGCGCCGAGCCGGGCGCGCGGCTCGGTGGCCATGAACGGGTTGGCGTAGGCCAGCGTTTCCGCCTGGCGGGCGATTGCGGCGACGACCTTCGGATGCCCGTGGCCGATGTTCGTGCACATCAGCTGGGAGTTGAAGTCCAGGAAGCGCTTCCCCTCCGGGGTCCAGAAGTACACGCCCTTCGCGCCGGCAACCGGGATCGGGTCCACCTTCGACTGCGCCGACCACTCGAACAGGGTGTGGCGCTTGGTGAGGGCGACGATCTCGTCGCCGGTCATGGTTCCGTGCTCGGTCTCGATCGCCATCGGGCTGTCGCCGCTCCTTCCAGCTTTTCAGGGTCCCCGATTACACCACAGCGCTGGCGTAGACTCGACCGGTCATGACCGTCCTCAACCGGATCCCGGAGGCCTGAGGGAGCTTGGCCGCTTGGGCCGAGGTCGCCCGCCAGGCGGCACCGCTGGTGGAGCGCGTGGAAGGCGTGCTGGCGGCGCGCCGGATGAAGACGCTCGCGACCATTCGCCGAGACGGGGCGCCGCGCCTGTCCGAGATCAGTGGCGCCTTCGTGCGAGAGGGCACGTTCTGGCTGGGGCTGATCCCGTCGGCGAAGGAGCGCGACCTCGACCGAGACCCGCGCTGCAGCGTCCACTGCGGATCGGCGGGCGACGAGTGGGCCGCCTCTGCGCGGGTGTCGGGACGCGTGATTCGGGCCGACCCGGGCGACATCGACCGCCTCGGGATGGCGCGCGCCGGCGAGAGGCCGCGGTTCTCCCTCTTCCGGCTCGACGTCGGCGAGGTCGTCACCCGGCCAGACCCGGAGAGCCGCCAGATCCTGGTGGAGTGGTGGACTCCCGGGAACGGGGTGAGCCGGCTGACCCGCCAAGGCGGCTGACCCCGGCGCGATGGGCGCGCGACGAGTGTGTGCTCCTCCAGTCGGTCTCCGGTGAAGGCCGATCAGACCGCACCGGGCAATCGGGCTCACGGTGTTCGCAGATCGCGGTGTGAAGGTTTCAGGCTCGCGCAGCACTCGTACCCTGTGAGACGACCGGCACATCGCGGTCGCTCGACACGGGAGATGTCGTGGATTCCGAGCTCGTGATCCGAGCCCAGCGTGGTGACCGGGAGGCGTACGCCACCCTGGTCACGCGGGTGACCGCTCGATTCGTGGCGGTGTCGCGCCGGATCCTGCGCGACGCCGACCTCGCCGAGGACGCAACGCAGCAGGCGTTGGTCACGGCCTGGCAGAACCTCCCGAAGCTCCGCGACCCGGCCCGCTTCGAGGCCTGGGCGTATCGGCTTCTCGTGCGTGCCTGCTACGCCGAGGGGAAGAAGGAGCGCCGCTGGGCACCCAACCTTCGGCTGCTGCCGGCTGACGAGCCGGCGACGAAGGATTGGGATGGGCTCGGCTCGGTCATCGACCGTGACCAGCTCGAGTCCGCGTTCCGACGATTGTCCATCGAACACCGGGCCGTGGTGGTGCTCCATCACTACCTGGACCTGCCGCTCGACCGGGTGGCCGAACTTCTCGGCGTCCCGGTCGGGACGGTGTACTCAAGACTTCATTACGCGACGCGGAGACTGCGCGTGGCACTCGACGCCGACGCGGAGCCGATCCAGCGGGAGGCCATGCCATGAGCACCGAACGCGACGTCGCGTCCCTCCTCCGGTCGTGGTTCCGATCCGAGCCGGATGGTTCGGTCGATCACGTGATCGACGCCATCCTCGGCGAGGTCGACGCGACCAACCAGCGCCGTTCCACCTGGTGGCCGGCGCGGAGATCTTTCCCCGTGAACACAATGATCAAGTTCGGCATCGCCGCCACCGTGCTGGCGATGACGTTGGCCATCGGCTACGGCCTGTGGCAGAACATCGGCAACCAACAGCCGGTCCCCGCGCCTTCGCAAGATGACGCGGCCGGCGGCGCCCTGCCGGTCGCGGTTCAACGCTTCTACGTCGGCGAGCCGAGAATCCTCGACGGCGTCAGCGACAAGGAGTTCGTTGCGCTCGACCTCACGTCGGGCGTTCTCCGGGTGCACCAGGCATTCGGAATCACCGCGCTGCTTTCAGCGGCATCGCTCGCAGCGAGCGATGCGATTCGATTCGAGACCGTCCTCGGCGGCACCGAGTGTGACCCGGGCGACGTCGGCACGTACCCGTACCGTCTCTCACCCGGTGAGCGGCGATTGGTGATCGAGGCAGGCACGGACGACTGTGCGATCCGTTCGGATGGCGTCGTCGGCGAGTGGATCTTCATGGATTGCGCTTCCGCGGACAACTGGTGCCTCGGAGCGCTTGAGCCGGGCTCGTACGCTTCGCTCTTCTTCGATCCGTGGGGTACCCGCGGCGAGGTCGTGACTCGGCACGGTGCCCTGACGTACGAGATCCCCGAGGGATGGGTCAACGCGGACGATCGCACCGATTTCTACTCGCTGCTGACGGGGGAGGGTGCCGCGGATTACACGGACCCGTGCATCGAGTGCCCGGATGGCCTCTGGCTCGGTCGCGCCCCGAACGCAGCCGCGGGCGGATGCGCCGGTGAGCCCGATGCCAGCGTGGGAACGTCAGCCGCCGAGCTGGCGGCGTGGCTCCGCAGCCACCCGTCCTTCGACGTGGTCGATCGACCGCCGGTCACCGTCGGCGGTCGTGCGGCGATCGTCCTCGACGTCTCGGTCGCCGACGGCGCCACCACCTGCGAGGTCGAACGCGAGCGCATCGTCGAGCTCGTGGCGAGCCAGGAGGGCTACTCCTGGGGCCTGTCTCCCTCTGACCGCCAGCGCGTCATGTTCATCGATCTCGATGAGTCGGTCACGCTGACGCTGAGCATCGACCCGCTCGAGGCCGCGGACCTCGAGGCCCTTGCCGCGGAGGTCGCACCGATCATCGCTTCGATGCGATTCACCGAGCCCTGAGTGATGGCGGCGGCCGGACATGCCGGCCGCCGCCAACCACGCGGACGACCGATGGCTGGCCAGGGCTCGAGGTCCCTGTTGAGGCGAGGCGTACACTTTCGAGCATGGCCGCAATCCGCGCCGATTCTGCGAGAAGCGAGGAGGGTGCCGCGGCCTTTGGCGCTGTCATGGCGCTGAGCGCGGCGAGCGGCGGCATGGTCTCGGCGATCGAGGTCGCGCACGGCTCGCTGGCCCTGGTGGCGGTGCCCACGTTCGTGCTCCTCGGCGCGCTGGCGGTACGCTCCGCGACCTTCTCCGGCTACGCGGCGGCCGCGCTCTGGATCCTCATCGTGCCGATGGCCCACGGAGTCGCGATCCTGGCCCCGCTGATGATGGTCGTCCTGTGCCTCGCCTTCGCGGTCGGTCCCGAACGCCTGGCGGACTGGGTTCGTGACGAGTGGACGGGACGGGAGTCGACCGACCCGCCCGACGAGGCGGCCTGGATCGAGGATGACCTGACGATTCGCTGACGAACGCCCAGATGGCGGTCAGATGGCGCTCGCGCAGCGCAGGATGGCGTCCGCGGTCCGGTCGGCATCCGCCTCGGTCGTCGACCAGTTCGAGACGCTGACGCGCATGGCCGCCGCGCCCTGCCACACCGTCCCGCCCATCCAGGCCGTGCCGTCTCCCTGGACGGCGGCGATCACGGCCCGCGTGCGGGCGTCGTCGCCGAAGCGGACGAGGACCTGGTTGAGCACGACGTCGTTGAGCACCTCGACGCCATCGGTCTCCCGCAGGCGATCCGCGATGCGGCCGGCGAGGGCGCAGCAGCGCTCGACCAGGGCTTGGACGCCCTCGCGACCGAGCGAGCGGATCGCGGCGTAGAGCGTGAAGCCGCGAGCGCGCCGCGAGCTGTCGAGCACCCACTCCCAGTTCTCGCGCTCGTCGCTGGGCATGAGATACGCGGCCGTGGCCGCCATGGCGGCACGGTGCGCCTCGCGGTCGCGAACCGCGACGAAGCCACAGTCGTACCCCACGTTCAGCCACTTGTGGGCATCGGTCGACCACGAGTCGGCGCGGTCGACGCCGGCGACGAGGTGACGGAGCGACGGTGAGACGGCGGCCCACAGTCCGAAGGCGCCATCGATGTGAAGCCACGCGTTCGGGTGCGAGGCGACGGCATCGGCCAGATCGGCGACCGGGTCGAAGGCGCCGCTGTTCACGTTGCCGGCCTGGGCGACCACGAGCAGCGGGCCGTCAGTCCGTGCGATGGCCGCCTGCGCCTCGTCGGCGCGCATCCTGCCCTGGTCGTCGGCCGGGATGCGCGTCACTCGCTCGCGGCCGAGCCCGAGGTACTGGAGCGCGGTGAGGATGGTGGCGTGCGCCTCCTCGCCGATGATGACGCCGACCTCCGGCGCCCCGTACAACCCCATGGCCTCCACGTCCCACCCGGCGCGGGCCAGCACGGCATGGCGCCCGGCGGCCAGGCCGACCGCGTTCCCGAGGCCGGCTCCGGTCGGCAGCCCGAAGCTGGCGTTGCGCGGTAGGTCGAGCAGCTCGAGCATCCACTCCCCGGCGACCTGCTCGGCAACGGCGGCGGCCGGCGAGAGCGCGTGGAGCGCGGCGTTCTGGCCCCAGGCCGTCACCAGCCAGTCGGCGGCCGCGGCGGCGGGAAGCGCACCGCCGATCACGAACCCGAAGTAGCGTGGGCCGGCGGAGGCGACCAGGCCGGGGGTGGCGGCTTCCGACAGGTGCTCGATGACCGCGGTCGCATCGGTTCCGGCTCCGGGGAGCGGTCCACCGAGCCGGTCGCGCAGCGCCGCCGCGTCCGCGAGCGGGCCGACGTGGCGTTCGGCGAGCGAGGCCAGGTAATCGAGGCTCAGCTCGGCAGCGCGGCGCAGGGCCGCCTCGCGCTCATCCATGGCGCGATCCTACACGCCGGCGATGAGGCCACCGTCAACGGCCACCAACTGGCCGGTGACATACGACGCGCGACCCGAGGCAAGGAATGCGACGAGGGCACCGAGCTCGGCCGGCTCGCCGTAGCGCCGGGCGGGCAGCGTCGCGAGATGCGCGGCGCGCACCTCCTCCTCGGTGATTCCCTCGCGCTCGGCGCGGGCGGAGTCGAGCTCGTGGATGCGGGGCGTCGCGATGCGCCCGGGCATGACGCCGTTGACGGTGACGCCGTCGGCGGCGATCGTCCGTGCCGTGGTCTTCAGCCAGGCGGCGAGGGCCGAGCGGCCGGCATTCGAGTACACAAGCTCCGGGATCGGCTGGCGGACGCCGCTCGACAGGATCGCCACCACCCGGCCCCAGCCGCGTGCTCGCATCCCGGGCAGGAGCCGCGTGGCCAGCTCGATCGGCGTGGCGGCGAGCAGCTGGAAGGCGTTCGCCCAGCCGTCCCGGTCGGTGGCGGTGGGATCGACGGTCGGCGGCCCACCCGCATTGAGCACCACGATGTCGACGGCCCCGAGCGCCTCCGCCGCCTCGGCCACTCGCTCGGCGGCATCCGGCCGGAGCGCGTCCGCCGCGACCTGCGCCACCTCGATGCCGTGGGTGCTCCGCAGCTCATCGGCGACCGATGCCAGCGCGTCCGCGCGGCGCGACCAGATCAGTAGGTTGCAGCCCTCGCCCGCCAACGCCTCGGCAGAGGCGCGCCCGAGCCCCGAGGTTGCGCCGCCCACGACGGCGGTTCTCCCGCGCAGACCCAGCTCCATCAGGTAACCGTAGCGGGCCGGCCGCGCCGCCGCACGAGGTGGAGCGCAAGCCCGGCGCCGATTCCTGCCACGCCGATGCCGATCCACAGCGGCTCCGTCACGAGCAGGGTGAGCGCTCCGACGCCGAACAGCAGCCGCTCCAGCCAGCCGGCCGGTCCCAGGACCCACGCCCCGGTGACGACCGCCAGCGCCGTGACCGCCAGTGACGCCGTAATGCAGGCGAGCACGATGGTGGGGACGCCGCCCTGGAGGAGCAGGCCCTCGCCCTGGGGGGCAAGGACGAACACGAACGGCACCAGGAATGCAGGCAAGGTGTATTTCCAGGTGAGCCACATCGTCCTCACCGCCCGGCCGCCGGTGATCGCGGCCGCGGCAAACGGGGAGAGCGCCGTTGGCGGCGACACCTCGGAGAGGACGGAGTAGTAGAAGACGAACATCGCGGCCGCGTATGGCGGTACGTCGAGGCGGATGAGCGCCTGGCCGATGATGACCCACGAGATGATGAAGCTCGCCGTGACCGGCACGGCCAGCCCGAGGAGCAGGATCGAGAAGGCCGCCAGGACCGCCGTCAGCAGCAGGCCGCCACCGGCGAAGGCGATGATGATGCCGGCCAGCTTCAGTCCGAGGCCGGTGAGCGTCAGGACGCCGACGATGATCCCGGCTGCCGCCATGACCGGACCGACGGCCAGGACGCCCATGCCGCCGGCGGCGAGTGCGTCCCACGCCCGCCGAGGGGTCAGCCGATGCGCCGGATCGAGGAAGCTGAGCGCGAATGCCAGGGCGGTGGCGAAGACGACCGCGCGGAAGGCCGTGAAGCCGAGCGCCATGAAGACGACGATCGCCACCAGTGAGCTGAAGTGATAGCCGTAGCGCCTGAGCAGTGGCCACACCGAGGCTCGTTCGATGGCCACCGGCCGGGTCCGGAAGCGCCGCGCATCCATCTCGATGGCCAGCACGATGCCCAGGTAGTAGAGCAACGTCGGGACGGTGGCCCAGATGAGGACCTCCAGGTACGAGACGTTGAGCAGCTCGGCGATGATGAAGGCCGCGGCGCCCAGGGTCGGCGGCGAGAGGATGGCGCCGATGCCGGCCGCGGCGAGCACGGCACCCCCTTCCTCGCGCGGGTAGCCTGCCCGTTTGAGGACGGGCCAGGAAACGCCACCCAGGGTGACGGTGGTGGCGACGCCCGAACCCGAGACGGTGCCGAGCAGGAAGCCGGCGAGCGTCACCGTCCGGCCGGGACCGGCGCGCGACTGCCCGAAGGCGGCGAACGACACGTCCAGGAAGAACTTGCTGGCGCCCGAGTACTCGAGCACGGCCCCGTAGAGCGTGAACAGGACGATGTACGTGGCTGCCACGTCGAGCGGGATGCCGAACACGCCTGACGTGCTCATCACGTTGTGCCCGACCAGGCGTGGCCATGCGTAGCTGGTGTGATCGAAGGGGGCCGGGAAGTACGGACCCAGGTAGCCGTAGGCCAGGACGAAGACGATGATCGCCGGCACGACCCAGCCGACCGTCCGTCGGGTCGCCTCCAGCACGAGGCCGATGACCAGCGTGCCGACCAGCAGGTCCAGCTCGTTGGGAGAGACGGATCGGCGGAAGAACGTCTGCCAGTCGAGCGCGATGTATGCGAAGACCGCGATCGTCGCGCCGGCGAGCACCCAATCGACGACGTGCGGGTGGTCGGGGTGGTCGGCGTCGCGGGAGGCCTGGGAGCGACCCCAGCCGCGATACATGAGGAACGTCGCGGCGATCATCAGCAACGCGAAGAGCGGCAGATACAGCTGCTTCGAGATCGGGTTGAAGACCCACCACAGGCCGAGCAGCGCCAGGGCGGCGCCGAGTCCCTGGACGACGCGGAACGGGATGCCGGTCAGCGTGCGTGCGGGCTTCTCGGCCTCGTACTCGGCGAGCAGCGCCGCCTGGTCGACATCGGGCTCGGACCTGCCGCCGGCGGTCATCCCCCCGCGACCGTCTCGAGCACGACCGACGGTGCGCCGTCATCGACCATGCGCCACAGCTCCAGCGGCGCCTGGCCCTCGATGATCAGCGTGCGCCGGCCGAGATCGGTGGCCGCCACGGTCAGGCTCTCGAGCTCGAGCTCGTAGGCGGGGGGTGCCCGCCACCAGCCGCGCCCGTCGCGCGTCGACCGCTCGGAGACGGCGTAGTACTCCTCGAGGACGGCCAGCTGACGCGCCGCGAGATCCCGGAGCTCGAAGCGGCTGCCGGTCGCGACGAAGCGCTCCTCCGCGTGGGTCCCGTACAGCGAGTTCCGATAGCGGAGCGTGAACACACCATCCGCGCCGAGCGGACGGCGTTCGAGGACGACGCCTGCGCCGTCACGGACCTCCAGGGTCGTGCGCGGGCCATGATCCGCACCCGCCAGCGAGGCCGCGGTGAGCAGGACGCCGAGGGCGACGACCACGGCGAGGCCGGCGTGCCGGCCTCGCCGTGGGTCAGGCTGCGTCACTGCCCGTCGAAGTACGCCTGCGATCCGGGGCAGACGTCCATGAAGCCGATCTCATCGGCGGTCGCGGGGTCGAGGTCCGCGGCCGCGGGATGGACCTCGGTGAGCGCCTCCCGGCTGTCGTAGATGGCCGTGGTGATCGCCTGCTGAAGCTCCTGGGACATGTTGTCCGGGTTTGCGACGAGCACGTTCGGCACGAGCACAACAGACACCGCGTCGGTCTGGCCCTCGTACGTGTCGGCGGGGATCTCCGCCTCGGAGTAGTAGTCGCCGTACGCCTCCTGCATGGCGGCGGCGTGCTCACCGTGCGGCACCAGCGCCATCTCGCCGGAGGTGGCGTAGTCGACCAGCGCGCCGGTCGGCAGCCCGCCCGACCAGAAGCCGGCATCGATGGTGCCGTCCCGGAGGGCCTCGACCGTCTCGGCAACGCCGAGCTGCTGGCGGCTGATGTCGGCATCGGGGTCGAGGCC
>Ga0299913_10004857_pt1 | contig 11368 bp, 10 predicted proteins | sample RVTome_9_FD_201360 | JGI IMG/M metagenome (GOLD analysis project Ga0299913, IMG submission 201360) | Soil microbial communities from uranium-contaminated site in the Upper Colorado River Basin, Wyoming, United States - RVT155D38 (version 2) ... | reverse complement strand
GAAACGCGTCTTGAACCCTCGCACGGACCCGAGGTCCACCGGCAGGAAGTCGAAGAAGAGCGTCCGCTCCGTTTCGGTCGCGAGCGAGATCATCTTGCCGCGCGTTTCCGGGTTCACCTTGGAGTAGACGTACTCCAGGTTCGTCGTCTTGCCACCCAGCCCCGGGCCGTAGTACACGATCTTGCAGTTGATCTCGCGGCTGGCGTAGTTGATCATCGACACGGGGGCTGCCTCCCGTCACCGTTACCCATCGCGCTCCCTTTGTCTTTCGAGCGACCGCTAGTCGGAAAAGAGCTTGTCGATTTCGTCCGCGGCTTCGTCCGCCCAGCCGGCCTCCATGAACGACCCCCTCGGCCGTCCGGCTTCCCGCTCGGCCGCGGTCTCGATGATCGTCTCCAGCTCCGGCACGACCTTCCGGGTCTGCATGCGCACGAGCCCGAGCGTCGTAGCCTGATCGAACAGGGCGGCGAGGATGGCCTCGCCGCCCACGTCGGTCAGGTACATGCATTCCGGCTCCCCCTGGTGGTAGAGCGCCGCGAAGTCGTCCTCGCCGAGCAACTCCGCCAACTGGGCGCCCGCCGCGAAGTCAGCGGCCGCCAGCGACGCGAAGGAGGCGCCGTCGATCCCCTCGGTGCGTCCGGCCGCATCCAGAAGCTGCCCGGACTTACCCACGAGGAACACGCCGCGCGCGCCCGCCTCCTCGCGGAAGCGTCCCAGCACGCGAGCTACGTTGACTTGGTCGGTTGTATCGAAGGACCAGGCGTCCCCGCTGGTCATCCAGCCGCCTCACCCGGGCGCTGCTGGATCAGTCTGGCTTCCATACGCTGGAGAATAAGGCCGGCGCGCTTGCGAAGCAGCGGGCGCGGCTCCCACGCGAGGAAATCGCGCAACAGATGCACCGACTCCACGGAAGGCGAGGCGCCCGAGAGGTAACCCAGGGCGGCGAGACGGCGCAGAGGGTGGGGGCTGAACAGGTCCCGGCGGTGGCGCGCGATCTGGTCACGCAGAAGCAGCGCGGCCACCGCGGCCGCCGCTCCAACGCCGACCACGACCCACGCCAACGTCCTGCCCGCCCTGCTCTCCACGATTTCTCTCCCGTTCAATGGATTTCGCGCCTCGACGCGAACGCTTCCGCGATGGTCACGCCGTCCGCGTATTCCAGGTGCCCTCCGACCGGCAATCCGCGCGCCAGTCGCGTTACCCGGACGCCGGTGTCCGCGACCAGGTGGTGAAGGTAGGTAGCGGTCGCTTCGCCTTCCACGCTCGCGTCCGTGGCCACGATGACTTCACGCACCTCCGCGCCGTTCCCCAGCCTCCCCAGCAGGCCCCTGAAATTCAATTCCTCGGGACCGATGCCGTCCAGCGGCGAAAGGCTGCCGCCCAGCACGTGGTAGAGGCCTCGGTACTGACCCGTCTCCTCGATCGCGCCGATGTCGGATGCCTCCTCCACGACGCAGATCAGGCTCGCGTCCCGGCGCGGGTTGTCGCACAACCCGCACGGATCCGATTCGCTCGGATTGCCGCAGCGCGAGCACGGGCGTACGCGCTCGACGACCTCGGTGAGCGCCGCCGCGAGCTTGCGGATGTCGTCTGGCGGGCGTTTGAGCAAGTGATAAGTCAACCGCAGCGCCGTCTTCCGCCCGACGCCGGGCAGCTTCGCCAACTCGCGTATCAGCCCTTCGATCGCGGACAAGGTGGGAGGCCGATCCCGTCCGCTACAGTCCCGGCAGGTTGCCGAACGGAAGCGGGAAGCCGCCGGCCATTTTCTTCATCTCGTCGTCGTACAGACCCTGCGCTCGCTGCTGCGCCTCGGACACCGCCGCGAGCACCAGGTCCTCGAGCATCTCCACGTCGTCCTTCGTCACGACGGAGGGGTCGATGCGGATCTCTCGTATCCGGCACTTCCCGTCCGCTACGGCGGTCACCATCCCGCCGCCGCTCGTGCAAGTCACCGTCTGATTGCCGAGCTCCTCCTGCATCTGCGAAATGCGGGCCTGCATCTGCTGACCCATCTGGAGGAGCTGCTGCAAATTCGTCATCTCGGGAAACCTTCGGCTAATTGGTGGAGCGCCAAACTACCCGGCCGTTCCGCACACGTGCAAGCGCCGGGGGCGCCTTCCGTCGGTCCGGCGGGCCAGTCTCGGCGGGCCTCGAATGTCCGGTCAATCCAACAGTTCCAGGTCCAGTTCTTCTACCGCCTTCGCCAGGGCTGGTTCCTCGGCCACGAGACGCTGCATCTGCCGTTGCTTCAAGGCTTCCGGGGTCAGGCGCTCCTGCGGCGAGGAAGCCGCGTCCCCTATCCCGGAGGCGAGGCTGACGCGGGTGCGGCCGCCGAGGCGCTCCGAAAGCCGTTCCTCCAGGGCCCGCCGGGCCCCGGCGTCGGTCTCCAGAAGCTCCCGGGCGGGGCCCGCCGGAACCTCGAGGCGAACCGCTCCAGGGGAAGCCGAGACGACCGCGGCGGCGCGCAGGAACGTGGCCATCCCGGGCGGCAAATCGCCTCCCACCCGGGTGACCTCGGCGAACGCCGCGCGCGCCGCCGCGACCGGATCACCGGATGCCGGGGCGGCGCGTGCCCCGGACTCCGCCTTCGGGGGCGGGGGGGCCGGCGGCTCGCGCGGTGCGGTCTCGGAAGCGACGGCTTCCGCAGCGATGGTCCCGGAAGCGACGGTCAGGGAGGGAGCCGCGGGGCGCCCGACCGGCGCCGAGGGACCGGCGGGTCGCGCGGCGGACGCCGCAGACGCCGTGCCGGGAGGCGGCGCAGCGTCGCCGGCCGGAGCAGGCGCCCTGCCCCAGGGCGCCTGCAGCGCCTCCAGGCGTCCCTCCCCCGCGGCGCGCAGCAGCGTCTCCAGGTCGACGGTCCGGTCCAGGTGGGTAATCCGCAGCAGGAGCGCTTCCAGCAGCAGGCGCGGGTTGGCGCTCTTGCGGAAGCGCCCGTCCAGGTCGAGCTCGGACACCAGCGCGAGCATGCGCAGCAGGTCGCCCGCGTCGAAGCGCTCGGCCCGGGCGGCGAGCTCATGGACGGCGTCCGCGCGCAGGTCCACCGTGTCCGCGCCGTCCAGCTTGATCGCGAGGGCGTCGCGCAACGCTTCGGCGAACCCTCGGTGGAACTCCGAGGGGTCGAAGCCCTCGTCCAGCAGCCGGCGCACGAATCCGAAAACCTCTCCGTGGCGCCGGTCGGCGACGATGTCCAGCGCCTCCAGGTAGAGCGCGTCGCTCGGCACCCCGAGCACCCGCGTCACGTCGTCGGCGCCGAGGGCGTCGCCGGCCAGCGCCATGACCTGGTCCAGCAGCGACAGCGCGTCGCGCATGCCGCCCTCCGCCCGCCTCGCCAGAGGGATGAGCGCTTCCCGGGGAACCGTCGCGCCCTCCGCTTCGAGGACGGTCTCCAGCCGATCGACGATCGCCTGTACGCTCATGCGGCGGAAGTCGAAGCGCTGGCAGCGCGAAAGGATCGGCGGGGCGGCCTGCTGGATCTTCTGCGGTTCGGTCGTGGCGAACACGAACACGACGCGCGGCGGCGGCTCCTCGAGGATCTTGAGGAGCGCGTTCCACGCCTCGCGCGTGAGCATGTGCGCCTCGTCGATGATGTAGACCTTGTACCGGTCTGCTTCGGAGGGGGCGTACATCGCGCGCTCGCGCAGCTCGCGTGCGTCGTCCACGCCCCGGTTCGAGGCGGCGTCGATCTCTACGACGTCCAGCGACGCCTTGCCCGACCATATGCGCTCGCAGGACTCGCACGTCCCGCACGGCTCCCCGTCCTCGCCGCGGCGCGCGCAATTCAGCGCCATCGCGAGCACCCGCGCCGCGGTGGTCTTGCCCACGCCGCGCGGGCCGCTGAACAGGTACGCGTGCGCCACGCGGCCGCCCACGATCGCGGCGCGCAGCGTCTCCGCGACGTGCGCCTGCATGGCGAGCTCGGAGAACCTGCGGGGCCGGTAGGTGCGCGCGAGCGCGGTACGACTCATGCCGACTGCCGATCGTCTCGGGAACGCGGGATGGCCTCGCTGCCCCGGGCGCCGCGGGCGCGCACCGGGCCTCGGGCCGGGATCACGGAAAGATGAAGTTGTGCCCCAGGGGGCCGACAGCGACGGTCGCCACGCTTACGGCTGCTACCTGCGGGGTCCTGACCGGGTTCACGGGCTTCCGCCCTGTGGTCCTGGGGCACCGCGGATGTTACCAACGGCGGGAGTGGGGGTCAACGGGCGGCGAGGTTTTCAAAGGGGGGTCCATGGCGCGGGATTGGCGCGAGCATCTGGTCGCGGGAGATGCCGAGATCCGCGAATTGCTGGCGCGCACGCGCCGCATCGCCGTGCTGGGCATCAAGCCCGAGTCGCGCTCCTGGAAGCCCGCGCACTACGTCCCTCGCTACCTCCTCGATGCCGGCTTCGAGGTCCTCCCCGTGCCGGTCTATTACCCCGGGATCGACACCATCCTCGGCAAGCCGGTGTATCGGGCCGTCGCCGATGTTCCGCCCCCCATCGACCTGGTCGACGTATTCCGGCGCTCCGAGGACCTGCCCCCCCACGCCGAGGACCTGATCCGCGCCGCCCCCTCCGCGGTCTGGTTCCAAGCCGGGATCCGTGACGACGACGTCGCCGAGGAGCTGGCGCGCGCGGGAATCACGGTCGTGCAGGACCGTTGCCTGATGGTGGAGCACCGGAGACTCCAGGCCGGACCGGCCCCCGCGGAGCCGTGAACCGCACGCCGGCTCACCGGCGCCACGCGTCGGGCACGTGATCGATCGCGGGCTCGCCGCGGCCGTCCCAGGTGATCGCCACGGCGTCGAAGCGGTAGGCGTCGCCCGGCGCCCCCGAGTTGCGGACCCAGGCCGCGGCCACGCGCTCGATCTCGCGTCGCTTGGCCCTGGTGATCGCCTCCAGCGGGTGGCCGTAGTCGGGCCCGGCGCGCGTCTTTACCTCGACGAACGCGACCGTGCGTCCGCGCCTCACGATGAGATCGACCTCCGCGCGACCGGAGCGGACGTTCCGCTCCAAGATTCGGTACCCGCGCGCCGCCAGGTATGCGGCGGCCAGGCTCTCGCCGGCCGCTCCGAGCCGGTGCGATCCGGACATGGGGACAGCATGCCGTACGGCGCGGGGCGCGGGAATGGGGGGTTGAAGCGGCGCACCCGGCCCGGCTCAGCCTTCCGCGATCAGCTCCCGCGCCGGCAGCGGCTTGGCCAGCCGCCGGCCGATCGCCCTGGCGATGTGGTCGATCTGCCCCATCAGTTCTTCGAACTGGTGGGGGTGCAGGGACTGAGCGCCGTCGGAGAGCGCCCGGTCCGGGTCGGGATGCACCTCCACCATGAGACCGTCCGCCCCGGCGGCGACGGCGGCGCGGGCCATGGGCGTCACCTTCGCGCGCAGCCCGGTGCCGTGACTCGGGTCGGCGAGGATGGGCAGGTGGCTGAGCGCCTTGACGACGGGGATCGCGGTCAGGTCCAGCAGGTTGCGCGTGTGCGAGTCGAAGCCGCGCACGCCGCGCTCGCACAGCATCACGTCGTCGTTGCCCTCGGCGAGCAGGTATTCGGCCGACAGCAGTAGCTCCTTGATCGTCGCCGCGGGGCCGCGCTTCAGCAGGATCGGCTTGCCGGACCGGCCCGCGCGCCGCAGGAGCGGGTAGTTCTGCATGTTGCGCGCGCCGATCTGGATGATGTCGGCGTGCTCCGCGACGACGTCCACCATGTCCGGCTCGAGCGCCTCGGTGACGACCGCCATGCCCGTCTCATCGCGGGCGCGCGCCAGGTGCTTGAGTCCCTCCACGCCCAGACCCTGGAAGGAGTAGGGTGAGGTGCGCGGTTTGAAAGCGCCCCCGCGCAGGACGCGCACGCCGTCCGCGCGCAGCCGGTGCGCGATCGAGACGATCTGCTCCTCCGACTCGACGGAGCAGGGGCCCGCCATGACGACGACGTCCTCGGCGCCGATGCGGGTCCCGTTCTCCAGCTCCACCACCGTCGACTCCTCGCGCCACTCGCGCGAGACCTGCTTGTAGGGCTGGGTGATGTGGAAGACCTGGAGCACCCCGGGCAGCGACTCCAGGCGCCCGCCGTCCACCTTTCCGTCGTTGCCGATGAGGCCGATCGCGGTGCGCTGGCGCCCGGGGATGGGCCGTGCGTCGTACCCCATCTCCTCGATGGTGTCGACGACCCGACGGACGTCCGCGTCGGACGCGGTGTGGTTCATGACGACGAGCATGGCGCGGAATCTAGGCGAGCGGAGGAGACGGGTCTACAACGCGCGGGCCGCGGTGGTCCCCGCGGCACTTTTCCTAGACGACCGCGGCCTCCGGAACCATCAGCAGCTCGTCCAGCTGGACACCCACGATCGTGCTCACGCCCGGCTCCTCCATGGTCACGCCGTAGATGTAGTCGGCCGCCTCCATGGTGCGCGGGTTGTGCGTCACGACGATGAACTGCGTGTCCTTCTTGAACACCTCCAGCATCGCCACGAAGCGGCCGATGTTGGCCTCGTCCAGGGGCGCGTCCACCTCATCCAGCACGCAGAACGGCGCGGGCTTGACCAGGTAGATCGCGAACAGCAGCGCGAGCGAGGTGAGCGCGCGCTCGCCGCCGCTGAGCAGGTCGATGCGCTGCGTCCGCTTGCCGCGCGGGGAGGCCGAGATCTCGATGGGAGATTCGAGTGGATCGGTCTCGTCGGCCAGCCAGAGGTCGCACTCGCCGCCCTCGAACAGGGTCACGAAGGTACGCCGGAAGTTCTCGCGGACCTTTCCGAAGGTGTCGTGGAACAGGTCCAGGGCGGCGCGGTTGATCCGGCGAATGGCGGTGCGCAGCTCGTCGCGCGCCTTCACCAGGTCCGCGTGCTGGGTCTCGAGGAAGTCCAGCCGCTCGCTCTCTTCCGCGTGCTCCTCCTGCGCCAGCATGTTGATCGGGCCCAGCCGGTCGATGTCGGCGCTGACCTGCGACAGCTCCGCGCGCATTGACTCCAGGTCGATGATTTCCAGCCTCTCGGCATCGGCGACGAGGCGCTCGAACGGCCGCCCCCACTCCGCCTCCAGACGCTCGCGCGCGTTGCGGCGCATGCCGTCCAGCTCGGTGCGGCGCAGCTCGATCCGGTGCCGCTCCTCGGAGCGCGACTCGACGGTGCGCCGCAGCTCCCGCGCGCGCGCCTCGAGCCCGGTGACCTCGTCGCCGCGGGCGGCGAGGCGCTCGTCCCTGCCGCGCAGGTCGCCCGCCGCCCGGTCGCGGTCGCCGAACAGCTCCTCGAGCTCCGCGGCCAACTCGGCGCGCGTCCGTGCGGTCTCCTGCGCGAGCGACCGGCTCTCGCGCTCTTCCAGGTCCACCGCCTGGAGACGCCGCTGCGCGCGGCGGTCCGCTTCCTCGGCGTCGGTGAGGCGGCGCTCGGCCCCGGACAGCGCGCCCTCGGCGCGAGCTTGCAGGACCCGCAACTCGCTCTCCCTGTCGCGGGCGGCCTCCCACTCGCCTTCGGCCTCGGCGAGACGGCGCGCGGCCTGGAAGCGCGCGTTCCGGTGCTCGTCCAGCTCCCCTTCCAGCTCCGCGTGCTCGACGCGCGCCCGTTCGCCGACGTTCTGGGCATCGCGCCGGGCGGCGGCGGCGGCCTTGGCGCCCGCCTCCATCTCCTCGCGCTGGCGGCGCGTGCGCCCCAGCAGGCCGGAGCGCGTGCTCTCCTCGGACTCCGCCTCGCGCAGCCGGTGGAGCGCCTCGCGCAGCCGCTCCTCCTCGCCGCGCAGCGCGGCGTCCAGCGTGGTGACCAGTCCGGTGAGGCGCTCGGCCTCCGCGGCGGCCGCGCGCGCCGCCCCGGCGACCTGCTTCACGCCGGCGCGCAGCTCGGCGAGTCGCTCGCGCCGGCCCGTGAGGAACGGCTCGTCGGGGGCCGTGCCGCCGAAGGTGAGGGCGGCCAGCAGCGCCTCGGCCTTGGCCACCTCGGCGCGTTCGAGGATCGCCACGACGCCGGCGCTGTCGGGGAGCGCGTCGAGCCACGCGCGCGCTCTGCGGGCAGCATCCCCGTCCTCGACCACGACCGCCTGCAGCAGCGATGCCATCGCGGCCTCGACGGCGGGCGCCTCGTCGCCCGCGAGCTCGACCACCTCGGCCAGCGCGCCGGCGATGCCGTCGAGCTCGGCGCGCTCAGCGAGCAGTCGCGCGACGCCCGGCGTATAACCCTGGTACTCGCTGGTCTCCACTTCCAGCGCGGCCAGCCGCGCGGCGAGCCTGCGCGCGCGCTCCTCGGTGTCCGCGCGTTCGGCGCGCGCTGCCGTCTCCTCCGCGCGCGCCCGTTCGAGCGTCGTGGCGGCCGCGGCGCGCGCCTCCTCCAGCTCGTCGATCTCGCGGCCGATCTTGCGGCTGCGCTCCTCGAACAGGTCGCCCTGCTGGCCAAGCGTGGCGAGCTCGCCCTCGAGCAGGGCTGATTCTTCGGCCAGCCGCTCGCCGCGCTCGGCGGCCTCGCGCGCGCGCGCCTCCGATTCCGCCACCGTCGCGCGCAGCTCCGCGAGCCGCCGGTTGATGTCCTCGTCGCGCTCGCGCAGCGCCACGTCTTCGGCGCGCGCGGCGGCGAGCCCTTCGCGCAGCTCCTGCTGCCGGGCGAACGCGGCCTTGACCTCGTCGTTGGCCCGCTCCAGCTCGGCTGCGCGCTCGGCGCGCTCGGCGCGCAGCTCCTCGATCTCGCGTGCGTAGGCGGTGCGGGAGGCGCGCAGCTCCACGCGCTCGGCCTCGAGCTGGCCGAGCCGCCGCTCGGCGTGCGCCGCGCGCTCGTCGCCCACCGCGATGGCGCGCTCGCGGTCGGCGATCAGGCGGTTCACCCGCGCGAGCCGCTCGGCGACGCCGCCGCGCTCCCGGCTCAGTTCGGCGAGCTCGATGCGGCCTCGCTCCAGATCGGCGTCCACGCGGCTCAGCGCGGCCCGCTCCTGCGGCGAATCGCCGCCCATCTCCGCGAGCCGCCCGGCCAGACGTCCCAGTTCATCGTCGGCGTCGGCGAGGTCGCGCTCCACGAGCGTGATCTCGAGCGACAGGCGCCGGTCGCGCAACTCTATGTAGCGCTCCGCGCGGCCCCGCTGACGCGAGAGGCTGCGCACCTTGGTGCGCACCTCGCCGATGAGGTCTTCCAGCCGCTCCAGGTCTGTCTCGGCGCTCTCCAACCGGCGCTCCGCCACGCGCCTGCGATCCTTGTAGCGGCCTATGCCAGCGGCCTCCTCGAACAGCTCGCGGCGCTCTTCGGCGCGGTCGGACAGGATGGCGTCCACCATGCGCTGCTCGATGACCGCGTAGGAGTTCGCGCCCAGCCCCGTATCACGGCACGCGTCCACGACATCCTTGAGGCGCACGACGTTGCCGTTCAGGCGGTACTCGCTGCCGGACTCGCGGTACACGACGCGGCCCAGTTCGACGTGGTCGTAGGGCACGGCCATCCGGCGGGTGTCGTTGGAGAATGTCAGCTCGACCTCGGCGCGGCTCAGGCGCTTGCGTTCGGCCGTGCCGGAGAAGATGGCGTCGTCCATGCGCCCGCTCCGGATCGCGGAGGCGCGCTGCTCGCCCAGCACCCACCGGATGGCGTCGCTGATGTTCGACTTGCCGGATCCGTTGGGGCCGACGATGGCGGTCACGCCATCATGGAAGGTGAGCTCGGTCCGGTCCGCGAAGGACTTGAACCCCTGCAGCGCGAGTCCCTGGAGCTTCATGGCGAGGCCACCCACCCGGCGACCCGCACGAGCGAGGGGTCGAGCCCCGCGTTCTTCAGCGGGCCGGCGAGCACCGGCGCCTGCTCGCGCAGCTCGAACGCCCCCGCGTAGACGCGCGTTGCGCCATCGGCCGCGACGGGCACCGCGTACGCCGGGATACCGGCATCCAGTAGCTCTTCGGTGCGCTCGCGCGCGGCGTCGCGGGTCTCGACCTCGTCGATCAGGAAGCCGTACGCGGTAGGGCGCACGTCCCAGTCGCCCACCGTCGCCTTGCGTCCGTCCCGATACAGGACGTCGCGTACGACGACCGCCTCCGCGCTGTCCGCGTAGGGCCCCGCCATGACGCGGTAGAAGACGACGCCGTCCAGCAGGAACGGGGTGATGAGGAACGGCATTCCTCCCTCCGCGCGGCGCAGCCGGGCCAGCCGCTGGCTCGCGGTGCCGAGGTCCTGGTGCGCCTCGATCGCGACCGTGTAGCCGAGCGGAGCGATCTCCCCCCGCTCCGGCATGGCCGGGATCGCGTCACCGGCGAGCGCGGGCGCCTCGGAAGCCTCATCCTCGCCGGAGGGCGCGGCGCCCGCTTCGGGCATCAGCGCCCAGAACAGGACGAGCAGCAGCGCGACCAGGATCCCGAGGCCGATCCAGAGACCGGTGCGGACCTGGGCGCTGGCGTCGGCGGTGTCCCCGGAAGGGGGGGCCTCTGCGGTTTCCCCGGCGAGGGCGGCCTCGGCTGTCCTCTCGGGCGCGCCGGCGTCGATGGGCTCGGTGACCGCGCTGTCCCTATCGGCCCGGGCGGCGAGCACCGAGTCGCTCGCCGCCGCCGCCACGACGTCCGCGGAGTGGAGTGGATGGGGATCCACCTCGTCCTCATCGAAGGGCGTGAATGCGGCGAGGTCGGGGTCGTGCGCGGACCGGTCGTCGTCGGCCGGAGCGTCATCGACCGCCTCCGCTTCGGTCAGCGGCACGCGGTCCAGCAGCGCGCAGCCCTCGGGAAGCGCGGCGGCGACCACGTCGGCGTCCGCGCTGGTGCCGATGACGACGGCGACCGGCACGCGCCGGGCGATGTCCGGTAGCCCGGGCAGATCGGCGGGCGCGTACAGGAGGAGCGTCGCCTCGGCGTCCGCCGCGCCCGAAAGCAGCCGCTCCCAGCGGGCGTGGCGCGCGAGCCTCTCGGGGTCGGCGACGCCCACGCCCGCCGGGGCGAAGAAGAGGCCGCCGGCGCGCACCCGCGTGGTGACTCGACGCAGCGACGCGCCGAACTCGAACAGGTCCGTCATGCCCTCGTCGTTGGGCACGTCCAGGACGCGGTGCAGTTCGGGGGAAGACAGCGACAGGTCGCACAGGACGATGCGGTGCCCGCCGCGCGAAAGCGCCTCGGCCAGATCCACGGCGGCGGCGCCGGCGGCGGGGGAGTCGACCTTCAGCAGGAGGAGCGCGGGTCGGTCCGCCGGGTCCTTCCGGAAAAAAGAAACGATGCCGAGCGGCACCGTCGCTGAAGGGGTGGATTCAGGCGACACGCCGCCCACCGGAGCATCCCCCGCTCCGGACGCCGCCGCGCCCCGCGGCCCCGCCACCTCGTCCGTCCCGTTCATCCCGCGTCAAAATAGACCCGCTCCCCCCGATATCAAGAGCGCGGCGCCAGAAAGCACCTATTCCGTCAGCCGCTCCTGGGGCGCGTCGCCCCAGAGGTTCTCGAGCTGGTAAAAGGACCTCGCCT
>Ga0299913_10004856_pt1 | contig 11368 bp, 10 predicted proteins | sample RVTome_9_FD_201360 | JGI IMG/M metagenome (GOLD analysis project Ga0299913, IMG submission 201360) | Soil microbial communities from uranium-contaminated site in the Upper Colorado River Basin, Wyoming, United States - RVT155D38 (version 2) ... | reverse complement strand
GTCGTCGTCCGCGCCGAGTTCGAGATAGAGCCACGCGCCGGCCGCGGCACCGGCGAGCATGACCACCAGGAGGAGGAGCAGCCCTCGACTCGTACGGCGTCCGCCTCGCCGTGATGGCGCCAGGTCCCGCTTGCCCAGCGGGTTGAGCATGCTCATCAGTCGGGCAGGCTCAGCACGCGGGCGTGCAGCACGTGGCGCTGCTGCAGCGCCGCCCGCAGCGCCCGGTGCAGGCCGTCCTCCAGGTAGAGCGTGCCGCGCCACTCGACGACGTGGGCGAACAGGTCGCCGTAGAAGGTCGAGTCCTCCGCCAGCAGGGCGTCCAGGTCAAGCATCCGCTTGGTGGTGACGAGCTGGTCCAGCCGGACCTGGCTCGGCGCGACGTCACCCCACTGGCGTTGGGTGTACTGGTGATCGGGGTATGGGCGATGGTCCCCGACGGCCTGGAAGATCACCCTGCCGAGGATAGGCTGCCGCCCACCCAAATCGGACACACGGACCGCCCTGGAGGCCGGATGTCGGACGATCTGCTGGCCACCGTGACGAAGGGGTACGCGTTCGACGGCCCGGCCCTCGACCTCGGGGCCCTGGTCGTCGACGGCACCGCGCATCCCGAGGCGGCCGTCCGCATCCCTCTCGCCATGGTCAACCGGCACGGTCTGGTTGCCGGCGCCACCGGCACCGGCAAGACCAAGACGCTGCAGCTCATGGCCGAGCAGCTGTCGGCACTGGGCGTCCCGGTGTTCGCCGCCGACATCAAGGGTGACCTGTCCGGCCTCGCGAGCCCTGGAGAGCCGGGCGAGAAGGTGGCGGAACGCGCCAAGCACGTCGGACAGGACTGGCAGCCGCTGGCCTGCCCCACGGAGTTCTTCGCCCTCGGTGGCCAGGGCAAGGGCATCCCGCTGAGGGCGACGATCACGTCGTTCGGCCCCACCCTGCTGGCCAAGGTGCTGGACCTCAACGACGTCCAGGAGTCATCCCTCGGTCTCGTCTTCCACTTCGCCGACAAGGCCGGATTGCCCATGCTCGACCTGAAGGACCTGCGCGCGGTGGTGCAGTTCCTTGTCAGCGACGAGGGGGAGGAGGCGCTCAAGGGGCTCGGGGGACTGTCGCCCGCCACCGCGGGCGTCATCCTCCGTGAGCTGATCGCGTTCGAGGACCAGGGTGCGGACGAGTTCTTCGGCGAGCCGGAGTTCGACACGGCCGACCTGATGCGCACCACAGCCGAGGGACAGGGCGTCGTCTCGCTGCTCGAGCTGCCGCAGGTGCAGGACCGGCCGCGGTTGTTCTCGACGTTCCTGATGTGGCTGCTCGCCGATCTCTTCCACGACCTGCCCGAGGTCGGCGATATCGACAAGCCGAAGCTGGTGTTCTTCTTCGACGAGGCACACCTGCTCTTCGACGATGCGTCCAAGGCGTTCCTCGAGGCGATCGCGCAGACGGTGCGACTGATCCGGTCCAAGGGGGTCGGTGTCTTCTTCGTCACCCAGACACCGAAGGACGTGCCCGGTGACGTGCTGGGGCAGCTGGGCAACCGCGTGCAGCACGCTTTGCGGGCCTTCACGCCCGACGACGCCAAGGCCCTGAAGGCGACCGTGTCGACGTTCCCGCACTCGCCGTACGACCTCGAGGAGCTGCTCACCCAGCTCGGCATCGGTGAGGCAGTCATCACCGTGCTGTCAGATCGGGGGGCTCCTACCCCCGTCGCGTGGACGCGGTTGCGTGCACCGCAGTCGAAGATGGCGCCGACCGAGGATGCCCGGATCGACGAGATCGTCGCCGCGTCGCCGCTGCACGCGGGGTACGCCGAGCAGGTCGACCGTGAGTCGGCCTACGAGCGGCTGGCCGCCAAGCTCGCGTCGCCGGCCGAGGCCGCACCGCCGGCGGGCGGGCCGGTGCCGTACGAGCCGGAGCCACCGGCACCGTCGCGGCCGACGCGAGACGAGGAGTCTGCGCTGGAGAAGGCCGTCAAGTCACCGGCTGCCAAGCAGTTCGCCCGATCGGCGGCCGCAGTGCTCGGGCGCGAGATCACCCGCAGCATCTTCGGCACCTCTCGCCGTCGTCGGCGCCGCTGACCGACGTGGACCGCACCGAGGTCAGCCGCATCGCTCACCGTCGGCACCCGATCGCGGCGCCGGTCGCGCCTGGCCGGGTGCGCGAGCTGCTCAGCTGGCTGGATCCGCCGCCGGGTGGCCGGGCGGTGGACCTCGGCTGCGGCGAGGGGGAGTGGCTCCAGGAGCTGCTGGTCGCGCACGAGCACGTGAGCGGCGTCGGGGTCGACCTCGCCGTGCCGGATACCGCGGCGACCGCAGCGGCGCGGCGAGGGCTGGCCCAGCGGGTGCGCTTCGAGCAGGCCGATGCCGCGACCTGGAGCGACGGGCTCTTCGACGCCGTCCTCTGCGTCGGCGCGAGTCATGCGTTCGGTGGGCTTGATCCCACCCTGACGGCGATGCGGACCCATCTGCGCCCAGGAGGGCAAGCGGTGTTCGGTGACGGCATCTGGGAGGTCGAACCCAGCGGTGCCGCCCAGGCGGCGCTCGAGGCCGGCCCGGACGAGTTCCCAGACCTCGCACAGATGGTCGTCCGGGTCCGTCAGCACGGCTACGAGCCGACCTTCGCTCACGTCAGCACGCTGGAGGAGTGGGACGACTACGAGTGGTCCTGGACGGGGTCGCTGGTCCGCTGGGCGCTGCACGAGGCGTCGACCGAGGACGACCGCCAGCAGGCCCTGACCGCCGCTCGCGAGCACCGCGACGGATGGCTGGTGGGCTATCGCGGGCAGCTCGGTTTCTGCACGCTGGTCCTGCACGACATCGCGAGCTGAGCCTCGACGCGCCGGCGGCGCCCACCCTGGAGGGTGGACGCCGCCGGTCGTTCGTGCTGCCGCAGGTGCCTACCCGCCGATCGCGGTCAGCGCGTTGATCTGTCCGTTGCCGTACCAGGAGTTGTACCCCTCACCGCCCTGGCACTCCTGCGGTGACCCGTCCGGCCTGGTGATCGCCGAGTAGGGCACTCCGAACAGCGAGGACCCGGGAGCGCCGCTCGCCGGCAACTCGGTCGGGCACGGCTGCGGGTCTGCCGTCTGCTGCATCTTGGCAGCCACCGATCCCGGCCGCATCTTGCCGTTCTGCGGGCTGTCCAGGTCGCCGTAGCGGCTGATGATCAGCGCCGCGACTCCTGCTGCGTGTGGCCCGGCCATCGACGTCCCCTGCAGGTAGCAGTAGACGTTCGCGCCACCAACAGGCGGCGGGTCCTCGGTCACGTTCCGGCCGCACGGGACCTCCGCCGGCCAGGTCGACAGGACCAGGCCGAACGGCTGCGCCTCGGTGCCGCGGCCGTAGTAGAAGTCACCGCCGGGGGCGGTCACCTCCGCCACCCCGACGCCGTAGGCCGAGTAGTAGGACTTGAGGTACTCGTCCGCGTCGTCGTTGCCATCGACCTGCCTCGTGTTGCCGACAGCTGTGACGCCGATGACGCCAGGCAGCTCCAGCGGGACGACGACACAGGCGTTGGTGATCTCACGATCGACCGCCGTGCCCGGCGGGAAGTCCGGGCTGGAGTCGTCGAACGTCGGGTGCGCCTTGTCGTCACTGTCGTTGCCCTGCGAGGCGACATGGGTCACACCTTGAGCGGTGGCGAAGTCGACTGCCCGCTTGGCAGCCTTCCAGAGCATCCGCTGCTCGGCGTCGTTGCGACAGTTGTAGAGGAACGGGTCCATGTAGTAGCTGTTGTTGGTCACGTCGACCCGCGGTCCGTCGGTCGCCGGGAAGTCCACGCCGACTGTCGCCGGATCGTCGAACTCCGCGCCACCCGCCCAGAGCATCGAGCAGACCACCATCTCGACGAAGAAGTAGCCGCTGTCCAGCGAGGACTTGATGCCGGCCACCTTGACGTCCGGGGCCACCCCGGTGATGCCGAACTCGTTGTCCGCGGCGGCAATCGTGCCGGCAGTGTGCGTGCCGTGCCCGGCCCGGTCGTCCCAGGCGTTCGGGTCCTGGTCGGGGAAGCCGCTCTCGCACGAGACGCTGTTGGCGAAGTCGATGTTGGGCTGGAGGTCCGGGTGGTCCTTGTCCAGACCGGTGTCGATGTCGCCCACGATCACTGCGGGGCTACCGCCGGTGATCGCATGGGCCTCGAACGCGTGGATCTGCCGCATGTCCCACTGCAATGCGGCGAGGCTGTCCGGAGTGGCGGAATCTTGCGGCAGGTCCCCCGGCTGCGCAGTCGCCGACTCCTCGTCGAGCGGACCCACCTGGGCGATCGGCTTGCTGGACACCGCGACGCCCTCGACGCGGCTGTCCTTCTCCAGGTTTGCCGAGAACGCGGTGTTGGTCGACTTGGCAACGGCCACACCGATGGAGCTGTGGTTGACCACCAGCGTGCCGCCAGCGTCGCTGATCTTGTCCGCCACCCCCGCGGTGGAGGCCCCCTGCTTGAACATGACGAGATAGGTCTGTTCGGCTCCGGTCGATCCACTTGTGGTGGACGAGGCGACCGGGATGCCGAGCGTGAATAGAGCGCCGACGACGGCGACGGATATCGTCACCCTGTGGGCCAGACGCATGTGCCCGCTCCTCTCCGGACCACGGCGCCTGCTCGCGCCGTTGCGAGGAGGGAAACGCCGAGGTCAGAGCCGGAACCTAACCGCTCAAAGCGGACATGACTAGTCCTAAATGACTATTTAGGTCAGCAATTGTTTCGCCGGGCCTTCAGGGACCACGCCCCCTGGGAGGTTGGCCTCCGCCCCGAAGGGGCAGCGGGTGCGCCATGACGCTCTCCGACGTGCTGTTCCTCACGGCCGGCACCGGCCTCCTGCTGGCAGCCTTCCTGCCCCGGGCCCTCGCGGAGCTGCCTTTCTCAGTGCCGCTGGTCTTCCTGGGTGCGGGGTTCCTGTTCGGGCTCCTGCCGATTGAGTTGCTGGAACGCGACCCCGTCGCCAACCGTGCGGTGACCGAGCACGTCACCGAGACCGTAGTGATCATCTCGTTGATGGGCGCCGGCCTCGCCCTGAACCGGCCGCCGTCCTGGCGGGCGTGGTCGTCGACGTGGCGGCTGCTGGGGATCGCCATGCCGTTGACGATCGCCCTGATCACCCTGGGCGCGATGCTGGGGCTCGGCTGGTCATTCGCCGCGGCTCTGCTCCTCGGGGCGGTGCTCGCTCCCACCGACCCGGTGCTGGCATCCGAGGTGCAGGTCGCCGAGCCGTTCGACCCCGAGGAGGCGGAGAACGCGCCCGCCCCCGAGCAGGCTGACGACGAGGTCCGGTTCGCCCTCACCTCGGAGGCAGGGCTCAACGACGGACTGGCGTTCCCCTTCGTCTACGCCGCCGTGGCCGCGGCAACCGCTTCTGGGGCGTCGTGGGTCGGGGCGTGGGTGCTGGACGACCTGCTGCTCAAGGTCACGATCGGTGCCGTGGTCGGCCTAGTCGTCGGGACGGTGCTGGGCCGGGTGTTCTTCCGGGCGCCCGTGGCGTCACTGCGCTTCTCCGAGCACGCGGACGGGATCGTCGCTCTCGGCGCCACCGGCCTCGCGTACGGCGCAGCGGAGCTCGCTCACGGCTACGGATTCCTGGCGGTCTTCGTGGCGGCATGTGCCATCCGGGCGGCCGAGCGCAGCAGCGGCTACCACGGGGTGCTGCACGGATTCGTCGAGCAGGTCGAGCGCCTGCTCACCGCCTGCATCCTGCTGCTCCTCGGAGGCGCGATCGCCAACGGCATCCTCGCTCCGCTGACCTGGCAGCCGGCACTGCTCGCGCTCGCGGTGGTGTTCGTTGTCCGCCCGGTCGCCGGCTGGGTGGCGCAGCTGGGCGGCCTCGCCGGGCCTCGCGAGCGGGTCGCCATCGCGTTCTTCGGCATCCGGGGACTGGGGTCGTTCTACTACCTGGCGTATGCGACCGGCCAGGCGTCATTCGGTCAGGAGACCGATGACCTCTGGGCGCTGGTGGCCTTCGTGGTGCTTGTCTCGGTGGTCGTGCACGGGGTCAGCGCGACGCCGGTGATGAAGCGGCTGGACGCGCGCCGCGACGCCCGTGCGGACCAGAAGCGGAGGATGGGGGATTCGAACCCCCGAGGGCGTTAACCCAACACGCTTTCCAAGCGTGCGCACTAGGCCACTATGCGAATCCTCCGTCGGCGAGGATACCGGCTGGCGCCGCCCGGCTGGCTCGCTCGGCGGATGTCAAGCGGCCGGTAGACTCATTGCCGACCCCTCGTGCGGCGTCATCCCGCTGAACTCCCCCAGGGCCGGAAGGCAGCAAGGGTAGGCAGGCTCTGGCGGGTGCGCGGGGGGTCCTCCGCTGTCCTTGAGCGGTGTGTCTGTTGTCCCACCGGCGGGCTAGTGTTCGGACGTGTCCCAAGCGCTCTACCGCCGCTACCGCCCGGAGTCCTTCACCGACGTGATCGGCCAGAGCCATGTCACCGAGCCGCTCCAGCAAGCGCTCACCAACAAGCGCATCCACCACGCCTACTTGTTCAGCGGCCCCCGCGGCTGCGGCAAGACGACCAGCGCTCGAATCCTGGCCCGCTGCATCAACTGCGAGCAGGGCCCGACCCCGACGCCGTGCGGCACCTGCCAGTCGTGTCAGGACCTCGCCCGCGACGGCAGCGGCAGCCTCGACGTGGTCGAGATCGATGCGGCCACGCACGGCCTGGTCGACGACGCGCGCGAGCTGCGGGAGCGGGCCTTCTACGCACCCGCGTCCTCGCGCTACCGCGTCTACATCATCGACGAGGCCCACATGCTCGGCCCCGGCGCATCCAACGCGCTGCTGAAGGTCGTCGAGGAGCCGCCCGAGCACGTGAAGTTCGTCTTCGCGACCACCGAGCCCGAGAAGGTCATCTCGACCATCAGGTCCCGGGTGCACCACTACCCGTTCCGGCTCGTGCCGCCGGGAGAGCTGCAGGCCCACCTGGCGGCCATCTGCGAGCGCGAGGGGGTCAGCATCGCCAAGGGCGTGCTCCCCCTGGTCGTGCGGGCTGGCCGCGGCTCCGTCCGCGACTCGATGAGCGTGCTCGACCAGCTCCTGGCCGGTGCCGGCGAGGACGGCGTGACCTACCAGCTGGCGACGGCCCTGCTCGGCTACACCGACGCGACCCTGCTCGACGACACCATCGAAGCCTTCGCCGCCGGTGACGGTGCGGCCGTGTTCAGCATCGTCGACCGCGTGGTGGAAGCCGGTCACGATCCGAAGCGCTTCGCCGACGACCTCCTCGAGCGGCTGCGCGACCTCGTGATCATCGATGCAGTCCCTGACACGGCGGCCACCATCCTGTCCGAGCACCCGGCCGACGAGCTGGAACGGATGCGCCAGCAGGCCGCCCACTTCGGCGCCGCCCAGCTGTCCCGAGCCGCCGACATCGTCAACACCGGGCTGACCGAGATGCGCGGGGCAACCGCCCCCCGCCTGCACCTCGAGCTGATCTGTGCCCGCGTGCTGCTGCCCGGCGCCGACGACGCGGAGCGCGGTCTCGGCGCACGCCTCGACCGCCTCGAGCGGCGGATGGCCATCAGCGGTACGACGACCGAGGTGCCCGCTCCCGTCGCTGCCGAGCGCATCCCTGCTCCCGCAGCGGTCCCGGCCGGCACCGACCCTGCGGCCGGACTGCCGGGCCAGTCAGCCGAGCCGATGGCCGCCGAGCTCGAGCCCTCGCCCGAGTTCCAGGTCGAGCCCCCTGCACCCCCGGTCCGACCCGCTGCGCCTCCGGCCGCGGAACCCGCTGAGGGGGAGCTCGACCTGACGGCCATCCGGCGGATGTGGCCGGACGTCATGGTGGCGGTGTCCGCCATGAAGAAGACGACCTGGTCGCTGCTCAAGAACGCCCACGTGCTCGACCTCGACGCAGGTCGGCTGACGCTCGCGTTCTCGACCGCCGGGCTCCGGGACGCCTTCGTCGGCCGCAGCGACCACCAGGACTACGTCCGGGAGGCGCTGATCCAGGTTCTCGGCGTCGACTGGAAGGTCGAGGCGATCGTGGATCCCTCGGTGGGCTCGGGCGCCGGTCCTGGGCCGGCGGAGCCTCACGAGTCGGCTGACCGTCGTGAGCCGGCCGCACGACCGAGCCAGCGACCGCCGGAGACCCGTGGCGGTGACGACAGCTCGCCCTCCGCTGATGACCCCGACGCAGAGGATGCCGGGCTCACCTCCCACGACCTGCTGGCCCGCGAGCTCGGCGCCAAGGTCATCGGCGAGTACGACAACAGCTGACAGCCCGTAGGCTCGCGGACGGAGCCCCCGCTCAGGTTCGTCGCACCCGCGCGTGACCTGGTTCGAGTCCTTGGAGAGTTCGGTGTTCCCTGATGGTGGCCAAGCCGATGGTCCGCAGCTCAACGCGCTGTTGCAGCAGGCACAGCAGATGCAGCAGCAGCTCATGCGGGCCCAGGAGGAGCTGGCCCGCACCGAGGTCAACGGCTCGGCCGGCGGCGGGCTGGTGACCGCCACTGTGACCGGGGCCGGCGAGGTGCTCTCGCTGACGATCGATCCCCGTGCGTGCGACCCGGAGGACACCGAGAGCCTGGCAGACCTGGTCGTCGCCGCCATCCGCGACGCCACGTCGTCCGCCGCACAGCTGCAAGCCGAGGCCATGGGCCCGCTCGCCGAGGGACTCGGTGGCGCGGGCGGCCTTGGCCTGCCAGGGAGGTAGCGGACATGTACGAGGGCATCGTGCAAGACCTGATCGACGAACTCGGCCGCCTTCCCGGCGTGGGGCCGAAGAGCGCTCAGCGCATCGCGTTCCACCTGCTTGCCGCCGACCCCACCGACGTGCGGCGGCTGGCGTACGTGCTCACCGAGGTCAAGGACAAGATCAGGTTCTGCAGCACCTGCGGAAACGTCGCCGAGGACGAGCAGTGCCGCATCTGCCGCGACACCCGCCGCGACCTGTCGGTGATCTGTGTGGTCGAGGAGCCGAAGGACGTCCAGGCGATCGAGAAGACGCGGGAGTTCCGTGGCCGCTACCACGTGCTCGGCGGAGCGATCAGCCCGATCGAGGGCATCGGGCCCGACGACCTGCGGGTCAAGGAGCTGATGACCCGGCTCGCCGACGGGTCGGTGACTGAGCTCATCCTCGCCACCGACCCCAACCTCGAGGGCGAGGCCACGGCGACCTACCTCGCGCGGCTGGTCAAGCCGATGGGGATGCGGGTCACGCGGCTGGCCAGCGGGCTGCCGGTGGGCGGCGACCTCGAGTACGCCGACGAGGTGACACTCGGGCGGGCCTTCGAAGGCAGGCGGCTGATCGATGTGTGAGGCTCTGATCGACAGGGCGCAGCGGGTGTCGACGAGAACAGGTTGGGGTGAGTCAAGTGGCGGACGACGATCTGGGTGACTTCACGGTGGAGATCGCCGACCAGGTGGAGAGCTTCGTGGTCGCGGTGCGCGAGATCGCCGCCGGAGAGGACCCCGACTACGCCATCTCCCTCCTGCTGCTCGAGGTCTCTCAGCTGCTGCTCGCGGGTGGCCGGCTGGGTGCGATCTCCGACGTGGTGCCGGAGGAGCGGTTCGAGCCGGACGCGGGCTTCGACCCCGACGTCGACGGCCTACGCACCTCGATCGCCAACCTGCTCGAGCCGATCGACGAGTACCACTCGCTTTTTGACCCCTACGCGGGCGAGCCGGAGGTCTTCACCAGCCGCATCTCCGACGAGATCGCCGACATCGTCTCGGACCTGCTGCACGGCCTGCAGCACTACCGAGCCGGCCGGTCACTGGAGGCACTGTGGTGGTGGCAGTTCTCCTACCTGTCCAACTGGGGCTCCAGCGCCAGCTCGGTGCTGCATGCCCTGCACTCGGTGGTGTCCCACGTGCGCCTGGACGCGCCGATCGACGAGGACATCCTGGTGGAGGACCGGCTGCTCGCGCAGACCGCCGCCGAGGCCGTCGACCGCCCCTGATCAGCTCGGCAGCGGGGTCGGCTTCGCCGGTGGAGTGAAGGCGCTGCGCTCGGGTGGCCCGGCCAGCTCGACGAGCTCGAGGGTCCCCGAAGGGAACTGCGCCCGCCGGAGGATGCCGGTGTCGGTCAGGCAGTACTCGCCTGGATCCACGCCCGTGCCCGCGACCCGGAAGCAGGAGGCGTCCGCGAGCGCCCCGTCCTCGGGCAGCATCCCGGACGCCGTCACCGTGAGGCCCGCCCCGCGGGCCAGCGCGGCGAGGTTGGTCGTGAACAGGCGCTGCAGCCCGGGGTCGAAAAGACGTGGCGGCGGCTTCCCGACGTCACCCACCAGCAGGCAGGTGCGACGACTGCGATGCACCTGGCAGGACACCAGGCCCTCAGTCGTCGTCATCAGGATCGACGTGGCACCGGCTCGTGCGACGTCGACGCGGTACGACGAGTCGAGCCGGTAGATCGTGACGGTTGCGTCGGCCTGCTTGGGATCGATGCTGTCCAGCCGGTACGTCCCGGTGAACAGCGCGGTGACGCCCTCCGCGGCAAGGCCGGACAGGACCTGGCTGGGCGGGGTCGGCGTCGGTGTCGGTGTCGCCGACGGGGCGGTTGACGTCGTACGACGTGGCGAACCCGCCTCGTTCCCGTCGGAGCAGGCGGCGAGGCCCGGCAGGGCGAGCACAATTGCGAAAGCCGCTGCAACGAGCGCGGACCGGGCGTCCCGGGATTCAGGCACGGGCGCCAGGCTACGCGGCGCTCCGTAGACTGGACCGGATCACCGCTGCCACCCGTTCGCCGTCGTTTGGAGCACACCGTGGGTCTGGTCGTGCAGAAGTACGGCGGCTCGTCGGTTGCCGACGCCGAGGGCATCAAGCGCGTTGCCCGGCGGATCGTCGAGACGCGCAAGGCCGGCGACGACGTCGTGGTGGTCGTGTCCGCCATGGGGGACACGACCGATGAGCTGATCGACCTGGCCGAGCAGGTGTCGCCGCTGCCGCCCGGCCGCGAGCTCGACATGCTCCTGACCGCGGGTGAGCGCATCTCGATGGCGCTGCTCGCCATGGCCATCGCCAACCTGGGCTATCAGGCGCGGTCGTTCACCGGCAGCCAGGCGGGCGTCATCACCACGGCGGTGCACGGAAAGGCGCGCATCATCGACGTGACGCCAGGTCGCATCCGGGACGCGCTGGACGTCGGGGCCATCGCCATCGTGGCCGGCTTCCAGGGTGTCTCGCAGGACACCAAGGACATCACCACGCTCGGTCGCGGTGGGTCCGACACCACAGCCGTGGCGCTCGCAGCAGCCCTCGGTGCCACTGTCTGTGAGATCTACACCGACGTTGACGGCATCTACTCGGCCGATCCGCGCCTCGTGCCCTCGGCCCGGCAGATCCCGCGCATCTCCTACGAGGAGATGCTCGAGATGGCCGCGTGCGGCGCCAAGGTGCTGCACCTTCGCTGCGTGGAGTACGCGCGGCGCTACCGAATGCCCG
>Ga0299913_10004855_pt1 | contig 11369 bp, 12 predicted proteins | sample RVTome_9_FD_201360 | JGI IMG/M metagenome (GOLD analysis project Ga0299913, IMG submission 201360) | Soil microbial communities from uranium-contaminated site in the Upper Colorado River Basin, Wyoming, United States - RVT155D38 (version 2) ... | reverse complement strand
ACTATCACTCCGTCGGAGAACTCGCACGCCTCCGCAGCTTGTTGCGGCGTTGAAACACCAAGACCGACGAGAGCCGGGCGATCCGTGACCGCGCGGACGGCATCGACCACTCCTCTGGCCCGCTCCGAAAGCGTTCCGCGCACACCGGTAACCCCAAGGAGAGAAACGCAATAGACGAAGCCGCCTCCTTCGCGAACGATCGCTTCGATCCGCTCCTTGGGCGTCGTTGGCGCCGCCAGAAAAGCCGTTTCCAGCCCGTGCTTCCTCGCGGCGCTCAACCAGGTGCCGGCTTCCTCAACCGGCAGGTCCGGAATGATCACTCCCGAAGCACCGGCGGACACGGCCTCCGATGCGAATCTCTCTTCGCCCATGGCCAGGATCGGGTTGAAGTAGGTCATGAACACGAACGGAACGCCGACATCGAGTCCGTCCAGCGTCCGTAGCACAGAGGGCGGCCGCACCTCGGCCTTTAGGGCGACGTCGGATGCGTGCTGGACTACGGGGCCGTCCATGATCGGGTCGGAGAACGGGATGCCGATCTCTAGGAGGTCTGCGCCTGCGTCGACGACACCGCGCAACATGTCGGGAAACGCTTCGGGTGTCGGAAAGCCACAAGTCAGATAAGGAGCGAGGATCTTTCGTCCCGATCCGCGCAGAGAACGCAGGTGCGCTTCCAGGCTCAGAACTTCACCTCGCGCATCATTTGACCGGGATCGAACTTCTCGCACTCGACGATGATGACTTTCATCCCTTTATCGGTGCCGCTTTCGTGAGCCTCGCCCGGCTCCCAGTACGCGGCACGTCCGGACTGGATCGGAACCTTCCTCCCGTCGTCACCGCACACCCATCCGCTCCCCTCGACGACGACGAACAGTTGCGGACCGTGGGCGGGATGGCGCGGGATGAATCCTCCGGCTCCTATGTGGAAGCACGCGAAGCGCGACCCCACCTCGGACATGAAGATCGGACTGATCACCGTCTTGGACGCCTTCGGATCCACCCGATGATTGCGTCCTTGCACATCTCTCCATTGCGTTAAAGGACGGCCACTGTTGGCATCGAAGGAGAAGATCCTCATGACGACATCTTCCTGACCGTCTCGACGTCCTTGTCACCGCGGCCCGAAAGCAGCAAAAGGACGTCTCCGGACAATTTCCCGGCATCACCTTCCCTCAGCAGCCAGGCGATCGCGTGCGCAGCTTCGAGAGCCGGAACGATCCCCTCCAGCTTCGAAAACTCGTGGAAAGCCGCAAGCGCCTCGTCGTCGGTGGCCGAAACGTAGGACGCCAAACCCTCCGACGCCATGTACGCGTGCTCCGGTCCGGACCCCGGATAGTCGAGACCGGCAGAAACCGAATGTGCCGGACGAATCAGACCGTCGGGCTCTTGAAGGATCCGCGTCTTAGCGCCGTGCAGGACTCCGTCGGTGCCGGCCGAGATCGAAGCGCCGTGCTCTTCGGTGTCCACGCCGTGCCCGCCCGGCTCGACGCCGACGAGCCGCACGCCGTCGATCCCCACGAAGCCGGAGAAGATCCCGATGGCATTCGAGCCGCCACCGACGCAGGCGGTGACGAGGTCGGGCATGCGCCCGATCCGATCGAAGATCTGCGCGCGTGCTTCCTCTCCGATGACCTTCTGGAGCTCCTTGACCATCCACGGGAAGGGATGCGGTCCGACCACGGAGCCGATGACGTAGTGAGTCGACTCGACGTTGGTCACCCAGTCGCGGAAGGCTTCGTTGACGGCGTCCTTCAACGTGCGGCTTCCGGATTCGACGGGAACGACCTCGGCCCCCAGGACGCCCATCCGATACACATTCAAGGCCTGGCGTTCCATGTCCTCGGCGCCCATGTAGACGACGCACTCCAGCCCGAGGAGCGCCGCGCCAGTCGCGGTAGCGACACCGTGTTGCCCTGCTCCCGTTTCGGCAATCACTCGTGACTTGCCCAGACGCTTGGTGAGCAGACACTGCCCCAGAACGTTGTTGATCTTGTGGGAGCCGGTGTGGGCCAGGTCTTCGCGCTTGACCCAAGTCGTTGCGCCGATGCGTTCACCGAAGCGCTCGGCCTTGTACATAGGCGTCGGTCGTCCGGCGTAGTTGCGCCGGTAATCGTCGAGCTCGGCGAGGAACGAGGCATCCTCCCGTGCCGATCGCCACGCGGCTTCGAGCTCGAGCAGGGCCGGCATCAGCACTTCGGGCGCGTAGCGTCCTCCGTAGTCGCCGAAGCGCCCGTGTTCGTCCGGAAGGATCTCGATCGGACTCGGTTCAGCCATCGGCCGACCTCGCTTTCTCGACGAACTCCCGCATCGCTTCGGGATCTTTGAGCCCCGGCTGGATCTCTACACCGGACGACACGTCCAAACCCGTCGGCTTCAGACGCCTCACGGCTTCCGTCACGTTCTCCGGGTTCAGGCCGCCCGACAGGACGAAATCGCCGGACGGTCTGTTCGCCTCGATCACGTCCCACGGCGCCAGTTCACCTGTTCCGCCGAGCTTGCCTTCGACATAGCTGTCGAGATGAAGTGCATCGCATTCAAGCCGGTCGGCCTCCGTCAGATCCTCTGCCGATCTCACACGAACCGTGCGCAACACGGCCACTCCGTTGGGAAGGAATCGTCCGGCGACGAGCGCAGCCGGGAACTGAACGCCATTCAGATTCAGGAGCTCCGCCACCTCGCCCACCTCGCGCGGAGCCGAGTCGTCGAAAACTCCGAAGGCCATGACTCCCTCGGGGATCACGTCCCTGATCTCCTTGGCCACCTCGAGCGTCACTCGCCGAGAAGAAGGCGCAAGGATCATGCCGATCGCCGAGACACCGGCCTCGACGGCTGCGACGGCATCTTCGGACCGCATGATCCCGTCCACCTTTATCCAGATCCCGCGCGGATCGGAGATCGTCATCGGCCGAGCAGCTCGTGGATCTTCGCAGCGGGATCCTCGGAACGAACCAAGGCTTCCCCGACGAGGATTGCGTCAACGCCGATGTTCTCCAGCGCCTGCACGTCCTCACGCGTCGAGATCGCGCTCTCACCGACCACGACGACACCTTCGGGGATCATCGGGCGCAAACGTGCCGTGGCCGACGGGTCCTCTTCGAAGGTTTGGAGATCGCGGTGGTTGACGCCGATGACTTCGGCGCCGGCGTCGAGAGCGCGCGCCACATCACTTTCGTCGAACACCTCGACGAGAGCGGTCAGGCCCCAGCGACGAGCCTCGTCCATCAGCTCGTCGAGGTTGTGCTCGGCAATGCGCACTATGACGAGCACGGCGTCCGCGCCGGTGGCGCAAGCTTCGACGATCTGAGTCCGGTCCAAGATGAAGTCCTTCCACAGCACCGGAAGCCTCGTGGCCTCGCGCGCACGCACCAGATCATCGGCCGAGCCGGCGAAAAAGTTGGGCTCGGTAAGCACAGAGATCGCATTCGCTCCTCCACGCTCATACGTTCTCGCAAGATCGGCCGGATCCAATCCGGGATCGAGCTCACCCTTCGAGGGCGACTTCCTCTTTATCTCCGCGATGAGCGACATCCCCGGCCGGCGGAGAGCCCCGGCGAAGTCGCGAGACGGCGGCAAACTACGAGCCCGTTCCTCCAGCTCGCCGAGCCTGGGACGCAAGGATTCAACGACGCGCTTTCTCCCCGGAAGGATCCGCTCGAGGAACGAGCTCATCTAGAAGGTTGCGCAAAGAGCGACGAGGCGATCTAGTGCGGCTATCGCTTCGCCCGATCCGATGACCGATCGTGCGAGCTCCACGCCGTCGCCGATCGAGGTAGTGCGCCCGGCGGCAACGAAGGCCGCACCGGCATTCAGCAGGACACAATCGGCGATCGGGCCCGGCTTACCCTCGAGCGCCGCACGCAGCGTCTCGGCGTTCTCTTCCGGCGAGCCGCCTCGGATCGCTTCGAGTGGGTTCGCGTCCAGATCCACATCGGCCGCCGATAAGGTGCTTCGCGAGACTTCCCCGTCGGACACGGTCAGAACGACGTTCTCGCCGGCGCACGTCAGCTCGTCGGGCCCGCCGGCTCCCGTCACGACCAATGCGCGCTCGATACCGAGTTGGGCCAGTGCACCCGCGACCAGGTCGGCCAGCTCGGGAACGCCCACACCCACGAGCTGAAACGAGGGTCGAGCGGGATTGGTCAGCGGGCCGAGGATGTTGAACGCCGTCCGTACGGCCAATTCCCGGCGCACCGGCATAACCTTCGCCATGGCCGGATGGAAGGCCGGAGCGAAGATGAACCCGATACCTGCTTCATCGATGCAGCGAGCCACTTGATCCGCATCGAGATCGATACGAACACCGAGCATCTCCAGGACGTCGGCCGATCCGGACTTGGACGAAAGCGCACGATTGCCGTGCTTCGCGACCGGGAGCCCGGCGCCGGCGACGACGAAGGCCGCCGCCGTCGATATGTTCGCCGTGCCCTTTCCGTCGCCGCCCGTGCCGCACGTGTCGACCAGACCGGTTGCCTTAGGGCGAACGGGAACGGCGTTGTCCCGCATGGTGCCGGCGAGCCCGGCGATCTCCTCCGCGCTCTCCCCTTTCATGCGAAGCGCTATGAGAAAAGATGCGATCAAGGCCGGCGAGACGTCGCCGGTGACGATCTCTTCCAACGCGCCGCTCGCCTCGTCCCGGGTGAGATCGTGGCGTGCCAGCACCTTGTCGAGCGCTTCACGAAGGGCCATCGATCCCAGGCTACCCGGAGGAAGCTTTAGCTTCCGAGGGGCAGCACGGAGTGTGAAGCTAACGGCTTCACACTCTGGCTACCTGTCCCAAGCGCGCCTTTAGGAGTACGACCGGACGATGGCCAAGGCGAGCCGTCCCGACCGCTCGACATCCGCCGGGCGGACACGGTCGATGGTGTCGCGCGGAGAGTGGATGCAGCAATCGTCGTCACCCGTCCACAGCCAGGCTGCATTCATCCCCTCCTTTAAGAACGACCCGTTGTCAGACCAGTCGGGTGTTACACGCTCCCGCGCAGCTATATCGAGCTCTTTCGCCAGACGCACACAACGCTCGGTTCCCTCGGTCGGCCCAACGGACATACGGCTGCAGAAGATCGTGTCGCCTCGCCCGACCATGTCGATGTTGACCAAGGCCACCAGGTTCCTTCGTGCTTGTTCCGACATCTGGGAAACGAAATGCGTGGACCCGATGTGATGCGGACGTCCGCCCGCCGGCTGACGCTCTTCGGCACCGAAGGCGATCACCATCACGGGCAAGGCTGCCGGACGTGCGTCCACAGCTCGCGCTATCTCGAGTGACAGAGCCACGCCGGTTGCGTTGTCGTTGACGCCGGGACCGCGCAGGGAGTCTCTATGCGCGCCGACGATCAAGTATGGAGCGTTCTCGTCGAAACCCGGCGGCCGGCCAATAACATTCGAGGATTCGCCTCCTTGCGGGAGAGCGAACTTCTGCTCCTCTGCTCGCCAGCCGAGCTCTTCGATCTCTCGAGTGACGTAGCTAGAGGTTGACCTGTCGCCGTCGGTGCCGGCCTGACGGTTCCCGATCTCGACTCCCACAGCACGCACGTGATCCATAGCTCGCTCGAGTTGGAGCAGACCTAAGTCCGGTGTCGGCGCGGGCGTGGCGGTGGGCGGCGCAGGCGTAGCCGCTTCCTCAGCCGGCGACGAGCATGCTGCGATCAAGAGCAGCAGCGCGATTAGCGCTCTACGCATCGGGGAAAGCTAGCTCGAAACGGCTTCCTTGTCCGTCGCTCGAAACATCCAGAACGATGCCCATCCGTTGCGCGAGCTCACCGACGATCGCCAGTCCCAGCCCGCTGCCCACCGGTCGCTCTCCCCTGTACTTCCGCCAGAGATAGAACCGCTCGAATGCGTGGTCGAAATCTTCGGGGTCGAGTCCGGGTCCGGAGTCGGCGACCGCGAGCCCCCCATCATGTATCTCAACCAATACTTTCTTCTTTTCCGGCGTGACCCTGATGGCGTTCTCCACCAGGTTGGCAACCATCTGATGAACACGATCCGGATCTGTGTGCACGACCGCGGGACCGTCGGTGGACAGCTCGAGACTCACGCCGACCTGCTTGGCTGCGGGTTGTAAAGCATCAACAACGGCCAGACCTACTTCGGAAAGATCGGCGTCGCGAGGGTCGATGGAAAACTCACCGGCCTCCAGGCGCCCGAGGTCGAGGAGGTCCTGGACCAGCCTCTCCAATCGCTGCGACTCGCCCAGCATCACGATTCCGGCATGTTCGGCGCGGCGCTCGGTTCCGTCGGCCAGCGCCTCGGCGTATCCCCGTATCGCGGTAAGCGGTGTCTTGAGCTCGTGCGACACGGAAAGGAAGAAAGCTTTCTCGTGCTGTCGTGCCGCGCTCAGATCGCGCACCATTCCGTCGAATGCGTCCTTCAGGTCCGCGATCTCTGCTGGGTCAGAAGTGCGCGGCGAGTTCGGTTGGCTCTCGTCGCCGCGCGCCAGTGAGCGAGCAGATGTCGCAAGGTCCCGAAGGGGACGCGACACCCGCCGCGCTATGGCGAAGGCGACGAGAGCAGAGACGATCAATGCAGCGAGAACCGCGATCAGAAGCCTTGGGCCGAACCCCTCCGGCAAGGGCTCCGCTTCCGCAGCCCGTCGGAAAACGTAGAGGGTTCCGGATCGTCCGCACAGGGTCGTTGGTTGCGATGCGTATACGACTTCCCGGCCGCCAATCACAGCGCGGCCCTCAGGCTCAGCACCGAACTCACGCGGGCGACCACGTGCCACATCAGGGATGAAGCGCGCTTGTGGACCGAGCTCCCTCGCAGCAAGTCCGGGGCGAACATCCTCACTGCACGGAATCTCGGAGGCGAGCTGTGCAACCCGCATAACTTCCGTTCGCAGCTGTGATTGAAGTCGCTGCGGCGCGCCGAGGCGAGTCAGACTTACGACGACCAAGGCAGTGACGATCACTGCTCCGACCGCGACCCCGCCGATCGCCAGGACGAGCACTCGTCCGAGCGAGGCTCGGCTACGCGCCATCCTGTTTGACGCTCGTCTTGTATCCGACCCCGCGCACGGTTTGCACCGGACAGGCACCGCCGAGCTTTCGCCGGAGCTGGGCGACATGCACGTCCACGGTTCGTGAGTCGACGTCGCCCGGATAGCCCCACACCGCCTCCAGCAGTTGGCCGCGGGTAAGCACTCGCCCCGGACGTCCGAACAGATACGCAAGTAGATCGAACTCCTTGCGCGTTAGATCCACCGACTCACCGGCGAGGGTCACTTCCCGGGAAACAGGATCGAGTCGCAGCTCGCCGCTGGCGATAGGTCCCGAGTCCGACCCTTCATCGCGATCGTGACGTCTGAGCACGGCGCGCACGCGCGCCACTAGCTCCCGCGGACTGAACGGCTTGGTGACGTAGTCGTCGGCTCCGAGCTCGAGCCCGAGGATGCGGTCGGCCTCGGAACCCCGTGCCGTAACCATGATCACGGGGATGGGCCGTCGGGCCCGTATCTCGCGCAACAAATCGACGCCATCGGTATCGGGCAGCGTGAGGTCGAGGAGGACGACATCGATGCCGGGGTCGTCCAGCTGCTTCTTGGCTTCGGCTCCCGTGTGGGCGATTCGCGCACGGAATCCACCCTGTTGCAGGTACATCTCGACGACGTCGGCTATGGGCTGCTCATCCTCGACTACGAGAACTGTGCCGGGCATGGGATCAGCCTAGAGCCAGCGTTGTTACGCGGCTCGATCCTTGCGTCGCTCGGTCCGCCGCTCCATACGTTCGCGGCGACACTCGGCCGGGTTCTCGCGGCACTCCTCGCGCTTCTGCTCCAGCTCGGCAAAGCGATCGGCTGAGACGGCGCGCACAGATCTCGTTGCGAAGCCTTCGCCCTCGTCGACTCGGGTCGCAGCGACGTGGTCGCCGGCCACCAGATCACCGATCTCCGCCTCTTCGCCGTCACGGTGGATCCGCGTGTCGTCCGCAGTCGGGATCTCTGCGATGGTTCCGTCCGCTTCCTTTATCACGATCGTCGACCCGTCCACGCGCTCGAGGACGCCACGATCGAACTTAACCGTGTTGAATCCCTCACCTTCCCTCTTCGGGACTACGGCCTCGCTTCGGATCGCACCGCGCATCCCCTTCGGCCCACGACGGCCATGCGCACGCGGGCCCTTGGGGCCGGTTGCGCCGTCCGGACGCTCTTCGGACTGGGTCAACAACGCGCCTTCGCTCGAGCTAGTCAAAGCGCTCGCGCCTGCATACGAGATCACTCCCACCACGAGAGCACCAACTACCAAGGCCCCGATATTTCGCTTTAGCAATCCCATTCCTGCCTCCTTTACCCAAATGAAGGGTCGGCCGGTCAGGACTAGATGGTGTCTGCGGAATGTAAGAGCTTGGTAAGGAGGCTCGCTGCTAAAGCGATTCGGCCGCCCTGAAGGCATTGATGAGGGCGGACGCCTTGTTGATGCACTCCTGGTACTCGTCGTCCGCGTCGGCGTCGGCCACTATCCCGCCGCCGGCTTGTATGTAGGCGGTGCCGTCCTTTACGACCGATGTTCTGAGAGCGATGGCCATATCCAGATTCCCGGAGAAGTCGATGTATCCGGCTACCCCCGCGTACACACCGCGCCGAGTCTTCTCAAGCTCGTCGATGATCTCCATCGCCCGGACCTTCGGCGCGCCAGACACGGTGCCTGCGGGAAACGTCGCTCGTAGGACCTCAAAAGCGGTCACGTCGTCGCGAACCTTCCCCGTGACTTCCGAAACCAGATGCATGAGGTGCGAGTATCTGTCCACTTCGAGCAAACGGGTAGGACGGACCGTGCCGTAGTCGCACACGCGACCGAGATCGTTGCGCGCGAGGTCGACGAGCATGATGTGCTCTGCCCGCTCCTTGGGATTCGCAGCCAGTTCTTCGGCCAGCTCGCGATCCTTCTCCGGCGTGAGTCCGCGCCAACGCGTGCCGGCGATCGGGTGCGACGTAGCGATCCCGTCCTCTACTCGGACGAGAGCTTCGGGCGACGATCCGATCACCCACATGTCTCCGAAGCGGATCAAGAACATGTACGGCGACGGATTGACCAGTCTCAACATCCGATACATGTCGACGGGATCGGCCGTAAGGCCCTCGAGCTCGAAACGCTGCGAGAGCACAACCTGAAAGATGTCGCCGGCGTAGATGTACTCCTTGGCCCGCGCCAGCATCTCGCGCCACTCCTCTTGCGTAGTGTTCGACGGCGGCGGTTCCTGCCGAACGACCTCGGGAGGAGAAACCGGCTCCTCGGAGAATGGTTCGCGCAGCCGAGCGACGAGCTCCTCGCAGCCTTTGATCGCCTCCTCGTAAGATGCGTCGACGTCTTCGCCCGGAATCACATTGGCGATCACGCTCATGACCTGGCGGAAGTGATCGAACGCGACAACGCGATTCGTGAACTGCAGCTGAAGATCGGGCAGTCCGAGGTCGTCGGTCGTCGTCTCCGGCAGCCGCTCCAAGTGGCGGACGATGTCGTAACCGAGGTACCCAACGGCTCCACCGTGCAGCGGTGGCAGGCCGTCGAGCCGAGGCGCGCGAAAGCCCTCGATAGTGCTCTGCACGACGTCGAGCGGGCCGTCGCCTTTTGCCCAGGCCGGTGGCGTTCCATCCCACTCCAGCTCGCCCTGTTTGCCGCGCACGACGAGAAAGGGGTCGACGCCGATGAACGAGTAACGGCTCCACCTCTCGCCGTGCTCGGCGGATTCGAGCAGGAAGTAGTGATCGCCCCGAGCGACTCGCTTGAAGGCCGAGACCGGCGTCTGGTGATCGCCGAGAACCTCGCGCCACACGGGAACGACCGTGTACTCCTTGGCCAGCACGCGGAATTCCTCGAGCGACGGGCGGTAAAGACCGCTATTCACCGGGCGCCTCAAGCGTGCGGTAGAAGCAGGAGTACTCGCCGGTATGACACGCGCCCTTCCCCTCGAGGTGCACGCGATAGAGGACGACGTCCTCATCGCAATCGAAGCGCATCTCAACGAGGTGCAATCGGTCACCCGATGTGTCGCCCTTGGTCCACAGCTCGTTGCGCGACCGTGACCAGAAGGTGGCCAAGCCCTTGTCGAATGTCGTGCGGATCGCTTCCTCGTTGGCCCACCCGAGCATGAGGACATCGCCCTTGTCCGCCTCCTGGACGATGACCGGGATCAAACCCTTTTCGTCGAAGCGCAGGTCGGAGATCTTCATGTGATACGCACCTCAACCCCCCGAGAAGCCATGTGCTCCTTGAGGTCGCCGACCGTGTACTGCCCGTAGTGGACGATCGAGGCGACGAGCACCGCATCCGCGTGTCCGTCCAGAACGGCGTCGGCCAGGTGACCCGGTGCACCGGCGCCACCAGAAGCGATCACTGGGATGCCGACGGCGTCGGACACTGCGCGCGTGAGCGCGACGTCGTACCCCTCCTTGGTGCCGTCGCGGTCGAAGGACGTCAGCAGGATCTCGCCGGCGCCGAGCTTCTCCGCCTCGACGGCCCAGCCCACAGCGTCGATGCCGCTGCGTATCGGTTCTTCGCCCCGCGCACCTCGTCCCCCTTCGAGGACGACTTCCCATCCGTCCTCGACTCTCCGAGCATCGATCGCGACAACGATGCACTGAGAGCCGAACTCGTCCGAGGCCGCCCGGACCAGATCGGGGTCGCGCACGGCGGCTGTGTTCATGGACACCTTGTCCGCACCCGCCCGAAGTCGTTTCTTGACGTCGTCGACGGTGCGGACGCCGCCGCCGATGGTCAGCGGGATGAAGACTTGCTCCGCGGCGCTGCGCAGAACCGAATAGGTCGTCTCGCGTCCCTCGGGCGTAGCTGTTATGTCGAGGAAGCAGAGCTCGTCCGCACCTTGCTCGTCGTAGCGGAGTGCGAGCTCGACCGGGTCGCCGGCATCACGCGTGTCGACGAACTGAACGCTTTTGACGACGCGCCCTCCGTCGAGGTCCAGGCACGGGATGACGCGTTTAGCCAGCATCACGCGACCGCTCTCAACGCGTCCGGAAGATCGATAGCACCGGCATACAGGGCCTTGCCGACGACAACACCCTCCACCCCGTGCACCCCGATGAGCGCCCGAATGTCATCGATGCTCGATACACCGCCTGAAGCAACAACAGGGATCCCAGCCGCGGCCGCAACCTCGCCCAGGATCATGGTGTTGGGGCCCGTCAGCATTCCGTCGCGCGATACGTCAGTTACAAGCAGTCTGGGAACGCCCGCTGCCGCGAGTCGTCGGGCTGCGTCTACGACGTCTTCTCCCGTCCCCTCGCGCCATCCCGAGATACGAACTTCACGTCCTTGGGTGTCGGGGGCAACGACCAACCTCGAGCCAAGGGTATCGACCGCCCGAAGAAGGAAAGACTCGTCGGTGAGCGCCTTGGTTCCGATAACGACGCGGTC
>Ga0299913_10004854_pt1 | contig 11369 bp, 8 predicted proteins | sample RVTome_9_FD_201360 | JGI IMG/M metagenome (GOLD analysis project Ga0299913, IMG submission 201360) | Soil microbial communities from uranium-contaminated site in the Upper Colorado River Basin, Wyoming, United States - RVT155D38 (version 2) ... | reverse complement strand
TCCGGGCAGGTGCGCGGCAAGGTCGCGATCACCGTCTGAGCCCCGGTGCGTCCGGCAGTCAGGACCGGTGCGCCACCAGCGCGTCGACCCGTGCCGGCGCCAGGACCCGGTCGAGGGCGAGCCGGGCGCAGCCGACCAGTCCCGCGCGGTCGCCGTGCGTCGCGGGCAGCAGCCGCAGGTCGCGGGTGGCCAGGGCGGACGCCCGGGGGTACAGGCTCTCCCGGAGTCCGGCCGCGTAGATGTCGAAGGCGCCACCCATGTCGCCACCGACGACGATCGCCTCGGGGTTGAGCAGGGTGACCGCGTCCGCGAGCACCGGGCCGATGCGGCGCGCGCTCTCGCGGAGCAGGGCCCTGGCCTCGGCGTCCGACGCGTGCGCCAGGGCGACGACGTCCCGGACGTGGGGCACGTCGCGGCCGCGGTCGCGCAGCTGCTGCACGACGGCCCAGCCTCCGGCGATCGCCTCGACGCACCCGGAGTCGCCGCACCGGCAGGGGAGGCCCTCGGCCGCGTCGACCTTGACGTGGCCGATCTCCCCGGCCGCCCCGCGGTGGCCGCGCAGGACCCGTCCGCCGACGACCACGCCGAGCCCGAAGCCGGTGGAGGCCTTGAGCACCAGCATGTCCCGGATCTCGCGTAGGTGGCCGTCGCGCTCCGAGAGCGCGAGCACGTGCGAGTCGTTGTCGACGTACACCGGGGCGTCGGTGAGGTCGCGCAGGTGCGGCGCCAGCTCGACGCCGTTCCAGCCGGACAGGACGGGGGAGTCGACGCTCATGCCGCGCTCGACGTCGACCACGCCGGGGATGGACAGCCCGACGCCCCACACGTCGGATCCCGGTCGCCCCAGCTCCCCGAGCAGGGCGCGCAGCTCGCGGGCCACGGTCCGCATGGTCGCCTCGGGGCCGGCGTCGACCTCGTGGTCGTGGCTGCGTGCCCCGAGCTCGACGCCGTCGAGGTCGCAGACGGCGAGCTGGATGCGGCTGCGGCCGATGGCGCCGGCCAGCACCAGGCCCCGCTCCGGGCGGAAGCGCAGCTGCGCGGCGGGCCGGCCGCCGGTGGACGCGGCTGCCTCGGCCTCGTCGAGGAGGCCGTACGACAGGAGTGCGCCCAGCCGCGAGGTGACCGCGGTGCGGGAGAGGCCCGTGATGCGCTGCAGGTCGCCGCGGGTGGTCGCGTTCCCCGAACGCACCAGCTCGAGGATCCCGCCGGCAGTGGGGGTCGGTTCCATGGTGGTCGCATTCAACCATCCGGACTTATGTCTCAAAAAGTCCTAAGTATGGTTGTGTTAGGACCTAAGCCCCCTTAGCGTGGTCGTCGTGACCCCGATGAATCCCGTCGTCGACGATGTGACCACCCGCCTGACCGAGCGCAGCCGTGCCGGTCGCGCCGCCTACCTGGACCGCATCCGGGAGGCCGCGACCCGCGGCCCGGCGCGCGGTCGCCTGGCCTGCGCCAACCTCGCCCACGGCTTCGCCGCCGCGCCCGAGCCGCTCAAGGCCGGGCTGCGCTCCGGCCGCAAGCCCAACATCGCGATCGTGTCGTCCTACAACGACATGCTCAGCGCGCACCAGCCGCTGCGCGACTACCCCCAGATGCTGACCCAGGCGGTCATCAGGGCCGGCGGCCTCGCGCAGTTCGCCGGGGGAGTGCCAGCCATGTGCGACGGCATCACCCAGGGCCGCGACGGCATGGAGCTCTCGCTCTTCAGCCGTGACGTGATCGCGATGTCCACCGCCATCGCGCTCTCGCACGACATGTTCGACGGCGCGCTGCTCCTCGGTGTCTGCGACAAGATCGTGCCCGGCCTGCTCATCGGAGCGCTCTCCTTCGGTCACCTGCCCACGGTCTTCGTGCCCGCCGGCCCGATGGCCTCCGGGCTCCCGAACGGTGAGAAGGCCCAGGTCCGCCAGCGGTACGCCGAGGGGCTGGCCAGCCGCGAGGAGCTGCTCGACGCCGAGGCCGCGTCGTACCACTCCTCGGGCACCTGCACCTTCTACGGCACCGCCAACTCCAACCAGCTGCTGATGGAGGTGCTCGGCCTGCACCTGCCGGGGGCGTCGTTCGTGCCGCCGCACACGGCGCTGCGCCAGGGCCTCACCGAGGCGGCCGGTGCCCGGGTCACCGAGCTCGCCCGGGAGGAGGACCGTACGCCGATCGGCGAGGTGGTCGACGAGAAGGCGATCGTCAACGCCTGCGTCGCGCTGCTCGCCACCGGCGGATCGACCAACCACACCCTCCACCTCGTGGCGATCGCCTCGGCCGCGGGGATCACGCTGACCTGGGACGACCTCGCCGACCTCTCCGCGGTGGTCCCGTCGATCGCCCGGATCTACCCCAACGGCTCCGCGGACGTGAACCACTTCCACGCGGCCGGGGGCACGGCGTACACGATCCGCACGCTGCTCGAGGCCGGCCTCCTGCACCGCGACGTCCGCACCGTCGCCGGCCACGGGCTCGACCTCTACACCCGGGAGGCCCGGCTCGACGGCGACCCGGGCGAGGGAGTGACCTGGGACGAGGGGCCGACCCGATCGGCCGACGAGGCGGTCCTGCGGTCCGCCGACGACCCGTTCACCCCGGACGGCGGCATGCGGGTGCTCACCGGCCCGCTCGGGCGGTCGGTGGCCAAGGTCTCCGCGGTCAAGCCCGAGCACCGGGTGGTCACCGCCCCCGCCCGCGTGTACGACGACCAGGCGGCGTTCCTCGACGACTTCGCCGCCGGTGGTCTCGACGGCCGCGACGTGGTCGTGGTCGTGCGCCACCAGGGCCCCGCGGCCAACGGCATGCCGGAGCTGCACAAGCTCACCCCCGCGCTCGGCGTCCTGCAGGACCGCGGCCAGAAGGTCGCGATCGTGACCGACGGGCGCATGTCGGGTGCCTCCGGCAAGGTCCCGGCCGCCATCCACGTCACCCCGGAGGCGGCGCTCGGCGGTCCGCTGGCACGGGTGCACGACGGCGACCTGGTCACCGTCGACACCGAGCAGGGGCTGCTCGAGCTGCACGTCGACGAGTCCGAGCTCGCCGCTCGCGCTCCGGCCGACCGGCTCGGTGGCGACGGGGCCGGCACCGGCCGCGAGCTCTTCGCCGCCTTCCGCGCCACGGTCGGCACCGCCGACACCGGCGCCACCGTCTTCCGCCCGGTGGGCGCCGTCTTCGAGGAGGACCGTCTTGTCCAGCACGCCTGACCCGCTCTCGCTGGTCCCCGTCGTCCCGGTCGTGGTGATCGAGGACCTGGAGCACGCCGTCCCGGTGGCCCGCGCGCTCGTCGCCGGAGGCCTCCCCGCCATCGAGCTCACGCTGCGCACCCCGGTCGCCCTCGACGCCGCCAAGGCGATCGCGGCCGAGGTGCCGGAGATCGCGCTGGGCATCGGCACCGTCACCACCCCGGCGCAGGCCGAGGCCGCCGTCGGCGCCGGTGCGTCGTTCCTGGTCTCGCCGGGCGCCACGCCGACCCTGGTCTCCGCGATGGCGGCCACCGGTGTGCCGTTCCTGGCGGGGACCTCCACCCCGTCCGAGGTGATGGCCCTGCTCGACGCCGGCGTCACCTCGATGAAGTTCTTCCCGGCCGAGGCGGCCGGCGGCGTCCGCATGCTCTCCGCCATCGGCGGGCCGCTGCCGCAGGCGCGGTTCTGCCCGACCGGCGGGATCACCGCCGCCACGGCGCCGGACTACCTCGCGCTGCCCAACGTCGGCTGCGTGGGCGGCACCTGGCTCACGCCGAAGGACGCGCTGGCGGCGGGCGACTGGCAGCGGATCACCGACCTCGCGGCGCAGGCCGCGGCGCTGTGGTGAGCCCGATGCTGCTCGACATCGCGACGGACCGGTCCTGGCAGCTGGTCGACCCCGAGCTCCGCGAGGACATCCAGCACACGACCGCGATCCTGGGGGAGGTGCTCGAGCGCTCGGAGGGCGCCGGCTTCGTCGAGCTGGTCGAGAGCGTCCGCACCCTCGACGGCGACGCTCGCTCCGAGCTGCTCGCCGGGCTCGACCTGGCCACCGCCACCCGGCTGGCCCGCGCCCTCACGGCCTACTTCGACCTGGCCAACACCACCGAGCAGGTGCACCGCGCGCGGGACCACCAGCGCCGCTGGCGGCTTTCCAACGGCTGGCTGGAGCTCGCCGTCGAGCGGATCACCTCGGTCGGGGCCGCTCCCGCCGAGGTGTCGCGGCTGCTCGAGGGCCTCCGGGTGCAGCCGGTCTTCACCGCCCACCCCACCGAGGTCGCCCGGCGCTCGCGCCTCGACAAGCTCCGCCGCGTCGCCGAGCTGCTCGAGCAGCCTCCCGGCCGTGGCCGGACCCGACGGCTGCGCGAGGAGATCGAGCTGCTCTGGCTCACCGACGAGGTGCGGCTCGAGCCGCCGCGGCCGCTCGACGAGGCCCGCAACGGCGTCTACTACCTGACCTCCCTCCTGCGCGACACCGTTCCCGACGTCCTCGACGAGCTGCGCGAACGGCTCGCGGACGAGGGCGTCGACCTCCCGGCCGGATGGCAGCCGCTGCGGTTCGGCACCTGGATCGGGGGCGACCGGGACGGCAACCCCCTGGTCACGCCCGAGGTCACCCGCGAGGTGCTGGTCCTGCAGGCGGTGCACGGCATCCGCCTGGTCCGGGGGATGGTCGACTCGCTCCGCCGGACGCTGTCGGTGAGCAGCCGGATCGGCACGGTGGACCCACGGCTGCAGGCCCGGGTCGAGGCGATGCTCGAGGCGCTGCCCGAGGTCGAGCCGCGCTACCGGCGGCTCAACGCCGAGGAGCCCTACCGGCTGTTCCTGACCTGTGTCGACGTACGCCTCCGGCTCACGCACGAGCGCATCGAGGCCGACGCGCCGCACCGGCCGGGCCGCGACTACGCCGACAGCGACGAGCTGCTCGCGGACCTCGAGCTGCTCCGGGGCTCGGTGCTCGAGCACCAGGGCAGCACCCTGGCCGACGGCGAGGTCCGTCGGGTCCTCGACGCCGTCGCCGCCGCCGGCTTCTGCCTGGCCGCGATGGACGTCCGCGAGCACGCCGAGAAGCATCACGAGGCCGTCGGGCAGCTGCTCGACGCGACCGGTGGTCTGGACGGCCCGTACGCCGACCTGTCCCGCGCCGAGCGCACCCGGGTCCTCGCCGGAGAGCTCGACGGGAGCCGCCCTCGGTCGGACCGCCCCCTGCCGCTGGAGGGCGAGGCGGTCACCACCGCCCGGGCCTTCGACACCCTGCGCTGGGCGACCGACACCTTCGGCTCCCGGGTCGTGGACAGCTACATCGTGTCGATGACCCGCGGTGCCGACGACGTCCTCGCGGCGGCCGTGCTGGCGCGTGAGGCCGGCCTGGTTGACCTTCCCGCGGGCACGGCCGGGATCGGCTTCGCGCCCCTGCTCGAGACGATGGCCGAGCTCGAGCAGGTCGACCGGATCCTCGACGACCTGCTCTCCACGCCGGCGTACCGTCGTCTGGTCGCGCTGCGCGGCGACGAGCAGGAGGTCATGCTCGGCTACTCCGACTCCAACAAGCAGGGCGGCATCGCCAGCTCGCAGTGGCTGATCCAGCGGGCCCAGGTCCGCGCCCGCGAGGTGGGCCGGCGGCACGGTGTGCGCATCCGCTTCTTCCACGGCCGCGGCGGGTCCGTGGGCCGCGGCGGCGGGCCGACGTACGACGCGGTCATGGCGCTGCCGCGGGGCTCCGTCGACGGCGTCGTCAAGCTCACCGAGCAGGGCGAGGTGATCAGCGACAAGTACGCCCACCCCGACCTCGCGCGGGAGAACCTGGAGCTGCTCCTCGCCGCGGCGCTCGAGGCGACCGCGCTCCGCCGTGACGACCGGGCCCCGTCGCCGGCGAGGGTGGGCTGGGAGGCGGCCATGGACCAGGTCTCCGCGGCGGCCTTCGACCGCTACTCGGCCCTGGTGCAGCGCGACGACCTCCCCGGCTACTTCCTCGCCACGACCCCGGTCGACGTGCTGGGCGGGCTCCACCTCGGCTCCCGTCCCGCGCGGCGGCCGGACGCCTCCCAGGGGCTCGACGGGCTGCGGGCGATCCCGTGGGTCTTCGGCTGGACCCAGTCCCGCCAGGTGGTGCCCGGCTGGTTCGGCGTCGGCTCCGGTCTCGCCGCGGCGGCCGAGGAGATGCCCCTGCTCCGCGACATGTACCAGCGGTGGTCCTTCTTCCGCGCCTTCCTGGACAACGTCGCGATGACCCTGGTCAAGACCGACCTGGACATCGCGGCCGAGTACGCCGACCAGCTCGCCGGCCCGTCCGGCAAGGCCGTGGTCGACGAGATCGCCGAGGAGTACGCGCTGACGACCGAGATGGTCCTCGAGGTCACGGGGGCGCGCGAGCTGCTCGACCGGGCGCCGTCCCTCCGGGCGACGCTGCAGGTGCGCGACCGCTACCTGGCGCCCCTGCACCACCTGCAGGTGCAGCTGCTGGCGCGGCAGCGCGGCGGCGACGACTGTCCCGAGCTGGAGCGTGCGCTGCTGCTGACCGCCAACGGCATCGCGTCGGGGATGAGGAACACCGGATGAGCGTCCTCAGCCACGAGCCGGCCACGGCCCTCGGGCCGCGGCCATCGCACTTCCTCGACGTGGCCGGCGAGGCCTTCGCCGGCTACCGCTTCGCCTGGACCCGGATGGACGACGTCGCCACCGAGTGCGGCGTCTCCAAGCCCTACCTCTACAAGCTCTTCGGCTCGAAGGCCGGCCTGTACGAGGCCGTCGTACGCCGGCTCGACGACGCCGTCCGGACCGCGCTCGCGGAGTCGCCGGGGGCCCGCGGGCTCCAGGTGCTGCTGGAGGTCCTGGACCACCAGCGCCACCTGTGGACGGTGACCTTCGACCCGACCGCTCCCTTCGTGCCGGGCGACGACTCGCCCGTCACCGCGTGCCGGGAGCGCCTGACCGGGCTGGCCCTGCTCACCCTGCCGACAGAGCGCGTGCGCGTGCCCCGGAGCCGGCACGACGAGCTGCTCGACCGGGCCGTCCACCACGGCGCCGGGCGGGCGCTGGTCGACTGGTGGGCGACCCACCCCGAGGAGTCGGCGCGCGCCGTCCTGGACCGGCTGGCACGTCTCTACCGCTGACCCGGCGTCACTCCAGCTCCGGGGCCGGGGTCCCCGCGGCGTACCGACAGGCGAGCGCGACCGCGCCCAGGAGCTCCGACCGGAGCCCGAGCTCCGCCGCGCGCACCTGGAGGCCCTCGCGCAGCAGCGGCGTGGTGAAGCGCGCGATCGCCTCCGTGACCCCGGTGACCGCGGGCTGTCCCGCGGTGCCCAGCACGCCGCCGATGATGATCGCCTGCGGGTTGAGCCAGTTGCACAGGTCGGCGAGTACGCGTCCCAGAGTGCGCGCGGACTCGCTGACGTACGTCGTCATCACCACGTCGTCGACCAGTCCCCGCAGCGGGAAGACCGGGTCCGTCGGCCCGGTCGCGATCTGGCGGAAGCGCTCCTCGATGAGGTTGGTGGAGAGCACCGTCTCGAGGCAGCCCCGGTTGCCGCACCGGCACGGCATCCCGCCGCGCTCGCTGAGCATCACGTGGCCGATCTCGCCCGCGAGACCCGACGCCCCGCGATGCACCTCTCCGTCGAGGACCAGGCTGGCGCCCACCCCCTCGGAGGCCTTGACGTAGACGAAGTCGCGCAGGCCGCGGGCAGCACCGAACCGGAGCTCGCCCTGCCCCCCGAGCTCGGCGTCGTTGGCGACCTGCGTCGGGCGCCCGAGCCGCTCGCCGAGCTCCCGCGCCAGGTCGACGTCGCGCCACTCGTCGAGCACCGAGCGCGGTCGATGGGTGCGCAGGTCCAGCGGGGCGGGGATGCCCGCCGTCACCACGCGGACGTCGTCGAGCGTGCGCTCACAGGTGCGCAGCAGGTCCGAGAGCATCCCGGAAGCGGTCTCGATGGACTCCGCGGGCCGGCTGTCGACGGCGACCGGCCTCCGGCCCTCGGCGAGCACGACGCCGTCGGTGTCGGCGATCGCCGCGCCGATGTGGGCGTGGCCGAGGTCCAGGGCGCCGACCAGGCCGCGTCCGGCCGCCGGCACCAGCAGGGAGGACGGCCGTCCCCGGCCCGATCCCTTGCCTCGTGCCGGGATGGCCTGCTCGGCGACCACTCCGTCCTCCAGCAGCTCCCGGACCGCTGCCGCCACGCTGCTGCGCGACAGCCCGGTGAGGGCCGCGAGCTCCGCCCTGGTCACGCCGTTGCGGGAGCGGATCGCGTCGAGCAGACGGGGGCGCGCGCGAGCCCACCCGGCCGAGGGACGAGACGCGGGGCCCATGGCCCGAGGGTACCGACTTTCTCCGGAAAGCGGACGAATTGTGGTGGCGTGCTCTTCTCGTGAGCCTCGCCACAGCGGTGTACTGCCGGTCACGCAGATCGTTCACACCAGCGCCCCGGTGGCGCGGAGCAGGGAGCAGCAGATGAGTCACGGCTCAGGCACGGTCGAACAGGAGCTGTCGGTCCACCACGGCGACGGCTCCTCGAGCAGGGAGGCGCTCCGGATCGCCGCAGTGGCGGCGCTGGGCGGCTTCCTCTTCGGCTACGACAGCGCGGTCATCAACGGCGCGGTCGCCGCGGTGGCGACGGAGTTCGGCGCCGGCTCGGCATCGCTCGGGTTCGCGGTCGCCTCGGCGCTCCTCGGTGCTGCGGCCGGTGCCATCGGCGCCGGTCGGATGGCCGACCTGATCGGCCGGCTCGCGGTCATGAAGGTCGCCGCGCTGGCCTTCCTCGTCAGCGCGCTCGGCACCGGGTTCGCGGGGTCGCTGGAGATGCTGGTGGTCTTCCGGATCGTCGGCGGCGTCGGGGTCGGCATGGCCTCGGTCATCGCGCCGGCGTACATCGCCGAGATCGCGCCGGCCGCGATCCGCGGACGGCTGGCGTCGCTCCAGCAGCTGGCGATCGTGACCGGCATCTTCGTCTCGCTCGCGGTCGACTTCGCGTTCGCCCACGCGGCGGGAGGGTCGCGAGAGGAGTTCTGGCTGGGCCTGGACGCCTGGCAGTGGATGTTCCTGGCGATGGCCGTCCCGGCCGTGGTCTACGGAGCGCTGGCGTTCACGATCCCCGAGTCCCCGCGGTGGCTGATCGCCCGCCACAAGGTGGGTGCTGCCGCCGTCATCCTGCGCAAGCTGCTGGACACGAAGGACGTCGACGTCACGATCGACCGCATCCGCGCCACGATGGAGCGGGAGTCGGCGCCGTCCTGGCGCGACCTGAGGAACCCCGACGGCCGGGTCGCCGGCATCGTCTGGGTCGGTCTGCTGGTCTCGGTCTTCCAGCAGTTCGTCGGCATCAACGTGATCTTCTACTACTCCAACGTGCTCTGGGAGGCGGTCGGCTTCGACGAGAGCCAGGCGTTCACGATCACGGTGATCGGCGCGACCATCAACATCATCACCACGTTCATCGCGATCGCCACCGTGGACCGCTTCGGCCGCAGGCCGCTGCTGCTCATCGGCTCGGTCGGCATGGCGGTCACGCTGGGCACGATGGCGGTCGTCTTCGGCACCGCGAAGGTCGTGGACGGAGCTCCCGTCCTCGAGGGCGTGCAGGGCCCCATCGCCCTCGTCGCCGCCAACCTGTTCGTCATCGCCTTCGGCATGTCGTGGGGACCGATCACCTGGGTGCTGCTCGGCGAGATGTTCCCCAACCGCATGCGCGCCGCGGCGCTCTCCCTGGCGGCCGGCGGTCAGTGGGTGGCCAACTGGGTCATCACGGTCAGCTTCCCCGGGCTCAAGGACGTCTCGCTGGCCCTCGCCTACGGCCTCTATGCGACGTTCGCCGTCCTGTCCTTCCTGTTCGTCAAGCGCTACGTCGACGAGACGAAGGGCAAGCAGCTCGAGGACATGCACGCATGACCTACGCGATCGGCATCGACATCGGCGGCACCGGCACGAAGGCCGCGGTGGTGGACACCACCACCGGCCGCCTCGCCTCCGCCCGACAGCGGCTCGACACGCCCCGTCCGGCGACCCCGTCGGCGGTGCGTGACACCGCGGCCACCCTCCTCGACCGGCTGGGCTTCCTGGACGGCTTCGACGGCCCGGTCGGGGTGGCGTTCCCCGGGGTCGTGCAGCACGGCGTGGCCCGCAGCGCCGCCAACATCGACCGCTCCTGGATCGGCACCTCCCTCGTCGACCTCTTCGGCGACCTCCTCCCCGGGCCGTCGGCGTACCTCAACGACGCGGACGCCGCCGGCCTGGCCGAGACCCGGTACGGCGACGCGCGCGGGCACCACGGACTGGTGGCCACCGTGACGCTGGGCACCGGCATCGGGGTCGCCCTCGTGCACGACGGGCTGCTGGTGCCGAACGCGGAGCTGGGCCACCTCGAGCTCGACGGCGCCGTCGCCGAGACGACGACCAGCGCACGCAGCCTGGAGGAGTCCGGCTACGACTGGGTCACGTGGGCGGCCCGGGTCTCGCGCTACCTCCAGCACCTCGAGGCGCTGCTGTGGCCGGACCTCATCGTCATCGGCGGCGGGGTCTCGAAGACTCCGGAGCTGTGGTTCCCGATGCTCGAGGCACGGACGCCGCTGCGGCTCGCGACGCTCGTCAACAACGCGGGGATCGTCGGTGCGGCACACGCGGCAGCGATCAGCGTCGAGCCCGTCGCCCCGGCTGTCGGATGAGATCATCCGGGCGGGGGCACTGAGCCCGAGGAGAAGGAGGCGGCACCGTGGCTGACGAGCACACCGAGCCGTGCTGCACCCCGTCCACTCGATCGCATCCGGTGCAGGCCGGTCTGCCGGTCCGCCGGTCCCCGAGAGCGCAGCCCCGGCGCGGACAGGTGCTGGTCCCCGGAGGCACGTTCGCGATGGGCGACCACCACGACGAGGGCTACCCGGCGGACGGGGAGACCCCGGTCCACACCGTCGAGGTGTCGGCGTTCTGGATCGACGCGACCGCGGTCACCAACGCGGCCTTCGCCACGTTCGTCAAGGACACCGGTCACCGGACGGTCGCGGAGAACGCGGGCACGTCCGCGGTCTTCCACCTCGCCGGCCCCGACCCCACCCACGTCGTCGGACAGGCAGCCGGCGCACCGTGGTGGCTCGTCGTGCGCCAGGCCTGTTGGCGGCGTCCGGAAGGCCCCGGGTCGGACGTCGCTCGCCGGCCCCACCACCCGGTCGTCCACATCGCGTACGACGACGCCCTGGCGTACGCCACCTGGTCGGGTCGACGGCTCCCGACCGAGGCGGAGTGGGAGTACGCCGCCCGGGGCGGCCTCGCCGGGGCCCGGTTCGCGTGGGGTGACGAGCTCACACCGCACGGCCGTCACCAGGCGAACATCTGGCAGGGGGAGTTCCCCCACACCAACACCGCGGACGACGGCTGGGTGACCACCGCCCCGGTCACGTCCTACCGGGCGAACGGGTACGGGCTGCACCAGGTGGCCGGCA
>Ga0299913_10004853_pt1 | contig 11369 bp, 11 predicted proteins | sample RVTome_9_FD_201360 | JGI IMG/M metagenome (GOLD analysis project Ga0299913, IMG submission 201360) | Soil microbial communities from uranium-contaminated site in the Upper Colorado River Basin, Wyoming, United States - RVT155D38 (version 2) ... | reverse complement strand
CGCGCCAACTGAGCTTTCCTACGATGCTTCACAGCGACTGGTGGAGCACCGCTGCACTGCCGCAACCTCTGGATGCCCGAACGGCAGCCAGCGACTCCCCGTCTACGTGGTCGACGCGGATGTCTACCGCTTTCTCCCGACGGCGATCGTCTCCACCGTGGACAAACTCGCTCAGTTCGGACAGAACCAGCGCTTCGCCCAACTGATGGGCCGGATAAGTGTCATCTGCCCAACCCACGGCGCGAGCTTTCTGGGAGCCAACGGTCTGTGTCCCGCAGCGCGCGCCCTCGACAGTGGCGAGACACCCGAGGAATGTGGGGGTTCCCGGCTCCACTATGGGCCCTTTCATGACCTGCAACCATCCCTTCTCATTCAAGATGAACTCCACCTTCTGAGCGAAGAGCTCGGAACCTTCGATGCCCACTACGAGACGGGCGTCATGGAGTTCGTCCGATCCCTCGGAGGGAGGCCGTGGAAGATTATCGCGGCTACCGCCACGATTGAGCGGTTTCGCGAGCATGCTTGGAATCTCTATCTCCGGCCTGCCCGACAGTTTCCCGGCCCGGGGCCGCAGGCCTACGAGTCCTTCTACTATACGCAGAGCGACAAGCGGCTAGGACGTGTCTTTGTTGGCGTTCTCGGAGTTGGGCGGAAGCATACGCCCGCGGTGACGCGGGCCCTTTCACTCATTGGCTCTTCAGGAATCCTGGTGGAGATCGCATAGTCTGACTGGATGCGAGACACGGACCTGTATGCCCGGATTCTGGGAGTGGAGCGGCCTTGGCAGGTGACGGACGTGGAGCTGCGGTTGGCGTCTGGCGAGGTCGAGGTGAGGGTCGAGTACGAGTCGTCGGCGGTGGCGTGCCCGGCGTGCGGCGGCGCGGCCAAGCGCTACGACACACGGTCTCGCCGGTGGCGTCACCTGCCGACCTGCCAGTACAAGACGATCCTGGCGGCCGACGTGCCGCGCGTCGCCTGCCCCGAGCATGGGGTCAAGACGCTGGCGGTGCCGTGGGCGGAGCCGGGATCGGGATTCACCGCCCTGTTCGAGGCGTTGGTGATCGACTGGCTGCGCGAGGCGAGCATCCTCGCGGTGGCGCGTCAGCTCGACCTGACGTGGGACGAGGTCGACGGGGTGATGCAGCGGGCGGTGAGGCGGGGGCTGGCCCGCCGCCAGCTCACCGTGCCGCAGCGGATCGGGGTGGACGAGACGTCGTTCCAGAAGCGGCATGAGTACGTGACGGTGGTCGCCGACCTCGACCGCGGAGTCGTCCAGCACGTCGCCGATGGCCGCGGCAAGGAGGCGCTGGCGGGTTACTACGACAGCTTCACCGAGGACGAGCTCGCCCGCCTCGAGGCCGTGGCAATCGACATGTGGGGCCCCTACATCGCCGCGACCTTGGCCGCCGTGCCCGCGGCCGCCGAGAAGATTGCCTTCGACAAGTTCCACGTCGCGATGCACCTGGGCGAGGCGGTCGACCGGGTGCGCCGAGAGGAGAATCGCGCGCTGCGCGAGCGGGGCGACGACACCCTCACCGGCACCAAGCACTGGTGGCTCTACCACCCCGAGCGGATACCGCCCGGGGCTCTCGTACGGTTCGACCAGCTCGTGCGCAAGGCGCTGAAGACCTCGCGGGCCTGGATGCTCAAGGAGCTCGCCATGGAGATGTGGGAGAGCCGCGACCGCGAGGCGGCCCGCAAGATCTTCAAGGCCTGGTACTCGTGGGCGATCCGCTCGCGGCTGGATCCGATCAAGCGCGTCGCCCGGATGATCAAGCGCCACCTCGAAGGTGTTCTCAACGCCATCGCCGCCGGCATCACCAACGCCCGCCTCGAAGGGATCAACGCGCTCATCCAGGGGCTCAAGCGCTCCGCCCGCGGCTACCGCAGCCGGCACCGTTTCCGAAACGCCATCTACTTCCACCTCGGCGGCCTCGACCTCTATCCGGCCTCACTTGCCCACTCGAATTCCTGAAGAGCCCACTCATTTACCTCGAACTGCAACGCGCTCGCGAACTCGCAGCGAGCGATGCCGACGCTGCCTGTGCCAGATATGACCTTTCCGAACTTGATGAGGACGCCCTACACCACCTCATCTTCTACTACGAGCTCGTCCTCACCTATGTACTGACCCGAAAAGGCTCCGATCAGGTGGCGGAGGCAATCGAGTCTCGGGTCAAGAGAGAGCTCCAGGATCTTACTCCGGAGCACGGCGAGCTTCTCGTCGACACTTTCAACGGCGGCGTCCCCGAGGCGGAAATGAGCGCTGTTATTCAGCGAATCCGCGAAGGCAGCCCTGACCAACCAGCTGACGAGCGACTACGAGGGCTGGTCGCCACGAATGTCATCGGACACGGTGTAGATGTGGACCGTTTCAATGTCATGGTCTTCGCCGGATTTCCACGTTTAGTGGCAGAGTACATTCAAGCATCGGCTCGAGTAGGTCGACAAGTGCCTGGTCTATCGTTCCTGGTGGTCACTCCACAGAGCGAGCGTGACCGTAGCGTCTTCGACCGGTTTGTAAAGTTCCACGAATACCTCGACCGACTTGTCGACCCATCAGCAATAACACGTTGGCCCGAACCAGCGATGCGAAGGACTGTTCCAGGCCTACTGTCGGGCTACTTGATGGGTCTCGCCGCTGAGCGAGCCAACACACGTCTCGGGACCGTCGAGGAAGTGCAAGACGCACAAGCTCACGGGCACCGGCCTCTCTTGATAGACGAGATTGTCCCTTGGATGGAAAGAGCCTACGGTGCCGATCGGGCTCCTTCGGATCGCTACAGAGGCCAGCTTGAGGTCACGGTACAGAATCGCTACAGCTCCGTGATCAACCAGCCTCGATCCTACGGTGGGAGGCCCCAAGCTCTGAACATCTATCTTGGCTCGATGCAGAGCTTACGTGACACTGACGACCCAGCCTTCATTACAGTCACTCGGCCCGATCAAGCCGCGATTCTCAGGAGGTTGCTCCGTGGCTAGGCACGCACGATCTAGAGATTCTTCGCCACCGCCACCGCCACCGCCGAAGATGATCCGTGGTGTTTCTCAGCTCCTTTTCAACTATCTTCCCGGACGGACAGTGGACTGGGAGGATGGTCTCGCCATCGTCCAATTGGGGAACGTTCTGCTCTCGGAGGCGTGGCCAGCTGATCGCGCTGAGATCGTACTCGACGAGGTCGCTCAGCTACTTGAGCGTTGGCAAGCGCAGGGCGGGAGTGTTGACCCGGAGTTCCCAGACCCGCGCAGTAGTCCCGGACGGTTCACAGTGGGACAGCCGGTGGCGATCAACGCCACGATCCTACACACGGCGTACCTGTGCCAGAGCTGCCACGCCCTGACCTTTCCCCGAGAACGCGAGCTGGCTGCCGAGGATGGTTCTCCGCTTGCTTGTCGGGAATGTGGGGCAGGTGTGCTCCGTCAGTTCGGCCAAATCTTCGTGCACGGCTGTGGTGAACTGGCTCCTGTTCAGGCGTTCATTCCGTGGTCACGCACCGGGAACGATGGAGTGCTCGAACCCGTGAGGCGCCCCCTGCGTTGCAGTAGCTGTGCTGACGGCGGAGTACTTGAGATTCCCGCTCGTAGTGAGCGAGTAAGTGACCTCAGGGTCGTCTGCCGCTTGTGTCGAACGGTCGTTCTCGAGCGCTTCACGGCACGGTGTCGGCGGTGCACTCTCCGTGTTGGTCAAGAGCGCCGTCAGTCGGCCGAGTCGCAGGGAGGGACCTCACCCGTTGCGCGGATTGCCATGCGGATGTCTCGCTACAGCGCCAACGACACCTACTACCCACAAACGGTTACTCTGCTGCGCCTGGATAGGCCAGCATTGACGACGGAAGAAGATCCCGAGCAGCGAGAACTTCGCGGGTTGCTGCCGCTGAACCTCAGGCCGGAACAACTTTCTGGTACGGCGGAGGTCATGACGGCGTTGAGCAACCAACTCCGGAGGGCCGAAGAACTCGGAGACGCTGCTGAAAGGCAGCGACTGCTGGCACGAATCGCAGCAGTTGCTACGGGATCAGAGCCAGAGGAGTCGCCAGAGACTACCGAAGCACCGCCGGCATTGGCTCCCGACCTGGTCAAAGGAATACGCGAGAGCTTGGCCTTCCGCACCACAGTCAACACTCGAGCCGCGACCACGCTAGCCGCCGAGAGTTCCGCTGGCGAGTTGCTGGTAAACGAGGTACGTAGCCTTCAGGAGACACTGGGTCTCCGCGAGATAGAACTTGTGGACGACTTACCTGTCATCAGTGCCACATTCGGATACACCCGCCGCTCCTTCAACCCTACCTACGATGAGCTTGGCGCTACTGGCCTTCCAACAGAGATCCGTGTGTTTCCATCGGTCGACAACTATGGCGCCAACCGACTCGGTCGGCAAGATCTCGTCGGTACCGTCCCCATTCTCGCTCGCGAAGGCGAACACCAAGGTCTCTTTCTCTCCCTGCAGCCTGAGCGCGTTACAAGATGGCTTCGCTCCAATGGTGTGGATCTCGACGGCGATTCGCCTACTTTGACGCGGATCCTCACTGGGCTTGAGCCAATCGATCGCTACTATGATCAGATCTGGGAGTGCCGGGTCCGCCGCCTCGTTTTCGGCCTTGTCCATAGTCTCTCTCACGCTGCGATGCGTGCGGCGAGCTGGTTCTCGGGCCTCGAACGAACTTCGCTCAGCGAGTATGTGTTCCTGCCTCTCCTAGGGGCAACCGTATTTGACACGTCCGGAGCCTTCCAACTTGGAGGCTTCGAGACCCTGGTCCGCGACCATCTCACTGCATTCCTCGAGGCGCTAACCGAAGAGGCTCTCACGTGCGTCTACGACGCTGACTGCGCCGATGCCAGAGGCGCCTGTCACGGGTGTATTCATTCGCCGGAGATTGGCTGCCGCGTCTTTAACCACGGTCTATCACGCTCGTTCTTGATCGGTGGGCATGTACCTTGGGAGGACATTTCTACTGACGCTCAGCTCGTCGGCTATTGGCAAACCGACTCTGTGCAATGAGCAGCAAGTACGTCGTTGCCGCGGACCGATTGGGCTGGCTCTTGGATGCGATTGAAGCTTCGCTCCAAAGTCGAGGTGCTAGCGAGACCAAGCCGCTCACGCCAGCGACTATGCGGAGTGCTTGCCCGGGCCGGCTTGCGACCCTCGACGAGGCTATGGCGGCGATTCGGGTGCTCCATGACCTAGGTGTACTGAGCAAGGTCGCTGGAGGCTATTCGCTCAACGCAGATGGACTCCACGCTACTGCTGCCTACCGACGAGGCGTCCGAGATGGGCTTCGGCAGAGTTCTAGGTCCGCCGCCGATCGGCTCCAACTCTGTGCCGCCCTGCCAGTAGGACTACCTTCGGCCCTTGAGCGCGAATTGAGGGAAGCAACTGTAGACCTTCGTGGAGCGATCGTCGACATGATTGCAGCCGCGAGATTCCATCTCGTCCTAGCGAGTCCTTTCTGGGACGCACCAACGCTTGAGGAGATCAGTCTAGCCATCAGAACCCGGTTGACGGAAGGTGTTCGCGTCCGTTTTCTAGGCCGTTTCGAACACACCCTCGACGCTGTCACTAGGACTGCCCTCGCGGCACTCGTCAGCCACGGGAACTGCTCGGTCTTGGACTGGTACGAGCCCTCAGCAACGGATCCACTTGGTTCCCGGACTTTTCATTTCAAGGCGGTCATCGTTGACGAAGGCGCGCGCGCGTATCTCGGGACCGCAAACCTGACGAAGTCAGGTCTCCGCTCCCGACTGGAGCTGGGAGTCTTGCTCCAGGGCGCTGACGCCAGCCATCTCGCGTCCGTCGTCGATCTAGTCTTGCAGCTGGCGAGGCCCATTACAGAACCGTAGCCTTTAGGAGACGGACCCAAGTGCGAAAGAGCAGCACCGAGCGAGCTTCACCGCGATCTATTTCTGGGACTAGAGCTGCTCAGTTTGCGGCTTCTTCTCCCGCACTCACCGATCACACATGTGACCAGCCAACCGACGACACACACACCATCCATGAGAACGGTGTTCCGGTTCCTCCGAGGCGGTTGCTCGGGGCCTACTACACACCACACCCACTCGCGTTGATCCTTACACGATGGGCTCTCTCTCAGGCCGACGGTCCTGTGCTGGACCCGAGCTTCGGCGGTTGCGCTTTCCTACATGCTGCCGCAGATCTCCTACAAGAGAGAGGTGTGCCAGATCCCGGCCGATTCATCACTGGAGTAGACATTGACGCCGGGTGTCTCGAACGCGTGCGCCGGGACGACAGACTACACGAGGAAAACTGTGTTGTAGGGGACTTCCTGCAGTTGGCCCCAGGTTGTGTTCCTGGCGCACCATTCGCGGCGATAGTGGGCAATCCCCCCTATGTTCGGCATCATTGGCTCAAGGGCTCGACGCGCCTAGCTGCCCGGAACATAGCCAAAGCGTCGGCGGTAGGACTTCCGGCAACTGCAAGCGCTTGGGCATATTTCCTTCTTCACGGCTTCGGTTTCCTTAGCAGGAGGGGTCGCCTCGCAATGCTCGTGCCCGAGGCCATACTGCAAGCAAACTACGCCTTGCCTATTCGAGAGGCCCTAGAGAATAGGTTTCGTCGCGTCAGGCTCATCCATCTGCGAGACCGACTGTTCGAAGGAACGGACGAGTCAGTAGTCATCGTAGCGGCTTCCGAGTTCGGGGAGAAGGGCACTCTCGAGGTAGAGAGCGTCCCCACTGCTAAGCATCTCGAGAGCGCTCTCAACGTTGCGACGAAGGACCTAAGCCGGGCCAAGATCACAATCGCTAACGGCCGTAGTCTTCCTACCTCGACCCTAGAACTAGTGGCGAGTTTGACGGAGCATAAAGCAGTTCGCCGCTTTTCCGAGCTTGCCACCGTCCGCATCGGCCTAGTGACCGGCGCCAACCACCACTTCATTCGGAGCCGGCGGGACTTGGTTAGCCTTAGGGTGCCAGGCGAGGCCCAAGTGCCGATTGTGGCCCGGACTAAGTGGCTCCGAGGTCTCGTGTTGGACGACGACGATCTAAACCAGATCGTCGAGGCGGAGCGGCGTGTGCTCCTAGTTCGACCTGCGCCGGAGTTGGACCGTGATCCCGGCATTCAAAGGTGGATAGGGGAAGGGATAGCCGCTGGCGTAGACAAGAGATACAAGTGCTCCCGTCGTACTGAATGGTTCAGGGTGGAGCTTCCGCATGCCCCTGACGCCTTTGCCACGTGCGCGCGCTTGGGGTCTCCGTTGCTAGTGATCAACGCTGGCGCGCACCTTTGTTCCAATGCTCTTCATGCAGTCCGCTGGAAGGACGCTCAGCGGATGAGTCCTCATGCTATTGCCGTTGGGTTCCTGACGAGTCTGGCCAGAGTATGGGCTGAGCTGCACGGCCGCCGCTACGGAGGTGGCGTTCTGAAGCTTGAACCGAGCACGCTCAACGACATTCCAGTACCGTTTGTGGGGGCTGCTTCCACCTCTTTCGAGGAGATTGATCGACTGCTGCGAGCCGGTGAGGAAGAAGAAGCGCGGCGTCGAGCTGATGAGGTCATCCTCCTCGAGCACATGCAGCTAGACACGTCGGAGCTTGGAGAGCTCAAAGAGGCTCTCGGCGTCCTCTCCTCCGAACGCCGACCAGAGCGGCAGCTCCGCGGGTAGGCAGCCAGTTTTCGACGCCTCCCTGTCGGTCGCGTTGACCCGAATCTCACAGGTGAAGTTCGTGGAGACGACGATCCGCCCCATGTCGCAGGTGACGAGAAGGGGCGGGTTCTCCAGGTCAGCCCGGTACTGGTCGAGCTGGAGGTCGGCCGCCTGGAGATCCTTGTGGCGACCCTTGTACTCCCAGGCGAAGTAGCCCTTCTTCCACACGTCGGCCCAGCCGTCCGAGCCGTCCTTCTTGGTAGCGCGCGTTCGAAGGTGAAGAACTCGCCCTTCGGATCGATCTCGGCCGGCTTCGCGTGATCCAGAAGATCGCACAAGTCGAGGAAATGCTGTTGCGACGCGGAGCGCTCGGTGAGCTCCACCCGTCGCCACTTCTCGACGAACTCGAGGACGTTCATCGTCTGGGCTCCCCGCCCGAGCGCAGTTCGAGGTGCCTCATCGTCCCTCGATAGTTGACCACCCGGTCCGTCCCCCCGTACAAGTGGCGCCCTGGAGACGGCGGGCCTCTGTAGACCCCCGCTCCATCGACCCGAGGGCGGGCCGTGCCCGCTCAGAACCGGCCCGACGGGGTGCTGGTACCACCCCGCCGGGCCTTGCCGACCACAGGAGGTGAGTCCCATGGCCGACCGCCCGAAGTCTACCGCCCCCGAAGGCAACGCCTTCCGCGCCGCCTTCCTCGCCCTGATCGAGAAGCCAGAGCTTCGCGCCGCCGCGCAGCAGTTCGGCGAAGCGCTCGACGACCTCGCCCACGAGGACAACGTCGTCCTCAAGGTGGACGAAGCCGAAGGCGAGTACGCCCGCCGCCACCTCGCCGCGGCGGTCGTCGACCTCTTGCACCTTATCCGGGATCTTCGGTCGCTCTCGGACTTCCGTGACGAGATCGAGGACGCCCGGGTCGCCGTCGCCGCCCACGACGCGCTCCCGATCCTCAAGCGGGTCGCCGACAAGCTCAACGCGACGTTCACCGAGACGGACTGAGCCGTGGCCTTCGACTGGAACGCGACGAGCGCCGGCCCCTTCCGCCGCCGTCTGCCGTACCTCCCGGACACGGACGTGGCGAAGTGGTACGCCCTCGCGCAGGCCGCCTTCCACGGGAGTACCTGATCCCGGTGGTCACCTGGCACTACCAGATGAATGGCCAGGAGGGGCAGTGGAACGGTCTGGCCGGCTGCCTGTTCGCGAGCCTCAACTGATGGCGCTTCCGCCGCTCGGCCAGCTCGGCCCGGCGCTGCGCCAGCTCCGGCGGCTCCGAGGGCTGCGACAGCGGCAACTCGCGGAGCTAACGGGCTTCGCCCGCTCGCGGGTATCGCAGTACGAGCGCGGCCGGACGGACCCGACGGTCTCGAGTTTGTGGTGCCACCTCGACGCGCTCGGCGCCTCCCTGTCGGACCTCGAACGCATCATGCGCGAGCGCGAGGCGGACCTTGAGGAAGCCGAGCGGGAACGCGAGAGCGTCGGCCGACTCGTGGACTGGCTACTCGACCACTGAGAAGGAGGAAAGGCCATCCCGCCGGGCTGTCTAAGTCTCACCTATAAGGGGAAGTAGGTTCACGAGGTGCGCCCATGCTCTTCTTGTGGACGAGGCTCTCGAGTGACCCGGCCTCTAGAAGTGGCAACTCGGGCGGCCGCCTCAGACCCAGGGCACTCAAGTCGTTGTAAACGGTCTGGGGCGAACATTGCTCGCCGATGCGCCCGAGCCGCCGATGGATCTCCCTTCCGTTTGGGCCGATCTCTTCCCATAGCTTTGTCACGATTTCCCGACGCCTGGTCATGCGGCGCCGACGCCCCTTCGGGACCCGGCTCTCATAGTCTGGTCGAATCGACCGTAGACCGCACTGATCGGCTTCCTCCCGGGTCACGCCGAGCTGCTTCGCAAGAGTTCGATTCTGCACCCTACCCCCACTTGTGACATACCGGTGAACGCATTGTGCCGTTGATCGACAGTCGTGCTGTGGGAGCTTGGGGCGACAGCGCATTTGGCCGAAGTGTTCGAGTTCCTTGCATGTCTCTGAAAGCGATGCACCGCGAATTGCCAGCGAGTAAGCCAGTACGTAGGCAGCGTCATGGCGACAGCCCTCGCGGACGAAGCCGCCCCGATGCTCGAGGACAGCCTCAAACTCATCTAGGTAGCGAGAATGTCGGGTGACATGGCCGTTCTTGCGTTTCGGCTTCTTCCCTCCCAGCGTGCGAACCTGTGGCGGCCGCATCACCCCTATCCTTCGTCCCAGCTCGTCAATCTGGTAAACGATCGGCTTTTCGAGATTGCCGTGCGGGTGGCAATAGCGCGCGCGCTCGCCTGTGAGCCTGTGCCGCGTCCCTGGGACCCGGGCGTGCCGTACGAGATCCTGGGCCTTCGCATCCGGCAACAGCATCGGAGCGGTCTCTTGGACGCGGGCAATTAACGCAGCGTTGACTCGACGGAGCAGATTCCGGTTGCCCTGTCTGGCGTTGGGGGGTAGGCTGCCTTCATCCTCGAGGAGCCAAAGCGCCCAGGCGCCCCGGTTACCCGTTTGGATCAGGATGCTGATCTCAGGTAAGATGCCACGCCGTTCCAAATCGAGCAAGGCGCGAGCTGCTTCCGAGAACTCAAGATCTCCGTCGCAATCGACATGGGCCGCGTTCAGGCGAGAGAGGTTCCACTCCTGAGCTCGCGCGGGTCTTGCAAAAGCGTTGATGCTCATGAATCCTTCCCAATCAAGCTGAGCGGCAAGCTCGGGAATCCATCGCTCATCGGGCGGTCTGACAAAGCCGTACCGTGTGTCTCGCGGCACGGTCTTGCCGACCTCGATCGAACTCCCTCCCGCCAAGGGCTCGTGAAGCAAATGGATCCACGAATCACCATCGCGGTGTAGGAGCCGGACGGGAGCTACGGGAAGATCATCGCCGAGCGGACTATGGATGTCGTCAGGTACCTGCGCCCCGGTGCCAGCCGGGGCGTCGCTGTCTTTGGCCATCGGTCAATTTCCGTTCCTTCTGTCTCGTGGGGGCGCACCGCCACTATATCCCAGGACAAGCTCACCGACCCGTCATGAGTTCTCGCCGTTCTTCCGGAGCAGGTGCTCTCCGGAACTCCCCTTTCCGGAGCGGTTCGGCACAGACGCGGGTCGAGATCCGGTGCCGTGGGAACGAAGTTGCCTCCAGCGGATCTGGGCTACTCCAAGCGCTGAACAAGGTGGGGCAAACGAAAAAGGGGGTCGAGAAGGCCGCCCCCCGGGTGGATTCGTCGGGGAGCGGCCTCCTCGGAACGGGAAGGACTGTCAGGACGCCTTGCGGCGCTTGCGCGGCGTCGACTCCTCCGCGCTCTCGGACCCGCCCTCGCCCCCGGCCGCCGGCTCGAGCCGGAAGCCGATGATCCCGTTGGCGAGCTCCTCGACCGGCACCCGGCGGGCCTGCCCGACCTTGAGGCCGTGGTGGGCGAAGAAGCGCTTCGCGTCGATCAGCCGGGAGCGCCGTTCGGCTGCTTGCGGAGCCGTAGCGCGCCGCGGCCGGCCTCGGGCGCCGGGCGGATGCCCACCGCCCCGGTCTTCGCGTTGTAGCCGACCTGGACCTGCTCGACGCCCTCGCCGAGCAGCTCGACCGCGGCCTGGGTGAGGACCAGCTGGCCGCTCCGGCGCACGGTGGCCTGGGGGGTGGTGGAGTGGATCGTCGCCGACCCCTCGAAGAACTCGAACTCGGTGCTCATGGTGTGTCTCCTTCTCGCTGGACGGTCGGGGCCTCCATTGGCGCCCGCGTCGAGGGCCCCACCAG
>Ga0299913_10004852_pt1 | contig 11369 bp, 8 predicted proteins | sample RVTome_9_FD_201360 | JGI IMG/M metagenome (GOLD analysis project Ga0299913, IMG submission 201360) | Soil microbial communities from uranium-contaminated site in the Upper Colorado River Basin, Wyoming, United States - RVT155D38 (version 2) ... | reverse complement strand
ACCTCATGATTTACCTGCGCTGTTCGATGCGGACCCTTCGAACGCGCATACGTCTTCGCGGGCGTGCCATGGAACAGGATGTGCCGGTGTCCTACCTGAAGCGGCTGCAGTCGCTCTACGACCGGTGGATAGAGGGATACTGCCTGGGAGAAGTCCTCGTGCTGGAAACCGACAAGCTCGACTACGTGCACGATCTCATTCATCGTCTCGACGTGATGGAACGCATCGAATCGGTCTTGCCCGACGATTTCGGCAGACCGGGCTGTCGCTAGCCGGGATATCTCAGCGATTCGGTGAGATATCCGGGCTGGTTCAGTTGCCGTAGGGCTCCACATAGGTCGAGGGTACGGGTTCGCCGTCGGCCAGGGCAGGGAAAAACAGGCTTCGTCCCGCCGTGGTCAGTATCGCTTCCTCGCAACGCGGTGGTGGGTTGAGGCCGCCCCCGTGAGTCAGGCTCAGATTGCTGGGCGTCCCGTCCTCGGCCACATGCGCTTTTAGCCACACCAGGAACTGTGCGCGCTCCGGACATACATCCTGCCACTCTTCCTTGCCGATTTCCCGCTGCGCGGCAACGTGATCGGGCCCGTAAGCCTCGACATTCTCCTGGACTCCCGGATTGGGATAGACCTTGATGGTCTCGTCGTCGCCCTTCTTGACGAACTCCACACGGTACTGCAAATACACCTCCCGGTTACGTTCGTCCGCAACCGCCGGAGTCATGCGCGCTTTCCTGGCTGCCTTGTTGATCGGCACGATAAAGACCTGATCGGAGGGTGTCGTCGAGGCACAACCGTTGTCCTTCATCCTGCCATTGGTTTTTATTCGCGCCGCGCAACGAATCGACGCGCTGGTATCGCCCCGTAGTTCCGGAAACTCGATCCGCTGAGCCAGAGAGTCGTCGCCGGTGCCGAGCAGCGCCGCCTGACGCTCGGCTCGACTCTCATCCGGCAAGAGCGAAAGTCCGACCAGGACGACCGTCAGTAGTGTCTTGCTCATCGATATCACCTTGTCAGATTACTGGAAGTTATCTCAATATTCCCCGTGGCCGCGTTCGTGAGGAGCCGAGAAATCGATGTCAGGCCCCACCGGAACGATGCCGGTCGGGTTGATGGCCTTGTGGCTGCCGTAATAGTGGCCCTTTATATGCCGGAAATTGACGGTATCCCGGATATCGTCCTGTTGGTACAGATCGCGGGCGTAGGGCCACAGATGCCGGTAGTCCACGATCCGCCGGATGTTGGTCTTGAAGTGACTGAAGTAAACGGAATCGAAGCGCAACAGCGTGGTGAAAAGCCTCCAGTCGGCTTCCGTGACGGAGGCTCCCGTCAGGTACCGCCTGTCGGCGAGCCTACGGTCGAGCCAGTCCAGCGTGTCGAACAGCGGGCCCACCGCTTCCTCATAAGCTTCCTGGGTGGTCGCGAACCCGGAACGATAAACGCCGTCGTTCACCGTCGTGTAGATCCGGTCGTTCAGAGCATCGATCTCTTCGCGCTGTCCGGCCGGATAGAAATCCCGCGGCGGAACATCCTCCAGGTCGTCGAATGCACTGTTCAGCATGCGCATGATCTCGGCGGATTCGTTGTTGACGATTGTGCCGGTCTTCAGGTCCCACAATACCGGCACCGTGACCCGGCCGGTGTAGGCAGGGTCGGCAGCCACGTAGATATCGTACAGCTGCTTTGCATCGATGACGGGATCCGCGATCACGCCGTCGCCCTCATCGAAAGTCCAGCCTCGCTCGAGCATCAGCCAGTGCACGACCGACAGCGAAATTCTGTCCTCCAGGTTCTTGAGTTTGCGCATGATGAGAGTTCGGTGCGCCCACGGGCAGGCGAGCGACACATACAGGTGATAGCGGCCGCCTTCCGCCTTGAACCCACCCTTGCCGGTCGGACCCGCCGAACCGTCCGCGGTCACCCAGTTGCGAAATGCACTCTGCGAGCGAACGAAGCGGCCTTTGCTCGCCGACGTGTCATACCACCGATCTTCCCACTTGCCGTCTACCAGTAGACCCATTCTCACCTCCCTCGCATTGTCTGACCGCCTTGCTTAGAGCCTGTTCGATATTTCACGTGGCTCTGCCGGGGCGAGCGCTGCGGCCGTGGTGGTGCTGTTCGGCCTCGGCGGGGGGTGCGCCGAGGATAGGGAGGCGATGCCGTGCGCTATTCAGCGCCTATCCGGCCTGCAGGATCTTGCCGGTGATCGCGAGACTGGTCTGGTTGCGGCCGGAGCGCTTGGACTCGTAAAGTGCGAGGTCGGCGCGGCGCATCCACTCCCCGGGCGATTCACCGAGAGCAAGTTGGGCAACACCGAGCGAGATGGTCACCGAACCTTCGGGCGCCAGCTCGTTCGCTTCGACCAGGGTGCGCAGTTGCTCCGCCATGCGGCGAGCCTTGTCTTTGGCCTGTCCTTCGATGACCACGACGAACTCCTCGCCGCCGATGCGATAAAGACTGTCGGTGACGCGAATGCGCAGTTCGATGATTTCGGTCAGGCGAACCAGGATCTGGTCGCCGATCGCGTGACCGAACTCGTCGTTGATCTCCTTGAAGTTGTCAATGTCGATCAACAGAATGGAGGAGGGAGTGTTGGACCGCGCCTGTGCGGCGCAGACCTCGAGCAGCTTTTCGTCGAGTGCGCGACGATTGCCCGCGCCGGTCAACGGGTCTTTGCGCGCGAGCTGTAACAGCTGGTCGCGCTGCCCCCGCGAAAGAAAGGCGAACGCGTAGGCAAAAGCACTCGTTGCAATCAAAGTCACAAACGTGGTCGTCAGAATGATGCCGTCCATTTTCGGAACCAGTGCGGGTACCAGCGCAATGATCGTCAGGGTCGAGATCAGCACCGCCTCGCCGGGCTTTGCCAGATAAAACGTCGCGAGCAGCGCAGGGTATGCCCAGTAGACCTGATGCTCGCCGCGGATATAGACCGTTGTGAGCACTCCGACGACGCAGAGAATGGCCATCGACAGGCTGGCGAACCGGACACGTCGCGGTCGCAGTACGGAGATACCGAGGAATGCGAATCCGGCGATGATGGTCGTATCTACCGCAGCCATCATCCAGTCGGCGTTGGCCAGGCGAATCACGGCAAACGGCAGAACCCCCAGGACGGCGACCGTACTCAGGGCCAGAGGCAGGATGGCTTCGACCGGGACCTTGCGCATCTCAAGGCCCCTTGTCGCGTGCCCGTTCCGGTGTTTCGTCAGCAACCATTAACCTGATTCCACATTGGAAAACGTCGTCATTCTCGCGTGTCTGGCAAGAATTCAGCCAGATTCTAGCGGTTTTTCGGCAGGGCATTCAGGACTGTCTGTCACAGTTTTGCAGCCTGCATACACTGGTGCAAAGTCCCGGTTTTTCAAGCTTCTGCGCTGGCCTTACCCTCATCCGTCGACACCTGACCTAGCGGTAGCCCTCGGCCTGCAGGCTGAAGAGGGTCGCGTACTGGCCCTTCAGGCGCATCAGTTCCTCGTGAGTTCCGCGTTCCGTAATACGACCTTCCTCGACGACTACGATGTGGTCGGCGCGGCGGACCGTGGAAAAGCGGTGTGAGATGAGAATGGTAATCTTTTCTTCCGTCAGCTTCCTGAAATGCTCGAACAGAGCCGCCTCCGCGGCGGCATCCATCGAGGCCGTTGGTTCGTCGAGTACCAGGATATCCGCGTCGCGGTCCATGAAAGCGCGGGACAGGGCAATCTTCTGCCACTGGCCGGCGGAAAGTTCCTGGCCGTCCTTGAACCAGCTGCCCAGTTGCGTTGCGTAACCTGCCGGCAGATTCCGGATGAACACGTCGGCCATGCCCTGGGCCGCAGCCTGTTCCCAGCGCTCCGTATCCCTGAAATGCGCCACGTCTCCGACGCCGATGTTCTCGCCGACGCTGATCTGGTAACGGGCGAAGTCCTGAAAGATCACGCCGATGCGACGTCGCAGCGTTTCAGTATCCCACTCGTCGAGCGGCGTCCCGTCCAGGAGTATGCGTCCCCGGGTCGGCCTGTAAAGACCCGTCAGCAGTTTGATCAGAGTGGTTTTGCCGGCTCCGTTTTCCCCTACCAGGGCGAGACTCCTGCCGGGCTCGAGGTGCAGATTGATGTCGGCGAGGGCAGGCCGCCCGCTTCCGGCGTACCGAAAGCCGACGCCCTCGAAGCGCACTCCGTCCCCGGGCGACGCTCCCGTCATCGCGGTGCCCGTGTCTTCGGCACCTGCCTGCTCGAGGTATTCGTACAGGTTCGACAGGTACAGGTTGTCCTCGTACATTCCGCCAATGGCCGACAGGCTCGCCGAGACCGCGGACTGCCCCTGCTTGAAAACGAGCACGTACATGGTCATCTCGCCTAAGGAAATGAGCTGCTGCATGGTGGCAATGGCGATCCAGGCATACACCCCGTAGAAGGCGGTCGTTCCGACCAGCCCCAGGAAGAGCCCCCAGGTTTCCCGGCGGATCGTGAGAGCACGATCTTCCTTGTACAGTGACTTGAATATGTCCCGGTAGCGTTGCAGGAACAGCGGCGCAATTCGAAAGAGCTTCACCTCCTTCGCGTGATCTTCGCGTGCAAGGACCGTTTCCAGGTACATCTGCTTGCGCGACTCGGGAGAGCGCCAGCGGAACAGGCGGAACGCGTCTCCGGCAAACTTCGTTTCTGCGAAGAACGACGGAAACCCCGCGATCAAGAGGATGAGTACGGCCCAGACGGAGAACTGGAACAGCAGGACGGCATAACTGGACAGGGTCACCGCGTTCTGCACCAGCGAGAAAGTCCGGTTGACCAGGCTCAGAGGCCGGCTGGATGCTTCACGCCGCGCTCGCGTCAGCTTGTCGTAGAACTCGGCATCTTCGAACTGGGCCATCGAAAGTTCCTGGGCCTTGTCGAGGATCAGGACGTTCACGCGGTGTCCGAGCTGCGCGCGCAGCAGCGACTGGCACATCTTGATGCCGCGCTGTGCCGCGGCGACGACGGCGACGAGGAGGGCCTCGGCGGCGATGAACAAGAGTGCCGGCCTGAGCGGCGCTCCGTTGCTGATCGTGTCGACAACGGCATCGACGATCAGCTGGCCCAGCCAGGCAATTCCCGCCGGCAGGACGCCGGCCAGTAGCGTCAGCAGACCGAAGCTTATGGTCAGCAGCCGGCTCGTCGACCATACGAGTTCGATCGCACGCCGCGCGTAACGCAGTACGCCGATTCCGGCGTGTCGGGTGTCGGGCTGCATCAAACGAAAAGTTTCTATCGTCAGGTTGTATCGGCGCGTGACAGCGCCTTCGTCAGCCGGTAGAGGAATTCCTGTCCTTCGAAGTATGATTGGATGAGAATGCGCTCGTTCTGTCCGTGGGCGCGATTGTCGTCGATGTCACTGAACAGTCCGGATACACCGTAGACCGGTATTCCGGCGTTGCGCAGGAACAGACCATCGGTTGCCCCTGTACTCATCGTCGGCAGGACCGGAACGCCGGGCCACAGTTCTTCGGTGATTCGCTCGATCGCTCCCAGCACTTCAGGCGTGAGCGGGGACGGCGGCGAAGGTTTTGCCTCAGCAACCGGCGACAGCGCAACCTCCTCGTCACCGATCACATTCTCCAGGGTATCCTGCACGCCGTCGACCGCTTCGCCGGGCAGTATCCGGCAGTTCACGGTTGCGCGCGCACGCTGTGGAAGCGCATTCTCGGCGTGACCCCCCTGAAGCATCGTTGCTACGCAGGTGGTGCGCAGGCGCGAGTTGTAAAACGGGATCTCGGAAAGGTAGGTGACGGCGGCAGGTTCAGGCGGAGCGCTGAGTACGCTGCGCATTGCTTCGGCGAGTTCACCTTCTTCGATTGTCGCGGACCGCTCGAAGTAGACACGCGTAACGTCGTTGAGCGAAACCGGAAAATCGTAATCACGGATTCGACCAAGCGCATCAGCCAGCCGGTAGATGGCATTTTCCTTGACAGGCAGCGAGCTGTGACCGCCCGGATTCGTAACTTCCAGCAGGTAACTCTGGTAAACTTTTTCGCTGGCTTGCACGTTGTTGGATATGCGGCGGCCGTCCTGCATGGCGCCGCCACCGCCCTCGTTCAGCGCGTATTCCGCGTCGATGAGGTCGCGATGATTCTCCAACAGCCACTCCACCCCGTTGGCCGTTCCTCCTTCTTCGTCGGCGGTCAGTGCGACTATGATGTCGCGATCAGGCTGAAAGCCTTCCTGCTTCAGTCGGATGAGATTGGCGATGTGGATCGCCGCTTCATCCTTGTCGTCCGTCGTGCCCCGGCCATAGTAGTAACCGTCCTGCTCGACGAAGGTGAAAGGATCCAGAGTCCAGTCCGCCGGGTCGGCCTCCACCACGTCGATGTGGGCGAGCAGCAATAGCGGCTTGCGATCGACGTTACGACCGCGATAACGGACGACGAGATTCCCCTTGTTCGGCCGCGGCCCCATAACCTGGACATCCTCCTCCGGGAACCCTGCGGCCCGCAAATGCACGGCCATTGCTTCGGCGGCGGCGGTCGTGTCTCCACTGCTGTCGGTGGTATCGATCTCGACCAGCTCTTCGAGCAGATTGCGCGCCAGACGCTCATGCGGCGCCAGGCCGTCCGAATCGTCGACTTTTTCAGGCTGCGATACCTGAGCTGCGGTTTCCTGAGGCGGTGCGCCGGAACTCTCGGGGCCGCAGGATGCCAGCATCATCGACGTCGCGAGAAGCGATATGCCAACCGGCGCTACTTTGTCTACCGTCATTCGTTTCCTCCAGATCCGGAGCGCGATTATTGACGATCGGTCGCTGTTTGAACAGGTATCGAGGATACAGCTATCGCCGCCGACGGCCGCGCGCGATACCATCGCTGTCATGATACGAACGTCGCGTAACGGCTGCATGACCGCTGCCCTTGTGTTCGGGGGCTGCTTGCTGTCGACTTTTTCGCCGGTTTCCGCGGACGAAACGACGATGGAACTCGGCAAGCGTTACACCCGACAATTTTTTGACGGCGAGCATGACGTCATCTGGCAGAAGATGACTGACGAAATGCGGGCTACGATGGGCGGAAAGCCGGCACTGGGCGATTTCCAGCAGCGTGTTGCCGCTGGTGCGGGCGCCGAAGTGAGAGTCATTCGGCAGACCGTAAGGGAGCAGCCGGATGCCAGCACCTACCACCGCTACAGCCTGTTCGACAAGTCGCCGGTTCCGGTGCTGATCGCCTGGAGTTTCGATGCCCGGGGAAGAATCACGGGCTTTCAGATTCGGCCCGAGCCGCAACCGGCCGCGACGCCCCACCTCGATTATCAGACGAAAGCGCATCTGCGCCTTCCTTTCGAGGGCGAGTGGTTCGTATTCTGGGGCGGGCGGACCATCGAGCAGAATTATCATGCCGCCGTGCCGGATCAGCGCTTCGCTTACGATTTCATCGTCGCCAGAGACGGCGTTTCGCATCGCGGTGACGGGACGCGCGAAAGCGATTACTTTTGCTGGGGGAAGCCGGTTCTTTCCCCGGCGACCGCCACGGTCGTTACGGTCGAACGGCTACTGGCGGACAATCCGCCGGGGATCATGGATGCGGCCAATCCTGCCGGTAACCACCTCATTCTGGACCTCGGCAACGGCGAATATGCATTGCTTGCCCACCTCAAAGCCAACAGCATCTCGGTTGAAGCCGGCGATGAGGTCGAGCAGGGCCAGCCGCTGGGAGAGTGCGGCAACAGCGGCAATACGAGTGAGCCGCACTTGCATTTTCACCTGCAGGACGGTCCTGAATTCGGCGAAGGGACGGGACTGCCGGTATATTTCCACGACTACACGGCGGATGGTGAGTACGTGTCACGTGGCGAACCGGTTCAGGGACAGACGATTGCCCCACGGCAGGGATCGCAGACCCCCACCCGCTGATTTTCTGCCGTTCGTCAGCCGCGCTGTATCAGGTAATAGAGATAGGCGCCGTACGTGGAGACGAAAATCACTCCATGAATGCGTAGCACGCAAGTTGCGCGGCTGGTGACCAGGGCCAGCAACAACAGTGTGCTGGCCACGATCACCATGGCCAGATCGGTATTGCTCACCACTTCGAACGGGAGCTCGGTTACCAGCGACGCGATGCCGAGCACCCAGAGCAGATTGAAAATGTTGGATCCGACGACGTTGCCGACCGCGATGTCGGTTTGATTACGATAAGCGGCGACGGCGGACGCCATCAATTCCGGCAGGGACGTACCGATGGCAACGATGGTCAGTCCGATCAGCGAATCGCTTATTCCGATTTCCTGCGCAAGCCGAATCGCGCTCTGGACCACCCAGTGACCGCCGAGCCATAACGCGGCGATGCCTGCCGTCAGTTTCAACAGCGGAATCAACATCGACTTCTCGCTGCCTTGCCGCACCGTGGGGGGCACGCTGCCCCGGGTCATGTTGTAGATATAGATGCCGAACAGGAAGAAAAAGAACAGCAGAATGGCCCCATCGGTGTGACTGATGCTGAGTTCTCCCTGCCCTGAAAACAGCGCAGCGTTTGCCAGAAACCCGACGAGCAGCGCCGCGGTCAGAGAGAACGGAATCTCCGAAACCACCGTGGAATCATTGACCGGGAGGGGACGAATGATGGAGGCGATACCGAGCACCAGCAGGATGTTCGCGATATTGCTGCCGAGAATGTTGCCGATAGCGAGGTCGGGATGACCCTTGACGCCGGAAATCACGGTGACGACCACCTCGGGCATCGACGTGCCGAACGCGACGACTGTCAGGCCGATGACCAGCTGCGAGATACCGAGTTTCTCCGCAACCTCCGAGGCACCCGCAACCAGAAAATCGGCGCCCTTCAGCAAAAGCGCCAGGCCCGCGACAAGCAACAAGGCGTCAATCATTCAAATGCTGATCCATTCGTCCGGCGGTGCCTGTCAACAGGCCGAGTCCCTTCTGTAGACTATGCCGGCATGAACGATGCAATTGCAACTGTCCACGTCCGGCTCAGGAACCTGTCCCGCAGCTACCTCGAAGGGGAGCGGCGGCACGTGGTGCTCGGGGGAGTCAACGCCGATTTCTCACGTGGTGAAACAGTTGCGTTGCGCGGCAGAAGCGGCTCGGGCAAGTCGACATTGCTGAATCTCGTCTCCGGCATCGACGAGCCCGATGAAGGCGACGTCATCATAGACGGTGAGGCGATCAGCGACATGTCCGAGCGCGAGCGGACCCTTTATCGACGAAAGAACATAGGCTTCGTTTACCAGGCCTTCAATCTCGTGCCTACCCTGTCGGCCGCGGACAACGTGCGGCTGGTTCTGGAGTTGAACGGCATCCGCGGAGCGGACGCCACGGAGCGGGTAAGCGGGCTTCTGGATGCCGTCGGACTGGGGGATCGCCACGACGCCTGGCCGGACCTTCTGTCCGGCGGCGAGCAGCAGCGGGTTGCCATTGCGCGAGCGCTGGCACACAAGCCGGTTCTGTTGCTGGCCGACGAACCGACGGGCAATCTCGACGATCTTAGCGCGAAGAGCGTGCTCGCGTTGCTCGATTCCATGGTGCGCGCGGAAGGCGGAACCCTGATCGTTGCGACGCACAGCGCGGCCGTCGCGGCATTCTGCGACAGGACGCTCGACCTTCGCGAAGGAACGTTGCTCGCGGGCGAAATTCCCTGACTGCGATGCCCGTCCTTTATCGCGCCAGCTTCGGGTATCTCATGCGTCACCCGTGGCAGCTGGCCCTCGCCTTGACGGGCATCTGCATCGGTGTGGCTGTGGTCGTGGCGGTCGATCTTGCCAACGATAGCTCCCGTCGCGCTTTCCGGATGTCGATGGACGCCGTAAACGGGGAAGCGACGCACCAGATTGTTGCCGGACCAACGGGCGTCGACGAATCGTTGTACGTCAGGCTGAGGGTGGACGAAGGTCTTCGGAACATCGCGCCGGTGGTCGAGGGCTACGTCGACGCAGGCCATAGCACAGTCCGTCTGCTGGGCGTCGACCTGTTCGCCGAGCGCGACTTCCGCAGTCATGTCTTGCAGAAGGCCGGCGCATACCACGTTGTCGGCGACAACCGAACGGCGGGACAGCCGTCGGAGTCGGAGGATATCTCCCCGGAGGCCGTTTTCCGCCGCATGCTGACGGAACCCGGTGCGGTGATGATGTCGCGCAGGGCGAGCGATTCGCTCGGGCTGTCTCCCGGTGCAACGTTCGACGTGCGGGCAGGCGGAAGGCGCTTCGAGGCCCACGTTGCGGCGCTGACTGCTCCGGATGACGATCGGGGTTCGGAAAATCTGCTCATCACCGATATCGCGACCGCGCAGCGATGGCTGGACGCGCGGGGAACACTATCGCGAATCGACGTCCGAATCGTTGGCCGCCCCGGCAGCGACGAGTACGTCGCACAGTCGGACCGAATTCGCGCCGCGCTGCCGTCGGACGCGCTGCTTCTGCCGGCCGAGACAAGGTCTCAGTCGGTGGGCGAGATGAGCGAGGCGTTCATGACGAATCTGACTGCGATGAGCATGCTGGCTCTCCTCATCGGTGTCTTTCTCATCTACAACAGCGTGAGCTTCGCTGTGCTACAGAGGCGCTCGCTTTTCGGCGTGCTGCGGGCCTTAGGGCTTACCCGTTCAGAGACGTTCCGACTGATCCTGCTCGAGGCCCTGGTTCTCGGCACGGCAGGCGCCTGCCTCGGACTGGCCTTCGGATTCGTACTCGGTAAGCAGCTGCTGGTGCTCGTATCGCAATCGATCAACGACCTCTACTACGTCGTCAACGTCACCGACGTCACCGTGAACCCCGGGTCGCTGATCCGGGGGTTCGCCGCCGGACTCGGTGCGACGCTGCTCGCCGCTTCCGTGCCGGCGCTGGAGGCCGCATCGAGCCACCCCCGGCTTGCGCTTTCCAGGTCGCGGCTCGAAAGCAGAAGCGGGCGCGTAGCGCCCCGCATCGCACTCGCCGGGATCCTTACGGTGCTTCTCGGTCTCATTCTGATACGCGTCTCCGGCACCGCGCTGACCGGCGGGCTGGTCGCCGTGTTCATGCTGGTGTTCGGGCTATCGCTGTGCGTTCCGGTCGCGGTGCGCAGCATCTCCAGGTTCCTTGCGCCGACGGCATCTCGTCTTGGGGGCTTCAGCCTGAGACTCGCGGTGGCGGGTACTGCCGCATCGCTCAGCCGTACCGGTGTCGCCGTCGTCGCGCTGGCGGTGGCGGTGTCGGCGACAGTCGGAGTCAGCGTCATGGTGGACAGCTTCCGCGGCTCCGTCGCTGCATGGCTCGACAATACCTTGCGCTCGGATCTGTACGTGGGAGTGGCCCGGGGAACGCTCGATCGCGAGCTGGTCGGGGAACTGCTGCGTCTGCCGGACATTGCGGACTACAGTATCAGCCGCCGAGTCTGGCTCGAGTCGGAAGGCGGACGCATCAGGTTGACGGCGATCGAGATGGCTGC
>Ga0299913_10004851_pt1 | contig 11371 bp, 11 predicted proteins | sample RVTome_9_FD_201360 | JGI IMG/M metagenome (GOLD analysis project Ga0299913, IMG submission 201360) | Soil microbial communities from uranium-contaminated site in the Upper Colorado River Basin, Wyoming, United States - RVT155D38 (version 2) ... | reverse complement strand
GCGGGTGACCGTTCCGAGGCGGGCGAAGATCGCGGCCTTCGCATCCCGGTCCTCCGTGGCAGCCTCGATCACGAGGTCCACGTCGGCGAGGGCCCCGAGGTCCGTCGCGGCGTCGATCCGGCCGAGTGCCTCCCCGGCCGCGGCCGCGTCGAGCTTGCCGCGCTCGACGGCCTTCGCGACCGACCGCTCGACGCGGCCGCGGCCGGCGACCACGAGCTGGTCCGAAGCCTCGACGAACGTGACGCGGAGACCGGCGCGCGCGCAGACCTCGACGATGCCCGAGCCCATGAGCCCACCACCGACCACTCCCACGTGTCGGACGTCGGCGGGTCGCATGGACCTCAGGATAGGAGACGCTCGGAGACCCGACGAGACGCGGGGAGCCGGGCTCCCTAGCCGCAGGCCTGCAGCAGCAGTGGGTACGGGTTGATCGCGTCCTCGATCAACGAGTACCCGTAGTAGCTCGGCGGCCAGGGGCCGGGCATCGAGTTGGGGTGGAACTCGAAGTGGTCGTGTGGCGTCGTGCTCGAACCGGTGTTCCCGACGTAGCCGATCACGTCGCCGGCCGAGACGAAGCTGTTGGAGGCGTCCGAGTACGCGGACAGGTGGGCGTTGTAGACGGTGCCCACCGAGCCCACGACGAACACGACGTTGCCACCGAGCCCGTTGGCGCTCGTGTAGGCGTGACCGTCGAACGGGGCGTAGATCGGGGTTCCCTGCGGCGCCACGATGTCGACCCCCTTGTGGAGGTGGTAGCCGCCAGCGTAGCGGGGTGCCCCGAAGCCGTCCCCGTACCCCCGGGGCTGGCCGACCGGGCACCGCTCGAAGAGGTGATCGAAAGGCACCAGGGGTCCTCCGCTCCACACCCCGCCGCCAGTGGCGTCCTGTCGTTCCTGTTCGGCCGCCTGTTGTTCGAGCCAGTCCGCGTAATCGGCCTTCCTCTTCTTGAACGTCCGCTCCGCCGCGACCTCCAGTCGCTCCTGCTCGTCGAGCAATCCCTGCTGGTAGTCGAAGAGCTCGGCCACCTCGCGCCGTTGCTCGCGCACCCTCTCGAGCTCACGGATCTCTCGAGCCTGCTGGTCCTCGAGCGTGGCCTCGGTCTCCGTCAGGATGTTCTTCCGGTTGGCGACCTGGACGGCGAGCCCCGCGTCCGATCGCGCGAGCGCGTCAACGTACGCGAGCCGGTCCGTCAGGTCCGCCACGTTGTCGGCATCCAGGATGAAGTCGATGTTCGACGCGGGGCCCGTCATGTACGCGACCGCGGCTCGCTCGTTGAGCCGAGCGCGGATCCTCTCATATCGAGTTCGCGCTCGATCCAGGGCGGCCTGGGTCCGCACCAGATCGGTGGTGACCTTCTCGAGTGCGATCTGCTGCTGCTCGATCTTCGAGGCGGCGTCGTTCAGTTGGAGCTGGGTCCCGGCCAGCTGGGCCCGGATGTCGCCGAGCGCGTCCTCGATCCCTTCGAGCCGCTCTCTCGCTCGCTGCACGTCCTCCTTGGAGGGTGGCGCGGCGCCGGCAACGGTCGCGGCCACCGATACGAAGACCAAGAGCGCCACCACAGCGGCGGCACGCCTGGCTCCGGGGAAGTGTCGCTGGACGTCCGTCATCTATCGGCTCCGGCCCGAGGGAAGGTGGGCGGACCGGCCCGCACAGCCTGCCAACTCCGCGGTCCCCTTGCAACCATCCTCCACGAGGGAGGGGTCACCTTTGAGCACAAGGCCCCCATCGGGCCGAGGTCACTGCAGGTATTCGATCAGCTGCAGGGGGTTGCCGTCGGGATCGTGGAACGTGGCGAATCGGGCGAACCCCGGGACCTCCGACTCGTGCCCGTCGAAGTCCACTCCGCGTTGCTGCAGAGCCCATCTCGCCTCATCGAGGTGGTCAACCCGGAAAACCACTGTCCCGCTGGGCGGGAGCGACGTCTCCTCGGTCCCATGGAGAGCGAGACGGATGGGGCCGGCCTGGAACTCCGCCCATTCGTTCCCCGCACGATGGGCCGCCGGGAGACCGAGGACATCCCCGTAGAAGGTCGCCGCCCGATCCATGTCCCGGGTCCAGTAGTAGACGTGGTCGATGCCCTCGAGAGGCCCTTCGGGCAGCATGTCAGCCGAGGATCCTGCGCTTCTGCGCTTGGAACTCCTCCTCCGTGAGGACCCCGCGAGCGCGCAGGTCCGCGAGCCTCTCGAGTTCCGAAGCTGCCGAGTAGGACGACCTCCCGGCGCTCCCCGTCATCATCCGCTGCTGATTAAGCTCGCCCTGGTGGTAGATCGTCTTCTGGACCTCCTCGGGTTTGCGGATGTGGTCGAACACCTGCCGGCCGGCCTCCGACGCGGACTGGACCACAAGCGTGCCGGCCCCGATGATCCGATCGAGAACCCCCTGCTCGAAGCGAACGTCGTTGATCGCCTCGAGAGGGACCTCCATCGAGTACTTCGCGATGAAACCGCGCCGATGGATGATGCGGTCGCTCGTCACGACGAAGTGCGACGTGAGCCAATCCACCAGCTTGCGCACCGGATAGGCGAGGAGGAAGAGCCCCCCTGCCACGCCGACCACGGTGTCCAGGATCGGTTCCGTGAAAGTGTCGTAGAGGACGAACATGACGGCGAGGGTCGCCACGGTCACGATCGCAGGCATGATCAGGGCGATCCAGTGAGGCCGGAGGTCGAAGATCAGCTCCTCGCCCTCCACCAGCAACCGCGTCGGGAATGCCACGGCCGGAACCTAGCGCGACCGGTCCGACCCTCGCAAGCGGGAGGGTCAGGGTCCCCGCACCACTGGGTCAATCCTGATCGACGCTGAGGTGCTGGATCTCACCGAACGCGACCCGGACGCGTCCCCCCGGCTCCTCGGTGTCGATCAGCAGCGCTCCTGTGTCGTCGAGGTCGGCAGCTATGCCTCGAACGGAGCTGCCGTCGACCGTCGTGCCCTCGATCGTTCTCCCGAGCGTGTGGGAGACGGCGCGCCATCGGTCCGGGATCTCTTCGAGTGAGCCCTCGATCATCGACCGGAACCGCTTGAGGAAGCCGGTCAGGAGCGCCTCGTCCTCGACGTCCCCGATCGCGCCCGCCCCTTCGACTCCCTCCGGCGCGTCGAGGTTCACGCCTACCCCCACGACGACATGACGGATACGCCCTTCGATGATCTCGGCCTCGCCGAGGATGCCACCCACCTTCGACTCGCCCACCAGAAGGTCATTCGGCCACTTGCATCGCACAGCTTTGCCGGAGGCCCCCGACGCGGCCTCCGCCATGGCCACGCCGGCAGCCAACGACATCAGCCCCAGGCGGTCCGGAGTCAACGAGGGCCTCAGGACCAGGCTGCACATCAGCGCCGCTCCAGGGCGATCGACCCACGCACGTCCCTCTCGGCCCCGCCCTGCGGTCTGGTGTCCCGCGGCCACGAGCGTCCACTCCGGCGCGCCCGCCGCGGCCATCGCCAGCGCGGTCGCGTTCGTCGAGTCCGTCACCTCGTCCCAACGGACCGGCGCCGTGAGCCCGACCGCCTCCAGCGCACGACGCAGCGCATCCTCGCTTAGCACGGTTCCACCTCGCCCGACGCTATATCGTGGCGCCACATGGCGCGGAAGCAGAAGCTCCTGATCGCCAATCGCGGCGAGATCGCCATCCGGATCGCCCGAACGTGCCGCGACCTCGGCATCGCGACGGTCGCCGTCTACTCCGACGCCGATCGCGACGCTCTCCACGTCGAGATGGCAGACGAGTCGTTCCGGATCGGTCCTGCGCTCGCATCGGCGTCCTACCTCTCGGTCGATCGGATCATGGAGGTCGCCGCCAAGTCGAGGGCGAGCCTCGTGCACCCCGGCTACGGGTTCCTCGCGGAGCGAGCGCAGTTCGCGCAGGCGGTCGAGGACGCCGGCCTTTCGTTCGTCGGCCCCCCGGCGAGCGCGATCGAGACGATGGGAGACAAGTCCGCCGCGCGCCGGGTCGCGGACGCGACCGGGATGCCGATCGTCCCCGGGACGCGCGAGCCGGTGGACCTCGCGCAGGCGAAGAAAGAGGCCTCCCGGATCGGATTCCCACTCATCGTGAAGGCCGCCTTCGGCGGAGGCGGGAAGGGCATGCACGTCGTGCGCGACTCGGAGCATCTGGAAGAGTCGCTCAAACGAGCAGCGCGCGAGGCGAAGTCCTACTTCGGCAGGCCGGAAGTCTTCCTCGAGCGCTACGTCGATCGCGCCCACCATGTCGAGGCGCAGATCGTCGCCGATTCGCACGGCAACGTGTTCTTCCTCGGTGAACGCGACTGCTCGGTGCAGCGGCGCCATCAGAAGCTGATCGAGGAAACGCCGTCACCCCTGTTCGACGATCGCGTCCGCGAACGGTTCGCGGAGGCGGCGGTGGGTCTCGCGAAGGCGGCCGGCTACGTGAACGCCGGTACGGTCGAGTGCGTGATGGACGAGGACGGGGACTTCTACTTCCTCGAGATGAACACACGCCTCCAGGTCGAGCACACCGTGACGGAGATGGTGACCGGGCTCGACCTGGTGGCGCTCCAGATCCGCGTGGCGCTCGGCGAGAAGCTGGCGTTGGACCCCGCTCCGCGGGGCGCGTCGATCCAGTGTCGGATCAACGCAGAGGACCCGGGGAGGAACTTCCTGCCGGGTCCCGGTCGCGTCATCCGCTACCGGGAGCCGGCCGGACCGTTCATCCGGGTGGACTCCGGGATCGAGCAGGGCCGCGAGATCCCCGGGGACTACGACTCGATGTTCGCGAAGCTGATCGTGGCCGGCCGGGACCGGGAGGAGGCTCGTAAGCGGATGCTGCGAGGGCTGGACGAGTTCGCCGTCGAGGGAGTCCCGACGACGATCCCGGTGCACCGGTGGATCCTCGAGTCCAAGGAGTTCCGGGCGGGCACCCACACGACGACCTGGCTGGAGCGGGCGCTCGCCGAGGTCGACCTTCCGGCGCACCCGGACTTCGCGTCCTCGGGCCCGACCCCCAATCGGCCGGCGGACATCCTCGTCGAGGTCGACGGACGCCGGATCCCCGTGAGGATCTTCGACGAGCGGCGTGATCCGGCGCCGAGGCCACCGATGGCTCCCGACGCGCATCACGGTGAGCACGTGCACGGGGAGATCCTCGCGCCGATGCAGGGCACCATCGTGAAGGTGCTGGTCGAGAAGGGCCAGGAGGTGCGGCCCGGCGACGTGATCTGCATCCTCGAGGCCATGAAGATGGAGAACCACGTTCCCTCGAACCGTGACGGCGAGGTCACCGACCTTCCGATCCGCGCCGGCCAGGTCGTCGAGACGGGCCAGGTCCTCGCGGTGATCGACTAGCCGGGCGCGCCCCAGGCGTCTCGACCGACGATCCGGAACCCTGAATCCTTGACCTTGTAGGTCCGGTTGATCGAGACGAGCAGCGCCGTGAGCGGCTCGGCGACGCGAGCCATCTCGAGGCGCCCACAGTCCACCCAACGCATCCCCGGGATCCCTTCGATCAAGGCGCCGACGCGGGCCTTCGCGTCCGCGTCGTCAGCGCACAGGAGCACGTCGCTGTCGATCTCGCGGTCGAGGGCCTGGAGGCCCTCGGCCGCGACCGTGTGGAAGCCCGCCACGACCCGAGGCCCGTCGCCCAGGATCGCCTGGGCTTGCTCGGCGGCCGAGCCGTGCCAGGGGCGAAGCACCTGCCACGGCCGACCGCCGACGGCGGTCGCGAGCGGGCTGGTGGCATCGAGGACCACGGCACCGGGCGCCACGGCGTCCTTGATGGAGCGGTAGATCTCGGCCTGGCCCCCGTACGGCACGGTGACGGCCACGACGCCCTCGGCCCGGGGAGCGGCGGCCGCGCTCGCATTGTCGGTCCCCTCGAGATCGGTGCTCGCGAGCTCGGATGCCTTCGCGGCGGACTCGGCTCCACGGCCGGCGTCGCGTGAGCCGATCGTGACGTGATGCCCGGCCCTGGCGAGACGGAGCGCGAGGCCGAATCCCTCGGCGCCCGTTCCCCCGATCACCGCGACATCCACGGCGCGAAGCCTAGTGGCTAGTAGGTGGGCCGGTATTCCCCGAACACGCGGCGGAGCGCGTCGGAGACCTCACCCAGCGTCGCGCGCAGCCGGAGCGCCTCGCGCATCGGCGGCAGGATGTTGCCCGTGCCGCGGGCGGTCTCCTCCACATCGGCGAGCGCCGAGTCGACGGCACCCTGATCGCGCGAGGCGCGGAGCTTGCGGAGACCATCCACTTGCCGGGCGGTCTCCTCCTCGGAGATCCGCTGGAGCTCGACGGGCTTCGCGGTGGCATCGACGAAGCGGTTCACACCCACCACGACGAGTTCCTCGGTCTCGATCCCCTGTTGGATGCGGTAGGCGGCCTCGTGGATCTCATCCTGATAGAAGCCGGCCTCGATCGCCGCCACGGCGCCGCCCATCGCGTCGACCTTCTCGATCGTCTCGGTGGCCAGCCGCTCGAGCTCATCCGTGAGCGACTCGACGTAGTACGAGCCTCCGAGCGGGTCCACCGTCTCGGCGACGCCCGTCTCGAAGCCGAGCACTTGCTGGGTCCGAAGGGCGATCTTCACTGCCTGCTCGGTCGGCAGCGCGAGCGCTTCGTCGAACGAGTTCGTGTGCAGCGACTGCGTGCCGCCGAGCACCGCGGCCATCGCCTCCAGCGCCGTGCGCACGATGTTGTTCTCGGGTTGCTGGGCGGTGAGGGTCGCTCCACCGGTCTGGGTGTGGAACCGGAGCGTCTGCGATCGTGGGTCCTTCGCCCCGAAGCGGTCGCGCATGATCGCCGCCCACATGCGACGGGCGGCTCGGAACTTCGCGATCTCCTCGAAGAAGTTCATGTGGCACGCGAAGAAGAACGAGAGGCGAGGGGCGAAGTCGTCGATGGCGAGGCCGGCGTCGACGGCGGCTCGCACGTACGCGATCCCGTTCGCGAGCGTGAACGCGATCTCCTGCCCGGCCGTCGCGCCGGCCTCGCGCATGTGATAGCCGCTGATCGAGATCGTGTTCCAGCGCGGGATCCGCTGGCCCGCGTAGGCGAACAGGTCGGTGATCAGACGCATCGACGGCTTCGGCGGGTAGATGTACGTCCCGCGAGCGGCGTACTCCTTCAACAGATCGTTCTGGACCGTGCCGGAAAGCTTCGCGGGCTCGATGCCGTGCTCCTCCGCGACCAGTTCGTAGAGCAGGAGCAGGATCGGCGCCGTGGCGTTGATCGTCATCGAGGTGGACACCTGATCGAGCGGGATCCCTTCGAAGAGCCGCTCCATATCGTCCGCCGAGTCGATCGCGACGCCGGTCTTGCCCACCTCGCCCTCGGCCCTCGGGTGATCGGAGTCGAGGCCCATCTGGGTGGGGAGGTCGAAGGCGACGGACACGCCGGTCTGCCCGTGATCCAGGAGGTAGCGGAACCGCCGGTTCGTTTCCTCGGCGCCGCCCATGCCGGAGTACTGACGCATCGTCCACAGGCGCCCCCGGTACATATCGGGGTAAACGCCTCGGGTGAAGGGGAAGGAACCCGGCTCGCCCACACGGTCGGTGGCCGTTCCGCCTGGCAAAGGCTCGTAGATCGGCCGAACCTCGATCCCGGAATCCGTTCGGCGTGTCTCCTCTGTCACGCCGGGAAGCTTACGGTGCCGCGATATGGTGCCGTCATGGACATCGTCGATCCGCGCATCGAGGCCTACATGGAAGAGCGCCTCCGCCGCTTCGACGAGCCGGTGCTCCTCGAGATGGAGGCGTACGCCGACGAGCGGGACTTCCCGATCGTCGGCCGCAACGTCGGTATGACGCTCGAGCTGCTCGCCCGATCCGTTGAGGCCGAGCGGATCATGGAGCTCGGTTCGGGCTTCGGGTACTCCGCCTACTGGCACGCCCGCGCGGTCGGCCCCGTCGGTGAGGTCCACCTCACCGACGGGGACCCCGAGAACGAGATCAAGGCCGCCGAGTTCTTGAGGCGAGCCGGGCTCGCCGACCGCGTCCAGTTCCACGTCGGGGACGCCGTCACCGAGCTCGAGCAGCTCGACGACGAGTTCGACGTGATCTTCAACGACATCGACAAGGACGGGTACCCAGCCGCCTGGCGCGCAGCCAGCGAGCGGATCCGCCGAGGCGGCCTGTACGTCTGCGACAACGTCCTCTGGTACGGCCGCGTGGCGGTGCCGGATCCGGAGGACGCACGCCCCGGATGGACCGAGGCCGTCCTCGAACACAACCGCCTGGTCGCGGAGGACGAGCGGTACCTCTCGACCATCGTCCCAACGCGGGACGGCGTCGTGGTGGCGATCCGGATCAGCTGAGCCACGGGCCCGGCGTCGCGGCGGCCCCACGGTAGGCTGAGACCGGTGAGCGCCGAGACCAACCGCAAGGGGAAGTTCGGCCCGCTGTACAAGGGCCACGTGGGCCAGTACAGCTGGCTCCTCCACCGCGTGACCGGCGTCGCGATCATCCTGTTCCTTTTCGCCCACGTCGTGGACACCGCCGTGGTCGGCTGGGGCCCCGACGCCTACAACCGCGTTGCCTCCGTCTACCACAACCCCTTCATCCGGATGCTGGAGCTCGGACTGGTGGCGGCCGTCCTGTACCACTCGTTCAACGGGGTGAAGATCATGCTGATCGACTTCTTCCCGCGCTTGACGAGACACATACGGGGCCTTGGGATCGCAACCACCCTCCTGTTCGTCGGCTCGATGATCCCCATCACGCTGATCATGGGCTCGGCCATCGTCGAGCTCCTCCTGGAAGGCTGACCCGGGTGGCGACGACGACCGAGGCTCGCCCGGATCGGCCGCCTCCCGAGGCGAAGCCTCCCGGCGCCGGCAGGGATCGCCCGATCGGCGGCTTCGAGCTCTGGACCTGGCTGTTCATGCGGATCTCCGGCATCGTCCTGCTGTTCCTCGCCGTGGGTCACGTCCTGATCATGCACGTCTGGGCCGAGGGGGTGGATCGCGTGAACTTCGAGTTCATCCAGCTGCGGTGGTCGAGCTTGTTCTGGAAGACGTGGGACTGGCTGATGCTCGTGCTGGCGCTCCTTCACGGCGTGAACGGTCTGCGGGTCATCGTGCTCGACTATGTGCGACCCGGCGGCCTCCGGCGCGCGATCAACTCGTTCTTCGTGGTCCTGGGGGCGGCCCTGATGGTGCTCGGCACGATCATCGTCGTCACGTTCGACCCGGCCGATTGGCCGGCGGTGACCTGACCCGGCATGACGACCACACATACCTACGACGCCGTGATCGTCGGCGCAGGCGGCGCCGGGCTCCGCGCCGCGATCGAAGCCTCCGGCCAGGTGAGGACGGCGGTCATCTCGAAGCTCTATCCCACTCGCTCGCACACCGGCGCGGCGCAGGGCGGCGTCTGCGCGGCTCTCGGCAACGTCGAGGAGGACTCTCCGGAGTGGCACGCCTTCGACACGGTGAAGGGCGGCGACTACCTCGTGGACCAGCCCGCCGCCGAGATCCTCACCCAGGAGGCGGTCGCGGCGATCTACGAGCTCGAGCGCTGGGGACTCCCGTTCAACCGGACACCGGACGGGCTGATCGATCAGCGGCGCTTCGGAGGCCACACCGCGAACCACGGCGAGCGTCCGGTCAAGCGCGCGTGCTACGCCGCCGACCGCACCGGGCACATGATCCTCCAGACCCTCTACCAGCAGTGCGTGAAGCGCGACGTCCGGTTCTTCAACGAGTTCTACTGCCTAGACCTGCTCCGTACCGACGACGGCCGCACCGCCGGGGTGGTGGCCTACGAGCTCGCGACCGGTGAGCTCCATGTGTTCCGTGCGAAGTCGGTCCTGTTCGCGACCGGCGGCTACGGGAGGATGTTCCGAGTCTCCTCGAACGCCCACGCCCTGACGGGTGACGGCCCGTCGGTTGCGTTCCGGCGTGGCATCCCGCTGGAGGACATGGAGTTCTTCCAGTTCCACCCGACCGGGCTCTACCGCCTGGGCGTGTTGCTGTCCGAGGGGGCGCGCGGCGAGGGCGCGATCCTGCGGAACCGCGGCGGCGAGCGGTTCATGGAGCGCTATGCCCCGACCATCAAGGATCTCGCCCCGCGCGACGTCGTGTCGAGATCGATCTATCAGGAGATCAGGGAGGGACGCGGTCTCGGCCCGAAGGGCGACTACCTCTATCTGGACCTCACCCACCTGGACCCGAGAGTCTTGGAGGAGAAGCTGCCGGACATCACCGAGTTCGCCCGTGTCTATCTCCAGGTCGAGCCGACGCGGGAGCCGGTGCCGATCCAGCCGACGGCCCATTACGCGATGGGAGGGATCCCGACCGACGTGCACGCTCGTGTCGTCACCGGTTCGGACGAGACGCTCGTCCCCGGTCTCTACGCCGCGGGCGAGTGCGCATGCGTCTCGGTCCACGGCGCCAACCGTCTTGGGACGAACTCGCTCCTCGACATCGTGGTCTTCGGGCGCCGGGGGGGCCACGACATGGCGAGGCATTGCGCCGAGACCAACCTGCCAGAGCTACCGGCGAACGCCACCGCGCACACGCTCGAGATGCTCGACGGGATCCTCACCCGGCAGACGGGCGACAACGTGGCGGACATCCGGTCGGAGCTGCAGGATTCGATGTTCGATCTCGCGTTCGTGGTCCGGACCGAGGAGAGCCTCGCGAAGATGGGGGAGATCCTGGACGGACTGCAGGATCGGTACGACCGGATCGCCATCGGCGACAAGGGCAACGTCTACAACACGGACCTGATGGAGGCGGTGGAGGTCGGATTCCTCTTGGATTGCGCGGCGGCGCTCGTCGCGGCCGCCCAGGCCCGCGACGAGAGCCGCGGCGCCCACTACCGCGAGGACCACCCGCTTCGCGACGACGCCAACTGGCTCAAGCATTCCCTCGCGTATCGTCGGGATGATGGCTCGATCCGTCTGGAGACGAAACCGGTGAAGATGGGTCCCTACGTGCCGATGGAGCGGAAGTACTGATGGCGACCGCCGCTGAGATCTTGAACAGCTCGGACGAGCGTCGCGTCGGCGCGACGGACCTGATGACGCTGGCGCTCAGGATCCAGCGGTTCAACCCTCAGGTCTCCCAGGACGCGTGGTGGGACGAGTTCACCCTCCAGGTGGACCCCTTCGAACGTCTGGTCGAGGTGCTCCATCACGTGAAGTGGTACCTCGACGGGACCCTCACGTTCCGGCGGTCGTGCGCGCACGGCATCTGCGGCTCGGACGCCATGGTCATCAACGGCCGCAACGCGCTCGCGTGCAAGGTCCTCGTGAAGGACGTGGCGCCCAAGGTGACGATCGAGCCGATCCGCGGTCTGCCCGTCCTGAAAGACCTCATCGTCGACATGGAACCGTTCTTCGACGGATACCGGGCCGTGCTGCCGTACCTCGTGAATGACGACGAGACCGAGCGGGAGCGCATCCAGACGCCGGAGGAGCGCG
>Ga0299913_10004850_pt1 | contig 11372 bp, 13 predicted proteins | sample RVTome_9_FD_201360 | JGI IMG/M metagenome (GOLD analysis project Ga0299913, IMG submission 201360) | Soil microbial communities from uranium-contaminated site in the Upper Colorado River Basin, Wyoming, United States - RVT155D38 (version 2) ... | reverse complement strand
ACGGATCCGCATCGCCACGTCGTACTGGTCGCGGAGCCGGCCCAGCTCATCCTCGTCCGCGCCACCGGCGGCGGCGTCGGACAGCACCCGATCGAAGGCCGAGCGGGGCGCCTCGCCGTACAACAGGTCGAGGAACGAGTCGCCCACGCCGGAAACTCTAGGCCTCGCGGACAGCGGTCATGCTCCGGTCCCCGAAGCGGACCTCGTCGCCGGGGAGCAGGGTCGTCGGCCTGCCGGCGGGCAGCTCGCGGGCGACGCCGGACCGCACCAGCATCGAGCCGTTGGTCGAGCCGCGGTCCATGACGATCAGGGCGCCGTCGGGAGCGACCTGGAACTGGGCGTGCGTCTTGGAGACCGACATGTCGGTCGACGTGAGCGGCACCAGGTGCCGGACCGGCTCGCCGGGCCGCCCCTCGGGTCGCCGACCCACCAGGGCCAGGCCCTCGACGAGGAAGGTGTGCCCGTCGTCGAACGTCACCCGCCACACCGCGGTGGGGGCTGGTCGCGGGGCGCTGTCGCGGACCACGGTGCGGTCGGTCTCGGGCTCCGTCGCGGGCGGGCGGCCGAGCGGCGGGCCGGGCGGGTACGTCGACGGCGGCGTGGCCGGTCGGGGAGACACCGGCTGCGGGGCCGGAGGCTGGTCAGTGGGAGGAGCGACCCGGCGCGGTGGCGTGGGTGGCGGGGCCGGAGGCGGCGCGGGAGCGAGCCGCATCGCGGTGAGGTTGACGACCTGGCGCGGCGCCTCGGTGACCTCCTGGGGCAGCTCGGCCGCCGGTCGGATGTCGACCACGATGGACCCGCTGACGTGGTCGTGCCAGCCGCGCCGCTGCCGCCCGCCGTCCATGACCGCGGTCCACGCGAGCGACGCGAGGCCCAGCCCGAACGTCGGCAGCGCGGCGGCGCCGACGATCACGGTCCGGAGCAGCGCGGGCCCGACCCCGATCGGGCGGCCCTCGTCGGCGGACACGAGGCGGAGCCCCAGCGCCGCCTTGCCGGGCGAGCTCCCCATCGTGCCGAGCACGACGGCGAAGACCACTGCCACCACGGTCGTGACGCCCACGATCAGGGCGGCTCCTGGCAGCACCTCGCCATCGGCGAGAAACAGCCCGTAGGCGGCGTACACCCCCGCGGCGACCAGCGGCCACGCGATCAGCCGGTCGACGGCGTAGGCGTAGAAGCGCCGGTCGAGGCCGGCCGGGGGATAGGACGTGACCCGCTCCGAGACTGCGGCCGACATCAGGGATTGATCACCTGGATCGTGACGCCGTCGCCGAGGTCGATGATCGCGCCCGGGACGAGCTGCACGGCGATCCCCGGCCGGAGGTCCTCCGGCGGCAGGCCGGGCTGGACGACGACGGTGCCGTTCGTGGAGCCGAGGTCGGTCGCCACGGCACTGCCGTGGTCGGCGCCGGACCCGGGACGGATCTCCAGGTGGGTCGAGGAGATCTCCTGAGCAGGGCTCGGCACCGCGACCAGGGTGGGCTGATCGCCGGTGGTGAACCGGCGGGCCTCCGGTGCGCGGCCGACGAGGACGGCGCGGTCGACCTCGACGTCATCGCCGCTGGAGAACACCAGCCGTGCGACCGGGCGGGTCACGAACGGCGGCGTCGGCGGGCCGGCGGGCGACTCCTCGGACGTGCCGGCCCGGGTCAGGCCGTCGTGCTCGACCGGCGGTGTGACCGGCGCGGGTACGGCGGGCGGCGGCCCGGACGGGACGCCGAACGGCGGGGACGGAGGGGACGGAGGCAGGTCGGGCTCGGGACCGACGGAGCCTGACGGTGCCACGTCGGGGGCCGGGGTGGCCTCGTCGACGACCACCGGGTGGGGTGCGGTGTCCGGTGCGTCGTCCTCGACGACCAGCTCGGGCTCGGGCTCGGGGATGGGGGCCGGGACCGGCTCACCCTCCGGCACCGGGTCGACCGGCGGGGCCAGCACCTCGCTCACCCGCACCAGGCCCTGCGCGATCGGGAGGAGCGGCAGCTCGCCGCCCTCCTCGGCGGCGCCCACGACGAGCCTGCTGGCCTCGACGCCGGCCACGGAACGCTCGGCCCAGGTCGTGGCCTGCGAGCCGGAGACCTCGACGGTCTCGTCGCCGGTGGTGAACCACGCGCGCGCCTCACCGCGGATGACGATCTTCGTCTCCTCCTCCTCGGCCGACACGAGCACGAAGCCGGGCAGGTCGCGCAGTCCCTCGGAGATGAGTGCGTCCAGGACGACGTCGAACCCGGCGCCGTCGTCGACCAGTGCCCACAGCCGACCGACCCGGTCCTTCTCGGTGGGCGGCAGCAGCACGGTGGCGTGCGACCCGAAGATCCCGAACCACTGCCCGGGGCGGTAGCTGCGGGTCGCGGTCGTCTCGGTCACGGCAGGGCACCCAGTTTCTGTTCGAGGCTCAAGCGCTGGCGGTCGGAGTCGTAGTCCGCCACGTCGGCCCATCCCACCACATCGACCACGACCGCGGTCGCGTTGTCGCGACCCCCTGCCGCGAGCGCCCGCTCGACCAGCTGGTCGGCCGCGTCGCGCGGGTCCTCGGCGTCGCGGAGCACGGCCGCGATGGCGTCGTCGTCGATCATCCCGCTGACCCCGTCGGAGCACAGCAGCAGCCGCTCGACGGCGGGCAGCGGCAGCAGGAAGTAGTCGGCCTCGGCCGGGTCGGGCCCGCCCAACGCCCGGGTGATGACGTGCCGCTCGGGATGGGTCGCGGCGTCCTCGGAGCTGATCGTCCCGGCGTCCACCAGCTCCTGGACCAGGCTGTGGTCGACGCTCACCTGCTCGAGCCGGTCGTCGATGAGGCGGTAGATGCGGGAGTCGCCGAGGTTCACCAGCAGCCACTGGGGCCCGCCGTCGTCGACCAGCAGCGCAGCCGCGAGCGTCGTGCCGGCGTACCCGCGCGCCTGCCGCTCCGCGATCTGCTGCTCGCCGTACTCCGCGATCCGTCGCTGACACTCGCGCAGCGTCGCCGCCACCAGGTCGCCGCCGCGCCCCGGCTCGTAGCCGTCGTCGGCCAACCGGGCGAACTCCTCGACGACGATCCGGCTGGCGACGTCGCCACCGTCGTGACCGCCCATGCCGTCGGCCACCACGAACACGGGAGGCGAGGCGAGGAACGAGTCCTCGTTGACCTCGCGGACCAGCCCGACGTCGGACCGGGCGCCGTGATGGAGCTCCACCTGCCTCATCCCACCTCCTGGGCGGGCAGCAGCGTACGGCGTCCCGAGCCTCGGACGCCGAGTAGCGTTGGGCGGATGGCGAAGGAGGGCGGGGGCGACGCGGAGTACCGCACGTTCGCGGCCCAGCTGCGGGCATGGCCCGACGACCGGTTGACCCGGTTGCTGCGCGACCGTCCGGATCTCGCCACGCCCGCCCCTCACGATTCCGGTCAGCTGGCCTCGCGCGCGTCGACCCGGTCGTCGGTCGTCCGCGCGCTCGACCAGCTGAGCATGCTGGAACTTTCCGTTCTTGATGCCCACCTGGTCGCCGGTCAAACCACCCGCGACCAACTCTCCTCGCTCGTGCACGCCGAGCCGGCAGCCGTGGCCACGGCGGTGGACCGGCTGCTCGACCTCGGCCTGGTCTGGCAGGCGCCCGGTGGGCTGCGCCCGCTGACCGGCGTCGTCGACGCACTGACGCCCCAGAGCCCGGGCGCCAGCGGGGTGCGTCCGCGCACCGAGGACGGCCCCGACCCGGCCGACGTCTCGGCCCTGCTGGCCGAGGTCAGCCCCCAGGCCCGCGCGATGCTCGACCACGTCGACGCCCACGGCGGGCAGGCGACCGCCGGCTCGGCGCGGCGGGGCGTGAGGCCCGAGGACGCGGAGACGCCGGCCGAGGAGCTGCTCGCCCGGCAGCTTCTGGTGCCGCGTGGCGGCGGCGTCGTGGTCGTGCCCGGCGACGTGGCGGTGGGGCTGCGCGGCGGTCGCACGACCCGGGACCCGGTGGACTCGCCGCCGGAGGTCACCACGACCTCCCGCGGTGCGGCGCTGGTCGACCGGGCGGCGGCCGGGGCGGCGTTCGAGGCCGTCCACCGGGTGGAGCTGCTGCTCGACCAGTGGGGCACCGCCCCGCCGTCCGAGCTGCGCAGCGGCGGGCTGGGGGTCCGCGACCTGCGAGCCGTGGCCGGGCTGCTGCACACGACCGACCGGACCGCCGCGCTGCTCGTCGAGGTCGCCGCCGCGGCCGGGCTGCTCGCGACCCGCGCCGACGCGGAGGGCGAGCCGGTATGGGTGCCCACCGACACGTTCGACGCCTGGAGCACCCGCGACCACGCCCAGCGGTGGCTGGACCTGGTGCGGGCCTGGCTCGACAGCCCCCGGGTCCCGGGTCTCGTCGGGTCGCGGGACACCGCGGGCAAGGGCCGCAACGCGCTCGCGCCCGACTCCACGAGCCCGATCGCGGCCGAGACCCGCCGGATGGCGCTGACCGTGCTGACGGACCTGCCCGACGGCGAGGTGCTCGCGACCGGCACCGGCGTCCCGTCCGTGGTGGCCCGCCTGGCGTGGCTGCGGCCGCGGCGGCCCGTGGCGCGCGGCGACCAGGCCGCGTGGGCGCTCGAGGAGGCTGCGACGCTCGGGCTGACCGGCCTCGGCGGGCCGGCGTCATACCTCCGGCCGCTGCTCGACGGTGACCCCGACACCGCCGCGGCCGTCATGTCGCCGCTGCTCCCCCAGCCGGTCTCCGAGGTGGTCGTCCAGGCCGACCTCACCGCCGTCGCGCCCGGTCCGCTCGAGACGGCGGTGGCCCGGCGGCTCCACGTCGTGGCCGACGTCGAGTCGCGCGGCGGCGCCACCGTCTACCGCTTCACCGGCAGCTCCGTCCGGCGTGCCCTCGACCTCGGGTGGTCGGCCCTCGAGGTGCACGAGTTCCTCGACGAGGTGTCCGCGACCGAGGTGCCGCAGCCGCTGCGCTACCTGGTCGACGACACGGCTCGGACGTTCGGGAGCATCCGGGTCGGGCACGCCGAGGCGTTCCTCCGGGCGGACGACGAGACGGTGCTGACCGAGCTGCTCCACCACCCGCAGGCCGGAAAGCTGGGCCTGCGCCGCGTCGCACCGACGGTGCTGGTCAGCGACACCCCGCTCGACGTGCTGCTCCCCCGGCTGCGCGAGCTCGGTGCCGCCCCGGTCGTCGAGGCGCCCGACGGCACCGTCCGGGTCGCTCGCCCGGACCTGATCCGGGCCCGGAGCCCGAGGGGCCGGCGGGCCGCTGCCGCTGCCGTGGCGCGGGAGGCGGCCCAGGCCGCACAGGTCGTGGCGGCGATCCGGGCCGGCGACCGGGTCACCGCGTCCCGGCCCATGACGAGCGCCGACACGCTCACGCCGGGCGGCTCGCTGGCCGCACTGCGCGATGCGGTCGAGGCCCGGCGACCGGTGCTCATCGGCTACCTCGACAACCACGGCACCCGGTCCGAGCGGCTGGTGGAGCCGGTGCGGGTCGAGGGCGGGCAGCTCACGGCGTACGACGCCCGCAGCGACGACACCCGGACGTTCGCGATCCACCGGATCACGTCGGTGCGCGACGCCGGCGATGCCGCCTCGGCCCGGCCGTAGACTCGACACGTGGACTTCATCCGGTATGCCGAGGCGTCGGCGAGCCTGCTCAACACCGAGCTGGCCGGCCGCGACGACCTGGTGGCCCACCTCGCCGGCCGGCAGTGGCTGCACCCGCAGTGCAGCGACCGCGACACTGCCGCGCTGCGCCGGTTCCAGAAGGAGCTGCGACCGGTGTTCGAGGCGTCCGGCGTCGAGAACGTCTCGGTCGTCATCTCCGGCCTGAACGCGCTGATGGAGAAGCACCCGATCACGCCGATGATCTCCGACCACGACCCCGCCGACCTCCATCTCCACGTCGCGAGCCGCTCGGCGAGCGTCGCCGAGCTGCTGATCGGCGAGGCGCTGCTCGGCCTCGCGACGCTGGTGTGCGATCTCGGGCCGACCCGGCTCGGGGTCTGCGCGGAGGTGAAGTGCGACAACGTCTACGTCGACACCTCGCCCAACCAGTCGCGTCGCTACTGCTCCGACCGCTGCTCGTCGCGGGCCAACGTCGCCGCCTACCGCGCCCGCCAGAAGGCCGAGTCGGCTGTCTGAGCTCGTCGACCGGCTGCGTGCCGCCGGCTGCGTGTTCGCCGAGCAGGAGGCCCAGCTCCTGACCGAGGCCGCGGCCGGGCCGGAGCTCGAGGGACTGGTCGTTCGCCGGGTCGCGGGCGAGCCCCTCGAGCACCTGCTCGGGTGGGCGTCCTTCGCCGGGCTGCGGGTGGCCGTCACACCCGGTGTCTTCGTCCCCCGCCGCCGTACCGAGCTCCTGGTGCGGCTGGCCGTCGCGGCGGTAGTCCCCGGTTCTTCGGCTGCGGATCGGTTCGATTCACGACCAAAGAACCGGGGACTACCGGCGGTGGTGGTCGACCTGTGCTGCGGCTCCGGCGCGATCGGGGCCGCCGTGGCCCACGCGTGTCCGGAGGCGATCGTGTACGCCGCCGACGTCGACCCGGCCGCGGTCGTGTGCGCTCGGCGCAACCTGTCGCCGGAGCGGGTCTTCGAGGGCGACCTCTACGACGCGCTCCCGGCCGTCCTGGCCGGGCAGGTCGACGTGCTGGCCGTCAACGCGCCGTACGTGCCGACCGACGCGATCGCAACGATGCCCGGCGAGGCGCGCGACCACGAGCCGCGGGTCGCACTCGACGGTGGACCCGACGGCGTCGCCCTCCACCGCCGGGTGGCGGACCGTGCCTCGCACTGGCTCGCTCCCGGCGGCCGGCTGCTGATCGAGACCGGCCGCTCCCAGGCACCGCTCACGGTGGCTGCCTGCGAGGAGGCCGGGCTGGCCGCCGAGGTGGTCACCGACGACGACCTCGACGCCACCGCCGTGCGTGCGGTCAGTCCGCGGTGACCCAGCGCCCGTACTCGCGCCAGGCGGGCACCTTGTCGGTGATCTTCCCCCACTCGAACGTGCCGAACGAGCTCACGCGCAGCCGCTGCGGCATCTCCCCGTCGGTCCGCAGACAACCACGACCGACGACCACGGTGAGAAGCCGCTCGGCGGGCTTGCGGCGCCCGAGGTGCAACCCGCACGAGACGGCGTCGCCGTCGTGGAGCCGGTCGTAGGGGTCCCTCCGCCGGGGCCAGCCGTCGACCCGGACGACCCGGACGCTCGGCTTGTCGGTCACCTCGCTCGTGACGACCGTGAACACGATGAACTCGGGCACCGCGTCACCCTGGGTGTCGACGACGTGCCAGACCTCGTCGGGCAGGCCGTTGCCGCGGTACATCTTGGTCTTGAGCCTCACCCGTTTCCGGGTGTGGTCGACCGTCACCTTCTTCATGTCGACGTCCTTGGCCGAGTCGCCGCGGGCGTCCTGGGTGACGGTCAGCTGCGCCTGGGCCGGCGCCGCCAGTGCGAGGCCGGCGACGATCGCGACGGCCGTGGTGATGATGGTGCGTGCCATGTGGGTTCCCCCCGGTGGTGTCGTCATCAGTGTGTACGCATCTCGGCGCCCGGTGGTTGCGACCGATCCGTAGGCTGGGCCGGTTATGAACGACGGACCCCTGATCGTCCAGAGCGACAAGACGCTCCTGCTGGAGGTCGGCCACGCCCAGGCCGCCGACTGCCGCAAGGCGATCGCGCCCTTCGCCGAGCTCGAGCGCAGCCCCGAGCACATCCACACCTATCGGCTCACGCCGCTGGGCCTGTGGAACGCGCGCGCCGCGGGCCACGACGCCGAGCAGGTCGTCGACACGCTGCTGACCTACAGCCGGTACGCCGTGCCGCACGCCCTGCTCGTCGACGTCGCCGAGACGATGGCGCGCTACGGGCGGCTCCGCCTGGAGAAGCACCCGACCCACGGACTGGTGCTCGTCAGCAACGACCGGCCGGTCCTCGAGGAGGTGCTGCGTGCCAAGAAGATCGCCGGCCTCCTCGGCGCCCGGCTCGACGACGACACCGTGGTGGTCCACCCCAGCGAGCGCGGCAACCTCAAGCAGGCGCTGCTCAAGCTGGGGTGGCCGGCCGAGGACTACGCCGGGTACGTCGACGGCGAGGCCCACGCGATCGCGCTGGCCGAGGACGGCTGGACGCTGCGCGACTACCAGCGCGACGCCGCCGACTCGTTCTGGCACGGCGGTTCCGGGGTCGTGGTGCTCCCCTGCGGGGCCGGGAAGACGATCGTCGGCGCCGCCGCGATGGCGCACGCCCAGGCCACGACGCTGATCCTGGTCACGAACACGGTCTCGGCCCGCCAGTGGAAGGACGAGCTGCTCAAGCGCACGTCGCTCACGGCGGACGAGATCGGTGAGTACTCCGGGTCGGTCAAGGAGGTCCGGCCGGTCACGATCGCGACGTACCAGGTCATGACGACCCGCCGGAAGGGCGTCTACTCCCACCTCGAGCTGTTCGACGCCCGCGACTGGGGGCTGATCGTCTACGACGAGGTGCACCTGCTGCCCGCGCCGATCTTCCGGATGACCGCCGACCTGCAGGCGCGGCGACGGATCGGGCTGACCGCCACGCTGGTCCGCGAGGACGGCCGCGAGGGTGACGTGTTCTCGCTGATCGGGCCGAAGCGGTACGACGCCCCGTGGAAGGACATCGAGGCGCAGGGGTGGATCGCGCCCGCCGACTGCGTCGAGGTCCGCGTGACCCTGTCGGAGTCGGAGCGGCTCGCCTACGCGACCGCCGAGCCCGAGGAGCGCTACCGGCTCGCGGCGTGCACCCCCGCCAAGACCCGGGTCGCCGAGCAGCTCGTCGGCCAGCACTCCGGCGAGCCGACGCTGGTGATCGGCCAGTACCTCGAGCAGCTCGACGAGATCGGCGCCGACCTCGACGCGCCGGTCATCAAGGGCGACACCCCGGTCAAGGAGCGGCAACGGCTCTTCGAGGCGTTCCGACAGGGTGAGATCAGCCTGCTCGTGGTCAGCAAGGTCGCGAACTTCTCGATCGACCTGCCGGAGGCGGCCGTCGCGATCCAGGTCTCCGGCTCGTTCGGGTCGCGGCAAGAGGAGGCGCAACGCCTCGGCAGGCTGCTGCGGCCCAAGCAGGACGGCCGCACCGCGCGCTTCTACGCGATCGTCTCCCGCGACACGGTCGACGCCGACTTCGCCGCCAACCGGCAGCGCTTCCTCGCCGAGCAGGGGTACGCCTACCGGATCCTCGACGCGGTCGACCTGTGACGGAGGACGGACGCCCGGTCTTCGTGCTCCACGAGCACCACCGTCCCCAGCACCACTTCGACCTGCGACTGGAGGAGGACGGCGTGCTGCGGTCGTGGGCGGTCCCCCGTGGCCTGCCCACCGACAGCCGCCACGACCGGCTCGCCGTCCCCGTCGACGACCACGACCTCGAGCACGCGACCTTCGAGGACGAGCACAAGGAGATCGCCGACACCGGCTGGTGGGAGCTGGAGGACCGCAACGACCGGCGTCAGGTGTTCGTGCTGCACGGCCGCTCCGGCTCGCGTCGCTACGCGCTGATCGACACCGGGCAAGATGCGTTGCTGCACCTCGTTAAGGACCAGCCCGTCTAGCGCCTCAGGGCATGCCGCCGATGAAGTTGGGCTTCGAGAGCCGAGCGGAGGTGCCCGTAGGGTGCGCCCCATGACCTGCTCCGTGCTGCGCTGCCAGAACACCGGCTCACACGTGATGACGGTGCGCGAGGAGCCGCCGCAGGTGGAGGTGGTGGTCTGCGAGCGGCACCACCTGCTGATCGACAGCGGGGCGCGTTGGCGCGTCGAATATCAGCCGCGCCAGGAGTCGGTGACCGTGCTGATGGGGAACGACCTACCGCCGCTGGTGGAGGTGGTGACCTTCGGGGAGGACGACCCCAGCGAGACCTTCGTGACGCTGTCGCTGAGCGTGAGGCGCGGCGACGGTCAGGAGGACCTGGTGCGGTTCGACGTCCGGAAGGACGACATCCGGGACCAGTTCGGGTACCTGGGAGGGTACTTCGAGAGCGAGGGCGACGGTTCGTGAGCCCGAGAGACACGTCTGGTCGGCGTCGTGGTCAGTGCGGGACTCGGGACGGAGCGCAGGTGCAGAGCTCGCGTTGAGCGAGCGCCGCTGGGAGAACGCGACGAAGGGCTGCGATGCCGCGTCCTCGCGGCCTAGTCTCGCGACATGTCCGTGCTGATCTGGTTCCTCCTCGTGGTGCTCGGGTTCGGCGCGTTCGGCTCCGTCGGCGGCCCCGAGGCGGAGCCCGGGGTCGAGGCGCCGCCGGTCCCGAGCTCGACGGAGATGCCCAGCGATCCGTCGGACCCGTTCCCGGACGACCTGCCGCTCCCGAGCACGAACGCCGAGATCCAGGAGCGCTACGCGACCCGCTCCCCGCTGCCGGCCTGCGGGTTCGTCGAGATCACGACGGACGACGGAGGCGACCGGGCCGACGAGGCGTGGTCCTGCCTCCAGGACGCCGTCGGTGGCGAGACGGGAGCCGAGCTGATGGTCTTCGACTTCGGGGACCCGATGTCGACCACGACGTACCGCGTGAACCCGGACGGGCCGGTGGAGGTCTTCGTCGACACGGCGGAGGTGCCGGGGACCAAGCCGGCGTGGCAGTACCGCCAGTGCCGGCCCTCCGACGACCTGCGCACCGAACCCTGCGCGACCTAGGGGCCCGGTGTGTCCGTCCTGATCTGGCTGTTCCTGCTGGCGGTGGGCGGACTCGACGACGCCGACAAGCTCGCCGGGATCGCCGGCGCGCTGCCACGACCGGCCCCGGACAGCGTCACCGCCGACGCGACGGACGACGAGATCCACCGATGGTTCGTGAACCGCCCCGAGTTCCGCATCTGCGGCTACCTCGAGGGGAGCCACCTGCCGTGGGACGTGGCCGGCGCCTGGCACTGCCTGCAGCAGGGCATCGGGGCCGAGGGGGCGGAGCTGGCCGTCCTCGACGGCGACACCCGCCCGCGGCGACAGACGTACTACCGGCTGACCCCCGACGGACGCCTCCAGATCGTCACCCATGTGGACCGGAAGCCGAACGACGAGGGCCGGTCCTGGCGCTACCGCGACTGCACCCCGTCGCCCGACCTGCAGGCCCGTCCCTGCGACTGACGAGACCCTGACCTCTCCCTGAGATCGCCGTCTCGGGGCTGAAATCCGGGCCCTCGCGAGGCACCCTCGATGACATGAGGACGACGATGACCACCCGATCCCTGGTCCGGCCGCGTCGCGGGCGGATGATCGCCGGCGTGTGCGCGGGCCTGGCCCGGCGCTTCGGTACCACCCCCACCACGATGCGCGTGATCTTCGTGGTCAGCTGTCTGCTGCCCGGACCGCAGTTCCTGGTCTACGCGGCGCTGTGGGTGCTGGTCCCGAGCGAGGACTGACCTGACCGGACCTGCAGCAGCACCACCCAGGCGCAGCCCAGCAGCGCGATCCCGGCTCCGA